>Ga0315282_10016501_pt1 | contig 10786 bp, 7 predicted proteins | sample YL17G07_20_MG_FD_203693 | JGI IMG/M metagenome (GOLD analysis project Ga0315282, IMG submission 203693) | Sediment microbial communities from Yellowstone Lake, YNP, Wyoming, USA - YL17G07_20 | ecosystem: Environmental > Aquatic > Freshwater > Lake > Sediment | place: USA: Wyoming | collected... | reverse complement strand
CACCCGCGTCAACGCGGTAGGCTGACCGCGGCGGCCGGCGCGCTGGGTTGGCTTTCGTTCGGCTCCGGCGCGTTATCCACCGCGGTCACGGTATAGAGGTATTCCCGGCCCGGCCGCAGGTCGGGGTCGGCGTCAAGATACCGGGGCTCGGTCAAAGGCTCGGCATTCAGCCGGCGATAACGTGATTCGCTTTTCAGCCGGCGGTAAACGTAATAGCCCCGCAGATCCGGCTCCAGGTTGCGGTTCCAGCGGAGCTCCATTCCCTGCGCCGAAGGCGCGGCCACCAGCTCCGTGGGCGGCAAGGGCGCTACCTTGTCTTCCGGCGCCGCCGTCGCTTCCGGGGAAGCCGGGCCTTCGACTTCAATTCCGGCCTCGGTCTTCACCACCGCGCGCACCTGGTAGCGGTAGGTCTTGCCGTTAGTCAGGTTGCCGTCCACCCAGCACGGCCCGGGCACAGGCTCGGAATTCCGCGAAGCAGTTGCATAAGGCCCGCTCTCCGGAGCTTGATAGATCCGGAAGCCGAGCTGGGCCTCGACCGCCGGCGGGTTGGTCCAGCAGAGTTGCGCAAAGCCGTCGCCTGGCTCGGTCTTCAAATCAGCCGGCGCCGGCGGCGAGGGCGGAAAGACGATTTTCAGTTCCGGCGAAGGCGGCCCGGCCTTGCCCTTGGCGTCCAGGCTCCGCACCTGGTAGCCGGCCGCCGGCCCCGGCGGAACGCCGCAATCGGTGAAATCACGTGAATTCGAGGGCAGCTCGGCGAGCGGCGCGGGCGCCGACTCCTCCGCGGTCCGGCGCAGCACCTGGTAGCGGGCCGGCGGGGGGAGCGGCTCCGGCCAGCTCAGGCTGACGCATCTCTCCCGCGCGCGCGCCTCCAGTTTGGCCGGGGGCTTGGGCAAAAGCTCGGAAGGAGGGATGGGCGGCCGCTTGACCCCGCAAGCCGCGAGCAGGCAGAGGCCGAGGGCCCAGGCCGGCTGGGGCCTCATGGTTCGAGCCGGCGGCGCATCCGCCGGATTTCCTGGCGCACGCGGCGGGGCGCGGTGCCGCCGATCGTGGCCCGCGCCTCAAGCGAGGCTTCGAGCCGGAGCGCTTTCGCCGCGTCTTTCTGAAACTTGGGCGAAAACTTTTTCAGCTCGGCGAGCGGCAGATTTTGCAGGGCGAGGCCGCGCTTGAGGCAATGGCGGACGATCCGGCCCACCAGCTCGTGGGCCTGGCGGAAGGGAAGGCCCTTCTTGACCAGGTAGTCGGCGAGATCGGTGGCCAGGACGAAACCTTGCTCCGCGGCTTGCCGCAGGCGCGGCTCGTGCACGATCAGCCGAGGGGCCATGGCCGCGGCGAGCTCCAGGCAGGCGAGCAGCGTCTCCGCGGCGTCGAACATGCCTTCCTTGTCTTCCTGGAAGTCGCGGTTGTAAGAGAGCGGCGTCGCTTTCATCACCAGCAGCAAAGCCAGGAGCGATCCGACCACCCGGCCGGTCTTGCCCCGGATCAGCTCGCAGGCGTCGGGGTTCTTCTTGTTGGGCATCATGCTCGAACCGGTCGCGAACTCGTCCGGGATTTCGATGAAGCCGAACTCTTCCGTGCTCCACCAGATCCACTCTTCCATCAGGCGGGAGAGATGGACCATGGTGATGGCGGCCGCGGCGCCGAACTCGAGCAGGTAATCGCGGTCCGCGACCGCGTCCAGGCTGTTGCGGGTGACCCCGGCGAAGCCGAGCGCCCGGGCCGCGAACTCGCGATCGAGCGGATAAGCCGTGCCGGCCAGCGCGCCGGCCCCGAGCGGGCAGAGGTTGAGTCGCTTCAGCAGGTCGCGGAAGCGGTCGGCGTCGCGCAGCAACATTTCGAGATAGGCGAGGAGATGATGCGCGAAGAGCACGGGCTGGGCGGGGCGGGTATGGGTGTAGCCGGGCATGATCGCGGTCTCGTGCTTCTCGGCCAGGTGGAGGAGGGCGCGGCCCAGGGCTAAAAGCCGGGAGATGGCTTCCCGGGTCTGGTCGCGGAAGTAAAGGCGCATGTCCAGGGCCACCTGATCGTTCCGCGAGCGGCCGGTGTGGAGCTTGCCGCCGAGCGGCCCGAGCTTTTGGGTCAAGCGCCGTTCGATGTTCATGTGGATGTCTTCGAGCCTGGGGTCGAGGCGAAAGCGGCCGTCGCGGAGCTCTTGCAGGAGCTCGGCCAGGCCGCGCTTGATCGCGAGCGCCTCGGCCCGGGTGAGCAGCTTGGCCCGAAAGAGCGTCTCGGCGTGGACGATGCTGCCCAGGAGGTCGTACTCGGCCAGGCGGCAGTCGAAGGAGATGCTGGCGCTGAAAGCTTCGAGCAAGGGGTGCATCCCTTTGCGAAAGCGGCCGGCCCAGGGTTTTTTGGTCATGCGGGTTACTCCCTCTCAGAATGTGCTCAATTTTTAACAGCAAGCTGGCGGGAAGTCAAGGCGAACATAAACCGCGGATCGAATCCGGAGAAGATTTATCCACGAAAAGAACACGAAGGCCAAAAGCATGAAAAATTTAGTGTCCTTTCGTGTTCCTTCGTGGATAAAAAATTTTTCTTGACAAGCTTTTTCGAAAGTCGGAAAATAGAGACAAGCTGGGAAAGGAGGTGGTCCAATTGGTAATAAACTTATGGATCAGCGAGGTGGCTGAGACTTAGGGGAGACACCTTTCTTGCGTTGCCAGGTTCGAAGGTGTCGAGCCTGGGTCAATCCCCGCAGTTCACCGGCCCCGGAGAGCCGCCAAGCTCTCCGGGGTTTGCTTTTTTAAGAGAAGAGTTAAACACGGAGCGCACAGAGAGCACAGAGAGGAAAAAGAGCTTAAGGTTTTTCCCCCAAAAACTTATTCCTTTTCTCCGTGATCTCTGTATTGCAATCTGGCAAGATCTTCTTTTTCGGAAAGATCTTTATGCCATATTGCAAAAGCATTCCATCCGGGCTGTAGGGGCATGGCATGCCATGCCCCTACTTTTGGTTGCGGCCCTGCCGCGCTGGGTGCTCTGTGTTTAGCTCCGAGAAAAAATAAAGACGGGCACGTCGGGGGCCGTGCCCGTCAGGAAAAGGGACAGACTACCTATCCGCCGCCAGAAGGGGAAACCCGGACGCAAGGCCCGGGTTCCCCTTCGTCAAGTTACCGTTTGGCTTTTTTGGCTTTTTTGGCGGGTTTCTTCTTGGCCGCTTTTTTCTTCTTGGCTGGCATCCGGTTCTCCTTTCCTAAAATAACGTCGCCTGATCAGGCATGATCGAACATCTCCGGCGGCGGCCGGAGTCTGCCGCGAAAACAAAAAAAGCCAGAGAAAACTCTCTGGCGCGGAAAACTTGGCTTTTCCGAGAGGAGTTCTTCTGGCTGATTTTGATCTGCTCTGCTACTATATTTTCCAGTTCCATGAGCTCTACTATCGTTTCGCTCACCACCACTCTATGGAACCTTAGGATAACTTTTAGCACACTTGAAAAAAAATGTAAAGAAAAAAATGCACGATCTGAAAAATATTTTTTCCCCTCGCCGGAGTTCCTGAAACTTGAATTGTTGATCAAGACCGGGCTAAAATGGAGAAGCAAGGCACGCAAGATGACAAGAATCCGGCGCGTCTTCAGGTTGGTGATGGTCGGGAGTTTGGGTCCGGCTCTGGCGGCAGTCGCCGGATCCGAGCTGGCGCCGGCGACGGCGCCGAAGCTGGACCGGATCATGGACCAGATCGTCATCTCCGGCCGCGAGCTGGCTCACACTCGAGGCAGCTCCCTGACCCAGTTGCGCCTGATGGCTTTTCAAGACGGGGGCCTGGAACCCATCCCCTTTCAAATTGACGAGCGGACGCCGGCGGGGAGCTACCTGATGACCCGGCCGGATGGTTCGATTGATCCCGGCAACGGGGCGCTGGACGATCAGGATGAGTTGGTCTTTATGGTCCGGGATGCCGGCGCGGCGGGCGATCCCGGGGCCGGCGGGATCGGGGCGGCGGCCTGGGACCGGGTTCAGGTGAAGGACCCGCAATCCGGCGCCGGCGGATGGATTTATCTGGTCGCCTTTGGAAAAGACCCGCCGCCGCTTTCGCCGAAGAGCTACATGCAATACGTGGAGAAGGCGGACCATGATGAATTGATCACTCCTTATTACACGCTCCATTTTCCCAAGGGCGACGTCTTTTTCCGGGAGCTTATGATCTCTCCCGCGGCCGGGGGCAACGGCGAAAACTTTCTGGACCGGATCAAGATGCGCTCGGAGGTGGAGCTGCTGGGCGGAGTGTTTGCGGTGGGCAAGACCGAGGAGAATTTTGTCACCCGGGTGCTGGGCGTGCGGGCGGGACCGGTGCGGGTGATTCGCCAGACCGACACCCGGCTCAAGTTGCTGCTGAGCCTGCAATCGCCGGCGGCGATCGTGAACGGCTGTTTTTATCCTTGTGGTTTCGAGTTCCCCAGCCTGTTGAGCCTGCCTTTCCGCATGGACTTGATCGCGAGCGACGCCTACTTCCGGCAAGGCTGGGATTTGAACCGCCAGGCCCTGGGCCTGAAGTTTTATTCAAATCTGAATCGAGAGGCGGTCACCCTGGACGGGACCATGAGCCCGGAGGAAATCAGCCTGGCCGCGGATCCGAACACCTTGCAGTGGGCCCTGGGGACCGGAGCCGTGGGCACCTTCCTTTTCTTCGGGGTCTGGAGCAGCTCCGCCCCGCTCAAGGCGCGCCTTTATTATGAAGATAATCTGTCCCGCCGGGAGCCGCCGGAATCCGAGCCGGGGGTGATGGGTTTCGCCTACCGCCTGGAGAACCTGCTGAAAATGGGAGGCAAAGCTTATCCGTTCAACATCGTCAATTATGTCGTGCCCGATTTCGGCGGAGATATCGAGCGAGCCCTTCGCGTGTTGAAGGACCCGTTGGTGGTGGAAGTGGAGGGGAGAAAGATCGCGGGACCGGCGGGAGCGGAATGAGCCTGGACCGCTTAAGAAAATTGCGGCCGGACCTGGAGAAATGCTTTCGCTGCTCCCTGTGCAAGATGGTGCCGCTGCCGGTGGTGCGCCATCCCGAATATACCGATGCCTGTCCCGCCGCGCGGTTCTATCATTTCCACGGCTACTCCGGCTCGGGCAAACAGATCCTGGCGCTCTCGCTGCTCGACGGGAGAATCCAGCCGGACCCGGCCCTGGCCCGGATCGTCTTCGCCTGCACCACCTGCGGCTACTGCGACGTCGCTTGCAAATTCATCATGGAGGCGGAGCGCCAGCAGGTCAACCTGGCGCTGCGGGAATACCTGGCCGACCTGGGCCTGGCTCCGCCGGCGCTCCAGCAGGCGATCGAGAATCTCAAGACCGGCGAACTCTCCGGCCCTGAGTCGGAGGGGTCTTCCCAGGCTTGGGCCGAGGGTCTGCCTCTCGCGCGTCTTCCCCGACAAAAAGCCCGGGTCCTTTTGCTCGCGGGCTGCATGAGCAAGAGCGACGCCCGCTCGGCCGAGGTCGCGCGCAAACTGGCCCGCGTGCTGATTCAGGCCGGAGTGGAAGTGGGGGTCCTGGCCGGGGCCGAGCCTTGCTGCGGGCTGCCGGCTTTCTGGACCGGATACCGGGAGGTGTTTGCCCAAATGGCGAAGCGAGCGGTCTCGGCCATCGAGGCTGGCGGCGTCGCCACGGTGGTCCTGGCCTCCGGGTCATGCCTGGGCGCGTGGCGGGGGAAGTATCCCGAGTATGCGGCTGCCGCCAAGGTGGAAGTGCTTCATGCCTCGGAGTTTCTGGCCCGCTTGCTCGATCAGGGCCGACTGGATTTTCCGAGGAAGGTGCCGGCGAAAGTCACTTACCACGATCCCTGTTACCTGGGCCGGCAAAGCGAGCCGTTCGCGGCCTGGACCGGAGAAGAGAAAGTCGCCTTGGGGGTCATGACCTACACCGACCCGCCCCGGCCGATCAACCGCGGGGTAAACGGCGTCTATGATCCGCCCCGGCGCTTGCTCCGGGCGATCCCGGGGCTGGAGTTCGTCGAGATGTATCGGGTGCGCGAGTATTCCTTTTGTTGCGGCGGAGGCGGGGGCGTTCCGGCAGCCTATCCGGAACTGGCCCAAGCCGCGGCCCGGCACCGGCTGGAAGAAGCCGGCGCGGTGGGCGCGGAGCGCCTGGTGACCGCCTGCGCCCATTGCCGGCAGAACTTCCAGCAAGCGCAACCCTGGCCCCCAGCGCGCCCGGTCGAGATCGCCGATCTCATTGAACTTGTCTTCGCGGCCTCGGGCCTGGAGGATTAGGCGACCTTGAATCCCCAGGAGATCGGCAACCTCTTGTCCCCGGCGCTCCCGGCGGAGAGATGGAGCTGTCGCCCGCAGGAGCTCGCGTCCTATCAAGTCAATCATCCCTTGTCTCGAAAATCATCCGCGGCCGTCATGGTGGCAAGGCCCGCCGGGGTGGACCAACTGCAACAACTCGTCCAACTGGCCAACGCCCACGCTTGGCGCCTGGTCCCGGTTTCCTCGGCGCCGCCGCACGGCAAGGGATCTCTGGCCTGCGCGGATGAACACCTGTTGGTGGACTTGTCCTCGTGGAAAGAGATCCAGCGCGTGGACCGCCGCAACCGGGTTTGCCTGATCGAGCCCGGCGTGACTTATCCCGAGCTGTTGACCGCGCTCCGGCCCTTCGGGATGACCGTGCCCATGCCGCTCGCGCCCAGGAGCACGAAGAGCGTGGCCGCCGCGGTCATGGACCGGGAGCCGTCCACCTGGCCGAACAAACAGTGGGACATCTCCGATCCGGTGGCCTGCACGGAATTGATCTTCGGCACCGGCGACCTCTTCCGGACCGGCGCCGCGGGCGGGCCCGGCACGCTCGAGCAGCAGCGGGCCGTGGGCGGCGCGCAGAAAAGCCCGATGGGTCCTTCCCAGACCGAGTTCCAGCGGGTGGTGCAAGGCGCGCAAGGATGCCTGGGCATCTTCACCTGGATCACGGTGCGAACCGAGCTTTTGCCGGCGCTGGAGGAGCCGCGCCTGCTCGGCGCCGAAGCGCTGGATACAATCATCCCGTTGGTGTATGAGGCGGAGCGGCCTTCGCTCGGCGAGCACTGCTTCATCCTCGACCGGTCCGCCGCGGCCATGCTGATGACTTACCCGGCTCCGCAAAATTTTGCGGCGACCCGGAAAGACCTGCCGCCTTTCCTCTGCCTGCAGAACGTCGCGGGGTTCGAGCGACTGCCCCGGGAGCGCGTGGCGTATCAGCTTCAGGATATCACCGAGATTGCTTCCCGCCATGGTCTCAAGCTTTGCTCCTCGCTCGGCCCGCTCTCGGCGCGCGACCTGCTCGCCCGGGCCACCAGCCCCTGCGGCCCGCGCGACTGGCGGCACGCGCTTCGCGGGCATTGCCTGTCGATTTTTTTCCTGACCACCTTGGACCGCGCGCCCTCGTTCCTGGAGCTGGCCAAGAAGGCGGCGAGGGACCTCCCCGATCCGGAGAGCCTGGGAACTTATCTCCAGCCCATCGTCCAAAACCATGCGTGTCACATGGAATTGATGTTCCCCTATGATCCGAATAACCCGACCGAGGTTGATCGGTTTCGCCACTTTGAAGAAGAGCTGGTCCGCGAGCTGTTGGAAGCCGGAGCCTTTTTCAGTCGTCCTTACGGGGCGAGCGAGCGGATGGCGTTCGCGAGCAATCCTTTGAACTTCGCCGTCCTGACCAAAGTGAAAAAGATCTTTGACCCCAACCGGGTGCTCCACCCCGGCAAGTTCGGTTTGTAAAGGGAGTTCGAGGAAGGTTCTGCCCGTGATTAGCTCAGATGAACTGAAGGCGCTCGCGGATATCGTCGGACCGGAATGGGTCTCTGCCGACCCCGGCATGATGGACACCTATGCCTATTACATGAACCCGGAGATCCTGAACCGGGACGGCAGTCTTTGGCTGCCCCGGCCCGGAGCGGTGGTCTTGCCCAAGAGCACCCGCGAGGTCTCCGAGCTGCTGCGCCTGTGCAACCGCGTGCACCTGATGGTGAAGCCGCTTTCCACCGGCTGGAGCGCGACCGCCGCGGTTTCACGGGATCGGGTGATCGTGGCCGATCTCAAGCGGATGGACCGGATCATCGAGATTGACGTGAAAAACCGGATCGCCGTGATCGAGCCGTATGTCAAGGCGATCATTTTGCAGACGATCCTGTGGAAGCAAGGCCTGAACCTCCACGTCATCTCGTGCGGGGGCAACCACTCGCCCCTGGCCTCGGCCACCTCGGCCTGGGGCACGGGCCTGGACGGCCCCTCGATGAGTTACAGCGGCCGGAACCTGCTCGGCGTGGAATGGGTTCTGCCCTTCGGCGAGGTGCTGACCCTGGGCAGCGCCGGCCACGGGGCCGGGTGGTTTACCGGCGACGGGCCCGGCCCCTCGCTGCGGGGAATCCTTCGCGGCTACCAGGGCGCGTTCGGCGGCCTGGGCGTCTTTACCAAAGCCGCGATCAAACTCTACGCCTGGGACGGTCCGCCCGAGATTGAAGTCGAGGGCTGCTCGCCGCATTATCTGATCAAGGAGCTGCCGAAAAACGTGGGCCTGTTCATGCTCAATTTCCCGGACGCGAAGTCATTGGCCGACGCGGGTTATAAAATGGGAGAAGCTGAAATCGCCTCCGCCGATTTCCGCCTGCCCGCCTTCATGAGCGCGCTGGGGATCACCGAGAACAACCTGCAACTGAAAAAAGTCTGGGAGTCGGGCCTGATGCAGCGGATCGCCCGATTCAACCTGATCACTGCGGTGATCGGCTTTAGTCAGCGCGAGTATGACTGGAAGATGAGGGCGCTGCGGGAAATCCTGGAGGAGACCGGCGGAGTCAATCTCCCGATTTATGCCGACACCTCGGAGCGATCGCTGAAAATCATGGGCCTGGTCCTGAAATTCATCGCCGACCCCCTCAAGCTGCTCCGCCAACTGCCCTTTCTTCAAAGCCCTCTGCGCCGCCTCCCCGTCAACCCGGCCCGGCGCCGGCGGAGTCTTTCGGATCTTTTCTGGGTCCTGGTGCGGCACGCCAACAACGTGCAGGGGAATTTCCGGCCTTCCCAGGCCATGTTTACCTCGATGGGGACCTTCGACACCTGGGACCTGGGGCTGCGCCAGTCGCAATGGATCGCGGAGAAGAAAAAGGAATATATCCGGAAAGGGTTGTTCCTGGATGACGGCGGGGACCTGGGCTGCGGCGGCACGTTTGAGAAAGGGCATCTGGGCTATCTCGAAGGGATCGGGCTTTATTCCACCAAGGACCCCAACTCGGTCCAGGCGGCCGGCCGGGTGATCGAGGAAGCGGTCCAGGCCTGTATTGACCAGGCCTTCGGCATCCCCATTGCCGGCTTTGGCTCGGTCATGAACGCCAAGCTTGGGCCGGCCGCGGGCAACTATCATCTCTGGATGAAACGGATCAAAGCGGCGCTCGACCCCAACCGGGCCGTGGATTCCTTCTTCTATGCGACCGCCGAAGACGAGCCGGCCGGAAAGAGCTTGGGCAGTGGACTCCAGGGAAAGGATTGAAGCAGTCATCGCGCTGGAAGCGCCGGACCGGGTTCCGGTGGGTCCCCTGCTCGATCATTACGCCGCCACCTATACCGGCCTTTCCAAGCAGGAGTTCATGGAGGACGGGGGAAAGCGCATCCGGGCGATCCTCCGGACCATGCGGGAACTAGGCCCCTGGGACATCACGTTCATGGCCGAGACCGTCATCCCCGCTCTCCTCTATGGCGCTCCCGCTCGCGTGCGCTGGCCGGGCAAGGATTTGCCGGCTCAGGAGATCCACCAGTTCGAGGAATTCGAGCTGCTCGGCCCCGACGATTATGACCTGCTGGAACGGGTGGGGCTGATCCGCTTCCTCCAAAACGTCACCCGCCGGCTCTACCCGGACCTGAAAGGGCTCAAAGCCGTCTCCACCGCCCTCTCCTTTGCCTGGGAGATCCGCCAACATGCAAAAATGGTTAGAGCCTCCGGCGCCCAGCCGGCCTGCGGGTTTCTGCTGCCGGGTCCGTTGTGGGAATACTTCTCGATCGGCCGCAGCCTGCCCCAGATGAGCCTGGACCTTTTCGACCGGCCGGAGAAAATCAAGGCCGCGGGCAAGGTGTGGGCCGGGTCCTTTGCCCGCCTGGCCGTCCGCTTCGCGCGGCTGGTGGGAGTGCCGCGGGTTTTTATCGGGCTGGCCCGGAGCTCGCCGGCCCTGCTCTCGCCCAGACACTTCGAGGAATTCGTCTGGCCCGAACTGGAGTTGATGACCAACCTGATTATTGACGCCGGGCTTACCCCCCTCTTCCATTGCGACACCGACTGGACCAGAAACTTCCCCCTTTTCGCCAGGCTTCCGGCTAAAAAAATTATTCTGGAATTGGACGGGGCCTCGGACATTTTTCGAGCCAAGCAGATCCTGGGAAAGAAGATGTGCATCATGGGCGACGTCCCGGCTTACCTTCTGGCTTTCGGCGCCAAGGACGAGGTCATGCAGTATTGCAAGCGCCTGATCCGGGAGGCGGGAAAAGCGGGCGGCTTGATCCTTTCCTCGGGCTGCTCCATCCCGGCCAATGCCCGGGCCGAGAACGTGCGGGCGCTCAAGGAGTCGGTCGAGGAATGGGGCTATTATTAAACCCGAAGCGCGCCGACCCGGAACCCATCACCGCAATAAACGACCGGATTTTCCACGAAAAGAAGAGTGGCGAGGCGGGAGTTTTTCAGTCTCGGATTCGAACCCTTGATTCGGATTCGAACCCTTCGGCCTCAAGCCTGAAGCCTCATGCCTCAAGCCTTCCTGTGGAGGGCGATACTGGATTCGAACCAGCGACACCCGGCTCCGGAGGCCGGTGCTCTATCCACTGAGCTAATCGCCCTCGCGCAAGCGC
>Ga0315282_10016500_pt1 | contig 10787 bp, 8 predicted proteins | sample YL17G07_20_MG_FD_203693 | JGI IMG/M metagenome (GOLD analysis project Ga0315282, IMG submission 203693) | Sediment microbial communities from Yellowstone Lake, YNP, Wyoming, USA - YL17G07_20 | ecosystem: Environmental > Aquatic > Freshwater > Lake > Sediment | place: USA: Wyoming | collected... | reverse complement strand
GGGTGTGCTTGACGCTCGTGCCGGGGAAATTTGAGGTCTCGGCTTTGAGCCCGGCGATCGAATTGAAAAGAGTGCTCTTCCCTGAATTGGGCTGTCCGACAAAAACCACGACGGGTTTTCTATCTCTGCTCATGAACGATTTCAACCACGATCTTTTGAGCAATCCCCCTGCCCAGGGCGACGGTCGTGTCGGCTGTCAGGTTCTTAACCAGGACCGGCCCCCTGAGGATGGCCTCGGAGTCAAGCTCAATCAGGTCGTGGATGTGGAAGCCGAGGCAGAAAAGGCGGCGCCGTACCCCCTCCCCTCCCAAGATGGCCTTGATCCTGAGAGCTGTGTCGCGGGGGGCTTCGATCAGGGTTAAGGCCTCTTTTTTCGCGTCCATGGTCTCACAGCATACCTCTTTTGAGTCATTCATGGCAATAACCATGATCATTCAATAATAACAGTAATCCGATAAAATTAATAGGCCATGATCGACGAGGTGTGATCAGGCGTAAAATCATGTGGCCGCTCACGGTCACCGCCCACCAGAGTTGACTTAGAGACTCATATTGCTTTTCAGCAAAAAGCAACCTAAGATGGAGAGCGGATGTCATGAGAGGTCTGAAAGGAGATCCAATGAAGAAGTTCTTTCCCAAGACCCGCCTGTTTGTTCTAGTCTTGGCGCTGTTTGCTCCCCTTTCTGCAGACGAGGGAATGTGGTTGTACAACGCTCCTCCCTCAAAATGGCTCAAGTCCAAATACAATTTTGAGGCGACACCCGAATGGCTGAGCCATCTCCGGCTTTCCTCGGTCCGCTTCGGCGGCGCCTCGGCTTCTTTTGTCTCCGCCGAAGGACTCGTTTTGACAAATCACCATGTCGGCCAGGGGCTCATCCAGAACCTCAGCACCAAAGAGAGAGACCTGATGAAGACGGGGTTCTACGCGCGCTCCAGGTCAGAAGAGCTCAAATGTCCCGGCGTCGAATTGTGGGTCCTTGAACAGATCGAGGATGTCACGCCCCAAGTTCTGGGGGCGGAGAAGCAAGGCACCAGCCCGGCCGAAACCGCCGCGGCGAGGGAAAAGGTCATCGCCCGTTTGGAGAAGGACTGTTCGGACAAAACCGGCCTCAAATGCGCCGTGGTCAACCTCTTCTCGGGCGGGATGTACCATCTCTATCAATATAAGGTCTATACCGACGTCAGGCTTGTTCTTGCCCCTGAATACGCGATCGCCTTTTTCGGAGGCGATCCGGATAACTTCACCTATCCGAGATACGACTTGGATATCTCCCTTTTCCGGGTTTATGAGAACGGCAAACCTGGAGTTAGCCCACATTACCTCAAGTGGAGCACGAAACCGCTCCGGGAGGGCGATCTGGTCTTCTGTTCCGGAAACCCGGGGAGCACGGGGAGACTTTTGACCTATTCTCAGCTCGAGTTCCTGCGTGACGTGAGCTACCCATTCACTCTCGCCAACTACAAACGCCGCCAGGCTCTTCTCCATGAGTACTCCAGCCGGGGCGTCGAGGAGTCGAGGATTGCTCTGCGGAACCTCTTCGGGATCGAAAACACCCTGAAGGCGACGACCGGCTATCAATCAGGGCTCTTGGACTCGAAGCTCATGGCCAAGAAAGCCGGTGAAGAGAAGGAGCTGCGCGAGGCTATTTCCAAGAACCCGGATCTTCAAAAAATCCATGGCCATGCCTGGGATGAAATCGCCGAGGCCCAGAAAAGGCTCTCGGATTTCTTCAAGCCTCTGGCCTGTTTTGAAAGAGGGCAGGCGTTCAATACCGTCTATTTTGGGATCGCCCGGTCGCTCATCCGGCTGGCCCAGGAAAAAGGCAGGCCCAACTCCGAGCGGCTGAGGGAATTCCGGGATTCCAATCTGGCTTCAATCGAGCGTTCTCTTCTCTCCCCCTCTCCGATCTATGACGAATTCGAAATCTACAAATTGACTGATTCCCTGAAGCAATTTCAGGAAGAGCTGGCCGGTTACCAGGAGATCAGATGGCTGCTGGGCGAGCGACGGGCAGAAGACGTGGCCGGGATGCTCATCTCGGGCACCAAGCTCAAAAGCCTCGAAGTCAGAAAACAGTACATCGAAGGCGGGATCGAAGCGGTTTATCTCTCGGAAGACCCGATGATCAAACTGGCCCTTTTGGTGGATCCGGTCTCGCGGGGCCTCCGGTCGCGCTACGAGAAGGAAGTCGAGGCCGTCGAAAACAAGAACGGCGCTTTGATCGCCCAGGCGATGTTCAAGCTCAGGGGGACTTCGATAGCGCCTGATGCCACCGGCACTCTGAGGTTGAGCTTCGGCGTCGTCAAGAGTTACACAGAAAACGGCAGGAAGATTCCCTGCGAAACGACTTTTGCCGGGTTGTATGATCGCTCCAAGAAGTTCGGGGACAAGCCGCCCTTTGAGCTGCCTCCCAGCTTTATCGCCAGACGAGGGACCTTGAGCCTCGGCGCCCCGCTGAACTTCGTCGCGACCTGCGACTCGATCGGAGGCAACTCCGGCTCTCCGCTGGTCAACCGAAACGGCGAATTTGTGGGTGTTCTTTTTGACGGAAACATCCAATCGCTTCCCACCAGGTTCGTCTATGAGGACGACACTTCGCGCTCGGTGATGGTCCACGGACTCGGCATCATCGAAGCCCTGCGAAAAGTATATGATGCCGGACCTCTGGTCGATGAAGTCCTGGGGAAAAAGTGAAACTCTCTCCGGGCAGGCTTTTCAGAAGTATTTCTTGGCCCGACCATAAAAAAGGAAAAAAACCAACACCAGAAAATTGATAACCACCAGAGACTGGTGGGTATAAAAACGGAAAATCTCCTTGCCCAAGACCTCTCGCAGGCTTCCCCCGATGATCAAAAAATCAGCGATCAGGATGGATTTCCAGACCGGCTGAAAGCGATCGAAGGAATTGAGAAGGAGCATGATGGCGGGGACCGCATAAAGATAATTGTAGTACCAGCCAAGAGGGGAAAGAAACGGGATCAGGATAAATAGGAAGGATGCCTCCAGGACCTCCGGCTTGTCAAGATTGGCTGCTCTCCCCGTCTTCATCATTTTCAGGAAGGCGAAGGCCAGGAGCAAAAAGACCAAAAGGATCAACAGCTCGTCCAGGATTCCGGTCCCGCCGTTAACGTGCTTGAAGATAAGGGCCCAGAGCGAGGCGTTGTCTCCGGCCGTAAGCAGGGCCGGCGTCGAGCTGGATAACGTGCTCACCCATTCTTTAAGCACGAGGAGATTGCCGCGGAAACCATAAAAGGCGGCCGGGAGCCATAAGCCGAAGAGGAGCGTCACGACCCCGACGGCGACTAGCTTGAATTTTTTTTTGAGCAAAAAATAGGGCAAAAAAATCAGGGCATACGGCTTAAAAAAGAGAGAAAAGCCGTAGGCAAGTCCGCCCTTTGCCTCCTCTCCCGCGAGACTGCGGCCGAGCGAAAAAGTCAGAAGAAAAATGATCAAGGTGTTGATTTGGCCGAGCTCGAATTCCCGGCCGATGAACTTGGCCAGGATGAGCAAAGAAAATCCGATCAGGAAGATCGCCGATTTGTTTCGCACCGGAAGGAGTCGAAGCGAAAGATAAAAGGCCCCAGCCAGAAAAATCCATTCCAGATAATACCAGAGAATCTTCGCCGTTTCATAGGGAACAACGGTAAAAAGAGAGAATAACACCGCGGAGAAAGGTGAATATTTGTTCTGCAGATGGCCGTCGGAGGGCCGATAGAGAGTTTCTCCGGCCAAGATCCGTTTCCCCCCCTGAAAGCAAACTTGAAAATCGGTCATATCATTCCTGATGGGGGTTAGATCATAGAGGACATAAGCAAGAACGGTGCCCAGAAACGCCAGGAAAATAATGAGCGGGAGGAATTTCCGGGGAGGCACGATTAGCTATCTTAAGGATTTCGGAAACCAAGTCAATTGAAATAAAAGGCATCCAAAGATTTTTATTGACAATAAAATAAATGATATATAATAATATACAAATACATAAAGCTCGTGCCGACCTAATTTCTAGAGGAGATAGGCTTTTGAAAACAGACCAGGGGCCTTTAAAAAAGTACAAGAGCATTCCGAGGCTGAGTCTCGCCAATTTTTTGACTCCTGTCGAGAGATGCGACCGAATCCAAAAAGAATTCCCCAGCTCCCCCCAGATCTATATAAAGCGCGACGATTCGACCGGCTTCTTAATCGGAGGCAATAAAATAAGGAAGCTCGAATATGTCATGGCCGATGTCCTCCAGAAAAAGGCCGCGACCGTCCTCACGATCGGCTCCGTCCAGTCCAATCACGCCCGGGTGACCGCGATGGTGGCCCGGAGGTTGGGTCTGAAGTGCATCCTCATTCTGAGCGGAGACATCCCCGATCAACCCAAGGGAAACCTGTTCCTGACGAATCTCCTCGGTGTGGAAATCGTGGGAGTCGGAACAAGGGATGAGCGTTCAGCAAAGATGGAAGAGATCTCCCGCGACCTCAAGGCCCGCGGCGAGATCATCTACCAGATTCCCCTGGGAGCCTCGGACGAGATCGGATCATTCGGCATGACCGCGGCCTTTGAAGAACTCCTGGCCCAAGAAGCCCGACTGGGCCTGGAGTTCGATGTCATCGTTATCGGGAGCTCATCCGGCGGGACTCAGGCCGGGCTGGAAGTGGGAAAAAAACTCTTCAAACGAGACCGTCTTCGCATCGCCGGGATAAGCCCCGATGATCCCTCTGCCAGCATCAAGGAAAGGGTCATCGGCGCCGCCAATCCGATGCTGAGCAGGTTGGGATTGACTGATTCGCTCACACCTGATCAGCTCTGGGTGGACGATGCCCACATAGGCCAGGGTTATGGAATGACAAGTCCAGAGGCGGAAGCCGCAACCTCTTTGTTCGCCCGGTCGGAAGGGATCTTCCTCGATCCTGTCTACACGAGCAAGACGGCGGCCGCACTTTTAGATTATTGCCGGAAGGGCTTGTTTTCGCCCCGCGATAATGTCCTTTTCTGGCATACGGGAGGGCTGATCGCCCTCTTCAGTTAGAGAGCTCTCCCCTCCTTCTTAAACGGTCCCCTTTCCCCTGTTGGATTTGGCCGCGCCCTTGTTGTTGTGTCAATAAAAAGGTGTCATCTCCGTTCTAGAGAGAGGCTATTCAAGAAAAAAAGAGCGGGCCCTCATCCTGTCTCAAGTGAGTGCCCGCGAATATCTACTTTTTTGAAAGCGATCAACACTAAAAATTCAAGCCCAGGCCGATTCTGAAAATCCTGGGCGGCAGGATCGCGGTCGTCTCGCCGTAGGTCGGACTTCCAAAAAGCGCACCAGTGCCAATCGCCGTGTTACTATTGAGTAGGTTAAAAGCTTCGAAGAAAATACTGGGTCTAACCCGACCAACTGGGAAGTTCTTTTCAACCCGGATGTCGAGCATGCTCTGGAAGGGCGTCCGTTGTGTCCCGGGTGTCTCCGCATTAAAGGTCGTCGGCCCCTGATTTAAATTTCTGACAGTGAAATACCTGGCGTAAGGTGCACCCGACTGCCCGATATAGTTTAGCCCGACGATGATTCCCCAAGGGGCGTAGTAGACACCGCTGAACTTGACCTCGTGGGTTTTGTCGAGGTCGAGATTGCCTCGCGTATTGATGTACATGTTCGGATTGTTCCAGGTGCCGGAAGCCGTCATGCCTCCGCTCCCCCACACTCCGAGAGGAACCATGCCGTCCGCTTTGCTCAACGTATAGGAGAATAAAAACTGGAAACGATCAGATAGACTCTTTTCGAGGATGAACTGGATTCCTTTGTATCGTCGGTCAGCCTGGGCAGGATTCGTATAATAATTGAGAGATACGAGCGGCGCGTTCAGGTTCCTATTGTAAACTGTCATCAGCGAGTTCGTGATCGGGTTGGTCACCTGAATGGGATCGTACCACTGCTCGGTGATGTTTTTGTCAATGGGACCGATGAAGTCTTTGGCCTTCTTATAAATGCCGTTCACTTTGAAGGAGAGGTGCTTTGTTATACTGGTCTCAAATCCCAGGACGAAGACGTCCGAGTGGGGTCGTCTGAGATTAGGATCGGCCGCGGCATCGGTCGGTCCGTAGATGCCGATTAAGTAGGGGGTGCCGCCGAACAAGAGATAGAGGTAATATGTCTGAGAATTTGGATTCAGAAGGCCCAGAGCCATGGTATTGGTATAGTACCGGCCATAATGCGCTTTGATGGCCATCTGGTGGTTTCCCGTCGAAAGGTCATAGACCAAACCCAGCCTCGGCTCGAGATTGGTGAACTTGTATTCCGTGATGGGGCTCGTGACTTTCTCTTGCACCGGGATGATGCTTTGAACATTGCTGAGACGCAGGCCCAAATTCAAATTCAGACGGCTTCCCGCTTTCCAGGTGTCCTGGACGTACCCGCTGTAGCCGCGGAAAATGTTGTTCGATACAACATGGGCAGGCACGTCGATCTCGTACATATAAGGTTGACCATTGTACGTATAAATAAAAGAGGGTCCGCCTGGAACAGCGGACTGACTATACCCATTGTAGCCCGATTCGCCCTGTTCAAATTCGACCCCGGCCTTAAGGTCATGATCACCCAGAAAACCTTCCGCCCAATGAGAATAAGAAGCTTGGAATTGATAGCGCCGGCGTGTCTGTTCGTTATGAAATCCAGCGCTCTTGGTCATCATACCAGTTGTCAGCTCATAGTAACAAGGACCGGCGCCATTAGAGTTATAAGTCGTCGCCCTGTCCACAAAGGCGCCTCGGACTTCCAGGAGAGAATTATTCGAAACCATGTAGTTCCACTGGAGGTTAAACGCCGAAGTCCACTGCCGCGAATTCAGGGTCGATTCGGGCGTTCGGAACTGGCTCGCGAACATGTGGTTGAGCGTATCCCGGCTGTAATTGTACATGAAAGAGAGTTTGTTCTTCGTGCCGAGCTGACTCGTGATCTTGCCGAAGCCGTAGTACTGCTTGCGATTGATCTCTGCCGGAAAGCCGACCGTCGTCGAATTGGTGGGCATGTGGTCGCCGCTCAAGAAGAACCAGACTTTCTCTTTCAAGATGGGACCACCCAGGTTCACGGACCCTTCCCACTCGTTCTTGATGGCGTTCGTCGAGGCGTTCAGTCCGGTCCCCTGGAAATTTTCGGACTGCATATTCTTGTCGCGATAATAGACATTGACCAGGCCGCTAAACTTGTCCCCGCCGGACCTCGTGACGACGTTTATGACGGCTCCGGCCGAATTCCCGTATTGGGCATCATGACCTGTTCCCTCGACCTGGGCCTCCTCGATGATGTCATAGTTCCAATAGATCATCTGGGTTCCGGCGCCGGGATCAGTGAGATAGGTCCCGTCGACGCTGTAATAGTTCTCCCGAGAGCCACTGCCGAAAGCGGCCCGCTCGGGGTATTTCGGATCGGCACCAAAATCGACGATCATTCCGGGAGTCAGTTTGAAGAATGCTTCCAGGTTTCTTTGAGAGGGAAGCTTGGCCAACATCTCAGTGCTGAAATTCGTAGAGAGCTTGTTACTTTCAACGTCTACCATCGGGCTCTGAGCGATGACCTGGACTTCAGCTTCAATCTTCCCGGCTTTCATCTGAAAATCAACCGTCGAGGTCAGTCCCAGTCTGATTCTAATGTCCGACTGCTCGTAGGCAGAAAACCCCTGGATTTCCGCCTTTAGGGAATAGATACCGGGAGGGAGATTGAAGAACCGGTACAAACCGCGTTCACTGGTCATTCCTGCGATTTTTCCTTCGATCAGGGCGGGACTGGTGATAGTAACGTTCACGCCGGGCAGGGGCTCCCCCTGCTCGTCCGTTACCCGTCCCGTCAAGACACCGGTCCGGACCTGAGAAAAAACTAAACCAGAAAACAGAAACAAGAGAAGAACCAGAACCGAACCCTTTTTTTGCATAGAGTGACCTCCTCGCATTCGCGCTTTAAAAAGCTTTGTCATAGGCAGCTTTACATATATAAAAATATATAATAATGTATCATATTATGATTGACCAAAGTCAAGTCTTTTTTTTAAAATGACGCTTGACCGATATCCTCGCTGTCGATCACCCCGAAAATGAAGAAGCAGGAATTCATGAATTTTCTTAAGACCTTCCCGGAAAAGAAACAGGCTTCCGTTTTCGCTTTTTTATTGACCATGGTGATCTCGATCCCGGCCCCAGCGCAAACGAAGAGGATCAAACCGGCGCCGGAACATTTCTTCGTCAAGTGCAAACTCCTCATCAATCCGGCGGCCGGAAGAACCCTCAAGAATGCATTCATCGAAGTGAACAACGGCAAAATTCTCGCCGTCGGGGAAAGCAGAAATCTGAAATCCAAGGCAGGCGTCAAGGTCGTTGATTATAGCGATAAATATATCATCCCCGGTCTGATTGACACGCACGGACACCTTTTCGGTGGCGTGACCATGCGCCGCACGACGAGCGATCTGATCCCCGCCTTCTATCTTGCAGCCGGCGTCACGACAGTGAGGAGTCCCGGCTCAATGGAACCCGAGCGGGATATGGGCCTGCGCTACAGGATTGACCCGGGAAGATTCCTGGGCCCGAGATTTTTCCTCTCCGGCCCCTATATCGAAGCCGACCCGGTAACGGTCAGATGGATGAATCCAGTGAAAACAGAAGAAGAGGTCCGACTGAAAGCCGAACAATGGATCCGTTTGGGAGCGAGCTCAGTCAAGATCTATGCGGCCATGAAGGGAGACCTACTCCGGGCCGCGATCGAGCACGGCCACGCCCACGGCGTTAAAGTGATCGGACACGTCGGTGCCGTATCTTATAAGGAAGCCATCGAAATGGGGATCGATGAAGCTTTTCACGGCGTTATGGCTATGCCAGACGTCCGGCCGCAGGATCTGGAGAAGAGAGACCCCAAAGACCGAGAGACTTGGTATTCGAGCCTGGACCTGAACAAACCCGAAACGCTTGATTTCTTGAGGGCAGCGGCCCGCACAAGGCTCGTCCTGACTCCGACCGCCGTCGTGGTCGAACCCTTGGAGCCGGCCAGGAACCACATGGAGGAGCAAAAAAAATACTTCACGCCGGAAGCCTGGGCCGAGGTCGAGAAGCGGCTGAAAAAACCGCTTATCCCCAACGGAGAAAAAATCCTCGAAAAGAACAAAGAATTTATTCGCCTGGCTCACAGATTGGGTTGTGTTCTCAGCACCGGCACGGACCATGTGGATTTCGTCCTTCTGCCCGGCTACAGCCTCCGGCGGGAGATGGAGATTTTCAGCGAAGCCGGGCTGAAGCCGATGGAAGTCCTGAAGGCGGCTACGGTCAACGGCGCCTTTGCCCTCGGGAGGAGCGACCTCCTGGGGACCGTCGAGGAGGGAAAACTCGCCGACTTCGTGATTCTGAATGCCAACCCCCTGGACAACATCAGTAACGTCCGCCAGGTCCACCGTGTCATCAAGGACGGCATCCTCTATGAGCCGGAAGTCCTTCTGAAACCCCTGCTCGGAAAATACTTCTGATAAAGGAGGACATCATGAAGAGACGGGATTTCATCTCAACCTCAATGACCGCAGCGGCGGGCTCAACCCTCTTGATGAATTCTGGGGCTTCCCTGCTCGCCCGGGGACAGGAGAAAACGCAGCCCCTGTATTTTGATGGGTTGACATGGTCCCCCGGGGCGAGGAAGGGAATCGAATTCATATAAAGGGCTTGACATCTCCCTCAGCTAAACTAAAATGGGAGCCGAGGCATGGGAGGAATCCAATCCGAGGTAAAGACAATGATCAATTGGTTCATCGATAAGGATAACAAGGTTCCGCTTTATCTTCAACTCAAGGACCAGATCAAATACTACATTTCCACGGGGGTCATCCAAGATAACGATCAGCTCCCCGGTGTCAACAAGCTGGCCAGAGATCTTTCCATCAATTTCGAGACCGTGCGCAAAGCTTATAAGGAGCTGGAGAAGGAAGGCCTCATCTCAATGCAGAGGGCGAAGGGCACGTTTGCGACTCTTCACAAAGCCGGCCAGGCCAGAGAAGTCCGCCTGGAGGGGGATCTCAATCCCCTGAACAGCCTCCGCAGCTCCATCACCCGGCTCCTTGAGAACGGGAAGAGCGCAGACCAGATCAGGACCCTGCTCGATCGTGCCTTCGAGGAGGCGACGTCCGAGAGGGCCAGGCAGTTGGTCATCTTCACGGAGTGCAATCAGCTTCAGGTGCACGAGATTTCCCTGTTTCTCGAAGATTATCTGAAGTTGAAAGTCGACGCCGTCCTGCTCAAAGACCTGAAAGATGAACTGCAAAGAATCCTTAAGGAAGAGAAGAAACTCAAGGCCATTGTCACGACCGGCTTTCACGTGAACGACGTCCGCGAGATCATCGGCGCTTTCCCGGTCGACATTCACATCCTGATCACCAATATGTCTCCCGAGACGAGGCGCCAGATTGAAACTTTCGGGAAGGGAGCCAGTTTCGGCTTCATCTGCAGGGACGAGGATTCGATCCAGCTCTACAAGGAACTCCTCAAGGCCGAGCTCGGGAGCGATCTGAAGCTCTCGACCACCTATCTGGGAAACGAATCAGAGGTCGAGTCCGTCCTCAGCTCGGTCGATGTCCTCCTGGTGACTCCTCCTGTCTATAAAACGCTCAAGAAGAGGGCTCCGGCCCAGCTCCCGGTCTTCAACGTCTTCGACCGCGTCGACCCGATGTCGCTCCGACTTCTCAAAGACCGGCTCCAAGAATAATCGGGATAGGGGACGGCCTCACGGCCGCCGCCCTCCCACACCACCGGACATACGGGTCCGTATCCGGCGGTTCGAACCGACTTGACTATTCAACG
>Ga0315282_10016499_pt1 | contig 10787 bp, 8 predicted proteins | sample YL17G07_20_MG_FD_203693 | JGI IMG/M metagenome (GOLD analysis project Ga0315282, IMG submission 203693) | Sediment microbial communities from Yellowstone Lake, YNP, Wyoming, USA - YL17G07_20 | ecosystem: Environmental > Aquatic > Freshwater > Lake > Sediment | place: USA: Wyoming | collected... | reverse complement strand
AAGCTATGGCGTTAGGTAAGGTGGTTATCACAACGAACATTGGAACACTTGCTGAAACAGTCGGTGAGAATAGAGGTTTAACCATAACACCAGGCGATTCGGATGCTTTATCTGACGCAATTTTGCATCTTATCAACAATCCAGAAGTATCAGTTCAAATAGGAATAAGCGCTAAAGAATTCGCGTCCAATCTCCCAAGCTGGAATCAAATAACGTTGCAAACCATAAGTTTACTTAATGAAGTACGTGACATTTTCATTGAGCGTAAAATAAAAAATAACTTGTATCAAAGGCTATCTTCAAAAATCATGTGGGAAATATGGAAAAAAGGTCCGCAAGCAACGTACAGAAGGATACGAAAAAAAATTGCGTATCACTTATTCGGTATTCGGAAATTCGAGTGTAAGAACAATAAGTTGGACTTTAATCTTGGCATAGACGATTTTGGCCGGGACATTGCTAAAGGTTTGTTATTCTATATCCAACTTTTGATAAAACGTGGGCTAAAAATTCACACCGTTGTAGTCATAGGCTCCAGGGCAAAGGGACGAATGAAACCTGAAAGCGATGTGGACCTAATTGTAATCGCCAACAATCTTCCCAAAGGCCTAAAGAGAAAAATGATCCTTTCCGAAGCTCCCATTTTTATGAATATTCAACCCGAAGGATTTACCGAGGAAGAGTTTTTGCATGAATTAAATGATTTCAACATTACGATTCTTGACGCTATTTTTTACGGAAAAGTTGCGTATGATAATGGTTTCTGGTTTCAAATAAATAAGAGATTCAAAGAAATAGAAGAAAGATACCCGTTATTGAGAACTATACAGGATAGATTGTTTGTATTATAAAAGTTTTAGATATCTTGCGTTTTAAAGAAGAGGTTAGAAAGGATTTGTCACTGTCACGATTAATTTGTATTATCGGCATTGATGGATCTGGGAAAACCGTCCATACTAAAACGCTTTTGTCGGAATTAAAAATTTCAGGAAGGAAATGTAAGTATGTCTGGTTCAGGGAGCCATATTTTTTTGCTTTTCCACTCATGTATGTTTCTCGTATTTTACATTTTACAAAAATAACTCATTTACCGAATAAGCAAATTCAAAGTGAACATAGATATTACGTTAAACCTATTGCTTTGGTATGGCCATGGGTTCGTCTGGTAGACTTGATCATTTGGATTATTTGGCAAGTCTATATACCTACTTGGCGTGGTTTCGTTGTTCTGTGTGATCGCTTTATTCATGATATCTTGGTTGACACCATGATTGACATCAACAACTTAAAACTCTACAATACGCTAGTAGGACAACTTATGCTTAAATTGATTCCATCGTTTTCGACGGTAGTTATGCTAGATATTAGCGAGATCGCTGCCTTCCAAAGAAAGGGTGACATAACTCACTTAAATCACCTAGTTGCAAGGAGAAGGCTTTATCATGAGATAGCTTTTTACCTAAAAATACCTGTTATCAATACAGATAAACCGTTTAACTCGGTTCATAAAGATTTACAAGACATATTAATTTCTCTCGGAAAGCATATGGAAATTGATCGCTAACAATATAACATATACGTTCTAGAGCGCATAATTGAAGAAAATTCAGCTACCTCTAGCGATTGAGGAATAGTGACATTTGATGAAAATGGATAGTTATCGGTCAGCGAATGCTGAGAGAAGCGGGTTAGTTAACAAAAAGATAAACCTAAGAAGCGATGAAGGCACGGTAGAGGTTACTATAGGAATATGTGTAAAAAACAATGAAAAGACTATCAAGCAAGCTATTTTAAGCGTATTAAATCAGACTTTTCCTCATGAAAGTATGGAAATAATTATAGTAGATGATAGTAGAGATAGAACGCCACAAATCATAGCTAACCTCCTTTCGAGGACCGACATACGAGCGCGCGTATACTCTACACATGGGGAAGGTTTAGGAGCCGCCAGACAAATGGTGGTGGATAACTGCCTTGGCCGTTATATAATCTGGGTTGATGGCGATATGGTTCTTTCAAATAATTTTGTACAAGAGCAGGTAAATTTAATGATAAAAAACCCAGCAGTAGGAGTTTGTGGGGCCAAGTTAAAGAATAAGTTAAGCGGAAGTCTGGTTGCTAAATTGGAAGCTTTGTCGAACTTTCGTGAATTTGAAATAAGAGGCGGCAAAAAAGATGTCAAAAGAGCTGGTACAGAGGGAAGCATATTTCGTGTAACTGCCTTAAAAAAAGTAGGAGGTTTCGATAGGAAAATTCGTGGAGCAGCAGAAGATGCTGATGTAACAGCAAGGATAAAGTTGGCGGGGTATTCGTTTTTTCAAGGCAAAGCCGAGTTTGAGGATAAGTTCAAACAGACATGGAAGGGTGTATGGAATCAGAGCGCTTGGTATGGTTACGGAATGCATTATTTGTATCATAAGAATAAACACTTGGTTGATCTTAAGATAAACTTTTTTCCTATATCATTTGCGCGGGGCATTCCCCGCGCAATAGTAGCCTTTAATGCCACACACAAGTGGATTTGTTTTCTGCTTCCATTCTTTTACCTTTTCAAGACTGTGGCATGGTGGCATGGTTTTTTTAAGGCTCACAGAGAAGACTATGGGCATAGAACATGAGATAAAGCGTGCGCGATTTGTTAGCATCTATTAAGGACTTGAACTGGTGACAAAAGCGTACCTATAACGTAATTCTGGAAATTGATGTTTTTCTCGCACATGTTTTTTCTATGTTGAGATAAAGAAGTCAAGTGAAAAAGGAACAAAAATTTAGGTGCATAAGAGATGATACAACTGAAACATGATCTTGAACTAGTACTGGCTGTTCAGTTTTTAATGTGCATCGCAATCATTCTGGATTTACCAATCGTAAGACAAGTTATTGGTTTTGTTTTCTTATCATTTATTCCAGGGGCTGTTTGTCTCAAAATCATCAAGGTACGCAAATTAGACTTAGTGGAATTTGTTCTTCTCTCTGTTGGTCTTAGTATTGCTTTTTTAATGTTTGTCGGAGTATTAATAAATGAGGTTTATCCACTTTTCGGTTTCTCAGAGCCTTTGTCAACTTTGTCTTTGATAATCACTATAAATATTGTCTCGTCAGGATTACTAGCAATAAGCTTTTTCACTGACGGAGATCTTTCGATTTCAACGAGCATACGCTTTGACAAAAGGTTTGTTTTTTCAGTTTCACTATTGTTACTCTTTCCTTTTTTGAGTATTCTGGGCGCAACATTGGTCAATTGCTACATGAACAACTCCATTTTATTATTATTAATCATGTTTATCTCAGCATTCGTTATTCTACTCACAATTTCTAAGAGAATCCCACTTAAATTGTACCCTATAGCCATACTTGCGATTGCTATCGCTCTTCTGTTTCACGAAGAGCTTACAACTTCATATATTTACGGATTCGACATGCATTTGGAATATTACCTTTTCATGTTGGTAAAAAATAGTTCACTTTGGAAAAACGTGATTCCGTTAGCTACGCCTGACACCGCAAACTACAACGCTATGTTAAGTGTGACAATATTACCCACAGTATATTCAAATTTTTTGAATCTCTCAGGAGTCTGGGTTTTCAAAATAGTGTATCCTTTAATCTTTTCCCTCGTTCCTTTAGGTCTATACAAAACATTTCAAAAGCAGATAGGGGGAAAAGCCGCGTTCTTGTCAGTATTTTTCTTCATGTCTTTTTATACTTTCTACCGAGAGCTCTTATCGCTAGGTAGGCAGATGATTGCTGAACTCTTTTTGGTACTGTTGATATTTTTGTTTCTTGACGAAAAAATAGGTAAGCTGCAGAAAAGAGTGCTGGTTATTGTTTTTACAATAGGATTAGTAGTCTCTCATTATTCCACTTCATACGTGTACATATTTATTATTTCTATTGCATGGGTATTATCCCTTTTCGTGAAGAAAAAGACACAAATAACCAAAGGTTACGTTATTTTAACTCTTGTAATAGCTTTTTTTTGGGCTATTTACACATCTGGCTCATCACTATTCAATGGTATAGTTCAATTCGGAGTAAATCACTTCAACGCTCTCTTCGGAGAATTTTTTAATCCTAATGCAAGGCAGGCTGATGTTTTAAGGGCGATTGGAATGGGTGGTCCTGCGGCATCTTTTGGACATACAATTGGTAGGTATTTCAATTATTTAGCAGAACTTTTTATTATACTGGGTTTTATTGCAATTATTCTAATGCGAGCACGATCGCGTGAAGAATACAATGTGGGTCAAGAATTTATTTTATTTTCATGTGGAGGCATGATTATATTATTAATGAGCATCGTCGTACCATATTTTGCCTCTACAGTGAATATGACAAGAATATATCATTTAACGTTGTTCTTTCTAGCACCTCTTTTTATCATAGGGGGAGAAATTGTGTTTAAATACCCGTTGAAAATTCTTGGAAAGTGGGCTAAGCACGTTAACCTAAAGGCTCTAGTAACGATTGTTTTGATATTTTGTTTCCTATTTAATATAGGATTTATTTATGAAATTACAGGAGATATCCCCTTCTCGAGTGCATTGAGTATGAACAGAATAAAAAGCACAAGCACTCTCGTAGATTTCTATAGCAAATATACTTGCGAGGGTGAAATATATGGTGCTGAATGGTTAGGAAAGAACAGGAACTCTTCGTTTGAGATTTATTCCGATGCTGACGCTAGATTTCATGTTTTGACCAGCTATGGTATGATAGAGCCCGTAGCCATCGATCGAATCCCTGTTTTGTCTAACGAAACCGTGGACATAAGGGAAGAATCTTACATTTACCTAAGGTATTTAAACATCGCCTATGGGAAAATGGTGGGTTCAGAAGGGAATATTTGGAACATCAGTGACATTACTTCTCTTCTTGAAAACCAAAACATGATATACTCAAATGGTGAGTGCCATATATACGAAAAGCCTTGATAATTAGATCGATCGCAAACGCTTGTTAAGCTTAATTGTGGCTAAATAGCCAATTGCACATGTAGTAAGAAACGAGTTACTAAGAGGGCTTTTCATTTCGACCTTCCCAAGAATTCAGAGAATCTGGAACGCCTCAAAATAGTGCTGACATTTCACGTGGAAGGGTTACAAGTTCTCTCTCCAAATTTCTCCCACTTCGTTCAACGTTGACCAATCGTCTGTTAACATTGTATAATGACGAGTATACCCTTCTACTTTCCCACCAAGAGAAAACTGTATGTAACCTGCTTGCCATTCCCTAAACAGCTTGTATGTCTCGTTTATCTGTATTAGGTAGTTCGGGTCTGCAGTTTTAGGCTCGTAGGGTGATTCCGGGTCTTCTCTATAGCAACCAAATTCTTCCATAATAACCGGGTATCCCATGTCCAAAAGCTTGAAGCCCTTGTCATAATAGAATTGTTTCATCAGATTGTACCCTGTTTCAAAGTCACCACTTGCATACGCATTAGCGTAAGGAAGGTGATTGGTGTACCAATCAAAATGATAGTATCTGTGAAGACAATAAACCACATTAGGTTCATTTAGTGGATTTTGGATGAACTGATGAAGGTCACTAGACCACTGAATGTTATCAACAAAAATCAAAACGTTCGGGTTTATTGTGTGTATTTTGTGAATAGCCTCAATCACTATTGGTCTCCAAATAGCTTCAAGTTGCTCGTATGTATATCCGTTAGTGCCTGCTGGCGGGGGTTCATTCATTAATCCAAACGCACAGACGGTTGATTCGTTCTTGAATTCTTGTGCCCATGCTTCCCAAGCGTCATAGAAACCAGTTCCTTGAGGATCAAGCAATACGGGCATCCAATCTTCTCCTTGCCCACAACTATCATTGGGACCGTGCATGTCTAAAAGAACCCACATTCCTCGTTCTTTACACCATTGAACTGCTTGTTTTATCTTAGACTTGTATTCAGTATTAAGTACTGATTTCATGTTAATACCAAGCCTAATAATGTTTGCCCCAGCCTCTTGAGCTATATCGAACGTGTGTTCAGAGAAATATCTTGAATGGTCATCCCAACTTGTAACACCATATATACCATATCCAAGAGACATCTCACAGGCTCCCTTAGGAGTTACTGTATCATTATTCTCATTTTTTATCCATCGTCCCTCAGTGTGTAGCCATGTTAAGTGTCTCGGGTAATTGATTGTTCCCACAGATGCTATGCGAGAAGAGGAATTTTGTGAAGCCATACATGGATATACTGTGCTGGCTAAGCATAAAAGTAACCCGAGAAAAATCAATGAAAGACGCCTCATCTGGGAAGCACCTAGCTAGGTTTTTTCGAGTATCTTATGTCGCACTAAACCATATAAACGTTTCTTCACATCAGTCATGATGCAAAATTGATTTAAAGGGCGTCGAAGACCTAAGGGCAGGTTAAAATGCTTGAAAAAGAAAATTATTGTATTGCGTCTCACACTGATGATGAAACATTGTTCGTCTAACACAAATTTGTGAGAAGAAATGGGTGCAAAGAAGGGAGTGCTCGTGACTGGCGAAAAGTTTCTTGATAAGCTGCGTGTTTCTGAGAAAATAAAAAGAAAAATTGAAATCTCTGTTTCCTTTTTTTCGGAATTATATCATTTTGTTGCTTTTAGACTGGAAAAACCGAAGATGCAACTTGAAAACGGCATGCTTATCATATCTATTGATGTTGATGTTGGTAGCAAAGAATTAGGAGTAATCAATGAAGGAAAAAACGATGCCAATATAAGTAGACATTTTGGTGAATATTTGATTGGGGCGATGGAAGAACGGGCTCTCCCTCTATTTGTAGATTTATTCAATGATTTTGAGATGCCCGTAACTTTCGCTATCAGAGGACAACTGACTGAGGTGAATGATTCAATTCTAGAGCTTCTTCTTAAATCCTCGGTTAAACATGACATTGGAGCACATGGATATTACCATAGAAAGTTCACAAATCTTTCTCGCAATGAAGCTCAAAACGAATTGGACATGATCTCATCTGGAATGAGGAAGTTTGGTATTGCTCCAAGAAGTTTTGTCTTTCCTAAGAACTGCGTAGCCCACCTAGATCTGCTTGAGAAATATGGATACAAATGCTATAGGAGTTGCGGCGGCTTTATGAATGACTGTATGTACATAGAGAAACAAGGTCAATTATACGATATCCACCCAAGCTTATACATCGATCGAGGCACAAGTTTTACGTTTCTAAAAAAGATCCTCGATATATCCATCGCAAAAAGGCTAACATTCCATATTTGGTTCCATTTATGGAATTTTGGAGAAGATGAGAAGTCAATCTCAAAAACCATCAAAAACCTTTTCATTCCGTTTCTCTACTATGCGAAAGAAAAACAAGAAAATGGGCAATTGGCATTTGGGACAATGCTTTCCGCGGCTGAGAAAGTTGAGAAGCGGTTTAACTTGTGAAAGTGTTGCGAAGACTGCGTGCGCACGAGGAAAAAGCATGTTTGTTGAAGAATTGAAAAATAATAGAGAATGGGACGATTTCTTGCAAGCTTCGCATGATGGGACGTTCTATCATAGTTTGAAATGGAAAGAAGTAATCGAAAGATCATTCCAAGGTTTCGCGCATTACCTTGTTGTGAAGAGTAGTAGTGGAACAATTGTCGGTATTTGCCCTGCTTTCATCCGAAAGCTTGGGCGTATCAAAGTGTATACATCAATGCCTTATTCAGACTACGGAGGCCCAATAATTAGGGAAGGTTATATTGAAAAAGCGTCCATTTTGTTGAGAAAATTCATTGAAGAATATTGCTTTAACAATGGATTATCGTTTGCAAAAATCTGTTTTGTTGACGATAGGATTGGTCGGTTTTTTAAATCACCGCTGAGCTATGTCGATACCAACACTGGCGTCATGGTAATAGACCTGAAGACTAAGCCATCAGATGTTATATGGAAGGAGATTTTTTCTAGAAAGCAGCGTTATGAGATTAGACGTTTCGAACGTGGGTGTTTTAACGTCAGAGAAGCAAACAATGAGTCCGATCTAAAGGATTTTTACAATCTCTATCTTAGCAATATGAGAAATCTAGGAGTTTCAGGATGTCCGTATGTTTTTTTCAAGAATATGTGGAGCACCCTTTTTCCTGAAAACTTTTACATCATGCTTCTTGAGAAGGAGAGATGCCTAGGCGGTTTGGCTCAATTTAGGTATAAAGACTCCTTCTATGGCGGTTTCACGGCGATAGACAGAAAATGGTCATGGGGTAGATACTCGTTGATGTCTTATATGATTTGGAAACTGATCAAAAAAGCGGAGGAGACCGGCACTAGATACATTTCCTTAGGTTCTACGCCCTCTTACAAACAGCACCCCTACTACATTCAGAAAAGTAAATTCGGATCCACATTTCTGCAACAGGAAAGAGTCTTTATTCCTTTTGGTTCTGATGCTAGTTTTCTTATGATAGCTTGGGCAAAAGCCGTTTCGGCCTGGCAGTCATTCAAGCAACGTTCACCAACCAGCTTTAGATTTTTTCTGGAAAGGAAACTTGCTCCTTTTTTTGCACGTGTTTAAAAATAGTAAGACATGTTCAACCAAAAGTCTTTTCTTAGTAAAAATGGAATATCTTCGTCAGGACGTCGTATTAAACGCAAACCGTAAGGATGACGCGGAGAGCGTTTCTGCTACTAAATGCATGTTTTCGGAATTAAAAAATCTGAAACAGGCTAATCGACCAAATCTTCTGGAGAAAGGTAGGGTTTACGCTCGAGAAAGCACGCAGAAATACATCAGTCTCTTGAAGAAGAGAAATCAGGCTATTTGGCTGATGCTAATTGGTGAGTAACGTGAGATTCTTAATGCGCGCGATTTCAGACGTTAGTGGACTACTTGAAATAGAAAATGTCTGGAATGAGCTTGTTAGAGATCGCGCAGAATCTCCATTTCTGCTGAGCGGATTCACGAAAGAGTTCATGAAAGTCAACCTAGAAGAAGGCTGGACTCCCATGCTGTTAGTCTTTTCAGTCGATAACGTTATCATAGGCATAGCTCCCTTGGCAATAAAGACGAAGTTTGGAGTTCGACTGGCCAAGTTTCTTTTGAACCCAGCTCTCTTTCCAGATTTTGTTCTTGATGCTCGATATCGAACGATGTGTATTCATAAGATCTGTGATTTTTTGTTTAGGAGGATGAAGTGCCAGCTTGCCACATTGACATTTCCTGCAGAATCAGCCAATCTCGAAAGCCTTAGGAATCAGAGGAATCTGCTGGTTTCTGAAACGCCTGCGATGGGGCACTTAGTTCTTCATGTTGACTGCGGTTGGAGCGAATTCGAAAAATCGCGAGGGAAGAAGTTCAAGCGAGATTTCAGGATGACAGAACGAAAACTTGATCGTCTGGGATTATGGAAAATCAGTCGCTTTGGTAAGGAAGACAGAGAATCCGATATCTTCGAGCGAGTCCTTAGGGTTGAGCTTGCCAGTTGGAAAGAAGAATTGCGAGTAAGAAAGAAAATAAAACAAGATTCTGATTTGATGGCTGCTTGGAAAGGCGCATTGTACACCGCAGAAGTTGAGAGAGATTTCAAATGGTCTTTCTGGCTTTTAGAGCTCAATGCGTTACTGATAGCATACGTTATGGCCTTTAAATACAAAGGCACAACCTATATTGCCAAAACATCTTATGATAAACGTTACAGGAAACTCTCACCAGGCATCTATGTCGTAGGTATGGCAATTCGTGACATTTTCAAAAAAGGCGGAACCAAGAAAATCGATTTTCATACTGACCTTCCATTCATTAGGAAGTGGACTGAAGAATGCAGTCCACGCGTCCATGTTTTTGTATCAAAGCATAGAATACTACTACCAAGTTTGCTCAAGTTCGTGACGTCAAACCGACAATTGAAAACCATTCTGGTTTCATTGTCAAAATTTATGCCACTCATGAAAGATTTAATGTGACAGGCGGGGAATCTGTGTCTGTATTAGAATTTGAGACTTGTAGAAGACGCGTAAAGAGTACGTAACTTGTGCCCATCTATCATTGACAACGCTGCTAACATAGTTTGGAACCGGTGGATGGGCAGTGGTCAACTCTTCTGAAAGAAAATAGGAGTCTAACGTCTGACATGAACCTTGCAACGATGTTTCAAGAAACTGCCGAAGACTTTGACATGCATTCTTATTAGGCTTCGAATCAAAGAGGAACTGCTGCAACGAAACAAATCTGGGAAGTGAGTAGGCGGAATGAGTAGGAAGAATTCAAGAGTGCTTGTGACAGGCGGAGCAGGGTTCATAGGTAGTCACATCGTGGACAAACTTCTCAGCAAAGACCTTGAAGTGGTAGTGATCGACAACCTCACCACCGGAAGCCTGCGGAAAATTGCCCCTCATGAAGAGAAAGGCGAGTTTCATTTCGTGAAGGGTGATATTCTGGATTTCTCTGCTGTCAGAAAGACGATGAAAGACATAGACGCCGTTTTCCATGAAGCTGCTTTGACGAGCGTGACACTCTCCGTGGAAAATCCCATTCTTGCAAATGAGATCAACGTCAAAGGAACGCTAAACCTACTAAAAGCTTCTTCAGATCTTGGTGTTAAGCGTTTCATATATGCTTCTTCAGCTGCTGTTTACGGAGACACAAAGAGTCCACAGAAAAAAGAGGATATGCCTACTAACCCGAAGTCACCCTATGGGATTTCTAAGCTTGCTGCTGAAAACTATGTCAGAATCTTTCAAAGACTTTATGGCCTCGAAACAGTGTCATTGCGCTATTTCAACGTGTATGGACCAAGGCAACGCTTTGATATTAATTGCGCTTACGGCGGCGTCATAACAATTTT
>Ga0315282_10016498_pt1 | contig 10788 bp, 5 predicted proteins | sample YL17G07_20_MG_FD_203693 | JGI IMG/M metagenome (GOLD analysis project Ga0315282, IMG submission 203693) | Sediment microbial communities from Yellowstone Lake, YNP, Wyoming, USA - YL17G07_20 | ecosystem: Environmental > Aquatic > Freshwater > Lake > Sediment | place: USA: Wyoming | collected... | reverse complement strand
GGTTTCCAGATCGAAAGAGTGGATTTGCTCGAAGAGATTTCTGATAGTTTCTTGAAGGGTTATTCATCGGCTGGCGCAGAGCGCGACTCTGCGTGGCTGCGCAGCGTTTCGGGGCCAATTTCCTCCTGAGGGATTGGCCCCGTTTTTTCTGCTCCGGGGCGCCGCACTCAAGTAAAATGCCTTCCGCCATCTTCGGTTTCATGCCTTCGCCGCAGAGCTGCGCTCCGTGACAGCGTGCGCAAGTAGTTTGTGCGCCTCGAAACGTCTATTCTTCGCCATGGGGGCTTGGACTTTGATGAATAATCGGCCAAGAGAGGCGATTTGGGTTCGCCTTATGACTCTTCTAGGCATTCTGATCGTTGTATGCGGCGGCGCCGCACGCGGTCAATCCGCGGGTACGAACCCAGAGCCCGCTGTCCGAAAAGAAATCAGCATACGCGTGGGCGCGGACGGTCTGCCGGCGCAGATCGAGGCGAAGCAAGGGCCGGCGGGGGGAATTCTCACCGCCCCCTGCCGTGTGTATCTCAAATCATCCGAGGGGATGATTCCTGTGCCGCCCCTGCACGAGACTGCGCCGGGGGAATGGGCCATTGATTGGCAGGCCCAGCATCTTCAAATCGTGGTCACGTACGGTAAGAGCCCCGATGCGAACATCACTTTCTCAGTTCTAAACCTCGTGTCGCAAGCGCGAAGGATTCAGTTGGAGTTGGCCCTGTCTTTTAGCCCTGAGGCTGACCGCGCATTCTTTCCAGCGGGCTCCGATCCCCACGTTGTCCTGAAACCCAGTGCGCCTGAGGTTGTGTACACCTACAGTGCCGGCAGGGACTTACATCCGGGAATTACGATGGCGCTTCCCCTGACCTCAATTTACTCCACGAAGGGGGATTGGGGGCTCGCGCTTTTGGGCGACCTCACGGCGCCCGTCCCCAACCTGGTGGTGACCGCCGCCCGGTCGAAGGATCAGACCACTGTCACGATGCTTTTTCCGGATCTTGACCTCAGTGCCGGCGAGAGGGCGGTTCGTCGAATTTATCTCGCGGCAACTGCGGGTGACTGGCGGCCTGCTCTGGCACAAGCCCTTGCCCTATTTCCACTAGTGTTCGAGCCGAGGAATCCTGACGTAGCGGAGTTGGCAGGTCCCTTCCTCTACACCCACGGGACGCCCCCTAATGACACGCTCGCGGAGTTGCACGCCCAGGGTGTACACGCGGTTGAAATTCATTTCACGCCCCCTTTATATGGTCTGTACGTGCCCGACCGCGAGCCCTACACATCATTTTGTGACGACCGGTGGCACTTTCTCAAAAAGCGGCTTCCCCCTAACCTGCTGCCCCCGCCGGATGCAACGTGGCGTGAAATACGTGATTTCGTAGAGACCTATTATTTACCGACCATGACCGTCGCGAGGGTCAGGGACCTCATCGTCCGGCTTCACCAGAACAGCATCAAAGGCGTGATTTACTGGAATCCTACGGAGGCTTGGGCGCCCTGGGCGGCGGCGGAGTTTCCTGAAGACCGCGTCGTGCTCCCCAATGGCAAGTTCATGCCTGAGTGGTACGAAAGCGTCAAGATGCACGCTGACCTGAAGCGGCCGTGGGGAAGATACATTCTCGACCAATTGCGCGGGGAACTGAAAACTTATCCCGACGTGGATGGGATTTTCTTCGATGAGGCGGCGCAGGGCGGTCACGACTTGTACGAGTTGTGCGCCGAAGGGTGCCGCGAGGTTCGGGCGCAAGGCAAGATTTGCTGGTGGAACGGTCCCTACAACGCTGAGCTCGCGTCGTTGGCCGACGGCATGATGACCGAAGGCGGAGGCCAGGCGAATTATCGCAACCTGACGGAAATGATCCAGTATTACGGGATCGCCGGCAAGCCCATCGTTTCCCTGGGACCCGCAACTCCCGAGGCATATTGCGAGATGCTCATTCATGGTGTCATCCCGAAGCCTGTTCCCCCGGAGCAGACGGAGATCGGGGCTCGATGGTTTCCATTGTTCAGGCAGCTTCGCAATGCGCGCTGGGTACTCCAGGCGCACGCCCTGGAGGTCGATTCCGGGGTGGCCGCGAACCTCTTCCGCACTCCGGCGGGCGACTACCTAGTTCCGCTGGTTCCGGACACTACCGGGAAATCCGGCGATTCGGGCTTTGAGGTAAAGGTGCGCGTACAAGGTGGGGAGGAGATAAAGGCGGTTTTCCTGCTCACCCCCGAGCCGCCCGGTTCTCGCAGCCTTCCCTTCCAAAAAGCCGGGGGAACCATCAGCATCCGCGTGCCCAGCCTCAGTTCCGCGGGGTTGCTGGTTCTGTCGAAACCGGGGGTCATGGTCGCGCCCGCGCCTGCGCAGTGACGCTGGAGCGCAGAGCTTTGCTCTGCGCAATCCGGAGAAGCAACCCGGAGAAGTGGAGGCTCGCGCAGAGACCACGATGAAGGGATTGCGCAGAGCGCAGCTCTGCGTTTGAATGTTCCACGGAGACAGCACCCATGCCCGACAAGCGAATCGATACTTGGAAGCCCAATCGGCGGGCGTTTCTGGGCGTCGCGACGGCGGCGGCCGCTGGAGGCGCGGCGCTCCTCTCGCGTGCTCCTTCCTTCGGGGCTGAAAGTAACTTTCCTGACTTGGCGCAACTGCGGCTTGCCCATCAGAAGACAGGCATTATTTCTCCGGATAAGACCTACCGCATGATGGAATGGGCGCTGCATTTCCCGCCACAGGGGGAGTTCGATTTCGACCTGGAAGGCGCCATGAAGATGACGCGGGAAGTGGGAACGGAATCCGTCATGTTCTATGCGCAGGACCACTGGGGGTATGCGCATTACCCCAGCGACGTCGGTGTGCGCCATCCGAATCTTACCTACGACTTTTTCGGGAAACAGGTGGAGTTGGCGCGCCAGAACGGCATGTCGGCGGTGGGGTATTACAGTTTGCAGGCCAATAATCAAATCGTGCTGAAGCACCCGGATTGGGGTTGGGTGGATGAAAAGGGAGACCCCGTTCCGGGGCGGTGGTACACCCCCTGTCTGGACACGCCCTACCGGGAGTACGCCTTGGGTATGATTGAAGAGATCTGCTCCCGCTACAAGGTGGATGAATTATTTATCGATATCTTCGGCATTCAATTCGTCCGCTATCACAGCCGGGGAGATAATCCCTTCTGCTTCTGCAAATACACGGAGGATGCCTGGAACCACGAGCACCCCGGCGACAATTATCGCGAAGGATTCACGTCGCGAGATGGCTGGGAGCAGCGCTACCGGTGGCATCAGCAGCGGACCATGGTCGAGATGCTCGATGAGATTATCGCAGCCGCGCGCAAGCAGCATCCGAAACTTATCGTCGCCTTGAACGGCGGCCCGGAAGTTTTCCCCGACGAGATCCAACGGAGACTGGCTTTCCTTTACGCAGAACCCCTTCCTTCCGTGTCGGGCATCGCCTTGGGGTCGATTATCCTGCGCGGCTGGGGCCGGCCGGATTATCAAGCGGGCATCTTCACCATGGCGCCGTACTACGATTCGCTCCCCGAAGCTCCTTTTCGGATTCAGGCGGATGCCCTGCTGTTGCAGAACTCGCGGGTTTTCTTTGTGGGTGAAACTCCGCTGGTATCGAATCTGGACGGCGTGAATTATTCGGTGCGGTGGTTCGACCGGGCGCGGGAAGCATTCGCCGACGTGCGCAACGTGGACTGCCTTCTTCCGGACGTGCAACCCGTTTTGAGTTCGGCAGCGCTTTACAGTCAACCGACCATGCAGGAGATGGCAGCGCAGAAGCGTCCCCGGGATTTCCGTTATTCGATTTTGGGGGCGCTGGAAAATCTTACTTATTCAGGCCGGCCGGTGGAAAGCCTGCCGGAATTCCGCCTGACGCCGGAACTCCTGCGCCGATTGGACACCTTTGTGCTCCCGGAAGTGGAATGCCTGTCCAATGCGCATGCCACCCTGATTGCCCAATGGGTCCGCGATGGCGGCACCCTGGTCGCAAGCTACAAATGCGGGCTTAAGGATGAGAATCACCAGCCCCGAGCCAATTTCCCGCTGGCCGAGGTCCTGGGGGTGGACTACGCGAGTGAGGAACGCAAGTACGCCTATGACGAGAAGGGAGAGCCCCGCCCCGCCGCCATCACCACCTATTTGGAATCAGCCGGGCACCCTCTGGCCGCGATGTTCGGGAAGAAAACATTGGGCCTCGCAGGTTCCTTCCTGCATGTGAAACCGACAACCGCGCAAGAGGTGATGCGTTACCGGCTGCCCCTCATGGTCGAAGATATTCCCCATCACCAATGGTACAACTGGGGTTCACCGCCGCCCGGAGCGGAAACCGCAGGACCCGCCGTAACCCTGAACAAATTCGGCAAAGGCCAGGCAATTTATATCGGCGCCCCCATTTTTTGGGCAATGAAGGACCGGCCCTACTGGATTCGGCAATGGGTTCCCGGTTTGCTGCGGCAGCTTGTGCCCAATCCCATCGTGGAGCTGAGTTTGGACCCCTTCTCGGAATACGTGCATGGGACTTTCTTCTATGACCGAAGCGGCCGGTTCGTGTTGGTGCAGGTCCTCAACACCATCGAAATCATCACGCGAGGCGAGTTCCGGGAAGCGCCCAAGATCAGCCTGGCGACAAACTCATCGAAGCTGAAAGTTACAGAAGCGAGAGTGGTTTGGCCGAAGACCTGGGATTTGCCTCTGACCCACGGGGAAGGGAAGACATACATCGTCTTGCCGAAACTCGACCGATATATGGCGCTATTTCTAAATCTCGCGTGAGCTGACCAACGGCAAATCCCCAGTCCCTGCATCTCCGCGCGGCGGGAAAAAGGAGACTCAACCATGCCCGACAAGGGAAAGAGCATGTGGAGGCCCGACCGGCGAACATTTCTGAAGGTCGCCGGTGCAAGCGCTGGAGGATCGGCGCTATGGGCCCCCATACCTCTCATGGGAGCCGCAGGCGACTATCCTGACCTCGCCCGATTGCGCCTCGCCCACGAAAACGCCGGCATCATTTCGCCGGGAAAAACCTACCGGATGATGGAGTGGGAATTTCACACCCCGCCCCAGGCGGATTTTCGGATCGATGTTGAAGGCGCCGTGAAGGCCGCCCGCGAGGCCGGCGCCGAAAGCCTGATGTTCTACACGCAAAGCCATTGGGGATACGCCTTGTACCCCAGTGATTCGGCGGTACGCCAGCCCAATTTGGATTATGACTTGTTCGGAAAGGAGGCGTCGCTCGCGCGCAAATATGGAATTTCGACGACGGCTTACTACAGCTTGCAGTTCAACAACCAGTGCGTGCTCACTCACCCTGATTGGGCCTGGGTCAACGAAGCAGGAGAGAAACAGCAGTTGCGTTGGTATATCCCCTGCCTGGATTCTCCCTATCGCCAGTATGTCTTAAGCATGATGGACGAAATCTTCAGTCGATATGAGGTGGCGGAACTCTTTCTCGACATCTTTGGAATTCAGTTTCACCAGTATCACTCGGGAGGAAGGAATCCCTTCTGCTTCTGCAAATATACGGAGGAGGCGTGGAACAAAGATCATCCGGGCGACCCGTATCGCGAAGGGTTCAAGACCCGCGAGGGCTGGGAACGCCGCTATCGATGGCATCAAAAGCGGACCATGACCGACATGCTCGATGAAATTATTGCCGCCGCCCGCAAACACCGGCCCGACGTATTGATTTCTCTCAACGGGGGTCCCGAATCCTTCCCCAGCAATATTATGGAGAGAGTGAACTTTATTTACGCTGAACCTCTTCCTTGTCCAACGGGGATTGCTTTGGGATCCATATTGATGCGGGGTTGGGGGCGGCCTTACTTCCAAGCCGGAGTATTTACCCAGTACGGGTATGTCGATACTTACCCCGGTTCGATTCCCCGGGTGCAGGCCGACGCATTAATTGTTCAAAACGCGCGAACCTTTTTTGTGGGGAATGCGCCGGTGGTCACCGGGATCGATGGCCAGGGCTTTTCCAAGCGGTGGTTCGCTGTCGCCAAGGAGACATGGGAGGATGTCCGGAACGTTGACTGCCTCCTGGGCCCGGAAGTCCAACCCCTGCTGAGCACGGCCATGCTTTACAGTGAATCGACACGCGAAGAACTGGATGCACAAAAGCGCCCGGTGGACTTCCGCCATTCCACGCTGGGGGCTTTAGAAACCCTGACTTATGCGGGACGGCCGGTGGAAAGTCTGGCGGAGTTCCGCCTTCAGAAGGAAACGCTTAAACCGTTTGAGGTTCTGGTGCTGCCGGAAGTTGAGGTGTTGTACGCGGCGCAAGTCGAGGTGATTCGCAACTGGGTTCGCGATGGCGGGACCTTGCTGGCGAGTTACAAGTGCGGCTTGTTGGACGAGAACCGGCAACCGCGAACGAACTTTCCCTTATCCGATGTTTTTGGTGTGGACTACGTTTCCGAGGAGCGCAAGTACGCGCAGGATGAGCAAGGCAAGGCTCAATCGGGCAATTTTACTTCCGCCTATTTGGAGTCGGCCGGACATCCACTGGCCAAAATGCTTAGTGCGAGCACCGTGGGATTGCCAGGATCCTTCCTTAAACTTAAAAGCACGCAAGCGGAAGAGGTGATGCGTTATCGCCTGCCGTTTATGGTGGAGGACTTGGCTCACAATCACTGGTTCAATTGGGGATCTCCGCCGCCGGGTTCACAAACCGCCGGGACTGCGGTGGCTTTCAACAAGTTTGGTAAAGGCCAATCCTTGTACTTCGGTGTTCCGATCTTTTGGGCAATGCAGGCGCGGCCTTTCTGGATTCGGGAATGGATTCCCGCATTGATGCGGCAAGTGGCGCCGAACCCCGTCGCGGAACTACGGTCCGTGCCGTTCTCAGAATACGTGCACGGAACATTTTTCTATGATCCCAGCAAGCGATTCATCCTGGTGCAGGTACTGAACACCATCGAGCTCGCCACCCGAGGTGAGCTTCGCCCCGCCCCCCGCGTGGAACTTCGCGTAGACCCGCGCCGGTTGAAAGTGGCAGGCGCCAGGGTCGTGTGGCCAGTGAAGAAGGATTTGCCGGTGTTGATGGAGAAGGGAAAGAGCCTCGTGGTCTTAGAGAATCCTCCGCGTTACACAGCGCTCTATTTGCGGCTGGCTTAAACGCGCATAAGCGCGGGACTCAATAAACCCGGTGCATTCCAAGTGCCCACCTCACTGTCCGGCCGCACGTTATGCGTCGGGATGAGGGCTGCAAAAGTTTATTGAGTGAGTTGATGGAGCACACTATACTGCGCCCATGAAAAATCAAATTACGTGGCAATTCTTATTGTTAGCGGCGCTTTCCCTTTCCATCGGGTGGGGAATTCGTGGCCAGTTTGGGCACGAATACGGAGCGGCCATGGCGGGCTCGCTGGGGTGCTTGGCCATCGCCGTTCTTTCCGGGCGTGAGGACTGGCATCGGCGCGCGGCGTATTTTGCCATGTTCGGCGGAATCGGTTGGGCGTTTGGCGGCAGCATGTCGTACATGAAGGTGGTGGCTTACACACACTCGCCCGACGCCGCTACCGCCCTTTATGGTTTCGCGAACATGTTCGTCCTCGGCTTTTTGTGGTCAGCGCCCGGCGGCGCCGGTTGTGCGCTTCCAGCCTACTTGAGCCGTGAGAAGTTGACGGAGTTCTTCTATCCCATTTCGGCGGTCATCCTGGGTTGGCTCATGCGGGATATGCTCTCTGGCATCTCTCCCCACCTACGAACGGAGGGGGCCGGCGTTCTCATCCCTGGAGTTGCCCTCCTTGTGCTGGCAGCCATTCGCCGGCGGTTCGACATGGGGACGCGCCTGGGACTCTACATTTGCGGCGGTTGGTGGGCGGGCATGATTTTGCTTGTGCACGTGTGCGGCTTGCACATGAGCCCACCGCGCGAGGACGGTTGGGCCGGGTGTGTGGGGTTGGTGGGGGGGATCCTGATTTTCTGCGCGAGGAATAAGCTGGGCGGAGTCGCCTTTGCCGCGGTGTGCACGGGGCTACTGGGGAGCAGTGGCTTCGCGCTGGCCGCGGCCATCAAGCAGGTGGGCATTCGCACGGGATGGGCCACCAACTGGCACAGCGTGATGGAGCAGACCGACGGCCTGTTTTACGGTCTGGGCCTGGCCGTGGCAATGGGAATGATCCTGCGTCGAGCGCCACGCGTGAGCGACGATCCGCCCCTCCGCCGCTGGACCGACGCCTACGCCGTGATGTTTGTGTTGTGGCTCTTCACCTATATCAATTTTCGCGAGAGCACCACCGAATGGCTCCGGGAAATCCCGTCGCTTTACCCCAGGCTTTACGGGATTGCTGTGGAAGGCGGCTTCGTCCCCTCGCACGGCTTTCTGGGCTGGTTCGAATTTGCTTATCTGGCGCTGGGCGTCGCCATGGTGTGGCTGTTGTATCTGCATCTGCGGCGGGGATTGCCTCTGGTTCCTTCGACTTGGCTGGGCAAGGCGCAACTGCTTTATGTTGTCTATCTCTGGGCTCAAGTCATCATCAATTTTGCGAACACCCTGCCGCGGTTCGGTCCCCAGCGTCTGGTGACGGAGTGGTTCATGACCATCAATGCGGCCATCTGCACCATCTTGATGGTGATGGGGACCTTTGCCCAACCCGACCGCAATGTTAGAGGCGAGCTCGTGGACGGTTCATACATGCCATGGATCCGCAAGACCGTGGCGGTCGGGCTGCTCGGTGCGGTGGTAATCGTGTTCGCTTCCTGGGGGCAGAAGCTTGTTCTCTACGGCAATTCGCCCGTGCCCTACGCTGGCATGGCTATTCGCTTCGGACCGAACAACACGAATGACCAGCGCTAGGCGGCTCGCGCCGCGGAGGAGTAATTCATGACCATCGGCCACAAAAATCTTGTCGGCAGGCGATCCTTCCTGGCCGCGATGGCTACTGCGGGCACAGCCGCAGTGGCGGGCGCGGGTGTGTATGACGTCCGGCGCTTCGGGGTAATCGGCGGGCGTCGCGTGCTCGAAACGGCGCGTTTCCAGGCCGCTCTGGACGCTTGCTCCAAAGCCGGAGGCGGGACGGTATACGTGCCGGCAGGTGATTATCTGAGCGGCGGGTTGCTCCTCCCCAGCCGCGTGAGCCTTTACCTTGAAGCCGGCGCGACGATCTACGCGAGCTCTCGGCCGGAAGACTATCCAGAACACGCGCACCAGCTCATTGCGGCGCGGAGGGCGGAGTACATCTCCATCCTCGGTCCGGGAGCACTGCACGGACAGGGGACGAAGGACCTGGGCCGGCGGCCCGGCTTCGCTGATGAGCCGCGCCCAAAGTTTCGCACGGGCGTCATGCTGCTTGAGGACTGCCGCCACGTCACCCTTCGTGACTTCACTATCCTTTACAGCGATAGCTGGGCGTGCCACCTCAGGACCTGTGAAAAGGTGGTGGTGGACGGCGTCACCATTCTCAATAACTATTTCCGCACCAACAGCGACGGCATCGACCCCGACTCCTGCCGCGATGTGCGCATTGCCAATTGTCATATTACCGCCGGGGACGATTGCATTTGCCTGAAAACGCACGACGGCATCCCTTGCGAAGACATTGTTGTGACCAATTGCACTACGGAAAGCATCGCCACGGCGATCAAGCTGGGTACGGGCTCCGATGGCGACTACCGGAATATCACGATTTCCAACTGCACGGTCAGGAACTCGACGGTGGGTGTGGGTTTCTTCGTCAAGGACGGGGGTACGATTGAATCCGTTGTCGTTTCTAATCTGGCTATTGAGAATCTGCGCGATCCCGGCCTGGTGAATGCGGAGCGGCTGCGCAACATGAGTTACCCGCTCTTCATGGACATCGAGAAACGCCACGATGATTCGCGCGTGGGGGCCATCCGCAACGTGATGTTCAGCAACATTGAAATCCGCAGCAATAACGGCATCCTGATGCAGGGAATGCGCGAAAGCGTTCTGGAGAACCTGGTCCTTCAGAATATCTCTCTGCGCGTCACGCAAGCGTTTGATTACAGCCACCGGGCCAAGCACGCGGGCGGCAGCATCAATCCCCATGATGACCGCATTACGCTTTATGCGCGCCAGCCCTCGTACTGCACGTTGGCCAACCTGCGGGGCCTGGTGGTGGACAACCTGCAAATCGAAGCTGCTCCGGGTGTGCTGGAAGCCTATCCCCGAAGCGCGCTGAGTCTGTTCAACGCTCAGGGCGCGCTGCTCAAGTCCATTGCGCGAACTCCGGGCGGAGATTATGGGCCTGTTGTAGAGCTTCACAATGTCCATCCGAGCCTGATTACCGGCTGTCTGGCTTCTCCCGGGACGGGAACCTTCCTGCGGACTTATGGCATGGCGGAAGATGATGTGGCACTGGAGGCGAACAACTTGCGTCTGGCCAAGCGAGCTCACGAACTGCGGAATGAAACGGGGTGAGCCGGATTCCGCGCGGGACGTTCGGCGGTTAGGCCATCGGCGGGGCGAGGGTTGTACCCAAGAGTGTGAAGTGCTGTGGGCGATACGCTAGCCGTTTGAGCAACCGCTGGGTTGGCGTGCGCGAATCGAAGCGACACTGGAGGAGAAAGGACATGAGTCAGATGAAGCGCCGCACATTTCTTGAAAGCATCGCGCTCAGCTCGTTTGCGGCATTGTCCGCGAGGGGCCAGGAGGCGGTCAACCCAGCCGGGCATCACGTTCCGGATCCCACCTTACCGCAACGTCCGAACGTGATTTGGATGTTTGGCGACCAACTCCGTGCCCATGCGCTGGCTTCCAGTGGCGATCCGAATGTGCGAACGCCCAACCTGTCGCGGGCCGAAACGAACGGCGTCCGCTTCAGCAACAATATCTCGGGT
>Ga0315282_10016497_pt1 | contig 10788 bp, 9 predicted proteins | sample YL17G07_20_MG_FD_203693 | JGI IMG/M metagenome (GOLD analysis project Ga0315282, IMG submission 203693) | Sediment microbial communities from Yellowstone Lake, YNP, Wyoming, USA - YL17G07_20 | ecosystem: Environmental > Aquatic > Freshwater > Lake > Sediment | place: USA: Wyoming | collected... | reverse complement strand
GCATACACAAGGTTCCCCGTCCTGTAGTAGGTTAGGAGGTAACAGAAGGAAACGGCTACGAACAAACACACTGCACCCGCGAAGATACCTGTCAAGGTCTGTCTAGTCAGTAGCTTCTCTCTAGGATTCCTAGGTGGTCGCTTCATGATGTCCGGGTCCATGCCCTCAGCAACGAATCCACTCGAGGCTGCCAAATCCATGAACATCTCAAGTAGGATTATCTGTATAGGTGCAAAGGGCAGCGGTACGCCCAAGAGGATCGGCAGAAGGAATATCAGGACGAGCGCCACTTTAACCGAAAGGTAGTACCGGATCCCTTTCTTCAGGTTATCGAAGATCTTCCGCCCCTCTCTGATTGCGCTGCCAATCGATACGAAGTTGTCATCCGTTAGGATCATGTCAGCCGCCTCCTTTGCAGCGTCAGTGCCTCTGAGGCCCATGGAGATGCCTATCGCCGCCTCCTTGAGAGCGGGCGCATCGTTAACTCCATCACCAGTGACTGCGACTACCTGATCCATATCCTTGAGAAGCTTAACGATCCTCAGCTTGTGCTCTGGAGTTATCCTGGCGAAGATAGAGGTTGTTTTTAGTGCCTCCTTCAGTCGATCGTCGTCCATTGATGAAATTTGGTCGCCGGTTAGTAAATCCGCGTCATCGGCTATGCCAACCTGAGTCGCTATGGCCTTCGCGGTCTCAGGGTGATCACCGGTCAACATGATGACTCTTATTCCAGCCTCCTTGCACATTGTGATTACGCCCTTAACCTCCGGTCTAGGTGGATCAAAGAAACTAACCATTCCGGCGAAAACAAGATCCCTTACGAAGGTCTCACGTTTTTCATCCATCCCAAGGGTGCGATATGCCAGCGCCAGCGTTCGCTCGCCATTTAAGGCAACCTTAGCTATCGCCTCTGCTACCTTACTTCGCTCTGAATCTGTGAACTCGACCTCTCCTTCATTTTTCAGAATCTGAGATGACTTCCCCATTATGGCCTCGGGTGCCCCACTTGAGTAGATGATTTTAGCATCTCCCCTCTCGTACACATAAGAGGCCATTTTAGTTCCGTTGTCGAAACTGAATTCGTCCATAAGGGCGTAGTTGCTCAGCTCCTTCATATCTAATCCAGATTTTATGGCTGAGCTGATCAGAGCTGCTCCCATTGGATTGTAATTCCGTAGCTTTTCGTACTCTAGGATGGTTTGGGCATGCATCGCAAGGACACCTATCTCCAGAATCCCCATTTCATCAGGGGATCCCGAAGGCTGAGTCAGTTCATCGTCTGCATATATGTGTCCGAGCCTCATGGAGTTCTCAGTTAGCGTTCCGGTCTTGTCTGTGGCGATCACTGTAACACTTCCAAGGGTCTCGGACGCCCTGAGCCGCTTGACGAGGGCATTTCGCTTCGAAAGGGCATATGTGCCAACGGCCAATACCATTGTGATTACGATCGGCAGCTCTTCTGGGATAACAGCGAACGATAGGGATAGGCCAGTAAGGATCATTGTCGTAAGAGGCTGCCCCCGTATGTAGCCAAGGACTGGGATCATGATGCTGAAGAAGAGCGCGATCCAGACGAGAGTCTTGGTGAGTGATTCCATCGCTTCTTGAAGTGGCGTATCAGGCTCCTCCGCCTCCTTAGCCAATTCCGAAACTCTGCCTAGCTCTGTGTTCTTTCCAGTAGATGTGACGACGGACGATCCCTCACCCTGTGTTATCAACGTCCCAGCTAGAACCATGTTGGCCAAATCTGTTACCTGGGTGCTCTCGGGCATAACAGCCTCAGCGTCCTTCAGAACAGGGAGCGATTCGCCAGTGAGGGACGACTCGTCGAGTTGAAGACCATAGGCACTCACCAACCTGGCATCCGCAGATATCCTCTCTCCTACACTAAGCGGAAGGATATCACCCGGCACGATTTGTGTGGAGGGCGACTCCTTAAGTTCCCCATCGCGAAGCACTAGGGAAGTTGGGGAGGTCAGCTCCTTCAGCGATTTTACTCCCTGCTCAGCTTTGTATTCGTTGTAAACCTCTGTGAGGACAAGGACAGTGATCACTGTGAAGATAGTCGCTGCATCGAGGAGGCTGCCCCAGATGCTGTATAAGATAGCCACAAATATAAGGAGGAGAATCATCGGCTCCCTTGCCTCCTCCTTCAACTCATCTAGAAAGCCCTCCCGTTCCTCTTCGAACAGAGCGTTCTCGCCATACTTCCTTAGCCTTACCTCGACCTCTTCGGAGGTTAATCCCTTCTTCGGATCCGTTCCAAGCTCATTGATGACGCCCTCGATATCCTTCGATGCCCAATAAGTCGCCCTATCTACTCCATTGCCTCCTTCAACGTCTAATCTTTGCCGAAGTGCGTCGTTTTGTACTTTCTCATCTTCCTTTTTCTCTTGGTGCATCTCGTCGCACCACATAACATATTTGTGTTTCATATATGCATATTCTATATGAACGCTTTCGGGCGCTGCAATTACATTGGTAAAGATCTGGGTTCAGGAGATAGAGCCAACAAATGTAAGAGAAATAAATACACTCATGAGAACCCGCAATCAAGGGCTATAAGGTATGCGTTAAACTGAGGGGAAAGCGTCTCCTTAAGTACGCTAAGGAGGAGACAGAGTAATGCCCCAAAGCGTTTTATATATGGCGGGATTGGGTCAACCCTCAATACCATGAAGCTCGGTTTCGGACATATATATTCACGAAGCAGGTTGATAGCTTCTGATGGATGAATCCTAGCGGAGGCGATGAAGGTGCTCGGTATCAGTTCCATTTCGCCGATCTTGAAAGAGACGGTGCAGACTGCTGCAAAATATGTCCTATCTAGGCGGAACGAGGATGGAGGATACACCTTTGCGCGGTTGACGGATTCGAATGCCCAGGATACTTACTATGCCATTGAGATACTGAAAATGCTCAACAAGGATACTCCAGAAGCCAATAAGACAATCAGATGGTTGCGTAAGTTCCCTGCAATAGACATTAGGGCTCACTATTATGTGACAAAAGCTTTACACCTATGCGGTGAAGCACCAGATCTAAAGGCTCTCAAATTAGCGAAGTCCCTCTGCTCTCCCAGAGGTGGATTCGGGACCGTCAATGTCAATATTGAAGCCCCATCTGAATTCGATACGACCTTCATGGCCATCGAGATATTGCAGTCATTTGGCTCGATTACCAACAACGATAAGAATATCAGTTGGCTGCTGAGTTTCGAGAGAGAGGATGGTGCATTTGGGACAAAATCCTCCAATATCCAATCGACATACTACGCCGTCTCAACTCTACAAGCACTACAATTTCCCGTGAAGACGTTAACGAAGACGATAGATTTTGTAAGAAATTGTGAGAATAGCGATGGTGGATTCAATCCATTACCTGGATCGAAGTCGACGTATATAGAGGATACGTATTGTGGGATTTGGTTATTAGACTTCTTGGGAGAGCCTTGCCGATATTCAGAGGAGACTAGCCAAACTATCTTAGGATATCGCAATAATAATGGAGGGTTTAGGCGTTCAAAGGAGCTTGGGATATCCACATTTGAGGACACATATTTCGCATTGGCCATACTGCGAAAAATGGGCAATCCGCTATGGTGAATTGCTAGAAGGAGAGCTGTGCAAGCCAAACTGAGGATGACGAATTTTATGATGATCTTGTTCTATCGCGATGATGCATCGCCTTCAGCTTCTTAGTCATTCATCCAAGAAGTGGCGGTCTGTCATCCATAACAAAGTCGTGAGCTTCTACGTCTTTAGCACGGCGTGGGTAGCAACTAGTCTATTCGATATCTTGTGACATTGCAAGTATAGTTATATAGATCACTCGCAGATAGACAATAATCCAAACCTTTATATGTTCACCTTTAGGAGTAGACACTGTGATCGGGGGAAACATGTTAACTGACGAAGACATTATCATACCATTTAAAGGAACTAGCGGAAATACATATCGAATGGATATGAGCTCTCGATTCACATCGAGAAATCCATCTTATCCGGTCACAAATTCAAAAATAATTACATAATTATATTAATGTGGGACTAGTAACATGACCTCCATCAAGTTAACGTTTGAACCCAATTCAGCTGGAATTCCAATTGGTTGATGTTCCTAGAGAAGAAAAAGAAGATCAGATGTCGCAATGCAATGCCCATTCAGCATATAATCTGGGGATTACATTTACTGCTATTTATTTGGCGCTCTTATGTGTTTTCTGCGTGCGATTTGGTGTGTATCCAAGACCCGAATTTTTAGTTTTATGCTTTTTAATATATGCTGTTTACAGGAAATGGTCTTGGCGATTTATAAGGGATTGGATTCCCTTTACTGCTTTATTTATTGCGTACGAAGCTATGTATGGAATCGCGGACAATATATCTTCGATCGTCCATGTCAATGAATTGATAAATGCTGAATTTCAAATATTCGGTGAGATTCCAACTCTCGTATTGCAACAATTCTATAGAAATCCCTTTTTTGACTATATTGGAGCCTTCTTTTACTCCTTACACTTCATAGTTCCTACAGTATTTGGATTCATATTATGGAGGTATTCCCCAAAAAATTACTGGAAATACACAATCGCCTTTCTGCTGTGCTCCTATAGCGCCCTTATAACGTTCATGATATATCCGTCCGCACCTCCATGGTTTGGACTGAAAGCTTCCCGTATCCTTTTCCAAGTAGACCACGATATTGGTGTTCCTGTTTATGCCACAATCTTCGATTATATTCAGCCAAATCCCTTCGCAGCGTTTCCAAGCCTTCATGCGGCGTATCCTTGGTTGATTTCACTGTACGCAATTAAAATCAAGCGAACTAAAGCACTTCCCATCTTACTAATTCCTATAGGAGTGTGGTTCAGTGCGGTATATTTGGGCGAGCATTATATCATCGATCTGCTCGGTGGAGTCATCTATTCTACATGTTCTTTCTTCTTGGTAGAGAAATTGATATCGCGCTTTAGACATCCAGTATCCTTGCGCGCACGACTTATCAATACCATCGCGAAATTATTTACAAAAAAGAATAGATAAGATTCTACCCAGTAAGTGCAGCTTATGCCAAGCGGTAATTACTGGAACATAATCGCGCGTTAACTAATTTCAGCATAGGACGATCGGATTCCCTGAGTGGATTCTTCGTGCTTGTGGCTTTCTATCAACTAAGCTTGCCCATCGCAATTCGGATTGGTGGCCACTGGGCAAGCTGGTCCATCTTAACTGTACCCCACGTCGTGCATAAGTGACCGAGCATACGCTCAGTTTTGTATCGCTGTGAGAAATCTATTAACGCTTTAGTTGCCTCCACCTCTTTCCACCCACTTGGCCAGACACGAAATCCTTTCTCCAGAAAAAGGGGAATCGAGGGGTAGTCTTCGCGTAGTGTATAGTGCCAATCGCAGATCACAATATCCTTTTGTATCAGATTAATCGCTGGATTAGTCCCATTTTCCGCTGCTTCCCACTTACCATAGCCTGTGATGTTGCCATCTAGTAAGCGGTCCCCCCACATGAGCATCTCGACTCCATGCTCATCGACTAAGTGTTCATGATAGTCATTTATTGTCTTCGCGAAGAGCTCGCTTGGGTCATGGCCCTTGCAGCGAGGGCAGTACTCAGAACCAATGAGAAACACCTCGTCCATCCCAACATGCAATGCGTCAGCTTCGAAGGCATCGATCAGTTCGTCGAATAGACGAAATACGATGGGATTCACCTTAGGATGCTGAGGGCACCAGCTTCGGCAGTAGATGCCTTCGTTGCCGGGGAATTGACCGGGTGTCTCGTCGAACTGGGGATATTGAACTAAAAGCGGGTGGGTGGTTTTTGCCCATGACTGGTGTCCAAGACACTGAAACTGTGGAATTGGACGGATGCCGTGCGCACGGCACGTTTCTGCTAAAACACGGATACGATCATGCGTAATGGGGGTAGGACCGCGTAGTTCGTTGTGCGACACATAAGCGTAGTTGTAATCCACCTCAACGACAAGGACATTCACACCTATCTTTTCCAGCTCTGGGATCTCTTTCGCCAGAGCATCGGTTTCTTCATTATTGTTGACCAAAACATGGATGCCACGCCAGGGTTCACCCGATTTATTGGCACGTACTTTGGCGCTAGTGATCAAAGGCAAGTCCTCATTTTCTTAAGTGGCACGTACTCCATCTGTATTTCTAAGGTTTTCGCATTGACATTCCTACTTTTCCACAATTAGCTTAATTAGACCCAATTGCTTTACGTAGTGGAGCATTCATATTACGGCTCGCTTAAATCCATCTCTGAAATATCGGTGGCTAGACTGACCGTTTGCCTCCATCTAGCATTGGTAGAGAAGTAATAATCCCAAGTCCTTGCTAGGCTTATGCACCTTTCTAAGCTGTCGACAGTTAAGTGGAAGTGTTGGTTCTCTGTGTGGTCATGTATCTCCTCAAGTTCGCATTCTTCGAGCTCGTCCATGAAGGCCTCACGTTGAGTTGTATCTACGGGTATTTCAAACCCATAGCCCTTTATTCCTTTCCTTGAGATGGCTGGTCTGACTGTCCATCTGGCGTTCCCTACGATCAGGACCATGTAGATCGTGAATGGGCACATGTTTTTCAACCACGTTCCTCTTCCGCCGTATTCCCATCCCTCCTCCACCTCACTAACGGATCGTACGAACTCCTCAATTCCAAGGAATCTTATGAATCCCTCGAATTCCCTTTGGCTCAGTTTGTCGATTGCGGAAACGAGCTCTTTCTGTTCCTCTGGTATGTAGATATCTGGATGTAGCCTCTTCAGGGCTAAGAGCTTCTCGACGTGCCTTTGTCGGGTAACATATACATAGATGGCTATGCCTTCCCTTGGAAGGTTTCTCCTCTCCATCGCAGAGCTGAAGCTCCTTTTTTGGAAATCCACGTAGAATGGTGGAACCTCAAGTACTTGGCCAACTTTCCCCAAGTGAAACTCGATCTTCTCTAGATGACTCAACTTTCAGACACCAATGGTCCTTTGTCACCTTTTTGCTCGGACGCGTTTACTGCGATCTTCAGCGGTCCGCCATAAAGGCCTACTGCTGTGCGAAGGGATGCTATGGCTATACGGAGATATGGGGCCAGTTCAGCATATTCGGGGTTGTTATCCACGAGCGCCTCTAGGGTTTCAAGCCTTTCCATTGTAGAATCAAGCCTCTCACTCAACTTTTCTACGCTTGAACTACCCTTTTGTGCCATCCCTTGCCCTCATGAGTATGTAGTTGATTGAATTTTATAGTTTTGCATGGGTGAGCCTACAGCAAGCAACACTCACTAGATATCGATTACGACTTTCGGGCCTTTTTTGGCTTGATTTTTGTAGCCCATAAGGCCGCGATGTAGAAGCATGTGCTACATTTCACTTATCTTTCCCATGATAGGAAATCTTACTAAAATGTCTATAGTGACAAGGGATTTATCTAAATGAGTTATACTTATATCTGCGAATGTAATGGAATATAGCTGGTGTAGGACTGGATGAATAAAGGCACATCTAAATCAGAAGATAAATCCATTAAAGAGATGCCCACGATCGCTATACCCGACACGGATACTTACTCGGGAGCCACTAGGGAACAGAAACGAATTTACGAGGACATTGCAGAACAATACAGGATACTTGGCGCTGAAGCATACTTCAAGAAGTACGGCATGGAACAAGATATTGGGTTGAAAATTTACAAGGACTTAACAGAAGCGTTCACGAATCCCAAGACGAAAATACTCGCAGTCAGCCAAGGATACTTATTCCATAAGATACATCGAGCATATAAAATCTTAAAACCCTCTATATCCGAGTATTCATCATACCTTAAAGAACAACAAAAGAAGATGTTATGGTATAATAAATAATTATTTATATTTCTTGATATATTTATGGTAATGTGGGTAGCCACGTTGCTGGTTGTGTTCTTCGAAATCAGTATGAAAGCAAGCGTTGTGTAAAACGCTTAGGGATCTACCTTGAGAGGATAAAGGACATGATAGTGAAATGGGGGGTAATTGGTTGTGGAGCTGTCGCTGATTACAAAGGCGGTCCAGCACTCTATAATGTGAAGGGATCGGAATTAGTAGCTGTTATGGGAAGAGATGTGAATAAGGCAAAGGCCTTTGCAGAGAGACATGGTGCCAAGCGGTACTATGGCACTGTGGAAGGACTATTAAGGGATGAAGATGTGAACGCGGTCTATGTGGCCACGCCACCAAGTACGCATTGTCAGTACACAATTCAAGCGGCAGAGGCAGGGAAGCATGTTTTATGCGAGAAGCCAATGGCTGTCAACCTTACGGAATGTAGGAAGATGATCGATGTCTGTAAGAAACACAATGTGAAACTGATGGTAGCCTATTATCGAAGAGGATATCCAAACGTGCAAAAGATAAAACAGCTGATTGAACAGGGATATATTGGAGAAGTTGTCCTAGCAAGGGTCAGTTCAACCGGATATTACAATCCAGAAAACACCGAAGATCCTACGAATTGGCGTACGAACCCTCAGATCGCCGGTGGCGGTGTGTTAATGGACATAGGCTGTCACTACATAGATCTCTTAATTTATCTGCTAGGTGAGATCACAGATATTAAAGCGTTGATCGAGACCATTCACTGTCGATATGCTGTTGAAGATTCCGCCGAACTCATATTGAAATTTAAAAGAGGCCCACACGGTATCGCGAATTTCAACTGGAATGTTGGTATAGACACAATGGACTTTGGGATTTATGGTACTCAAGGTAAAATATCATTCAATCCGGGGGGTATTGATAGAAGTGGAGATCTGACTTTGCAAACCAAGGAAAATGGATTTCAAGTAATGCATTTAGAACCGCTCAGGATCACCCACCTAGGCATAGTGAAGGATTTTGTAGGAAGTTTAGCTCAGAACAAGAACTCGTTGTGTCCAGGAGAAGAGGGAATTAAGACTAATGAGGCCATTGAAGTAGCCTACAGATCCTCGCACACTGCGAAATAGTTCTATAGAAAATCAGGAAGTGCCCATGTAGCTATCAGTCATCTATCGGTTCATATGAGACCCAACCATAGGCCTCTGTGAGTTTTACTGTGACCTTAGAGCATGTATTTTTCGCTATACTTCGCTACATCATCCAGCTGTTCTTGGAGTTGAGAGGGTAGGCCCTCGATCTTGACATTGAGGAAGCCCCGGACAATGGCAGCCGTCGCCTCCTCCTTAGAAAGCCCTCGGGCCATCAAGTAGGTGATCTCATCTTTCGCAATTTTGCCTACAGCTGCTTCATGTGACATCTCCACATCTTTGTTGTGCCCCTCTAGCTCCGGGATAGCGTGTATGAACCCTTTTTCGTCAAGTATAAGGCCGTTGCACGCAAGGTGCGCCTTGATGTTTGGAGCTTCGCCTATGAGGTGACCCCTTGCCCATATTTTGCCACCCTTCGTTATGGCTCGTGAGATTATCTCTGTTCTCGTTCCGGCTTGCCTCAGGAACACTCGTGCACCAACGTCTAGAAGCGATCCGGGCGTGGCTAGGAGGATGCTGTTGAACCTAGCCACAGCGTTCTTGCCATCCAGGTAGGCGGTAGGATACATCTGCAGACTATTGACGGGCTGCAGGCATATGTAGTTCGATAGGAAAAGGCCCCCATCCTCAATGATCGCCGCACTTCGAGGCCGAACAGCGATCCCCTCTGACCAGTTATGGATCATAGTGAAGGTGAGCTTCCCTCCCTCCTTAACGTAGAACTCTGAGATCCCAATGTGAAGCCCCGACCTTACGTTGAAGCCAACGGCACATCCGGTGATTATGTCCAGTTCTGCTCCTGGCTCCACTATGATCACGTTGTGAACGTTCTGCGCTATGCCGTCTTGAGAGAGAAAGAGGCAGGCCTGAAGGGGATAGATCGACTTGACCCCAGGCAGGGCCCTTAAGAAGTATCCCTTTGTCCACTTTAGCTCCGCTTGGCTGGTGTACTTATCAGCATCAACGGGAACGGCCTTCCACTAATAGTCTTTGAGCCAGTCATATTTCATCAGTGCTTCGTCTGCGCTCAGAACCTCGACTTCATCTTGGTTCGCCTTCGCACACACCACCGAATGATCCATCTGTACGAAGGTTCCAGAGCGACTCTTTCCTGTTACGTTTATCCCAGCCTGTGCCATGCGCTCTTGTTCCGTCCTTGAAAGGGAGCTCAGGTCCATCTCAGGTAATTCGCGAGCCTGAGAAGAGTAGTTAGAAAGATCTATGTCCGGTCCTAGTGAGGCCTTCTTCTCCTTTGTACGCTTCGCTTTTTCCGTTATTTCCTCTGAAGTTGGCATGCTATGCACTCCTCATATCCTAGCTTTCTAATGCTCTCTAGTAGCTCTTGTGGGTGGCCGCTACATCCGATTATTCCATTGCACATTACATGTCCCTTGTCTGCTCTCACATAATCCAGAATGTGACCGGTGTGAGTGATGATCAGGCCTGACTTCTTTGGTAGCTTCCGCCGCTCACGTAGCCGGATGTCCTTGTTTAGCAAACGGTTTATCGCCTTTCCTATCAAGGTGATGCTTTCTAGGTCTACCCCTGATTCAGGTTCATCGATGAGGACTAGGATAGGTTCTTGCGCTAGGAGCTGGAGGAGTTCGGTTCTCTTGATTTCTCCCCCCGAAAAGCCCAGGTTGACATCGCGGTCCAGGAAACTTACTAGAGGCTATCTCAAAAATAGACTAAAATAGATTTTATTTGGTCTTGAGAGTTAAAGGGCAGTTTTCCATAGAGCATTTACCCTTGGCCTCTTTACACCAT
>Ga0315282_10016496_pt1 | contig 10788 bp, 7 predicted proteins | sample YL17G07_20_MG_FD_203693 | JGI IMG/M metagenome (GOLD analysis project Ga0315282, IMG submission 203693) | Sediment microbial communities from Yellowstone Lake, YNP, Wyoming, USA - YL17G07_20 | ecosystem: Environmental > Aquatic > Freshwater > Lake > Sediment | place: USA: Wyoming | collected... | reverse complement strand
TTCAATAATCTCTGCTTCACAGGTCGTGGATATCGGACAAGCAACTGTTGAAGCTCTACGATTAAATTTACTTGTCAAGCAATAGTCCCACACCCATTCTCTAACCCTCACTGTCACATTATGAGTTTTCGTTCAAGACTGGCTGAGCCGTTACCCATGCAGAGCCGCCCAACTGACTCATAATTGGGAGGGGAAAATCCAAATCAATAATTGAGGTCTGCCCTTGTTAGCCGTGTCTCCAGACGGACATGCAACCTATAGTTTCCTCCGCTCCTGCGTTGCTCTGTAAGTGTACGCCTGTTCTATCGTAGGGAAGGTCTATCTGAGCCGAATCAGAGCTCTATACCAGGGCGGTGGGGGACACCGGGACCGCCAGAACTCCCAACCGTCTAAGTCTGGTCTCCATTTCACTCTGTGAATATGATGGTAATCGTTTTCAGAGAGGTCATTACCAGGAAAGACAGGAGTGGGTATCCACTCATACTCTTCTGTGACCTCGACAACATCCCGCTGCACACCGCCATGTTTGCCGAGGGCTAACACAACCAAATCTCCCCTATGCATTTCATGGTAAAAATCCCACAGACATTGTCCACCTGAAGTGGCGCTCTGAGGCCGCACATACCCAGGGATATTCAGGAGAGCTCTTCGAATTGTAGCAGGTTTATCCGGCTGCCATGCTCGCAGGTCTCCAATAGCACCCCACCCCAGAGCGATTATCCCCCTCCGCCGGTACTCCGCTAACGCTACCCCTGGATTCCGGTGATGCGTAACCAACCGCCAACAATTCATTGCCCCCCTCCTTAGATGCTCTAGCCACGCTACCATTTTACTCGTGAAAACTACGCTGGCACAAGAGCGAGGGTAGTGAAACCAGTTGAGTCAACAATGGCTGGCTCGCAAAACCGAGTAAATCGTTGGGACACCTTCTCAGATGACCTAACTTATCTGAGCCCCTAAGCTGAACATTTCCGAGTTTTAGTGACCAAGTGCATGTTAGTGGACTTTCTGAACGATAACGGCGGATGTACCTGCTCCCTCGATTAGGCGTCAACGGCTACTTTATCCCCCAAAAGACGGTTAGGCTATGAATAATTTCCTTTGTCGTACCTAGTAAGTGAGCAACTTCATCAGGTGACCGGCGCTGCTTCAGCAAATCTCTGAGAAGCTCCTGAGCCGATCGGCCACCATGTTTCTTTTCAATGCCCTTCGTGATCTTGGAGAGGGGTAAGTCTTCGTTACCGGGCGGTAGTTCCCAATGCTCGTACTCATATTCGATTAGCCGCACAGCTTCGAGACGCCTTGCTTCCTCTACAGTATCAGTCGGTAAGTAGCGAAACTCCAGACTGTGACCCGCATGTATTAGCCACTTCTCGGCCCTATTTAAGTACCTGCACCTAGCTGTCTTATGGAAACGCTGTTGACGCAGCCTTTGCCAGAGGTTTGGCCCAGCCGAGCCAATAGTGACTACTCTTGAGCTACCTCTTAGCCTGCCAATTTCAAAGTCTGTTTGTATCTCATAGACGCCTGGTCTATGCGGCAAGGCATCCTTTGCTTGTTCATCGTCGATGTGATACCAAAACGACCAAGAGCGATTTTCCTCAGCCGAGGTAGCGATTGGTGCTTCTTTTTTTAATCCTCCGTCTGCACTGCTTGGCACACTCAGATTTTAGCACTATCAGGTAACATTGCAATAGCCCAGTTGTGGCACGAAACAACGCACACGGTTGCACAAACGTCAGTCTTGGGTTCAACGATAACCGACCCATCACATAGAACGTGCCGGAAAGGAGTTAACTAAATGGCTATTGTAATCTAAAAACTAGCGACGCGCTGTGACCCATTGGCTGGGAGAATAGCCTCGAGAAGGATGGTATCTATCGCTGGTCAATTCAGCCTTGATCATCCGATCAATTCGAAATGTACGTGGTTCGTTCCGTAGGTGGTCAAATGCATCAATATAATTAGCTCCCACTCCAAGAACTTCAATTACACGTTCTGTGACAAATCCTGAAGCATTTCGATATCGAATTTTAAGAGCCCGCCTCTCACTGTAGGCAGTAATGATCAACTGACGCATTGATAAACGAGGACTCGTGTCTGAAATACTACGTTCCTTCTGGATTTGGGCAGTGATAGCTGGTACCTTTTGGATGCCCACTACGTAAGGTGCTTGTAGCGGAGGAGTATGATAATGTCTCCAGTACACGCCCGCTCGATAGTTCTCTCCATCTTCTTTGATGTAATTCTCTTTGATCGCTTGTGGAATTAAAGATTCGATGCGGCTTCGGATAGTCTTTGTCGTCCGCGAGAGGCCAAGGAATCGGGTAGTGAACCATGCAAGTTCAGACTTTGGTATACTCCCAACATCAGCACATGATAATTCAAGGGCTCGGAGGAGTTCTTCATCTGAGTAGAATCCAAAATTACGTTGGTGTTTGCTGTTGGATACTTTAACTGGTACCAATCGACTTGTGGTTTGCGCGTGCCAATATGTCGAGTCTCTGAGTTTTAAGAGCCCCTGATTAATTGCTTGGTTAACCATTGAGTATCTAACTTGCCAATCTATTGAATGCGCTTGAATAACCGCATCTATCTCTCTCTTTTCCCATGGTCCCTCTATTCTGACCTTTTCCGCGAGCCATCTTGCCCACGCTTTAACGTCCTTTTGGTCGGTAGGGGGGTTTTCAGGACCCTCTAACCTATAGGGCACGGTTCCAGCTTTAAGCCCTGGCTCAAAACGCTTGAATGTCGGCTCTAATCCCTGGGTTGCCGTTGGATTGCTGGGTTTAGGATCGGGAGCCGAACCGTTACCATTATCACCTTGGTCATCTTCGAGTAGAGAGGACAAGAATGCATGAAGCTCTCGAAGAACTTTGTCCTTGGCCCTGAACCAATCGGGCGACCATATACGGAAAATCTTCCACCCTAGCTTTTCTAAAATCTGTTGTCTTCCAATGTCCCGGTCTCTGGCGGTCTCTCCGCTATGGTAAGTAGCACCATCACATTCAACACCAGCAAGGTACACACCAGGGTTTTGAGGATGCCTGATGCCAATATCTACCCTGAACTTGTGTACTCCAACCTGGGTGTCAACAGACCATCCTAACGCACGAATCTCGTTCGCTACTTGTTCTTCAAATGGCGACTCAGAGATACCTAAAACATCCGAGGTAGCCCCTACAATTGCTGACAGCACGGAAGGACCATGCTCAGCATATTCCAGAAATTGGCGGATTCGTTGCCCTCCTTCGCTCACCCTGCCGATGGGGATGTCGGCACCTCGAATGCTTGAGACTACTATCATCCTTTTCTTTGCCCGGGTTACACAGACATTTAGACGCTTGTATCCGTCTTCACGAGATAACGGACCGAAGTTAAGTTGGAGATTACCAGCGGCGTCTCGTCCATACCCAAAGCTGAGGATTGAGACGTCAAACTCATCCCCTTGAACAGTCTCCAGATGTCGGGCCCGTCCACCATGCTCAAGCCATTCTCGAATTATTGCGGACGCTTGTGCCCTTTCTTCAAGTCGAGCCTCAATCTCGACGGCTTGTGCTATTGACATAGCAATCACACCAATCTCTTGACTTGAATCTGCCATTAACTCCTCTTCCAGTATTTCGATAACACGGTTCGCTTCTTCAGGATTGGCACGTGAACCACCACGCCCGTATACAGCAGTAGGTAAATGAATGAACTTAATTCCCAATTTGGGATGTTCAAGCCATGCCGACGGAAATGTTAGGAGTTTCCCCCCATAGAAGGAATAGTTAGAAAATGCAATAAGGCGTTCATCTTGAGACCGATAATGCCAAGTAAGTGATAATGCCGGCAAGAGCGCTTCACTATCTTGTAGCACGCTCTCAAAAACAACTTCGTCTGGATTATCGGTTTCAAGAGTAACCGCTCTTTCGAAGAAGCTAGTCGGAGGCATCTGTTGGCTATCGCCTACAACCACCACTTGTTTTGCTCGTGAGATTGGTATGACTGCATCTGCTGTCGGGATTTGTGAAGCTTCATCAAAGACTACGAGATCAAACACATACGCCTCTGAGTGAAGGAACTGGGCTACTGCAAGAGGGGAAGCTACGATACATGGTTTCATCTGAAGAATCGAATTTGCGGACTTGGTAAAAAGCCAGCGTAATGGTTTTCTTCTTTTGGCATGTATTTGTGCGCGTAGAATGCCAAGTTCACTATCACGTGGAGCCACGTTCAAGTAGCTGGGACGATATGGAGCAATGGCATTGAGTACGGCTGTTTTGGCGTTTTGGGTTGCTTGCCTTTCGTAATGTTCTAACCGGTCTACTTGTCTGTTGAGTGCAGCACCCTCAGTACTGAAACAGGTATCACAGTTATAAGCCTCATAAGCCCACGACTTAGCAAGCGTTGCTTCAAGCATTTCTTTCAGGCTCTCTCCAGATGACCTCGCACGTACCAACTCAAGCAACACTTCATCCAATCCTAATTCACTGGCCTCCGCACAGCGTTCTCGTACCTGTACACACGCCGCTGCCGTGTTTATCGATTCCAATAATCTTTGCCCAAACAAAGCAAGCTCAGAAATGGATACGATTTTCCCGTACCGTGGGAATAGCTGGGCTACACTCGCTTGTGCAGATCGAAGTGTACTCAGGTAGTCCTTAAGCTTTGTAGATGTAGTTAGGGCCAAATCCGCTCGGATTCCTTCTTCCAAACGGAAGCTGAGCGATGCTTTTCTGGTTCTCCAGAAAGTGGGAGTGAGAACTCCCAAAGGCCTTTGCTTAGAAGTATGGTGCTTTCCAACTGAGGCTAAAAACTCAGCAATATCATCTAATGCATCCAGCGTTTGCTTATCGACTAGATTGTAAGACTTCCAGTGAATTTGAAGTAGTTCAGCTATAGTCTGAGGAGCATCACACAAGATTTTCAATTGGGTTGCTATTTCTGCTTCAAAAGGACTGCTCCACTTCAATACTTGTACATCTAGCCATGGTTCCGTAGCACAATTCAACACATCCTCACCAAGGTCATCAATCTTGTTGGCGAACTCAAACGCTTTCTCCTTCCAAATCTCGTCCACTTCCCGTATTGACGGCAGTTTAGTCTTCAATTCCTTTGCCATCTCTTGGTTTTGCCTAGACCAAGCTGTCATAAGCTGGAATGGCGTTGACGATGGCGATGGTCCCACTGGGGTATGTAAGGTAGTGGCATAATGGTTTAATTGTGAGCGTACACGCTCGTAGTCTGATTGGTAATCTCTCTCTATAAAGTACTGACCAGCCCCTTGTTCTAGAATATCTGCCAACTGGTCAACGATGTCACGTTTCGCTTGCGAACTTCCTCGCTGACCTAGTACTTCCTCAGTGATGTGAAGAACCGCATCACCGAGTCCAGCTTTTGACAGATTCTCTACAACGATCTCTCTCGCCGGTCGTTTTTCTGCTATGAATAGCACACGTTTGCCTTGTGCAACCATTGTACTGATAATGTTGGTGATAGTCTGGCTTTTTCCCGTTCCAGGCGGCCCTTGGATAACTAGATTGACCCCCCGTTGCACAGCCAGTAGGGCCTTCGTCTGCGAAGCATCAGCGGGCACCACGAGATTTAGCTTTTCGGTAGACAAGGCATGATCGAGATCGTCGTACGAAGGGACAGCAGGTGCCTCAAGTAACTGCTGTGCATCCCCGCAGAATGCTCGCAGAACCGGCTGTTCGATGATGCGGTCTATCGACTTTTCGAGCTCTCGAAGCAACGCAATTTTCCTAAAAGAGAATGAATCGATCAATACCGTGGGTTCCTGTTCAACACTCCAATGTTCGCGCCGACCAACAACATGACGCCATGCGTCAATGACTATTTCGGGAGCAAGCTCAGTATCTGGGTCGAGGGCAACCGTCATTCCGAATTGTTGATCGAGGAACGATTGCAACGCCAAATTTGTCTCGACAACCGCGTTCTCTTCGTACTTGGCACGCATTACCGTAGCAGTTATATCAAGTGTAATAGGTACAAATAAGAGAGGAGAACGTACTTTGCGAGCTTTTCTACCACTCTTAAGCTCGACAGTGTCTTCCCCAGGCAAAGGTGGTCGGCTTTCATCCGTCCAATTAAGCCACCCGAAGACAGCATAGATGACATGGACACCTTGTTCATCCAAGAATGTACGAGCCAAATCATAGAGTCGTTTCACTCGTTTGCGAGCTTCCTCAAAATGGCGCTCAGCGTTTCCCTCCGGGACCGACGTGGGTACGAGGACCTTCTGATCAAGCTCAATCTCACCGTCTTCTACCAGCTTCTGCCACACGCTGGCTTCGCTACAGTAAACGGTCAGCGTGGCACGAGATGTCCGATAATACAGCATTCGGTTCCGGCCAGTTAAGTCTAGAAGCTGTCTACGCCACCTGTCGATGCATTCTGGTATGGCTTTCTCCTCAGACATATCGGCGTTCCTCCCGCGCTCGTGTCTGGTGCCCGATGAAGCTTACAGGGATTAACTCTCCATCAGCTAACTTCTTGTTCATATCATAGCCTTTGGCGACATAATGGTCAACAATGCGCAGCAGGGTCTTTGCGGTATTTCCCCAGGATATTATGGTGCTACAGATTTCGAAAGACGCTAGACGTCAGAAAGTGCAGTGAGGAAACCCTACTCTTGTATCAGCTCGATTCCCTCGTCTTCGAGCCATTCGAGTACCCGCTGCCTGATGCGGTCATCCTCGAAGCGAAACCACTGCTCGCGTTCGTTCGGGTAATCTGCCAAGACGTCTTTGAAGCGACGGAAGGGGCGCCTCCCATCGATGGCTTGCCAGAGCCGTGCCTGGAGTCGTTCATTTGTGACCGTGACGATGAACTCCTCCATGTCGCTATAAGCTTCATTCGAGTCTACCTGAGGGATTGAGATATACCTGTCGCCGAAGCCCTCTTCCACCTCATCTGCTTCCCGTAAGGCATCCTTTTGCCAGTCTGGTAAATCAAGTCGCTCTAAGGAAGATTCCAGGTCGAACTCTTCACCCGATTCCTCGTTTGGTGCTGCCTCGTAAATTTCCTCAAGCTGACTTCGGGTCTCATCTGTCACCAGGAGAATCCGGCCGGTTTCTAGGTCCAGATAATAGCTATGTTCATATGATGCATCGTCCATGGCCGAAATAAGTTCCTCAATATCAATCTTGAGTTTTCGCGGAGTTTTCCCTTCTTTCATATTTCCCGACCGTATCCGGTACAACTCATACCGCTTATTTACCGCAGCACCTCTTATATTTTTTGTAGCTACCGCAGGGACACGGATCGTTGCGTCCTACCTTTTGTTTTCCGATCACTGCCTGGCTCTTTGTAGGATGATCAAAACAAGCCCACCACTCCATGTCCTTGATTACATCCTCAATAAACCGGCGTTTACTATCCTCCCGTAACTCCCTCAACACCCTTTCCTTACCACGGGCAAAAGTTTCCATCACATACGCGAGGTCGATAGACATCTCATCAACGAGGCCCTCTTCGAAGGCTTGTCTGATATCCGCCATGACCTCCTCGGGATACAGATCAGTGCTGCAACTCACCAAACTGGCCCAAGCTTGGGAGGGCCGCCTTGCAAAACCACCCCGAATGAGGCTTTCGTAGTATGCCATCACCTCCTGACGGGTCGCTTCGCCACAAACCATCTGAGTCAGCAAGGCATCCAATGCCGCCCCCCGCACATACTCGTTAGCATCATCGTTTTCCGCCAGCGACTTTATAAGGCTGGGGTCACCATGAGATACCGAGGCCAGAATGCGGTGAAGATCCTCGGTAACAACGTCTCCAGTTGATTCCAGTGTAATCTCGCCGGGTATCGAGAAGAACTCGACTATCAACGGGTAGGCACGCTTCTCACGAAACTGGGCCAGCAGGTACATTGCGTAGATGTGGGCGATGTAGCTATGACCATAGAGCACTTCTGGCAGTAGCTTCGCCTCCTCAATGATCCTCAAAAGTGAAGGGGTCATTTCTTCCTTCCTTGCAACAGCTTCCTGCAAGGCCTGCCGGGGGAATATCCCCTTGTTGTACTTCAGCTCCTCCAGTATCTCTTGAGTATTCATGTCTCGCCCTCTCCTTAAGGATTTTCCTTGATGGCAAATTGGTTCCTGCCTAGATAGTGGCGTAGAAGTCAACTGGTCCTTCTATTTTGACAACTTAATTAATTTGTGACCACTCTTATCTCGTGCAGCAGCTCAATCCCTTTTCGAATATCAAATTGGGTATGCTTTTTCAGATTATAACATCAAGGATAGTCGTCAAAAAAGGCGTGTTATGCCGGCCACCCTGCACACTTCATCTCAATGTTTAACTCAGCATTGACATACCGTCCCTAGCTTGTTATGCTCCATCATAGAGCAGCAGGGGTTTGCTTTTTGGCTTTTGAGGCGGAGCTAGGTCCGATGGAAACGGTAGTCGTATCGGAGCAGATTGACCCCAGAATACTCGAAGCGCTTTTTGCCAACTTCCCGACGGCGGAGATAGCGATGCTGGAGCTAACCGACAATGCCATTGGTGATAGGATCCCCGGCAAGAAGATGATGCTAACGCTGAGGCTGAGGAAGGACCTTGTTCGGATAGTGAACAAAGGTGGGCAGGGCATGGACTTGAACAGGCTCTGCGATTTCTTCACCTGGGGCAAGAGTGAGGCGCGGGGAGTATTTAGATTCTTTGGTCAGGGTGGCAAGGCAGCCATGGGCTATCTGGGCGAAAGATGGCGGATCCTTTCCTTCCCACTAGGGGGTAGAGCTACCTACAGGATTGTCGAGGATGGTAGCTGGACGAAGCGGCCCGATGGCCTGCTCAAGAAATACAAGGTGGCAGAAGAGCCAGTCATCCAGGATGACGCCACGGTGCAGATAGATATTACGGGGGTCAAGAGACCGGTAAGTCCTACCAGGCTGAGGCGCATATTAGCAGCAACCTATGCCCCTCTTCTAAAGTCTGGAGAGCTGGAAATCCGCCTTAACGACAAGATAGTGGCCCCTGCTGAATTGCCCTGTAAGGAACGGACGGACTTTAGAGAAATGACAAGCTACGGTGAGGTCTGGGGCTGGCTGGGGCTAAAGAGTTCGGACGAGGTCAGAGGTGGGGTAAGGTGTTACAGCCAGGGGAGACTGATAAAAGAACGAGAGTTTTTCGATTTTGAACCTTTGAGTCACAACCTGGACAAGCTCATCGGCGAAGTCCACATGGACTTTGTGCCCGTGCTGCCCAACAAGACCGACTACGATAGAGGAAGTCCAAAGTGGGAGGCTGTGTGCCATTGCTTGAGCGCCCGGATTAAGCCTTGGGCTGACAGGTTGCAGATGGAGCCTGAGGTGCCAGCTTCCCTCAAGAGGCTGGAGCGAGATATTGAGACGCTGGTGAACGAGGTACTCAAAGATGTTGAAGGCAGCCTTTTAACGGAGGGGAGGAAAGCACCGCAGCCTCGGGAGGAGCCAGTCAGAAGACAGGGCAAAGAACAGGGAAAGACGAAGAAACCGGCAACGATGGCACCAGTTGGTGCGATTGGTATTCTGCCAAGGCTGGGGACGTTAAAAGTGTACCTTAAGGCATTCGACCCCGGAGTACGCTGCTATTTCCTGGCAGATAAAAGAGAGGCCTATATAAATACTCAGTTCCCTGCGGCAAAGATGATGAGAGGCAAGGCATTCCCAATATATTGCGTAGAATCTGTGGCGCTCGAGTATTTCAAAATGACCAGCGCTTCGGTTGAGCAGCTGATTGAGAAAGTAAACCAAGCATTATCATCTAAAAAGCTATCCCCCTAGGTCGCCAGTCCAACCACGCGGAGACTGTAATCTAAACGAAAAAGCAAAATGACGGATATTTCGTGGCGCCAGTCTCAAAACCTGATTAAAAGAATTGTCCTACGCTTTTCCGATCCTGAACATCTTTGTGCCGCAGACGGGACAAACTCCCTGTGTTGCTGGCTTACCATTCTTCATGGTTATCGCCTTAGCGTCCTTCATTTCTCTCTTGGCTCGGCACTTCACGCAATATGCTTGCATCGTGAATCTCCCTTCATGATGTTGGTTGGCAATTAGGATAAATTATTTCCCACCATGATGTCAATGGGCACACGGCTCTAAACTAGCGTCTACACTATGGCCCGCCCTTGCGGCTTTCAGCATAGATGTTTACTTGCCAGGCCAATGCTGTATCTTGACTAGCCACCAGCACCTTTCTACTCGCCAGTCTTGCTTTCCGGTGCCTTAGCTGCCTCACCCTCAGCACCCTTAGCCGCTGGCTTCGCCTCCTCAGCCTTAGCTTGTGGTTTTGAGCGCTTAAAGAATGACTTGACCTTGTCTAGGACTGCCATCATCCACCTCCTTTGCTACTCTTGGACCTCTCCCAGGCTAACCGGCATTTGACCATAGATATTCCTATTTGGGCAAGATTGAGTATAGTCCCACGATATATGGTTGTCAATGGGGGCAATACAGTGTGGCCTCGGAGCTAGAGTTAATTCACACACGAGAACCGGCGTGACCTAACAAAATCCTAAATCGTGCAGTGCCTTTCCTAAACAGCAGGCTTCTGCACGCCCTTCTTGCCCAATTCCAGTCTGCTTTTGCGGGTACCTCCTGTTTTCCAGTTCAAACGCCGGGATAGAAGCACCGTGCCCCTTTACGAGATTTCTCCTATTCCTTGAGAAGATCTGGATATTTTCTCAAGGCCAAAACTAGAATTTTTTCACGGAGTCTGAGAATTCTCAAGAATCCATAGAATTTTCCCGGGCTCTAGGCTAGAATTTTTCCTGGGACTGTGAGAATTCCTGAGAATCTA
>Ga0315282_10016495_pt1 | contig 10789 bp, 8 predicted proteins | sample YL17G07_20_MG_FD_203693 | JGI IMG/M metagenome (GOLD analysis project Ga0315282, IMG submission 203693) | Sediment microbial communities from Yellowstone Lake, YNP, Wyoming, USA - YL17G07_20 | ecosystem: Environmental > Aquatic > Freshwater > Lake > Sediment | place: USA: Wyoming | collected... | reverse complement strand
CTGGACTGCAACAACGATGGCAACGAGATCGTCCACCGCGTGATCGTGCGCCCGGATGGCCCCATGCCGCCGACGCCCACGCCCACGCGCACCCGTACGCCGACACAGACGCCGACGCAGACTGCGGCGCCCACCGTCACGCAGACGCCGACCCAGACGCCGACGGGCACCATCACGCCGCGCACGCCGACGAACACGCCGCCACCGACTCCCACCAACACGCGCACGCCCACGCGCACGCTGACGCCGACCATCGGTCCGACGCGCACTCCCACGCCCACGCGCACGCAGGGACCCAGCCCCACGCCGACCAACACGCCCACGCCCTTCCCACCGGGCCACAACATCGTCTTCTTGCAGCAGGGAGTGCGTGGCTACCTTGGCGCGAATGACACCTACATCTCTGGCTTTGCGCCGGCGGCGAACTACAGCCTGCAGGCCAATTTGGAGGTCAAGAACGACAGCGTGTACGAGGGGTTGCTGCGCTTTGACCTGGGCAGCGTGCCCCACGGTGCGACGGTCATCTCGGCCACATTGCGACTGTACACCTATAATCGCGACAAGAACGCGGGCATGGACGTGCAGGTCTACCGCCTGCTGCGCGACTGGGTCGACACGCAGGCCAACTGGGACCGCGCCACGGCGGACGCGTACTGGGACATCCCGGGTGCCAACGACTGGAACACCGACCACGAAGACAACCCGCTGGCGGTGCAATACGTGTCTGCGCTCAACACCTGGTACGAGTTTGACGTGACGGACCTGGTGCGCGTCTGGTGCAGGGACCCGGAGCAGAACCAGGGTGTGCTCTTGCGCGGCTTTGGGCAGCTCTCGCTGGTCTACCATTTCGCCAGCGCCAACCACTCGACGCCCAACTGCCGGCCACAACTGGTGGTCGCCTATGACAGCGGCGGAGGAGGAATCCCACCCACGCCGACGCGCACATGCGAGGCGACCGCTGCGCCTACGTTGCTGCCTGCCGCCACCGAGACCGCGACACCGCTACCGAGCCCGACGGCTACCCGCACGATGCCTCCGACGGCGACGTCCACGTCTAGTGCCACTCCCACTTGGACCGCAACTCCTCAGGGGACGGCCACGCTCGCCCACATACCGACCGCGACGTGCACCCCCACGGCGCTGCCGCCCACTCCAACCGACACATCCACGCCAACACCCATGCGCACGCTGGCCCCGGGCGAACAGGTGCTGACCCTGCAGCAGGGCCTACGCGGCTATGCGGGCACGCGCGACACTTTCATCTCGAGCTATGCCGCCAGCAGCAACTACTGCCTGCAGTCCAACCTGCTGGTCACGAATGACAGTCTGCAGGAGAGCCTGCTGCGCTTTGACCTGGGCGGCATTCCGGCGGGCGCGGCGATCCGACAAGCCACGCTGCGCCTGCACGCCTACAACCGCGACCAGGCCGGCGCGCTGGACGTGCAGGTCCACCGCCTGCTGCGCAACTGGGTGGACTCACAGGCCAACTGGCAGCGCGCCGCTTCCGGCATCGACTGGGGCCAGCGTGGAGCCAACCAGGTGGGCACGGACCGCGCCCCCGAACCAGAGGCAGAACAGACTGTGTCGGAGATTGCCGCCTGGTACGAGTTTGACCTGACGGAGCTGGTGCGCGACTGGTGCGCCGATCCGCAGACCAACCACGGCCTGATCCTGCGCGGCCTGGGCGCGCTCCCCCTGACGTACCACATGGCAAGCGCCAACCACACCACGCCCGCGCTGCGCCCGCAACTGGTGGTGGACTATGTCTTCACGGGCACGCCGGTTGCGCCGACGCCAACCAGCACGCTGGCGCCCACCAACACCGCCACGCGGACGCCGACGGCTACTCTGAGCCCGTCGCCCAGTCCCACCTGTACGCTGCCGCCCACGGCCACTCGTACTGCGACCGCAACTCCTACCCCCTCCGCGACGGCAACCGCAACCCGCGCAGCGACCGCGACTGCGACACGCACCCCGACAGGCACGGGCACGCCCTCGCCCACCGCCACCCTGATCGGCATGCCTGGCCTGACCACCACGCCCAGCCCGGACCCTGCACTGACGGTGACCAAGACACCCACTCTTTTCCCGGGCGGAAGCAACGTCATTACCCTGGCCCAGGGACTGTCGGGCTATCAAGGCTGCGCCGATTCCTACATCACCGGCTACGCGCCCTCGAGCAACTATGGCATGCAGGCTAACCTGATGCTCAAGAACGACGGCCTCTACCAGGGGCTGCTGCGCTTTGACCTGGGCAGCATGCCACCGCGTGCGGCGATCCGGCAGGCCACGCTGCGGCTCTACGCCTACAACCGCGACAAGAATGCGGCATTGACCGTGCAGGTCTATCGCCTGCTGCGCGGCTGGTCCGAGTTGCAGGCGACCTGGAGCCGCGCTGCATTGAACTTTCCCTGGGCCGCCCCGGGCGCGAGTGACCCGTCGAGCGATCGCGAGGCGGAGCCGGCGGCAGCGCAGAGCGTTGCGGCGCTCAACTTGTGGTACGAGTTCGACGTGACCGCCCTGGTGCAGGCCTGGTGCGCCGATGCCTCGTCGAACCACGGCCTGCTGCTGCGCGGTCTGGCCGGCCCGTCGCTGACCTATCACTTGGCCAGCGCGAACTATGCCAGCGTGGCCTGCCGTCCACAACTGGTGATCGACTACGAGGCCGAAGAGCGGCCTACCACGGCGACGCCCACGGCAACGCGCTACGTCGCACCCACGTGGACTCTGACGTCGACGCCAACCCTGCTGGCCAGCCCCACCGCGCCTGCCACGACCACTCCTACTCCTACCTCAACCCCGGTGGCGACGCCCTGGGCCACGCCGACACCCAGCGCGGGACCTGCGCCCACCGCCACGCCCACGCGCCTGCCGCGCGGCCACAACGTTATCACTTTACAGCATGGCACGGGTGGCTACTGGGGCGCGCAGGATACCTACATCACTGCCTATGCACCTGCCAACAACTATGCTATCCAAGCCAACCTGATGGTCAAGAATGACGGAGTATACGAGGGCCTGCTGCGCTTTGACCTGAGCAGCCTGCCCCAGTTCTGTTTCGTCAACCAGGCCACCCTGCGGCTCTATGCCTACAACCGCGACAAGAACGCGGTCATGGATCTGCAGGTGTACCGGCTCTTGCGCGACTGGAGCGCTGCACAGGCCAATTGGAGCCGCGCGGCTCTGAACCAAAACTGGGGCCTGCCCGGCGCCAACGACACCGCGACCGACCGATGGGCCGATCCGCTGGCCGTGCAGGCGCTCTCGACCATCAACACCTGGTACGAATTCGACCTCACCGCCCTGGCGCGCGCCTGGAGCGACGCCCCGACCTCCAATCATGGCGTGCTGCTGCGCGGCCTGGGCCAGTTATCGCTGGTCTACCACCTGGCCAGCTCCAACCACACCACGCTTGCCTTACGCCCCCAGTTGGTGATCGACTACACGGCACCGTAGCCGGCCCCGACGCACCCATTCTCTGCCCGTTTGACCGCACGGCCGCGCTCCATCGCCTGGTGGCGGCGCGCACGAGCATCCCCATGCCCGAGGTGCTGGCGGTCGACGTCTCGTACCGCGCCTGGCCGTGGCGCTACTTGCTCAAGACGCACATCCTGGGCGAAGAGCAGCTCAGCGTGTACCCGCGTCGAAACGCTCGCGATCTGGCAGATGCCTACCGGGAGATGGGTCGCGCCGTTGGCGAGTTGCAGGCCATCCCCTTCCCGTCCTTTGGCGAGCTGGACGCCAACGGCCGCGTTCTGGATGGGACGGACTGCCTGACGGCACTGGCCGCGCGGGCGCAGCGCATGATCCCGGGCGCGAGGGGGCGCGAGACGAGTTCGCGCGGCTGACCTATAGTCGTGCTGCTGCGCCGCGTCGTAGCGCAAGTGGGTGTGCACCAACCGGATGGTGCGCCCGCCATCCTCGAGATCTACCAGGCAAGCTCCGCCCGTTGCGCAGACTGCGGTCGCAGACTAGAGAGGCGACCACCTTGAGCAAGGCGTCCGAGGCTCGCCGCGTGCGCAGTGGCCAGTATAGCGCGATTTCCACGAAAGGCCATTTCCGGTGTATAATGCAGTTGCATTCAGCATGCCAAGCAGCATGAGAGGATCTGGCATGATGACCCAGGATACCTTGCTGGCCCTCGCCGGCTACAATGCCTACGCCAACCGGCTCGTTCTGGATACCGCGGCCAGGATGAACGAAGAGGAACTGACGCGGAAGTGCAGCCCCAGTCAAGGGAACGTGCGGGGTCTGCTTCTGCACATGCTGGGCGGCGAGGCCTACTTCCTGGCTGCCGCTCAACAGCGACCCTTTGACCCGCCCAGCCTCGGTACGCTGACAGACATTCGAGCCTACAGCATGCAGGTCGGGCAGGAGATGAAGGCTTTTGTGGCGGCATCCAGCGAGGAAGCGCTGGCGCGCGTGCTGAGCGTGGACATCGCCGGTGAGAGCTTCCGTCTGCCCATCTGGCAGTTGCTGTCACAGGCAATCCTGCATTCTACGCATCACAGGGGCGAGCTGTCCATCGTGCTCACGCAGTTGGGCTACCCTCTCCCGACGCTGGACATCCTCATTCACTTCATCGAGCAGAGCGGACAGGTCTGGCCCCACAAGTAGAGACGTCATCTGTGCGGGGTGCGAGGATCACGCCGCGGCTCTGCCCAAGGAACCCGGAGCGATAACGACTCTGCTGCTTTCGTGGACGTCACAGGCCCAAGGAACGGGGCGGCATGGCCGGAAGGAGAGCACTCGATGAGGACTCTGACACTCCGCAGGTTCGCCACCTGGGTCACAGCACGCGTTGAAGTTCTGGTGCCGGCCCTGGGCGTGCCCATCCTCCTCAGCATGGTCGGCTCGAACGGCGGACGTTTGTCGTCTGGCCAGCTCCTCTTGGTCTGGTCGCTCGCGGTGGCCTACGCTGCGCTTGTGGTGTGGTCGCCGATGGCCCTGCCACCCAAGCAGGTCGCGCCCATGACGCGCGCCGGGGTGCGGCGTGCCGCGACCGCCGTAGCGCCAACGGTCCTGTGCGGCGCGCTGGTCCTGGTCGTGGCGTCCATCGCGACGGGACGCTTCGGCCAGGGCGGCAATACCCTGCCCAGTTTCATCCTGGACCTGGCGTTGATCATTGTGCTGGGAAGCCTCGGTGTCGTTGCGGAACGCAGCCTGCCTCTGGACCTGTTCCCCGTGCTGCGCCACCGCGAATTCCGCCGCATCCTCTACGTGCTCGTCGCCGCCCTCTTTCTGACCGCGCTGACCCAGATTTGGGGCCACATCTTTAGCGGCCTGGCCCGCGCCATCGGGCGCGCGCTGGGTGAGACGCAGCCCGACCTAGCGGGCGTCACGTCGTCGTTCGCGGTGGGCAGGCCGCTGCTTCTGCTCCTGCAGCTCCTGATCGGGGCCGGCTTGTTCGAAGAGCTGCTCTTTCGCGTGGGGGTCATGACACCGGTCTGGGCGCTCACTCGGCGTTGGGGGTGGGGCCTGCTGGCCTCAGCGTTCCTGTTCGGGCTATACCACGTGACGCCGCTGAGCGGCAGCGCTGCCAGCAACGCGCAGGCGCCGGTCATCGCAATCCTCACTTCGTTTGGCATGGGGCTGGCCAACGGTGTGGTCTACCGCTATCGCGGGTTCACCGCGGCGGTGCTCGTGCATGGACTGGGGGATTGGCTCATGCTGATGATTGTGGCAGGGGCCGTCAAGTAGCACCCGAACGCTCCAGTCCCAGACGGAAGCAGGCACTGACAAGGAGGCGACATGATTCTGCTGAATCCCAAAGATCCTAGCCTAGCGCACCTGGATGCGCGTTCGCGTGAGATCATGCTCAAGACCATCGCGTTCTTTGAGGACAAGGGCCTGAAGCGCATCAAAGCCGACGACCATGCCCGCGTGTGGTACTCTGACTTTCTCGAGTTCCAGAAGCGTGAGCGGTTCTTTGCCACGCTCCTGACACCCGCTGGCTACGGCGACGCGGACTCCCGCTGGGATACTTGGCGCAACTGCGCGTTCAACGAGATTCTAGCTTTCTATGGGCTGGCCTACTGGTACACCTGGCAGGTCTCCATCCTGGGCCTGGGCCCCATCTGGCAGAGCGGCAACGAAGCGCTCAAGCGCAAGGCGGCGCAACTGCTGCGCGAGGGCGAGGTGTTTGCCTTTGGCCTTTCGGAGCGCCAGCACGGTGCGGACATCTATTCGACCGAGATGACGCTCACGCCGCTGCCCGATGGCACCTACCGCGCCAACGGAGAAAAGTACTATATCGGTAACGGCAACAGCGCGCCGATGGTGTCCACTTTCGGCAAGATCGCAGGAAGCGATGAGTACGTGTTCTTCGTGGCCGACTATCGTCACCGAGACTATCAGCTCATTCAGAACGTGACCGACAGCCAGTCCTACGTAGCCAACTTTGCGCTGCACGACTATCCCATTGCCGAGACTGACATCCTCTCGCGGGGACAGGAGGCCTGGGACGCGGCCCTGAACACGGTCAACGTCGGCAAGTACAACCTGGGCTGGGCCTCGATTGGCATCTGCGAGCACGCCTTTTACGAGGCCGTGCACCACGCCGCACACCGTCGACTGTATGGCATGGCCGTCACGGATTTCCCACACGTCAAGCAGCTCTTCACCGACGCCTATGCGCGCCTCGTGGCGATGAGGTGGTTTGCACTGCGCGCGTCCGACTACCTGCGCAGCGCCTGCCCCGAGGACCGGCGCTACCTGCTCTATAACCCGGTGGTCAAGATGAAGGTCACCACGCAAGGCGAGGAGGTGATCAACCTGCTATGGGACGTGATCGCAGCCAAGGGCTTTGAGAAGGACACCTACTTTGAGATGGCCGCGCGCGACATCCGCGCCCTGCCCAAGCTGGAGGGCACGGTGCACGTCAACATCGCGCTGATCGTCAAGTTCATGGCCAACTACTTTTTCAATCCTGCGCCCTACCCGCCGGTGCCGCGCCGCGCTGAGCCCGTCAATGACGGTTTCCTGTTCCGTCAGGGCCCCGCACGCGGGCTGGGCCGAATCCAATTCCACGACTACGCACCCACCCTGGCGGCATGGGACGTGCCCAACGTGCGGGTCTTCGGGGAGCAGGTGGCCGTGTTCAAGGAGTTGCTGGCCACCGCCACGCCCGACGAGGCACAACAGAAGGACGTCGACTTTCTGCTGGCAATTGGTGAACTTTTCACCCTGGTCGTCTACGCGCAGCTTATCCTGGAGGAGGCCACCCTTGAGGCCGCGGGCAGCGACCTGGTGGAGCAGGTCTTTGACGTCCTGGTGCGCGATTTGGCCAGGTTCGCGCTGCAACTGTATGGCAAGCCGAGCAGCACGGCGCAGCAGATGGCCTATTGCCAGCGCATGATCCGCAAACCAGCCGTTGACACGGCGCGCTTCCAGCGCGTCTGGCAGGAGCACGTCTATGCCCTGCAAGACGCCTACCAGATGACTGAATGAGCCCTAGGCCAGTCCTCTATCCCCGCCCAGCGCGTGAAATCGGATTGACCGACCTCCGCGTTTGTCCTATACTGACCAACGTGGCAGACGCCGCACGGATGCGCGTCACCCATCGCGGTGCGCGCGGTTCGACGGCGGGGGAATCGAGCATGAAGAATGCAGAATGGCATGCGAGGGATTGAGTGAGTAGCCAGCTCATACTGCTGCGGCATGGGGAGAGCGTGTGGAACCGGGAGAACGTCTTCACCGGCTGGACCGACGTGGACCTATCGGAGCAGGGCATGGTCGAGGCGCGGCAAGCGGGTAAGCGCCTGCTGGCGGACGGCTTGCGCTTTGACGTCGCGTTCACCTCGGTGCTCAAGCGCGCCATCCGCACGCTGTGGATCGTGCTGGATGAGATGGACCTGATGTGGATTCCCGTCGAGCGCAGTTGGCGGCTCAACGAGCGCCACTATGGCGCGTTGCAGGGCCTCAACAAGGCCGAAATGGCCCAGCGCTACGGTGACGAGCAGGTACACATCTGGCGGCGCTCCTACGCCGTACGTCCACCTGCGCTCGCTGCGGACGACCCGCGCCACCCGCGTTTCGATCCGCGCTACGCGGGGCTCGACCCGTCCGAGTTGCCCGCCACCGAATCGCTGGCGGACACGCTGCTGCGCGTGATGCCCTGCTGGCACGCGGCCATTGTGCCGCGCCTGCAGGCCGGCCAGAGCGTGCTGGTGTCGGCGCATGGCAACAGCCTGCGCGCGCTGGTCAAGCACCTGGACGGCGTCTTGGACGACGATATCCCGGCGCTCAACATCCCCACCGGGGTACCGTTGCTCTACGAGTTCGACGACGGATTGGGCGTTCTACAGCACAGATACCTGGAGAATCTGCAGACGATGTAGACCGTTCGCCCCTGATTGTCACAGCGGCTGCGCAGACCACACCGTTCGCCACACCGGTCCGGTTGGCTGGCGGAGTTCTTCGCATATCAGATGAAATTGGATTGAGAAAGGGGCAACATGAAATACGAGATTCACGGCACGGTATTCCAGTCCGTGGAGGTGCACCTGACGCAGGGCGAGTCGGTCTACACGCAAGTGGGCGGCATGGCCTGGCAGACCGGCGACATCGAGATGGCGACCAACACCAAGGGCGGGCTGTTCGCAGGCCTGGGCCGCGCGCTGGCCGGCGAGTCGCTCTTTCTGACCACGTATACCTGCAAGAGCGGCGAGGCCATGATCACCTTTACTCCCAGCGCGCCTGGCAAGGCGCTGGGCGGCACGCTGGCGGCAGGCCAGAGTCTGATCTGCCAGAAGGGAGCCTTCCTGGCTGCCGAGTCGGCGGTCAAGTTGGAGATGGCCTTCCAGAAAAAGTTCGGCGCGGGCCTGTTTGGCGGCGAAGGCTTCGTGCTGCAGAAGATCACGGGCCCCGGCACCTTCTGGCTCGAAATCCCCGGCGAGGTGCGCGAGTACACGCTGGCTCCCGGCCAGATGATGAAGGTCGATCCGGGCTACCTGGCGCTGATGGAGCCCACGGTCAAGTACGACATCACCCTGGTCAAGGGCGTGGCGAACGTCCTCTTTGGTGGAGAAGGCCTCTTCCTGGCCACGCTGACAGGCCCCGGCAAGGTCTGGCTGCAGACCATGACCATGTCCACGCTGGCCGGCCGCCTGGTGCCTTTCCTGCCGTTCAAGAAGGGCTAGCCAGCCCACGGCGTGGTTCGAGTCCGTGACGGAGGAGGGTAACGGATGCCCGAACGTGAGGAGCACGGCGTGGCTGCAGGGCCGCGGGGTGCTGGGCTGGGCATCAAGGCCCTTGCTGCTTTCGCCATCATCGTTGTGGTCGACGTTCTGCTGGGACGCTGGTTGGAGCCGTTTACAGGCGGGGAAGGCGGACCGTCGGTACTGGGCGGCACACTGGTTGGCGCCCTCAAGATGGCCGTGCAATTGCCGCTGGCGTGGTTGGCGGCACGCATCGTACTGGGCAAGCACCTGCACGAGGAAATACACAAGCACTATACGAGCTGGTGGGTCGACCTGTTGGTGGGCGCGGCGCTGGGCGCAGTGGCCATTCTGACGGTCGTTCTCGTCAACTGGGCGGCAGGCTGGCTGACGGTGGAGACGTGGGGTTGGCAAGCGTTGCCGACCGGCGAGTGGTTGCGTGCTCTGTACCTGTCCTTCATCGGCGTGTTATTTGCGGCGGTGGCCGAGGAGGCCGTCTACCGCGCCTACCTGCTGGGCGCCCTGGAAAAAGCCTGGGGCAAGTGGGCGGGCGTGATCATTGTCTCCCTGGCCTTTTCCGTTCCGCGCTGGCTACTCAGGGGCGCGGGCGAGACGCCCTGGCCCGTGTTCGTGGTCATGTTTGCGCTGCCCAGCCTGGTGCTGGCCTGGGCCTTCCTGCGCACCGAGTCGCCCTGGTTCCCGCTGGGCATCGGCCTGGCCTGGGACTGGCTGCAGCGCGACTTTTTCAACCTGCCCGGCGAGGAGAAGGCCGAGCTGGCGGGCGCCCTCACGCGCGTGCACGGCCCGGCCTGGTTCGTAGGCACTACGGAGGGCATCGAGCTGGGTCTGGCCGGCGTGCTGGGCGTAGGCATCCTGGCTCTGGGCGTCTGGCTGTGGACGCGCGGAGGCCCTAGGGCAGTCGAGCACGAATTGCCCCCGCTGCATCACCCTGGACTGCACAGGGGGAAGGGAGAATGAGGATGGGAACTGCCTGCCTGAGTGCGCTCGTCATACTGGGATCGCTGCTGCTCCTGCTGGTCATTGTTCTGGCTGCGATCTCGCTGATGTGGCAACTCTTTGCGCGCGGCAGCGGCTGGAGCGCGTTGGCGCAGCGCTATCCCGCAGACGCCGGCCTTGTTGAGCCGACGCTGACTGCCCAGACCGTGCAGGTCGGCATGGTACGCTACCGCCGCTGCGTCACGTTGGGCATCCACCCCGATGGCCTCTACCTCGCAGCTCAGCCGGGACTGCCGCTGCTGCCCAGGAACCCCCCTTTGCAGATCCCCTGGTCCGAGTTTCATCACGTCCAGCAGACGCGCCTCTACTGGCGCAGGGCCGCACAGCTCGAGGTAGGTGATCCGCGCGTGGCGAGCATCACGTTCCCCTTCGAGCTGTATCAGCGCTTCGAGCGATATCTCACACAACTCTAGCGCAAGACCCCTTGACAAATCAGGCCTTCCGTGATATACTTTGTCATGATGATATTGAAATCAATATCATTGAAGTAAAGGAGCATTTGATGGGGTCACACGGAGACGACGACAGGGAAGAGCGCTGGGGTCGTTGGGACGAGGGCTTCGACCCACGCGACGAAGAGGGCTGCCAGGGCCCGGCAGAACGCGGACGCGCCT
>Ga0315282_10016494_pt1 | contig 10789 bp, 13 predicted proteins | sample YL17G07_20_MG_FD_203693 | JGI IMG/M metagenome (GOLD analysis project Ga0315282, IMG submission 203693) | Sediment microbial communities from Yellowstone Lake, YNP, Wyoming, USA - YL17G07_20 | ecosystem: Environmental > Aquatic > Freshwater > Lake > Sediment | place: USA: Wyoming | collected... | reverse complement strand
TACGTTGTTCCAGAAGAATTCAGCGGCGATCAGGGAGCAATGATAGCCTGGACAGGAATTTTGGCGAAAGACAGCAAACAAATTGAAGATAAAATAAATCCTAACTGGAGGGTCGACCAAGTGGATGTTACATGGATCTAAATCAATTCATTCTCGCTAACTATTACAAAATCTCCAATTGATTTAACAGAACTGAAAGGAACTAACAATCTTCCCTTTTCGTCAGACTTAAGATTCAAATCAGCTAAGTGCCTTGTAGGCTGCTCGACAATAAGATTCATTAATTCCCCGCTTTCGGTGATGAAATCTATATTGCTTACAACTCCGAACTTTCTTCCTGTTTCCTCGCTGATTATCGTTTTGCCTACTATGTCTGCTGCTCTTACTTTTGTATCTGCCATTCTACCACCTAAATGTATATTGTTTTTAATTCTTTTAAGGTTTCGTTTGCTTGGTATTATTGAGAGAATGAGGCTGTTTGTTGGGTTTCTGATTCCGGAAAGCCAGAAGGAGGCTATTATTGAACTGCAGTCTGAAATTGGCACGCTGGATGCCGATTGCAAAAACGTCGAAAGGGACAATTTGCACTTAAGCATGTCTTTTTTAGGCGAAACTGCAGAGGATGATGTCGAAAGGATTGAAAAGGACCTCAAAGAGATCTCTCTTAAATTCAAGAAATTTGATGTTGCAATAAGCGGCACAAGAGCCATTCCAAACCAAAGAATCGTTCGCGTCATTGCACTTGATGTTTTTGATGATAGTGGAGTTCTGGACAGGTTGCTGGAAGAAATAAGGCAGAAAATTGGCGGCGACGTAAAGCCTCCGCATCTGACTCTGTGTCGCATGAAATCCGCGAGAGGCAAGGAAAGAATCCTTGAATTTGTCGGCAAGCACAATTCAGATTCCTTTGGCAAAATAAAGATTTCGTCAATCCAGCTGATAGAAAGCAAGCTCAGCAGATCTGGCCCGGTTTACTCTGTGGTCAGCGGACATCCTTTCCAGGATTGATTTTTTCAATAAATTCCTTCAGCTCTTTTGCTTTTGGCACGAACTTGAACTGCTCGATTGGAACTTTATCTCTGAGCGCCTTGTAGATTTCTTTTTTTGTCAGTTCCTCGACCTCTTTTCCTTCCGGCGCTTTCACAATGTAATCAACATCAGCGATCTGCAGCATTTCTTTGATAATCAGCTCCCCGCCCCTATCTCCGTCAACAAACATTGTAACCAGTTTTTCTTTTGACAGGTCAACAATGATTTCTGGTATCACGGTTCCTTCGACAGCAATGACGTTTGTTATCCCGTTTTTTAGGAGATTTAACACATCAGCCCTTCCTTCGACAACAACAATTTCGTCGGAATTTTCAATATTGGGTCCGGCCGGAAGACCATCGTATTCCTCTATTTGCGCGACTCTCACATCCTGCTTAATCAAATCAGTGATAGTATTTGTTGTCGGAATTTCTTCGCTTACAAGTTTTTGCAAAATGTCCTTTGCCCTTTCCATAACAATTTCTCTTTTCACCATTCTGACATCCTTGACGTCTGCGATTTTTACCTGCGCGTTGCAGGGACCGATTCTTTCTATTGTTTCGAGCGAAGCGGCAATAAGAGATGTCTCTGAGCTGTCAAGGCTCGTCGGCACAGAAATTTTTCCCTTGGTTTTTCCTTCTTCAGAAGCTATATCTACATCTATTCTTCCTATTCTTCCGGTTCTTTGCAACTCACGCAGATCCAGATCTTGGCCTAGCAGACCTTCAGTTTGTCCGAATATCGCCCCGATAACGTCCGGCTTTTCCACCACGCCATCTGCTGTGAATTCTGCTTCTATTGAATATTTTATCGTAGACTGAGCTAGCTTTGCCAGTATAATCATCCTCCATGAATTTTGTGAAGTGCGACAGTTCCTCTATTTTGTGAATTCTGAAAAGAGTTTTGACCTTCCTTCTTGCAAAGGAATTTACTTTGATTCCGTGATATGAAAGGTATTGATTGAGCTGTGATTGTTGATTCTCGCCGTCCTCGTCAAAATCAGTCAGTATCGTGACATTTGTTATGTTTTTTCCAACAAGAAAATCAACGACATCAAGAAGAGATTTGCCAGATATTTCGACAAGATTAGTTATTCCGAATTTGCTTAACGCCTCTTTGTCTTTCATTCCCTCGATTACCACCGTGTCGTTGCCGAGAATTGAACTGAGCATGTTGATTTTGGAAGACGTGAGCATATTATCTATTTAATTAATCTGCTCTAATATATTTCGCTCTGTCAAAATTCCCTCGAGCTTCTCGTCGCTGCTGATTATCACGCCGTCGATGTCGTGAACCATCATCAGTTTGAGTGCAACTGTGACTTCTTCCTCTTTTTTTGCAGTAACCACGTTTTTTATCATTGCGCCCGATACCGGCCCCTGCAGTAGAGAAAACTTGTAGTTCGAGGATTTCAAAATCTTCAACAGGTCGTTTGCCATAATCAATCCTACAAGCTTGCCGTTCTCGACAACAGGAAGCCTTCTATAGTGCGTATTTACGATTGTTTTCAATGCGTTCAAAACAGAAAGGTTTGGAGAAACGAAAAGCGGTTTCGTTGTCATGAAGGAATTTATTTTTGCCTGAAAGTTTACGTTTGCAAAATATTTTACAATATCCCTTTCGCTGATTATCCCGACGAGTTTCGCGCCGTTTTTTATCGGCAACCTTCCTCGACGCGACATCTTAAGTTTTTGAAGAGCAAACCCTATGGTGTCGTCGTCGCTGCATGTCAGAACATCACGATGCATTATCTCAGAAACGGGGTGCGAAAAGTCCTGCCCTATTAAAAAAGAATCGATAACGTCCGATGCCGTGATTATGCCGAGAATTTTTCCGTTGGAGTCGATAACCGGAAGGCTTCTGTGGTTTGAGGAAATTATTTTTGTCACTGCTGAATCGATGGATTCTTTTGATGTGCAGAAAATTGGTTTTAGGTTTGCTATAGTTGTTACTTTTGAAAATCTGCTCAGGCCGGATTTTTCTAGCTCGATCATGATTCTGCTGCTTCCCTGCAGTTTTCGCAAATCCACTGGTCATTTTCGTTCTGCAAATCGGAGCTGTAGTTTCCGCAACTGTCGCATATCCCGGACGTTGATTTTTCCTTTATTTCCGTTGGCAGTTCTTTTGTCTGAAGTTTGAACTCCAGGAGGTCGATGACTTCGGAAGAATTTCTTGCAATGTCGGACAGCGAAACTATTCCTGCAAGCTTTTTGTTTTCCATAACAGGAAGCCTTTTTATATTGTTTCTCTTCATTTTCCGCGTAGCGTCAAGTATGCTCGAATCCGCCGATATGACTACGAGAGGTTTTGACATTATGTTTTTTACTTTCACCTTTGCCGGAAGCAGATTTTTTGCAACAACATTTTTTATCAAATCCGTGTCAGTTATTATGCCTACCGGCTTTCCGTTTTTTGTAACAATCAGCGATCCTCTCCTCTTCCTTCGCAAAATATCCGCGACATTCTTCGCCGTTTTGTCCAAGTCAACGGTCAGCACAGGAGAGGACATTACATCCTTGACAATTATTGTCATGCTTCTCAGTATAATGTAGTTTTTTGATTGTTAAATATTTTCTAGAAAATTATGGAAGTCTGTGCCGTCAGTTTGCGAGACAATTTTTTGCGGTGGGAGAATTCTGATTTTTCCATATCCAAAGTCGACGACGAGGTAAAAAGGAAACCCTTCCAGAGTTTTTTCCAGATAATCATAATAATAAAACTTCTTCCTTCTGGTCGATTTGATTTGGAGCAAAATGCATTTTTTATTTTTGATGCAAATCAGGTCCGACTGACCCAAACTTGCCCCTGCACGAACTACCTTCCATTTTGCGTTTTCAAACATAATCCTTATTTTTCTCTCGACTCTGTATCCTTTTCTTTTGGCGAACATTTGCTCTCGCAGTTAATATTTAAAATTGCAATGTAAAAAACATTTAGAGAAAATGAGGGTTTTGGTTATCGGCGATATTCACAACGACATTGAAAACATGATAAGCTATTTCGACAAGCTTTCTGAAATAGGTTTTGACGTGGTTGTCGGAACGGGCGATTTTACAGACGTAGGAATGAAAGGGTTTTCACAAAAAGACATTGCTAAACTCGTTTTGGAAGAAATGAAAGGTCTCGGAAAACCAATTGTCGTGGTCCCAGGAAATCTCGACAAGGAAATAATTCCGGTTCTTGAAAAAAACGGCGTCAGCATTCATGGGCACGGAAAAATAATCGGCGGCGTTGGTTTTTACGGTGTTGGCGGCGCGAAAACACCGTTCAACACTTCGCTTGAACTGAGCGAGGGGGAAGTGGAAATAATGCTGTCAAACGGATTCGATGAAATTGGCAGTGCGAAAATAAAAATTCAGGTCACACATGCACCGCCTGCGGGTACTAGGATGGATCTCATTTACACCGGCGCACACATAGGTTCCGAAGCTGTGAGAAAATTCATTGAAGAGCACAAGCCTGACGTTGCGATTTCTGCCCACGTCCAAGAGGCAAGGGGTGTTGATGTGCTTGGCAGAACGAAACTACTGAATCCTGGGCGCTTTCCAGAAGGGCATTTCGGAATGATTACAGTCGAAAACGAAAAAATCGACGCTAAAGTATCGAGTTTGATATAGATTGTTCAGCGTCGATAACAATATATACCGTTCTTCTGCAAACATACTTTTACTAAAACCTACGAAAGTTTTTAGCAACCTCGGAAAATTGCCTATGGAAGAAAGAGAAATAGAATGAACACTTTGGACTCGTTTTTAGAGACATCATTAGACAAAAGTATAGAAACAAAGGATATCGAAACTGTTTTGATTGATTTTGTGGAGCGGCTTGATTTTCTCGACGTCCAGCTTTTGAGAAAATTCTATTCTACTGGAAAGGAGTTTCCGCTTGACACGCAGCCTCATTGTTTTCCTATTCTTTACAAGGAAATGAAAGACAACAACCACTTGCAGATCGGGCCTGAGGCTCTGAGGAAAAGGCTTGACAACTTGGTTCGCGTGGGTTTTTTGGAAAAGATAAATAATTCCAATCCAACCAATTACACGCCCATAGCTGGCAAAGAACAATTGGTCAGGGCAATGATCATGAAATTCTTCCTAATTCACGGACTGACTCGATTTTTGTAAATTGAGTGCGTGTAAGATTTTGCAGATAAAATGTTCGTGTAGAATGAAATTTTTGTGAGATTTTTGATTTTTTTACCAATAAATGTATATTTTCGGCGGTTTTTCCATCATAATTATTGTTAAAAATCTTATTTCCAAAACAATTTTATGACTGTGCCAAAACAAAAATATGAAGTATATTATATTATTATAAGAATCATAAATAAATATAAATATAAATAAATAAATTATATTATGAAAACAAAACAACAAACAAGCAATTTTTTTGAGTATGTTAAACGAAAGAAAGCGTTTGTTGAAAACACAAACAAAATACTGCAACAAACAAGCAATTTTTTTAAGCGAAATCACGAAAGACAGTTCATACTTATTGATGTTGCAAACTATTTTGGCATTAGTTTAAAAGCAGCCAGAAGTGTTGTTACAGTTTGGCGCAAATTTGGTTTGGTGGAAGCAATCCCTAACACAGGTTTGCCGAAACCTTTTCGCATAATAAAACCGCCGAACAATGAACAACCACATCAAGAGGAAATAAAATAGGAAAGTTTGCAAAAAACATTCCGGACGCGTAAATAAATCTTAATGCGACATAAGTATTTTTTATGAAGTTTCTGGGGATTCTATGAAAAGAGGTCGACCTAGCAAAAGGATAGAAATCAGCAACTCGATTTTAAACGTGTTTTCCAGTTCGCAAACGCCGTTTACCATTGCGGCCTTAGCAAAACAACTTTCAAGCGGAAAGGAAAAACCAGTTAGCTGGAACACGGTTCAAAAATATCTGGATGATTTGGTCCAACAGGAAAAAGTACAGGCAATAGTACTGCCACATTCAAAAGACGAAACCAAAAAAGGGCTAACGGTTTATACATTAAAGAAATAATATCTTCAGAGAGCAATGGACAAGTCGGAAATACTGCGGATGTTTCTTGACAAGGGATATCAGATAGATGTAGAAACTCTTGATTTTTTTTCAAAAAACGAGAATTCTCTGCAGAAATTTTTCTCTGAAATAGAAAAAAAATCCACGCCGTCTACGATCACGCTGGATTTTGTCGAAACAATGCTTCAAAGCGATGTGGTGATATTTTCCCTAAACAGGGAAAACAAAAAACTAACCGCCGAAGATTTGGCAAAGTCTCTTCTTGAGAGGCTCAGTATTATAAAAAAAATTCTCGTTACCCACATGGACCTTGTAAATCTTCTTTCAATCAACAAAATCAGCCAAAAAACCAAAAAATTTTCCCTTATCGGCATAGTCTTGCGAAATGACTATTCTACACAGCAAATCACAGTTGCCGACGATACAGGGGAAATAGATATGCGAATTGACAAAAAAAGTTCCGAGGAAATTCAGGTTAACGATGTTTTGGGATTTGTGTGCGAAAAAGACGATATAGTGCGAGTAAAAAATGTTGTGTTTCCCGATGTTCCTTTGCGAAGAAACATCAAAGCACTTGTCGAAGAAAAAAACGCAGTTTTTGCTGAAAAAACCAATGACTCAGTTTTGAAATGGTGCGCAGAGAACAAAAATCAGATTTATTTGTTTACATTTACGCATCATGATGACCTAAGTGAAATTCCCGCCAATGTGAGACTTGTCTTTTGCGGCGACGGTCCTACGTTCGCAAATGTTTCCAAAATGTTTTCGATATTTTTCTTCGACGGCAGCTTCCTAAAGGACTTAGCGAATGACAAAAAATTCGACGATTTTTTAGTTTTGCAGTTTAGAAAAAGATATTTCAATGCGACTAAAAAATTTGACAAAATTTTCATCAACAACGCCTTCGTTTTGGAGAATATTCCGGATGCAATCGTTGTAAGAGGATTGGGAGAGGCAGTTCAGACAAACTACAAAGGGACGTCGCTGCTGAGCGTGACAGAGGATACAGCCTGGGTTATAAGTCTTAAAACACGAGAAATTATAAAACTTAGTTCACCATAAGAATATGGTATGGACGTAGAGTTTCAGCTTCTCGACTGCGATTATGTGGTGATAAATAATTCACCGGTCATCCGTTTGTTTGGAAAGACCGCTGACGATAAGACCGTGTGCGCCTTTTATGACAAATTCAAACCCTATTTTTATGTTCTGCCGAAGGACAATGAAAAAACGAAAGTCGTCGAGGAACTGAAAAGCAATTTTCCAAACGATGTCGCTCAAATAGAGGAAGTGCAAAAATTCCTTTCTCTCGGATTTCATGAAAACAAAACTAAAATGCTGAAAATATTTTTGAAAGACCCGTCCAAAACGCCAGCAGTGAGAGAATTCCTCAGAACCAAGAATTGTGTCAAAGAAATTTTCGAAGCAGACATACTTTTCAAGTACAGGTTCATGGCAGATCTTAACATAAATGGAATGAGATGGCTGCGGGTAAGTGGAAACCCGACAAAGACAAATACAGTGAAGGTCGATAGAACCATTTCCGTAAGTTCTTTCGAAAACATAGAATCTCTTGATAATGCTCCACTGCGTTACATGGGGGTTGACATAGAAACAATGAGCGATGGCGGCGCTCCGGATTCGAAGAAAAATCCAATAATCATGATTAGTTTTTCCTTCTATCCCGCATACAAAGGAAAGAGCACAATGGTTCTTGTTGCAAAAAATTTCAAGAAAACAGATTCCGATGTGCAATTTTTTCCGAACGAAAAAGAGATGCTGACCGAGTTCCTGAAAGTTATTGATAGTTTTGATCCTGATTTAATCGTTGGCTACAATGCAAACAACTTTGACATACCCTACATAAGCGACAGACTTGGGATTTGTAAGTTGCCAAAAACTATTGGAAGGTGCAATTCAAAACCAGCCATAATAAAAAAAATCGGCGAAAACAAATATAGAAACTCAATCGTTGGCAGAGTGATGGTTGATCCTTATTGGATGATAAAGGAAATGATGAAGGGTGGCGGCCTCACAAAATATTTTGCCGGATTGAAAAGATTCGGTCTTGGGGATGTTTCGAAATTCTTTTTGGGCGAGGACAAAGTCGATGTAGCACACAGCGAAATATCGAGATTTTGGAATGGGAACGAAGAAGAGCTGAAAAAACTGATTGACTATTCCAGAAAAGACTCGGAACTCGTACTGAAGCTCCTTTTGCAAAAAGGGTTTTTGAACAAATACATCGGAGTTTCTATAGTTTCTGGCGTTCTTTTGCAGGATGCACTTGACTCCGGAATAACAAGCCAGGTCGAGCATCTTCTGCTAAAGGAGTTCAACAAAGACGAATATGTCCTCCCATGCAAACCGACAGACGCCGAAATTAGAAAACGGGAAAACGAAAGGGAAAAGGAAGGACTCAAGGGAGCCGTGGTTTTGGATCCTGCTATTGGTTTTCACAACAAGTGCGTTGTTTATCTTGATTTCGCATCTATGTACGCTACAATTTTCAGCTCCTACAATATTTGTCCGACAACGATTATTTCTGAAAAAATTGATAAGGAGACTTTAAAAACTCCTATCGGCGTCGAGTTTGTTTCCCAAAAAATCCGCGAAGGCAAGATACCACAAATCTTGAAGAGGCTTATTTCTGAAAGGGCAAAGGTCAAAGTAGAGATGAAAAAAGAGCAGGATCCATCAAAAAAGAGCGCGCTTGATGCAAAGCAGGAGGCTCTGAAGCGAATGGGAAATTCGTTTTACGGATATTCTGGATATATCATGGCAAGAGTTTACATGCTGAAAATGGCAAGCGCGATAACAAGCTGCGGAAGGGACTATATTATGAAAACAAAACAGATTGTGGAAACAAAAACGCCGTACAAAGTGATTTACGGCGACACGGATTCTGTAATGATAAAGCTTCAGACAAATGACACAGACGAGGCATTTAGGATTGGCAGCGAGCTTGAGACTCTGATTAACTCGAATCTGGACGGTTTTATGAGGTTGAGAATCGAACACGTCTTCAAGTCTTTAATAATTCTTGCAAAGAAACGATATGCCGGATGGAGTTTTGAAAAAGTCGGCGACAGCTGGAAGACAGAAATGGTGATGAAAGGGATAGAGACAGTGCGAAGGGACTGGTGTGATATCGTCGGTGAAACCTTGAATAATGTTTTGGATATCATTCTCAAAGAGCAGAACACGCAAAAGGCAGTTGGATATCTCAAAGAGGTCGTTCAGCAGCTGCAGGACGGGAAAATTCCAATCGAAAAACTGGTTATCACAAAAGGCATTTCAAAAAGGCTTGAGGACTACAAGGGAATTCAGCCGCATGTAGAGCTTGTGAAAAAAATGAAAAAGAGGGACGCATCAACAGCCCCCGGCACCGGGGACAGAATCGGGTTTGTAATTATCAAAGGTCTACAGATGCTTTCCGAACGAGCTGAGGATCCTGAATACATAAGGGCGCACGGGCTGAAGGTCGATTCCAAATATTATTTGGAAAATCAGATACTTCCTCCGCTGGAAAGGGTTTTCGACGCAGTAGGCGTCGATAGAAACGAAATCACTGGGATAGGAAAACAAACTTTATTGACCCACATGTTCAAGCTAAATGGAAACGGCAAAGCCGCAAACGGAACGCCGCCACTATATTCAGCAGATGGCCTCATCTGTAACAGCTGCAGCAGAACTTTTTCAACCGTTCCTATTTTGGGCAAATGTTCGTCATGCAACGGCGAACTGCATTTTTATGCTGGTGAAGCAAAATCCAAATATTTGATAGTATGACTGACTATGACTCCTTGTCGCGAGTTTTTACACAGTTTTCCAATTCTCATCTAGGAAACAAATTTTTTGTAAAAAGGTCTAAATAAAACAAAATCAAGGAAAACGCCAAGTAACACTACGCCCACCATTCCGCCGTAGCCATAAACTGCAAAGACAGCCGCTACGATTACCATGAAGATTTTGCTCAGTCCTGTCAGTGAAAAGAGTTTTTTGTATTTTATTTTGAGTGATAGATCTCTTTGTGCATGCGTTGTCAAGTTGATCGACAAAACATTCAAAGCCCAATTTATGGAAAGCAAAACTATGCCGAACAGGACCGAAGCGTCAAAAACAATGTTTACCTTGTAAAACATTTGGACTGCAGCAATTATTGATACAACAGAAAATATTTCAGCGGCCCCCACGAGAATTGATATCGAATTGTGTCTGAATTTTTTGTACTTAGCACCAAGAGCAAGAGGAACAACAACAATCGCAAAAATAATTACAGTTATTGACGGCACTATGTCGTTTTTCTGGGTTGCTGGGATGTTTTCCTGTTTTGAAACTGAAAGAGGATATTGCAAACTGCCGCCGTTCAGCACTGCCTCAACAATATTTTTCTTGTTCAATAGGCTTTGCTGGCTCGATTCTGTGGCCATCACCACAATTGTTCTGGTATTCTGCCCCTTCAAAGTGGATGGCATTCCAAGTCTGCTCAGCATGCTTCCGTCAAGAGAATAAACAAGAACGGCATCAAGATTTAGCTGCCCGCTGACAACAACCGTTCTGATGTTCTGCGTTATCTCGCCGAATCTGGTGCCAGCGCTTGGAGAAATGCTCACGGCGGTCTGAAAGCTGTAAGTGCCTGTGGTGCTCTGAAAAGATATTTGCGAATACCCAGGAACTTCGCCGATAATGTCTGAATTGTTGAAAACAGTTAGGATAAGAATTGCCGATGTGTTTGTTATGTTTGAAACAGCTG
>Ga0315282_10016493_pt1 | contig 10789 bp, 4 predicted proteins | sample YL17G07_20_MG_FD_203693 | JGI IMG/M metagenome (GOLD analysis project Ga0315282, IMG submission 203693) | Sediment microbial communities from Yellowstone Lake, YNP, Wyoming, USA - YL17G07_20 | ecosystem: Environmental > Aquatic > Freshwater > Lake > Sediment | place: USA: Wyoming | collected... | reverse complement strand
TCCCGCGCTCGTCTTCTACCTGCAGGCCGTCGTCGGGTACCTCCGGTATCTCGACGGGCTGGGCACGCACGAATGGAGCACGCTGGCAGCAGTCGATGCTGCCTCGCTCTACCCGGCGGCCCGACTCCTCGCCGTGGCGATCGCGCTCGCGGGGATCTATTGGACGTACCTGGCCGGACGCGAGCTCGAGTCCCGGCGTCTGGGGCTCGTCGCCGCAGCCCAGGTGGCCGTCTTTCCACAACTGGTGCGCGACTCGCACTACGTGCTGACCGACGTGCCGGCCACCAGCTTCGTGATGCTGGCGCTGTGGCTCGCCTTTCGCGCCGCGCGCACGTCCACCGTCTCGAGCTACGCTCTGGCCGGCGCTGCGGCAGGACTCGCCGCGGCGGCGAAGTACAATGGTGGGTTCGTGCTCGTGGCGATCCTCGTCTTGTGGGCCGCGTACGACCATCGCTCCCCTGATTTCCGCAAACCGGTCGCGGCCGTGGCGGGCGTGGGCGCCGTGTTCTTCGCGGCCAACCCATACGTGCTGCTCGACTGGGCCGGCTTCCGGCAGCAGTTCGCCGAGCTGGTCGGCAGGTATACCGCCAGCCGTGTGTTCATCGAACCCGTGTGGCTGACCTACCTGAAGCATCTGAGCCGGCCGGGAGCGGGCTGGCTTCCTGCGGTCGCTGCCGGCCTGGTTCTCGGCCTGTTTACCGGCCGGCGCCGGCGTGAATGGTTGGCGGTGACGGTCTTCGTCCTCGGGTACTTCTGCGTGCTCGCAACGCACGCGCCGGTATTCGCCCGCTACACCCTCCCCATGATCCCGGCGCTGTGCCTCCTCGCGGCGCTTCCTGTCGTCCGCCTCGCGGAGTCGCTTGCCGGCCGTCTCGGCGGCCGGTTGGTGCCCGCGGCCGTCCTCCTCGCCGGGGCGCTGTGATTTATGATCCCGTTCGGCCGCCAGTCGTTCGTCTGGCTCAAGGAGCTCGAGCGAACCGACACCCGCGAGATAGCAGCCACATGGCTGCGGGCGGCAGCCCCACGAGGGACGCGCGTCGTTGTCGAGAACTTCGGCCCGACCAACCTCGACCACGCCGGCTTCGTCGTGCTCCAGACCGGTCGGGTCATCGGCCGGCCGCTTTCGTGGTACGCCGCCGAGGGCTACGAGTACGTCGTGGTGAGCTCGTGGAATCTCCCCCAGTATCAAGGCTTCGTCGATTCGGCGACGACCGCCTTTCACGTCCCGCCCAGCGCTGGCCGCTGGGGGCCGGAGATCTGCATCCTCCGGGTCCCGCCGGCAGCCAGCCAATGACGAAGCGGGCGCGGCGCCTCGGCGCCGAGCGCTCTCCGAGACTCGGCCACCCGTTTGAGCCTGGGCGCCTCACCTCCAGCCGCCCAATCGTGTACACTCCCGCGCCGAAGGGAGCACCCATGAGACTCGATCGCCAACTCCTTGCGGTCCTTCTCGCGGCGCCGCTGCTGGCGGCCGCTGTCGTCACCGTCGCTGCCCAGCCGAAGCCGAGACGGCTGGCTACCCCGCAGGCACCTGCACGCCCCGCCGCCGGCAAGAGCGCCGTGCCCGCCCCTGCCCGAGAGCAGATGGCCGCGCCTGGCGGCCCGTACGACCTGAAGCTCTTCGCCGAGATGCGCTGGCGCTGGATCGGGCCGCTCCGTGGCGGCCGCGGCCGCGCCGTCTGCGGCGTTCCGAGCCAGCCGAACGTGATGTACATGTCGCAGCACAACGGCGGCGTGTGGAAGACGACCGATTACGGCCACACGTGGAAGCCGATCTTCGACGAGCAGCCGACCGGCTCGATCGGCGCCATCGCCGTCGCCCCTTCAGACCCCAGCGTCATCTACGTCGGGAGCGGCGAAGGGCTGCAGCGCCCCGACCTCTCGACGGGCGACGGCATCTACAAGTCCACCGACGCCGGCAGGACCTGGACGCATCTCGGGCTTCGCGACGGCCAACAGATCCCGCGGATCGTCGTCGATTCGCGCAACCCGGACCGCCTGTTCGTCGCCGTCCTCGGCCACCCGTACGGGCCGAACCAGGAGCGCGGCATCTTCCGCTCGACCGACGGCGGCAGGTCGTTCCAGAAAGTGCTCTACAAGGACGAGAACACCGGGGGCTCCGATGTCGAGATCGATCCGGCCAACCTGGACGTGGTGTACGCGGCGCTGTGGGAGGTGCGGCAAGGACCGTGGGAGAACGGCGCCTGGAGCGGCACCGCCGGCGGCCTCTTCAAGTCGACCGACGGCGGCAACACCTGGCGCCAGCTGACCAAGGGCTTCCCGTCGGGCGCCGACGGCGTCGTCCAGGCCGATGTGGCGATCGCGCCGGGCGATCCGAACCGGCTCTACGCGTCGATCGCGACCCCGCGCACCACCGGCATCTACCGATCGGACGACGCGGGCGAGAGCTGGACGCGCATTACGACCGACCCACGCCCTGCGGCACGCATCGGCGGCGGCGACCTCCCGGTGCCGGCCGTCGACCCGAAGAACGCTGACATCGTCTACAGCGCGAGCGTGGTGACCTGGAAGTCGACCGACGGCGGAAAGACGTGGACCGGCATCCGCGGCGCGCCGGGCGGCGACGACTACCAGAGCATCTGGATCAACCCGAACAACCCCGACATCATGCTCGTCGCGAGCGACCAGGGCACCATCGTGACGGTGAACGGGGGCCAGTCGTGGAGCTCCTGGTACAACCAGCCGACCTCCGCCGTCTATCACGTCGCGGTCGACAACGCGTACCCCTACCGCGTCTGCAGCGGGCAGCAGGACAGCGGATCGGTCTGCGTGTCGAGCCGCGGCAACGACGGGCAGATCACCGTGCGCGAGTGGCACCCGGTCGGGGTGGACGAGTACGGGTACGCCGCGCCCGACCCGCTCGACCCGGACATCGTCTACGGCGGCCGGGGTGTCACACGTTACGACCGGCGCACCGGCCAGGTGCAGAACGTCGGACCGAAGCCGCTCCGGTCGGCCGACTTCCGCGTGCTGCGCACGGCGCCGGTGCTCTTCTCGCCGGTCGACCCGCACACCCTCTACTTTGCCGCGAACGCGCTGTGGAAGACGACCACCGGCGGGAAGAGCTGGCAGCAGATCAGCCCCGACCTGGCGCGGAAAACGTGGGAGGTGCCGGCCAGCGTCGGCAAGTATCGGGACGCTGAAACCGCGAAGCCGACCGCGCGCGGCGTGATCTACGCGGTCGGGCCGTCGTCCATCGACATCACTCGCATCTGGGCGGGCACCGACGACGGCCTCATCCACGTGACGACGGACGGCGGGCTGCACTGGAAGGACGTGACGCCGCACGAGCTGGCGCCGTGGGCGAAGGTGTCGATCATCGACGCCGGCCGCTTCGACGTGCAGACCGCCTACGCGGCGATCAACACCTTCCGGCTCGACGACCTCCGGCCGCACATCTACCGGACGCACGACGGCGGCAAGACCTGGACGCACGTCACGAACGGCATTCCCGACGGCGCCACGGTCAACGTCGTCCGCGAGGATCCGAAGCGCAAAGGGATGCTCTTCGCCGGCACCGAGCGCGAGGTGTACGCGTCGTTCGACGACGGCGACCACTGGCAGTCGCTGAGGCTGAACATGCCGGCGAGCTCCGTGCGCGACCTCGTCGTCAAAGACGACGACCTGGTGGTCGGGACGCACGGGCGCGGCTTCTGGATCCTCGACGACATCACGCCGCTGCGCCAGCTCGATGGGAAGGTCGCGGACGCCGACGCATTCCTGTTCAGGCCGCAGGTCGCCACCCGCGTGCGGTGGAACATGAACACCGACACGCCGTGGCCGCCCGACGAGCCGGGCGGGCAGAACCCGCCAGACGGGGCGATCATCGATTACGTGATCGGGTCGGCCACGTCAGGGCCTGTGACGATCGAGATCCTCGACGGCGCGGGAAAGCTGGTGCGCCGCTACTCGAGCGCGGATCCTCCGGAGAAGATTGACCCGAACCTCGCGGTCCCGACGTACTGGGTGCGGCCCCCGCAGATGCTCTTGGCCGGGGCTGGGATGCATCGCTTCCTGTGGGACCTGCACTATCCCCCGGCGCTAGGTTCGCGCGTCAGCTACCCGATCGCCGCGACTTACAAGAACACGGCGCCGTCGCCGACCTCGCCCTGGGTGATGACGGGGCAGTACACGGTGAAGCTCACCGTCAACGGCAAGAGCTACACACAGCCGCTGACGGTCAGGATGGATCCGCGGGTGAAGACACCACTCCCGGCGTTGCGACAGCAGTTCACGCTGTCGAAACAACTCTATGACGGCATCGTCGAGACCCAGGCGGCGCTCCAGCAGCTTCGCGCCGTCCGCGCGCAGGTGAAGGAGCTGCAGCCTCGGGCCTCGACTCTTGGCGCTGGGGTCTCGGAGGCGTTGGCGGGGTTCGACCAGAAGGCTGCGGCGCTCGAGGGCCAAGCGGGCGGGTTCGGTCCTGGAGGGCCGCAGGCGGCCGGCGGGCCGGAGACGCTCAACAGCATCAGCGGATCGCTCGGCTCGCTGATGAACATCCTGCAGGGCGCTGACAACACTCCGACGACGCAGGCGGTCAAAGCCGTCGCCGACCGCCGGCAGGCGCTCTCCGGCGTGATGAAGCGCTGGACGGCGCTCAAGACGCAGGACCTCGAAGCGTTGAACGCGCGGCTCACGCAGGCGGGGCTGCCGGAGATCACGGTCGGAAAGCCGACTTCGGACTGAGCACGGACCAGACGCAGGGGCCAGAGGTCAGGGGCCAGGGGCGTGGACTACGTCATCTCGCTTCCCGTCACCGCCAGCGCCGCGGGCGGCCACGCCTTTGCGGCGTCGATGGAGGACGCGCGTCGCGCAAGGAAGGAGGCGAGCGGGCCCCCGGATGACGTGGAACCTCAAACGAACGACGAAGAAGTAGCGGGTCGGCGGCGGTCCGTTCACGCACGACGAGAGGAGACGCCGCCATCGGCACCATCGTCGCCGGACGGCTGCAGCGGGAGCTCGCGCCGAATCATCGGACCTTCAACTTGCCGCTGCTCTCGAACCCTCGATACTCGACGATCAACGGCTGGCCGGCGGGAACCGTGTAGAGCAACGAGAACCGCCGCCAGCCGCCAGCCGGCACTACACCAGCTCCCGTGAGCCGGCACGGCAGGCGATCGCTGGCCGCGTCGGGCGCGTGGTGCTCGCCGGCGCCGTCCACCAGCGCCAGCTGTTCCGCCGGCTGCAACTCGAGACCTTGCGTCGCGTGCAGGTTCTCGACCAGATAATCGACGACAATGTACTCGCGGCCCGACTCCGGCGGCTCCACGCCCGCGGGCGCGCCGGACAAGGTGCCGACGAGGTGCAGCTTCAGGGTCGATCCGTCGGTGACGGTCGCGCGGGTGGCGGGTCGCTGCGGCGACGCGTCGCCGAGGACCGGGAACTCGATCGGCTTGCCCTGGGAGGCGCGGAACACGAACGTCGCGCCGCGCGTGGCGGCGGGCAGTGTGAAGGCCAGCTGGCCTTCGTTCGGCGCCAGCGGGATGAACCGGCCGACCGGGGCCAGCGGCCGCAAGACGGCGGGGGACTGTTCGTCCGGCTGCGCGATGCACCCCTGATCCGTCTGCAGGGACGCAAACTCACCAAACGGCATGTCCACCATGGCGTTCTGGAGACTGATTCCCTTGATGGTGAGCACCAGCGTTCGCATGCCCGGGTCTTTCGCGGCGCCCTCCGCCCACGACGCGCCGGTCAGCGTGAGGTCCACGAATTCGTTCGCGTGGCTCGGGCCGCCCAGGCTGCTCGCGAGCCGCGGCGGCGCGCCCTTGATCGGCAGCACCACGTGCCCGTGGTTCGTGTCGAGGAAGAGCAGCGCGAGCGCCTGCGCGTTGGCCGGCGCCTGGAATGCGACGCTGCCGGTGCGCACTTCCTGGAACTTCTCGATCTCGAGGATGTCGGTCGGCAGGTGCCCGTTGACCGCGTCGGTGGCTTCGGTGTCGATCGCTTCCGCGAGACGGCCGTCAACCAGCAGCCAGAGGTAGTTGGTCAGCGGGCTCACCTGGAATCTCACCGACTCGATCGTCGTGTTCGCTTCCTCTTCGGCGCGCTCTTTCGCGCCGGTTCCCCCGCCGAAGCCGAGGCCGCCGGCGCCCTGGGTGCGGTCCTCGGCCGCCTTGCGAGTGACCCGCTGCGGCTGCAGCAGGTTTTTCCACGCCGTGTCGATCATCACGAACTCGCGCCCTTGCGCCGCGGTGCGATTGCCAATTGAAGACGCCGTGCGCACATTGGTCACGCGCAGCTCGATCGCGTTGTTGGCGACCGGCTGTCCCGTCCGCGCGACGGTGACGGGCGTGACGGCAGGGGCGGGCAACGAGGCGTCCCGTTGCTGGTCACCACCTGCGGCCGGCGAAGAGACGCCGGACGCCGCCTCCTCCGTTGCCGCGGCAGTGGCCGAAGGCTGCGCGAGCGACACGCGCGCGATGACCGGATCGAGAACCGCGCGGGCGACGTTCGGCAGGCCGGCGCGCGTCATCTCGACGGACAGGGTGAGAAAGGCCGCGAGCACGACGAGAACGCCGCCGACCGCCCACGCTGCTCCCGCTCGACGAATCGTCCGGGTGACCGTCAGCGCCACGCCTGCGATCAAGCCGATCGGGAGCACGACTTGGGCGGCGAGGTAGCTGCCACGCAGCCAGACGGGCAACTGCTGCCACTCGAACTGCCCCGCGAGAATCTGCGCGAGCGACGCACCAGACATGAAGCCGCGCGCGAGCGAGACGGCGGCGTAGAGCGCGATGACCCCGACGATCGCGCCGATGTACGAGTACCGGCGCACGATGCCGAACCCGAAGAGGAGCGCGACCGCCGCGGCGGACCCGATGATTGCAAGCGCCGTCGCGATCCGCGCGAGCGAGAGCGTCGCGAGTTGGAGGGCGGGATCGGCCGCGGTGCCGAGACGAAGCGTCGCCCAGACGATCAGGCCGAGCAGCGCGGCGAGCGGCAGGACCGCGCGCATCGTTGGTGACAGGTGCCGCCAGAGGAGGACGCCCGCGGCGACCGCGAGCGCGGCGATTCCAAGCACCGACCAACGAATCGGCGAGACGCTCAGAACCGTCTCGACGGCGAGATCCACGAGCACCGCGCCCAAAACCGCAGCCGAGATGACATGGCCGATTGCGGGGCGAGGCGACGTGTTCATTGAATCACCGTGGCATTACCAGTCGGCCACTTGCCCGCGTGGCTTCAATGCTACCAGTACATGTCAGTTCTGAAAACCCACTTCAACCCTTGGCTCTCAGCCCAGGATTCCATTCGTGCGACGAACTGCCACCCTAGCTCAGGGTCTTTGAAGCGCGTCACCCGAGCGAGGTTAGTTCCTCTCGTTCCGACAGTGACCGTCAACTTTCCATCGCTCTCGTATTTGGTCCCGATTTCAACAGTCGCTTGGTGTAGAGCTTCGTCCGTTACGGCAGTTGTAGTACCAGCGCGAGGATCAATCTGCCACCACGCAAAGCGTGGGACACCGCCTAACGCGATGGGCCCTTTGGGAGCCAGCACCACGTACCCGGCGGCCAAGGCCTCGTCAATACGCGCGCGACTGTCCTCGGGCACCTCAATCCCCAGACCACTGCTGTCGCGGGCGAGAAGAACGGTTGGCGTGTTCGTGGCTCGAGCTCGTTCGAACAATAGACTGGTGCTGATCGCGGGCGCCCACGGCGAATCCTTCTCCGAGCTGGAACCGGCGAAATAGTCGATCACGATCCGCTCCAGCGTGCCATCGACGACCCCTCGCAAGACTTGAGCGTAGAAAACCTCTTCCCTGCGGAAACCGGTCACCACAGCACGGGCCTGGTTCCGTCGGAGGTCCAGAGAAAGCCGCGGAGCCTCGGCCTTCGTGGACAATTCAGCGATCTGAACCCGCGGCGAATCAAGGTAGAAGCGGCAGACCCACGCTTGGGTGTCGGCGATTCGACTCAGCAGGGCATCTGAGACCGCGGAGAAGGCGATGTTGATCCGCCGCAGGCCGGCGCGAACGTCGACAGGCTCTCCCTCGGCCGGTGGAGGAGGATTGGTGAGGTTCCTCAAGTGCGCGGCATCGATGGAGCCCGTGGTGATGAGGAGATCGTAGAATGCTCCAGTGAGGTCGTCGGGACTGCTGGCTTCGCTGCGGGTGGCGAGTTCTTCAGCGCTGAGCGTTTGTCCCTTGAGCCGCCGCGGCTTGCCGACCAGGTCGAAGATCTCGCGTACCACCGTCTCTTTACGTCCGCCAGGCGCGATGAACTCAAGCTCGATGGACTCCGCGGTTGCCGTGGGGACCGATTCTGCCGTCTCGGCACCATCTAAACCACCGAAGACGTCCGTGGCCCCGCCACCCGCACGGTCAGTGGGTGCTTTCTGCCAAAACGGCAATCCCATGACCTGCTGTTGTTGAACGAGGAGGAGTGGCTTCACCTGGCTGATCTGGCCTGTGCCCTTGCTCGCCGGCGAAAACTGGCTCAGGTAGCCCTTGCCCTGGCCTCCCCGCTCTTCCGGCTGGTGGGTGACAAGGAGGTCCACCCCTGAAAGATCCGCCGCGTTGGCCGTGTACCGGAGAATCTCCCGGATCGACGGTTGGTCGCCGGTGTACTCCTCCAATCGGATGCGGATTCCGACGCGATGGAAGAGCGTCTCCGGCAGGGCATCGAAGGTTTCCTCCGCTTTCGCATACACCTGGCCAGGGTTGGCGGTTGCGAAGGACGGGTCCAAATCAACCCACGCCCCGTTTTGCCACCACTCGACCCAGTAATGATCCTGTGCCTCCTTCACGAGAGCCTCCAAAGTCACGCTCGACTCTCGCGAAGTGGGATGCCCTGCCTTCTTGAGGCTGTCGCGCAGGAGAGCGCCATCGCGCTTGACGGCGCTGACCAGACGTTCCCCGGCCGTCTTGAGGTCCGGTGGGGGCTCGCCTTCGGGCTCCGCTGGCGTGCGCTGCGGGCGTTCGGCCCACATGGACGCGACCAGTTGCTGCGCCATCGTCTCTGGCAATAGCCCACGAGCATAGCGGACGCGATACCCTGAATGCGCAAGCAGGCTCGCCAGTAGCGCCGCGCGGTCTACCGAGTTGCCCGCCATCGCCATCAGCGTGCCGCGTGGCCCGCGCAGGCAGCCAGTGTAGGCTTCATACGCGATTTGGTCCCGCACGTACTGGAAGATTCGCGACGGATCCTTCCCGAGGGCAGCCGCGAAGTGCGCCGGTTCGACGTGCGACAGGTCGAACGCGCGGGGAACCGGTAGTTGGAGAGACTCGGTGGCCGGCCGCCGCAAGCCGGGGCCGTTGTTCCCCATCTGTTCCGAGCTGGCAAGCCGGGCGAGCGGGCCCAACTGCCCCCCCGCGAGACCGGCCGTACGAGCAGGTGCGGCCAAGCCTGCCACCACTACGGCCAGCGACAGTCCCGACGCGGCTGCCAGGAAAGCATCGGTCGAACGCCGCCTGCCCTGCATGCCCACTACTGCAGCAACGGCTTGGAGCACGACACCGGCGGGAAAGAGGACGAGCCCGCCGATGAACGCGCCCTGTAGCCAGAAGGGCAGGCGCATCCACAGGCTCTGCCCGTGGAACAGCGCCGCGTACGGCGTGCGGCCGCCGATCCCGAGCCCCAGCGCGACGAGCGCGTAGGCGGTAAGTGCCAGCACGACTGCGCGCGTGATGAGGCGCGCGGTCGCCGGAAGAGATGAGGCCGCACGGACGAGCGCGAAGGTCCCGAGCGCCACAGCCACCGCGGTGACGACGGTCAGCAGCGTCGAGGTCGGCTGCAGCAGCATCCGCACGCCGTCGACCTGACCGCCCGGCAGCCACGCGGAGGCGACCAGCAGGCCGAGCAGCGCTAGAATCGACGTGGATGCCGCGCCCGACCAGCCGAAACGCCGCGCGAGCCACCCGCCCGGGCGCCACAGCCACACCGACAGCGCCACGAACGCAAGCACCGCCAGCGCAACCCACCACCGCAACGGCGAGCCGCTCCAGAACGTCTCCACCGCGGCATCGAAAAGCAGCAGTTGCGCGACGACCGCGAGTACAGCCGCCGTTGTACTCTTGACGCCCGATCCGGCTGAAGCCCGCTCAGGGACGGTCACGCCCGGCGTCTGCTCGCCATTCATCGTTGCTTTCCTCCCGCTGATTCGAGATCCAGTTCTCTTGGACTGCGAATCCCGTCGACTGCGCGAGAATCTCCTTCGCTACTGTTCCAGCACGAGCCGGCCGTTCTTCACCGCGATGCGCAGCGTCGTCTGGCCGCCGACGGTCACCTGCACGCGATCCGCGGTCAGTTTCTCGGTGCCCGCGTCGACGACGACCTTGTAGGTGCCCGGCGGCAGTTCTTCGGCGCTCGCGCCCGCTTCACCACTGCTCACCAGCTTTCCGCTCGCATCGTAGATCGAGTACGGGAACTTCTCGATCGCCGCGATCATCAGCGCCTGGCCAAGCGCCTCGCCCGTGGCGGCGGGATAGAAGCGCCCGCCGGTTGCCTCGGCGAAGCCGGCCAGCGACGCCTGCGCCTTCTGCCCGGTGACGGTGAACCCGACGATGTTCAGCGTGATGTTCTGGCCCGAGGCCTTCAGCTCGGCGGCGGCTTTCGCTATGTCGCCCTTGCAGCTCTCTTCGCCGTCGGTGATCACGATGACCGTGCCGCCGCCCACGCTCTTCAGGTCGGCGGGCGCCTGCAGGACCGAGTAGACGAGCGGCGTTTCGCCTTTCGGTGTCACGGCTTTCGCTGCCGAGAGGATTGCCTGGCGATCGAGCTGCTGGATCGGCACCGCGAGCTCACTGTCCGTGCACGTTTTCGGGGATCGAGAC
>Ga0315282_10016492_pt1 | contig 10789 bp, 5 predicted proteins | sample YL17G07_20_MG_FD_203693 | JGI IMG/M metagenome (GOLD analysis project Ga0315282, IMG submission 203693) | Sediment microbial communities from Yellowstone Lake, YNP, Wyoming, USA - YL17G07_20 | ecosystem: Environmental > Aquatic > Freshwater > Lake > Sediment | place: USA: Wyoming | collected... | reverse complement strand
ATGCGGCACTTGGCCTCGGGCACGCCGTAGCGGTGGGTCACGAGGTCGCGCGTCAGGCGGCTGACGCACATGACCCGCCGCGCGCCGTGAAGCCCTGCACGCTCGACGTCGTAGACCCGCTGGTTGATGTTCGTCCCGCTGCGGTCGAACTCCGTCGAATGGACGTGGACCACCAGCGGCTTTCCCGACAGGGCCGCCACCGACAGGCCCGCCGGGTACGTCATCCAGTCGTGGGCGTGGATCACGTCGAACGCGTTCAGCCGCGCCACTTCCGCCACAAGGCGGGCGTAGCGGTGGACCTCCGAGAACAGGTCCCCCGCGTACATGGCCGAGTCGCCCGTGAGGCCGACGCTCGTGGGGCGGTTTGGGTCCAGCACCGGGGCCGGCGTGGCCGCAGCCTTGCCGGGCTCCGAGGACGTGGTCGCGCGGGCCTGCTCCTCGCGGCGGCGATCCGCCAGGTATTCCTCTTCGGTCTTGTACGGCGCAAGGGCGACCCCCACCGGGATAAGCCGGACGTGCTCCAGGCCCTCGACGGTCCAGTACGTGTGGGCGCGCGGCGAGTCGCGCGAGGCGGGGGCCGAGAAAACGTGCACGCGATCCAGTTGCTCGTCGACGACGCCCTTCGGCAGGACAAACAGGATTTCCGTGCCCAGGTCGCTCAGGGCCTTCGCGAGGCCGTAGCAGGCCGTTCCCAGGCCGCCGCTGATAAAAGGCGGAAACTCCCAGCCCAACATCAGGACTCGCATGACCCTCGTGTCCGCCAGGCCGGCACGCCTCGCGCAGCGCGAGCCGAGAACCTTTCAGACTCCTCTGAGCGTAGTATTGGGGGAACCTGCCCCTAATCCCCGGTGACTGCCGCATTCTAGGTCGCCGCGCGCGGCCTGTCAAATCATTTGGCCGGCGTGCCCCAGGCGCTCGCGATCACTGGCTCGGCGACCCGATTCTGCTGGCCACCTCGGTCGCCCAGTAGGTGATTACGAGGTCGGCGCCCGCGCGGCGGAGGCAGGTGAGAATCTCCAGGATGACGCCATCGCGGCTGACCCATCCCTGGCGGGCGGCAGCCTCGACCATGGCGTATTCACCGCTGACGTTGTACGCCGCCACAGGCAGGCCCAGCGCGTCCTTGACGCGGCGGATGATGTCGCCGTAGCCGAGGGCGGGCTTGACGAGGAGGATGTCGGCCCCTTCCTCGGCGTCGGCGGCTGCCTCGCGCACGGCTTCGGCGGCGTTGCGGAAGTCCATCTGGTACCCGCGCCGGTCGCCGAATTGCGGCGGGCTCTCGGCGGCCTCGCGGAACGGCCCGTAGAAGTTCGACGCGTACTTGGCGGCGTACGACATGATGGGCACGTGCGCCAGGCCCGCCCCGTCGAGCGCCCGGCGGATTGCGCCCACGCGGCCGTCCATCATGTCGCTGGGGGCCACCATGTCGGCCCCCGCCTCGGCGCACGTGACGGCCATCTCGGCCAGCCGGCCGAGCGTGGCATCGTTGTCCACGGTCCGCCGGCCCGCCACCGTGGTCAGGACGCCGCAGTGCCCGTGGTCGGTGTACTCGCACAGGCACACGTCGACAATGACGGCCAGGTCCGGCAGGTCGGCCTTCAAGCGGCGGACCGCCTCCTGGACGATCCCCTCGGGCGCCGTGGCCGAGGTGCCGACCGCATCCTTGGCCAGAGGGATGCCGAACACCAGGACGGCCCGCACCCCGGCGTCGCGCGCACGCCGCGCCTCGGACCCCAGGTCGTCAAGCCCCAACTGGGCCTGGCCCGGCATGCTCTCGATGGGCCGGCGGCCCCGGAGCCCCTCCTTCACGAAGAGCGGTTGCACGAGGTGCCGGGCCGACAAATCGGTCTCGGCGATCATCTCGCGAAACACCGGATGGTCGCGCAGGCGGCGAGCCCGGAATTCTGGATACCCCATCGGTGCCTCCTTCCGAGGATTGTCCTGCCGTTACCCTAGTCCGCGCTGCGCCGACGGTCAATACCCAAGATCAGGCGGCCCGGGAGGCCGAAAGGAAATAGAAGTATTGGTCGAAGGCCCCGGCGGGTCTACAATAGCGGGCAAGCGACGCCGGCCCGCCGCGCGGCGAAAGAGCGTTTTGACCATAAGAAAGGCACGATCCATGAACAGGGTCCTGGCAACGTTGTTTGCACTGGTGGCGATTTCGGGGCCCGGCCTGGCGGCCGAGAAACGCCTCGACGCCTGGTTCGAGGAGCCGCTGCTGCCGGTCTTGGCCAAGCCTGGCGGCGAAATCGTCAGCGACTGGGACCGCAAGGCCATTTCGCTCGACTACGCCGACAAGAAGAACGGCGACTTCAGCCTCCTGTACACTGCCCCGGCCGCAAAGCAGCCGCCGGCCATCGGCCTCACGCCCGGCCCGTACCTGAAGACCTGGTCGCTGGGCGCCGACTGGTCGCTTCTCCTGTGGCTCAAGGCCGCCCCGACGGAGCCGGTGAAGGAGTGGCCCCTGGCGCTCGTCGACGCCGCCGGCACGCGGGCCGAAGGCGCCCTGAAGGGGTTTGCCGCCGACGGCCAGTGGCGCCAGGTCAAGGTGCCCCTGAAGGACCTGAAGGCGGCCGATGGCTTCGATTTCAAGAACGTTGCCGGCGTGCGGATCGACGCCGGCCTGCCCGTCGGCACGAGGCTCTGGCTCGACGACGTCTACTTCACCGACGGCAAGCAGGACATCGGCGTCACCGACAAGACGATCGCGCAGCGCATGGCCGAGGCCAAGGCCACCCGGGCCCAGCGCGTCGACGAGGTCGCACGCAAAGATCGCGAGATGCAGGTGGCGGTCCCCTTCTGGCCCACGCTCGCGGACCTCGACGCGGCCCAGACCAGCGCCGACATCGCCCAGAAGTGGAGCGCCGAGGCCGACAAGATCCGCCAGAACCCCGAGAAGCCGTGGGGCTCCATCGCCGGGCCGCTCGCCCTCATCGACTGCTACTTCAACTACGCCGCGCCCGACGCCCCCTGGGCCGGCAAACTGTCCAACGAAGCCAAGGCGGCCATCCTCGACTACCTGTGGCAGTACACCCAGGAGTCGAACGACATCGCCCTGGCGCGCGAGAGTTCCTGGTGGATCGCCCACAGCGAGAACCTCGACATGAACCACAAGACCGTCAGCCTCCTGACGTCCCGGATATTCATCAACGAGCCGGATTACGCCAACCGCATCTACCCGGATCGCGGCCAGGGATACTGGAACGGGCGCGGCCGGATGGCCGACGGCAAGAAGCACAACGCTAAGGACCACTACGAGGCCTGGGTCGAGTTCTACAACCGGTACCTGACGGACCGCGCCAAGCGCGGCTTCTTCCTGGAGCGAGGCGCCGCCGGGTACAGCGGCTCGACGCTGCGGAACGTCTTCGCCCTCTACCTTTGCGGCGGCGACGAGACACTCAAGAAACGCGCCCGCATGTTCCTGGACCTCTACTTTGCCGACTGGGCGCAGAACCAGGTCGCGGGCATCCGCGGGGGGACCAAGTTCCGATACAGCCCCGGCGACACCGGCCCCGACGCCGTCACGCCGCTGGCCGTCTTCCTCCTGGGCGGCCCGTGCGCGGCCGACAATTACCGCGGACGTCATCACGAACTGGCCCTCGGCGATTACGAACTGCCGCGCCCGATCTGGGAACTCGCACTCGACCGAGAGGGCCTGGGCGTGTTCAAGTACGTCGGCCGCGGCCTCGGCGAAGAAAATCCGACCCTCCCGCGCCCGCGCGGCACGGAGTTCACCATGAGGCTCGACACAGAGCAACGCATGGTCCGATACTCGTGGGTCACCCCCGACTACATCCTCGGCAGCCAGATGGACCATCCCGGCGCGACCCTCTGCCACCTGGCCATGCGCCGCTGGCAGGGCCTCATTGTCCCCTCGACCCAGGCCGTCATCTGCCCGATGCGGTTAGTCAACTGCGTTCAGCATAACGAGGTGCTCATCGCCCAGGCCAACCTCCGGACGAATGTCGTCAACCCCGACTGGTTCCCCTCGGGCGGCTACAAGGATGGCATCGCGGTCTACATCAATAAGAACTGGGAGCGCGTGGAGGAAAAAGAAGGCTGGGTCTTCGCACAGTCGGCAAACGCCTACGCGGCCGTCAGGATCATCGACGCCGTCCCGGACCCGCAGAAAAAGCCCGGCCCTGGCGACCCCAAGGGCGCCGAGCCGCTGATCCTCAGGAAGGACACCTGCGTCTGGGACCAACCGGCCCCCGGCGCGAAAAAAGCGGGGGGGCCGCCCGCCCCGCCGGCGGACTGGTCGGTCGCCAGCCCCGCCGGCTCAGGCAAGAGGTCCAACCAGATCAGCACCAGCAGCGGCAACGTCGTCATCATCGAGGCCGGCCGCAGGGCCGACTATCCCACACTCGAAGCCTTCCAGAAAGCCATCCTGGCCAACAAGTTGCACGCATACAAGCAGAGTTTCGCCTACTACCTCGTCTACAAGGGCGCCGGCAAGGACGCCAAGGAAATCCTCTACAACATGGAGAACCCCGCCGACGTGCCGAGCATCGGCGGCGAACTCGTCACTTACTCCTGCCCGAAGACGTTCGACAGCCCGTACCTGTCGTCCGACTACGACAGCGGCGTGGTGACCATCCAGTGCGGCGGACGGAAACTCGTCCTGGATTTCAACAAGGCTGTCGTCCAGGACGTGGGGGAGTAGAAGGCGGGCGGGTCGCATGAGTGCCGCGCGGCGGCCAGGCGCCGCCCCCAACCGCGCCGCCGACCCCCAGGCCGATCGCCCCGGCCGCAGCCACAGACCCGCTCAGAAAATCCCGACGACACAGACCCTTGGATTTCGACATGCGGCCTCCTGCTTCAACTGCGCAAGGCCCATGACCCTCCCATTCGACCGGCCAGCCGCGCATAACACTACCGCCCCGCGCCAAGGGAGTCAATCGAGATGCCAAAGCCGCCAGATGGCAAGGCCGCCAGACCCGTTCCGAAAGACCCCCGCTGTGGCTTGCGGGGAATCGCCTCTCTGGTACACTACCGGCGCCTGGCGCCGGGCAAGCCCGGCCGACCGGCCCAAGAACGGGAAAAACGGATTGTCCCAGATAATCCAGGACGCACGGCGAGGAATATTCCACGGTCCGGCGATGGCGCCATCGTGCAGAGGCAGTAATCCAGCTTTACGAGAAGGCTTGGCGAAGGTGAGCCAGCACTTGCGCGCCAATCACTGCGACAGCCCCAGGAAGGCCGCTGTTACTCTCTTATAATGCCACTTCGCATCAGATGCGCCACGTACTCATCGTAAGTCAGAGGGCAATCTACGAGGGCGATTAACTGCGGCTTTGAGATTCCCAGTTGCTTCTTCACCTTGCCAAGCAAATCGTCCCCGTACTCGGGAATACCGTAACTAAGCCAAGTCCTAACGCGCGTTTGCCTCTCCCCAACATAGAGCCAAAGGTACTCGTGATCGCGGTTGTCGCTTCTAAAGCCTTTGCTCAGGAGAGCAGACCTTATGTCCCTGGTCTTGATCGCGCTCACGGGGCCGCCTCGAGAAAGACAGTCATCGGGTGGCGCACAAACAAATACCGGGCGCCATTGGCGCCGGCCGGCGTTCAAGGTCAACGTCGAGCCCATACTCCACAGGCGTGATCTGTGCGACTAGGTCGCTCAAGGCGTCCCGCAACTGCCGAGCATCTGCGGTAAGATTGTCGTCCGCCTTGCCCACTAGCCCATCGTAGGCGACCGCGAAATCATCCATAAACCGCTTTATCGCTTGCTTAAGAGAGTAACCATAACCCATGATATGTAGATCATCTAACTCGCAACTCCATAAGGCACCCTCCCGTTTCAGACAAGGAAGGAGCACCCTGCGAAGCGCAAAACGTCGGTCCCCGCTTTGGATGAAGGAGAAGCAGACAAACCCTCCGACGAGTCCGATTTCTGGACTTGGCCTTGGCATGTCTGGACCAGACGATACCATCATGCTGCTCACGCAGGTAGTTGGCTCCGTAGGCCACCTCTCCCACGCGTAGGGGTTCCATGACCTGTAATGAACCATCGTCATTGCTCCCGTCCCCATTGCTTAACCTGGATGTCAGGATCCGTCAGGTCCGCAAACCCTCTCACTATCCATTCGCGAGCTTCGGAGAACCAAAGCAGGAGTCCTTCGGGTTCAGTCCGCTCGGGACGGCCCCGGGCAACCATTTCCAGCCTGAACAACTCCCTTTTCTCGCCTTCAAGCAGCTTGGCATGGCGGCACGAGACGTGAAGCCTGCCGCGGGTTTGCTTGAGGTCAAAGACCATGTTACTGCCGAGGCTCGCCGGTGGAGGCAAGAAGTCTGATTTCTTGTGAAATGAAATTACAGGGAATACTTTGCCAATGTCCCCAGGCGCCGACCAGCCTTCCCCCTTAAAAATATGATTGACGTACGTCATGTCGAGCAGGTCAACCTTGGGCGGCTCTCTTTTTTGGGCCTGGGTGAAATCGCAGAACTGCCTCCAGCGAGAAGCGAATTGCTCCCGCATATACTCGTAGCGGGGGTAGGCATCATCTGGTTTCACCTTCCGCCAGTTGACGCAGAACCTGTCTAACTGAAGCTGAACGAGTTCGTTGCCGCTCTCCGAGATGAACCACTGACGGCAGAGAGGCGGCTTCGCTAGGAACTCGGCAAACACCTGCGGAGCCTGAAGGAGCTCTTCCGGTTCGTCGTTCCGTTCGACAGGAGCCTGCTCCTCGCACTTGGGATAACTCTCCCGGATCTGTTTCCAGAACAGGCCCGTGTGGGCCGCTGTCAGCCACGGCAGTTTGGCAAACTGAGCACTCCAAACCACCTCAACGACCGGGGGCTTCTTGTATGAAGGAACCGGCTTCTTAGCCATGTCTCGCCTCCGGAATGCCGAGTACGCTCGCCTCCCCTTCTCGCATCATTTTACGCGGCCCCGCAACCAGGATTCTACAGGATCTTGACGCCATCCGGTTTCTTCGGCAGAAACCAAGGCCAAGTCCAACAAAAGGCCCAAGTGCAATTGCGCGGCGGAGCAACACCGTGTGCCAGGGGATTGTCTGCCAAGCATATCCAAGGCGTGGGGCAGCGTCAACCGGATTATCCCTACTGCACCCGTGACGCCACGAGGCCCACGACCGCATTGCCATGGTCTGCGCACCTCAGTCTGTACCTCCCTGGGCTTTGCCGTTCCCGCCTTTTTGGTAGTCCCCGGCCGGTTCCCGGTACCCGGCTTCCCCGTTCCCGCCCTTCTGTGCCCTCCTGGCGGCGAACGTAAGTCGCATTTCTGAAATTGGACTTACGTCAGCGGACTTTTGTAACAACCCCCCTTTTGCCCCCCCTTTGCCCCCCCTTTGGGTGCCACTTGGTTCTCGATTTTGCCAAAAAACGCGCCAATTCGCGCTTACCCATTTTAACATTTTTAGGGCCGACCCGCCCTGGCGCCCGCGCCAAGGGCATGTTGGGCACCAAAAAGGGGCCAAAAAGGGGGGGTTGGCGCTCGGAAAATCGTAAGTCCATGTAAGTCAAGGTGACTTACGGCGAAAAAGCCGCGAGCCAAGAGCCACGAGGCGCCAGCGGCGAGCCACGGACTTCGGGCCGCAAGGCGCGACCACAAGCCAGGCGGCCCCTCAGTCACGGGCGCAGGGGGCCGGACCCCTTTTCCAAACAGCCGGAAAAGGCGTCAGACCCCCTCCCGTGGGCGCAAGGGGTCAGACCCCTCCCGTGACTGGGGCCTTACGGATATTGCCAGAATAAAGTTGTGCCGCCGCACTCATGTGGTATACTTCGTGGGCACTCCGAAGGAGGTAGGGGTATTCATATCCGGCGGTCCGGGTGCCTCCGGGTCGGAGGGTCCAGTGTTGCGTCACGCCCTTTCTTAAGGGGGGATGTGCGGTGGCCCGATCAGATTGCCCGTGCCTGCCATTGTTCGAGCCGCTCGAACTCCGGATCCACCTGGCGGGCGACCCGGCGGGCGAGGGCGCTGCGCTGCTCGGCGCCACCCCTGCGGGTTACACCTACGACAGCCAGGCGGCCATCGCGTATGCGCGGACGTGGTTCAACAATTACAACACCGCGCGCTATGCCGTATACCAGGACCGGGACAGCGCCAACTTCGTCGGCCAGTGCCTGATCGCCGGAGGTCTGGACACCGCGTCGCCGTACACGGACTCGTACGGGTCCTTTCTGCTCTGCGACGACCTCCATGCCTACTTGGTGAACGTCCTTGGGGTGCCGAATGAAGTCCGGACCGTAACGGGGGGGGGCAACGTGACGGACCCGTCCTGGTTCGGGATCGGCGACGTGGCGATCCTGGGCATCGACTTCTTGGGCGATGTGGACCCCTGGTACAGGGCCTGCATCGCCATTACCGACGGCACGCCGGTGACCCGCGCCACCATAGCCGCGCACGAGCCGCAAACCTCCAACATCACCATCCAGGGGTGGCTGACGACTTACCCCGGTCTGGTCACTCAGGTCACGTACTATAACCTGACCGACCGGACGGTGCCGGCATCCATCGAGTTCGCGCCTGGCGACAGCCTGCACGCCCTGGGCAACATCGAGATGCTGACCGGCCCCGGCGACCAATACGTGCCGGCATCTGTGCCGAACGGGTACGTGCCGGTGGACAGTTTCGTGACGGTCGTCGGCGCGGGAGAAAACGGCAAGGCCGCCAACGGGCACTACTGGTGGAACGTGCTGCTCCAGGTCGCAGGCCAGCCCTACATGGGGTGGTGTCCGGGCGACTGGTTCGAGAAGGTTGACCTGATCGTCCCGAAGGCGTCCCTGGTGGGCGGGGCGAACCTGACGGGCCCCAACGCCGGCGACGCCTTCTTCGACTTCGGCGTCCTCTACACCGACAACACGGCCATAGACGTGTCAACGCTGAACACCGGCGACATCCATGTCACGGGCCCCAACGGTTTCGACCAGTTGGCGGCGTTCCGCTCGGTCAACGTGGGGTCGGACGGCACGCCGCGGACGGCCACCTACCGCCTGAGCGGCCCGGGCGGCACCTGGGACCGTGCCGACGACGGCGTCTACACGTTCTTCATGCAGCCCAGCCAGGTGGCCGACACCCACGGCAACCCGGTGGCTGGCGGCACCCTGGGCACGCTCAACCTGTGGCTCGGCCTGACGAGCCTGGCCGTCAGCGGGCCGACCGAAGTCAACGAGAACAAGACGGGCAACTACACCTGCACCGCGACCTTTGACGACACCAGCACGAGCGACGTTACGGCCTTCGCCAAGTGGACCGTCAGTCCGGTGTATGCCCACATCACCGCCGGCACGCTCACGGCCCTGGCCGTGTCAAAGGACCAGACATGCAAGGTCACGGCCACGCTCGGCGGCAAGAGCGGCTCCGAGGATATCACCATCAAGAACGTGATCATCCTCCTGACGGGCGTGACGCTGACGGGACCCACCGACGTTAACGAGAAGACCACCGCCGTCTACACCCTCACGGCCTCCTATAGCGACGACAGCACCAAGAACGTGTCGGCCCAGGCCAAGTGGCAGAGCGGGGTGGCGGGCATCACCGCGACCGGCGGCAAACTGAAGGCCCCGGCCATCCTGGCGGACCAGGCGTGCCACCTGACGGTCACCTACAGCGGCCAGACCGCGTTGCAGGACGTCACCATCCATAACGTCATCAGCACCCTCGTGAGCATCGAGGCGACGGACGCGAGCGCGGCAGAGGCCAACAGCCCGACGCTGGCGCCCCAGACGGGCGCCTTCCGCATCACGCGCGTCGGTTCAACCGCGAAGGCTTTGACGGTGTACCTGAAGCGCTCCGGCGCTGCCGTCCTGAACACCGACTACAAGCAGACGGTGTACGGCGTGCAGTCAATGAAGGCCGCGGCCGGCGCTACGGCGACTTCGGTCAAGATCCCGGCCGGAGAGTCGGCCATCGACATCATCATCACGCCCGTGACCGACTGCCTTTGCGAGGGCGACGAGGCCATCATCCTGACCCTCGACGCCAAGGCGTCATATCCCTACGACGTCGACCCGGCCCTGGGGGCGGCCACCGCGACCATCCACGACCCCCCGCCCCTGGATCTGGATCACACTGAGTTCCTGACCCTCTACCAGGCCAAGTACGGCACCCTCGACGCCGGCCAGGCCGCGGGCCTGGACCAGTTGCTTTCGTTCATCGAGCAAGACCCCAGCATGACGGACCTGCGCTGGGCAGCCTACGTGCTGGCCACGGCCCAGGACGCCGTCGGACCCACCTGGCAGCCGATGGAAGAGGACGCCGCCCGCTGCGAGGGCAAGGAATCCAGCGACCCGTGGTGGGGCGCCGAGAGCGTGAAATCCGGGTCGCTGTACTTCACGGCCCCGGTGGCCGCGGCCGGGCCGCTGCTGGCCTTGACCTCTCCCAACGGCGGAGGAACATGGGCGGCAGGCTCGTCGAACAAGATCACCTGGACCGCCAAGGGCGACACGTCGCAGGTCCAGTCCTTTGCGGTGGCGTACTCTCTGGACGGCGGCCTGACCTTCCACGACATTGCCACCGTTGGCGCCGGGGTGCTGACGCAGACCTGGACAACGCCGGCGTCTGCCGCCACGCGGCGGGCAAGGATCCAGGTGCGCGCCCTCGATGCCGGCGGCGGCACCATCGCTTCGGACATGAGCGACACGTGTTTCACCATCGGCAAGCCCGTGACGCCTGTGGTCCTGAAGGGGACGGCGGCGGCGACCCCCGCCCTGGCGGGGCCGGGCACCCTCAAGGATACCGGCCTGTTGGTCCCGACGCTCACGCCCGAGTTCACCTGGACCGCCGTGGCGGGCGCCGCGGCCTACCGGCTCGACATCTACAAGGCGGG
>Ga0315282_10016491_pt1 | contig 10790 bp, 7 predicted proteins | sample YL17G07_20_MG_FD_203693 | JGI IMG/M metagenome (GOLD analysis project Ga0315282, IMG submission 203693) | Sediment microbial communities from Yellowstone Lake, YNP, Wyoming, USA - YL17G07_20 | ecosystem: Environmental > Aquatic > Freshwater > Lake > Sediment | place: USA: Wyoming | collected... | reverse complement strand
AATCTCGGCTTGGTCCCTTAGCACCCTTAGCTGCCATGATTTCTACAACATCGCCATTATTAAGCTTATAATTGAGTGGCACCAGCCTACCATTGACCTTAGCCCCGATACAGCGGTGCCCTAGCTCAGTGTGAACCCGGTAAGCAAAATCAAGGGGGGTAGAGCCTTTGGGTAAGTCCTTTATCTCGCCTTTCGGAGTATAAACAAAAACCTGGTCAATGAATATATCTGTTTTAACCGATTCCAAGAACTCTTCCGCCCCGCTGAACTCCCGGTGCCAGTCAACTAACTGGCGCAGCCAAGCTATCCTCTGCTCAAAGTTTCCATCCTTCTCCTTGCCTTCTTTATAGCGCCAGTGAGCGGCTACCCCATATTCATCAACATAATGCATATCACGGGTACGAATCTGCACCTCAAGAGGGATTGTGCCGAGGCACATTACAGCAGTATGTAGAGATTGATACCCATTTGGTTTGGGATTGGCAATAAAGTCGTCAAATTCATCAACTAACGGGCGCCACAAGCTGTGGATAATGCCAACGGCACTATAACAATCGGGCACAGTACCAACCAAAACCCGGAGGGCTAAGAGGTCATGTATATCATCAAACTGCTTGCCCAGGGCAGCATATTTCCCCATTTTTTGGTGTATACTGTAGATATGTTTGGGTCTACCTGATATCTCAGCTTTGAGACCAACCTTATCAAACTCGGCTTTTAGGATTTCAATTACCTGAGTTATGAAGCTCTCCCGCTGACCACGCCGGGCGGCGACTAGATTAGCAATCTGGCGATATTTCCTTGGCTCTAGATACCGGAAGGATAAATCTTCCAACTGCCACTTTAGCTCCCATATCCCCAGCCGATGAGCCAGGGGAGCATATATCTCTAAAGTCTCCTGAGCAATGCTACGCCGCTTTTCCGGTGACAGGGCATCTAAGGTGCGCATATTATGTAGCCTGTCAGCTAGCTTGATAAACACCACACGGAGGTCTTCAGCCATTGCTACCAGCATCTTCCTCAGGTTCTCCACCTGTGATGCGCTGGCAGCCACCTCTTTTGAAGCTTGCCTGGGAAGCCTGCCCAACTTAGTAGTGCCATCAACTAGCTTAGCTATCTCTGCGCCGAACTTGGCTTCAATTTCTGAAATGGGTATTCCACAGTTCTCAGGAACGTCGTGCAGCAGGGCGGCGGCTAAAGAGCTGGCATCTAGCTGAAGCTCAGCCAGGATTAAAGCCGTTTGCAGCGGGTGCTCCAGATAGGGCTCTCCCGACTTACGTACCTGTCCTTCGTGCGCCTTAGAGGCAAAATTGTAGGCATCCTCAACTATAGCTATCTTCTCCAAGGGAAGATACTGCCGTGCCTTCTCTATAAGTTGACTAAACTCCATACCTGCCTACCAAGCCAGATTTATGTTTTAAGTATAGCGTAAGGGTGGTTATTTGTGCAAAATCTACCTCACCCCCTTAATCCCCCTCTCCTTTACATTGACCTCTTTTAACCCCATAATTGAAAGGAAAAGAGATTTTAAGAGAGAGGCAAAGCCTCTCTCTTCTCTAAACTCCCCCCTTCCCTTAATAAGGGAAGGGGGATAGGTTACCCAAACAATCTCCCTTTACAAAGCCGACGTGAATGCTGTATTCTAACTTAAAATAGAGATAAGGGGAAGATTAGATTGTATCAGGCACCAAGGGGAACGACAGACATTCTGCCAAAGGAGCAGGCATACTGGCACTATATAGAACAAAAAGCGGCTAATGTCTGCCACCTCTATGGCTATGAGCGGATTGACACCCCCGTGTTTGAGGATACCGGGCTTTTCACCCGCAGCGTAGGTGAAGAAACCGATATTGTAAAAAAGGAAATGTATACCTTTGAAGATAGGGGGGGTAATAAGATAACCTTAAGACCAGAAGGCACCGCGCCGGTGTGCCGAGCCTACTTGGAACACGGGCTACATAATCTGCCACAACCGGTGAAACTGTATTACATTGCTCCTATTTTTAGATACGAAAGACCCCAGGCGGGAAGATACCGCCAGCACTATCAATTTGGCTATGAAGCCATTGGCGATAATGACCCCGCCCTTGATACTGAGGTCATTGATATGGCGTGGCAATTCTTCCAGTCTCTGAATCTTAGCCGACTATCAGTCCAGCTAAACAGCATCGGCTGTAAACAGTGCCGACCAAGATACCTGACTGTCCTCAAGGATTACTATGCTAACCACTCTCGTGACCTATGCCCAGACTGTAAAACAAGGCTAACGAGAAACCCGCTTCGCCTGCTTGACTGCAAGAAGCCCGTATGCCAGCAAATAGCTAACTCCGCCCCCAGAAGTATTGATTACCTTTGCCCAGACTGTGACAACCACTTTAAACAGTTGCAGAGATACTTAGAGCTACTTGGACTCCCCTTTGAAATCAACCACCGTCTGGTTCGGGGACTGGACTACTACACCAAGACAGTCTTTGAGATTCAGCCTGAGGAAGAGGGAGCCCAAAGCACCCTTGGCGGCGGGGGGCGGTATGATGACCTAATTGAGGAACTGGGGGGTAAGCCTACCCCGGCTATCGGCTTCGCCACCGGCATAGAGCGGATAATACTCAATCTGAAGAAGCATAATATCCCTGCCCCACCCCTACCCAGACCGCAGGTTTTCATCACCTATATAGGCGATGAAGCCAGGGACGAGGCAGTAAAGCTGGCAGCTACGCTTAGAAAGAATGGTATCGGTGTAATAGAAGCCTTTGGTAGTAAGAGCCTGAAAGCTCAGTTAAGGCAGGCTAATAACCTTGGCGCCCGTTACTCCATAATTATCGGCGAGCAAGAGATAAAAACCAGCACAGTAATACTGCGGGATATGAGTACCTCAGAGCAGAAAACTATACACTTCCCAGAGCTTCAAGGAATATTGCGACAGCGAAATACATAACTTCACTTCATAGCTAAATTGTGCTATAATTAAAATGAATGGTTGTTCTAACACCTTCGGAAATTACTTGTAGTCTAGCTTCTTGCGTAGCTAAAAGCTGCTGTAGTTTCCTATCCTTCTGTTTAACATCTCAGCCTATTCCCCTTTGGGGCCCCCATAACCAATAAGGAGTGACGACCAGCAATGACACAAGGTGCGCTTTTCCCAAATAAGCCATTAAATAACGAGTATACCGCTGAGGATATCCAGGTCCTAGGGGGGCGGGAGGCAGTACGCCGCCGACCAGGGATGTATATTGGCAGCATTGACCAGCGTGGAGTACACCATCTGGTGTATGAAATCGTCTACAATTCTGTCGATGAAGCCATGGCTGGCTGCTGCACTAAGATTTCAGTGAGTATCCACGCTGATGGTGCCGTCAAAGTCGAAGATAACGGGCGCGGCATCCCGGTAGAAATCCATCCCGCCACCAATGTATCAGCCCTAGAGACAGTAATGACTACCCTACACGCCGGGGCAAAGTTTGGCGGTAAAACTTATCAGGTTTCAGGCGGATTGCACGGGGTCGGTGCCTCAGCAGTAAATGCCCTCTCCTCTTGGCTTAGGGCTAATGTCAAGCGCGATGGCAAGCTTTACCAGCAGGAATACAAGCGAGGAATACCTCAGGGCGGGGTAATTGAGGCTGGCGAAGCCAATGATACCGGCACTATCATTACCTTCCTTGCCGATGAGGAAATATTCGGTAAGGTCAGCTATGATTTCGATACTCTAAGCCAGCGCCTGCGAGAGATGGCTTACCTCAATAAGGAGCTGGAAATAAGCCTTAAGGATGAAGGGGAAGACCGGGAAAAGACCTTCTACTTTGAGGGTGGCATTAGCAGTTTCGTGCGCCACCTTAACCGAAACCGGGTGGTCCGCCACCGCCAACCTATCTATCTCTCCAAACTGGTGAATGGCACCATAGTTGAGGCAGCCATTCAGTATAATGATGGTTTTAGCGAGTCCACCTTCAGTTTTGCTAACTGCGTTAACACCGTAGATGGCGGCACTCACCTTACCGGTTTCCGTTCAGCACTAACCCGGGCGCTTAACGACTATGCCCACAAAAACAAGTTCCTCAAAGAGGACGAGCCCAACCTCGTAGGGGACGATGTCAGGGAAGGGCTTACCGCCGTTATCAGTGTCAAGCTTGCCGAACCACAGTTTGAAGGGCAGACTAAAGCCAAGCTGGGTAACATTGAAATCAAAAGTCTGGTGGAGAACACAGTAAACGAGGGTCTATCTCTTTATCTTGAGGAGCACCCTGATGACGCCAAGGGAATTATAGAGAAGTGCCTCCTGTCAGCCAGAGCCAGAGAAGCAGCACGGAAGGCTCGCGACTTGATTGTCAGAAAGGGGAGTCTGGATGCAGCCACCCTCCCCGGGAAACTTGCTGATTGCTCAGAGAAAGAGCCCTCCCTTTGTGAGCTATATCTGGTGGAGGGAGATTCAGCCGGTGGTTCAGCCAAACAGGGACGGAACCGCCGCTTTCAGGCGATTTTGCCACTACGGGGCAAGATTCTCAATGTGGAAAAGGCGCCAGCAGACAAGATGCTATCCCATGAAGAAATCCGAGCTATCATTACCGCTCTGGGAGCTGGCATAGACACCGAATTTGACCTGTCAAGGCTCCGCTACCACCGGGTCATTCTGATGACTGACGCCGATGTTGATGGCTCTCACATTCGCACCTTACTACTTACCTTCTTCTTCCGACACATGGTGGAGTTGATTAACAACGGGCACCTTTTCATTGCCCAGCCACCACTCTACCGTATTAAAACAAGCAAGCTCGAGCAGTGGGTTTACTCAGAGCAAGAAAAAGAAGAGGTTCTGCAACAGCTAAAAGAGGCGAAAAAGGCGGAGATTCAGCGCTATAAGGGCTTGGGAGAGATGAGTGCTGAGCAACTATGGGAAACTACTATGAACCCGGCTACCCGCACCCTGCTTACAGTAACTATAGAAGACGCCGCCAGAGCCGACCAGATATTCCATATCCTTATGGGCGGAGAAGTCCCGCCCCGCAAAGCCTTTATCCAGGCACACGCTAAGAGTGTTAGGAATCTGGATATTTAGCTGCTTACCCCAGAGCCTCATAAGATGCAATATAACCCATGCTCTTTTATATATCTATTCACCGGCCCGGGAACAAGGTGATGAATAGATAATCCTTTAGCTACCCGCTCTCTAATTAATGAGGAGCTTATATCTACCTCTGGCTTATCCATAAGCATTACCCGCTGAGAGATGCCGGGGATGCTGGCTTCCAGAAACTTAAGTTTAGGACGGGGATACCCCGGTCTGGGAACAACCACCAAACGACACATTGTAATAAGTCGGGATGGCTCATGCCACTCGGCAAGTTCAGCCAAACTATCCCAACCTAAAATCAAAAATAGTTCATCCTCAGCACCAATTTGACCCTGCAAATCAGCGATAGTCTCAACGGTATATGATGGACCGGGTCGCTCTATGTCCACCATAGAGAGTTTGAAGTAAGGTTTATCAGCAATGGCAAGCCGCACCATCTCCAGCCGATGTTCCACAGCCGAAATAGGTCTATCTGTCTTTAGCCAAGGAAGACCAGCCGGCACAAACAGAATCTCAGCCAGATTTACTCGGGTTCGCGCCTCCTCAGCAACGATGAGGTGCCCCCTATGGATTGGGTCAAAAGTTCCCCCCATCACCCCGATATTCATGCTACTGCCACTCCCATTCTAAAGTCCCGCAACGCACCTTGTCACCGGGCTTAACCCCAGCCTTGTGCAAAGCCTTAATGAGCCCAAGTCGTTGGAGGTAGCTCCTAAGCACTCCTGGGTTGGTCACATCTATCCTGCCCACAATGCGCTCCAGTTCAGGTGCTATCACAACAAAGGTATCCCCTTCCTTACGCACAATAGGGACTACACCTCGAGGCTGGGGGTGAAAAACCCTCTTAGGGGTCTTTTCGCTAGCTTCAGCCGCAGCCCTAGCCTGACTCAACAGCTTGATTGCTTCCACCATAAGCTCGGTAACACCCTTCCCAGTAGCTGCCGAAATAAAAAATGGGGTGGTTCCAACCTCAATAAAGGCTTCCTTTATTTTGGTTAGCCGAGTCTGTACCTCAGGCAAATCAATCTTATTTACCGCTATAAGCTGTGGTTTCTGCGCCAAGGTCGAGTCGTATAAGCTGAGTTCGGCATTTACCCTTATCATATCCTCAGCCGGAGACGAAGAGCTACCATCTATCAGGTGAATAAGTATTTTGGTACGCATAATATGGCGTAGAAAATCATGCCCCAAACCCCGACCCAGATGGGCACCATCTATTAGCCCTGGAATCTCTGCCATTACAAAGCCTTGCTGACTAACCTCAACCACACCCAAGACAGGCTCACGAGTAGTAAACGGATAGCTAGCTATTTTAGGTCGAGCTGCTGAAGCCGCCGCGAGTAAGGTAGATTTTCCGACATTAGGGTAACCAATTATCCCCACGTCGGCAATGAGCCTCAATTCTAATATTATTGAATTCTCTTCCCCAACCTCCCCCTTTTGCGCAATCTGGGGAGCTTGATTGGTGGACGAAACGAAGTGTGCATTACCCCATCCCCCCTTACCACCCTTAGCTACCACTACCCGTTGAGCAGGCTGCTCCAAATCAGCTATAAGGGCATCACCACCTATTTGTGTCTTATACGAGACCACTGTACCCACCGGTACGGTTAATATCAGCTCCTCCCCTTTCTTACCATGCTGCCTTTTACCCTTTCCATTCCTGCCATCTGCCGCTCTATAGCATCTTTTCTGTTTAAATAGACGAAGGCTGCTGACCCTATGGTCAGCCACAATTACTACATCCCCACCGTTGCCTCCATCCCCACCATCAGGACCACCAAAGGGAGTAAACTTCTCTCGCCGGAAACTTATCACCCCATCCCCACCATCCCCACCTCTTACTCTTATTTCCACTTTATCAAACATTGTAGTTAATATTATAACAATTATAACTTTATAAGAAATCTTAGTTATTAGAGTTTAATAATTATACTTATAATGCTGTTTCTATTAAAGCGGTATAATATGGTAAAAAGAGTAAAAAACTAAGCTAGGGCGGTTTGAAGTTATCAACACTTTCTACGGCTTATTCACAAAAGCAGGCAAGTTATGATAATTTGCGCCTAGTTTTCGGGTGCGTTTGTTTATAAAAGAGTAAAGTTATGCTGGAAATAGAGGTATTTAATAATTTCAGACCTTTTGGTTAGAGCGGATATTTTGTTGGATGTCCAAGATTTTGCTCTGTAAAAAGGGGCTGGCATTGATATTGCTGGCTATTTTTTTACAAGCATGGATAACGGTTGATGGGCTTTTGCCTCCCAGCACCTCGCCAATGTGACCTGGTGAACAATTGGCTTCCTTTTGGAGAAGATACATGGCTACCTGACGAGCTAGAACCGTTTCCTTGTCTCGTCTCCTGCCTTTTAAGTCTTGAGGGGCTATCTGGAAGGCATTAACTACAGCTTCTATTATAAGCTCGGGATTGATGACTGCACTCTTATGCGCATGAGTGGCTATATCTCTAATTGCCTGGGCAGCTAACTCAGGGGTCACTGGAGCTCTGGTTAACCTGACATAGGCAATAACCCGGTTTAGAGAACCTTCTAGCTCCCTTACGTTTTGCTGAACCTGATGGGCAATAAACTCCAGTACATCTGAAGGAATACTTATTTCTTGACCTTCGGCTTTGGCTCTTAAAATAGCCAAGCGCGTTTCAAAATCAGGAGGTTGGATATCGGCAATTAACCCCCACTCAAAACGAGAGCGCAATCGGTCTTCTAGAAGGGGGAGAGATTTCGGGGCACGGTCGCTGGTAATAGCAATCTGGCGATTAGCATTATGTAGTTCATTAAAGGTATAGAAAAAACTTTCCTCTGTCTGCTCCTTGCCGCTGATAAAGTGGATGTCATCAATCAACAACATATCAACACTTCTATATTTATTGCGGAATTCTTCGGTAGCTCTCTCTCTGATAGCATTTATAAACTGGTTGGTAAACTGTTCGGCACTAACACAAAGGACATTCATATGGTTGGCTAGAGCTACATGCCCGATAGCATGCAGTAAATGGGTTTTACCTAATCCTACACCCCCATATATAAAAAGAGGATTATAGCTGCGTCCAGGGTTTTCTGCTACCCCGAGAGCAGCAGCATAGGCTAGACGATTACCACTGCCAACAATGAAGGAATCAAAGGTATATTTTGACTTGAATTCAGGTGGGGTTGCTGCTTGGGGAGCATTGGTACCTGTTGAATTTTGGTGATAGGAATTCACCTGAAAAACGACCGTAATGTCTCGGCGGGCAAGCCCAATGAGTGTTTTTTCAATTAAAGAGCGCTGATTCTTGTCTAAATATTCAGCAACAAAGGTGTTAGGTACGCCGACAACGAACTGATTACCTAGGTAGCTTAAGCCTATGGTTTTTTCTAGCCAGGTCCGGTAGTTTGGCTTGCTGACTTGAATTTGCAATTCACCTAAGGCAGCTTCCCAGAGTTCTTGGGCAGACCCTGCTTCCAATAAATTCCTCCCCCATTACTCAGATTAACCTTTAGAGTTCTATAAATTGAAGCACCTTTCCCCCTAGGTGCTTGGGAATAGTGGGGACTTGACTAGACTGGGGGTAGAGAAATAAGATAGCGCAACCAAATAATACCACACTCCTGAAATGGTAGGGATTAACGCCACTTGTCGAGCATTTTTGACCTATTTTTCCCCTATAAGGTTGGTCAGGCTTGTTTTTTCTAAATATTAAACCAATGAACAGTCTATTGCAATGATACCAGCGGGCGTTTTGGATGGCAAGGTTTTTGGTGTTGGTTGCTGGGCGTTTTTGTCTCATGGTTTCCTTTACAAGGTCTGTCGGGCTTGTTTTTTTACTCAATATTAACCCTCGTAAGCATAAAGTGACCTGTTGGTAGCAAAAATTTTTAATGCTAGGAATTTGGTACTATGCTAGAATTTAGTATTAGGAGGGCTAAAGTGCGAGTTATTTTCATGGGCACCCCTGAGTTTGCTGTTCCCTGCCTTGAGTATCTTATCCTTAATCAATATCAAGTGGTGGCGGTTTATACTCGACCTGATAAACCGGCAGGCAGAGGGCGTTCCCCGGTTTCTTCGCCGGTAAAAAGGCTAGCACAAAGTTTGAAACTGGAAGTGGTGCAGCCGGCTAGTTTGAAAAGCAAGGAGGTGGTGGCGCAACTGATGGGCTTTCGCCCTGATGTCATAGTGGTTGCTGCCTATGGTCAAATTCTGCCCCAGCCAGTGCTGGACATCCCCCGTTACGGGTGCATTAATGTTCATCCGTCTCTGTTACCTAAATTTCGGGGAGCATCACCGGTGACGGCAGCGATTCTAGCTGGCGATGAGTTCACTGGGGTTAGCATTATGCTTATGGATAAAGGAATGGATACTGGTCCGGTGCTAGCTAGGGCGCAGATTCCTATTTCTTCTCAGGATACTACAGGGTCGCTTACGTCTAGGCTATCTCAAATAGGAGCCCGTTTGCTCCTGGATGTTTTACTTCGCTGGTTAAGAGGTGAGCTTACTCCCCAACCCCAGAATGACGTTGAGGCTACCTATTCTAGTCCGATAGCGAAGGAGGAGGGTGAAGTTGACTGGCGTTTGCCAGCTATAGAGATATGGCGACGAGTACGTGCCTTCCAGCCCTGGCCGGGGTGTTACACCAAGTGGCAGGGAAAGCGGCTGGAGATTATTGAGGCAGTACCTCTGCCCAAAGAGGGTTCTTTTGAGATAGGGCAGGTAGTGGCTCTGACTCCAGCCACAGAGAGGGCAAAGGCGGCGTTTGGCGTCTTTACCGGAGGTGGGATTTTAGGGGTCTTGAGAGTTCAACTGGAAGGCAAGCGGGCGATGTCTGCGGCTGAGTTTTTGAGAGGGCAGAGGGAGTTTATCGGGGCGATACTACCGTCGGATTGAGCGGATTAAATTGCCTAACTTAAGACCGACCTGTATAATCTGGGTAACAAGCTAAGGAGGCTACTTTGTCTGCACTCAAGAACCTGAACCAGTTTAGCACCCTGGTCAGTATTATAGCCAAGTTACGAGCCCCCAATGGCTGCCCGTGGGACAGGAAGCAGACCCATGCTTCACTCAGGGGAAACTTGCTTGAGGAGTGTTACGAGGTTTTAGAGGCTCTGGATGAGGGGGACTCAAAGAGGCTTTGCGATGAGTTAGGCGACCTTTTGATGCAGATTGTTCTCCATACCCAGATTGCTGCCGAAGCCGGGGAATTTGAGCTTGGGGATGTTCTGAGAAATATCAATACCAAGCTAATTCATCGCCATCCCCACATCTTCGGCTCGCTGAAGGTAAAGGATGCCGAGGAGGTGGCGCTTAACTGGGCGGTTCTCAAACAGGAGGAGAGAGAGGCTGATACCTCTATATTAGATAGTGTGCCCAAGCAGATGCCGGCTTTAGGTTACAGCCAGGAGATTCAGCACCGGGCAGCCCAGGTTGGCTTTGACTGGAAAGATGTTGATGGCGTTATCGAGAAGCTGGCTGAAGAGGTCAGCGAGTTTAAGCGGGCTGAGAGTCAAGAGCAGAGGGCGCGGGAGTTTGGCGACCTGCTATTTACCCTGGCTAATATTGCCCGTCGGCTGGGAGTTGATTTAGAGGCAGCACTGAGGGAGGCAAACCGGCGGTTTTACCGGCGCTTTACTTATATGGAAGAACTCTGCCGCCAGCGCGGGTTAAACTTTGGTGAGCTACCTTTTGCTGAGCAAAATGCCCTGTGGGAGGAGGCGAAGAAGATAGAAGACTGAAG
>Ga0315282_10016490_pt1 | contig 10790 bp, 9 predicted proteins | sample YL17G07_20_MG_FD_203693 | JGI IMG/M metagenome (GOLD analysis project Ga0315282, IMG submission 203693) | Sediment microbial communities from Yellowstone Lake, YNP, Wyoming, USA - YL17G07_20 | ecosystem: Environmental > Aquatic > Freshwater > Lake > Sediment | place: USA: Wyoming | collected... | reverse complement strand
CATCGCTACATGTCAACCACAACCCTCAAAAATTACCAACTAACCCCGCCCCGGCTATCCTCTATGCCTCTCAATAATAAAAAAAGGCCAAACCCCAGGGGCAGGTCTTAGACCTGCCCGAAACCACCCGACCCTGCGCACATTATAGGGGCCGTTCGCGAACGGCCCCTGCTTGTCCGAAGGGTTACCGTGGAGGCACGGCATGACGCGGCCCGCATCCTCGCAGGTGGTGCGGCCTGGGCGGGCCTTATCACCCCCACCCCTCCTCCATTCTTGAGTATTACGTTGAGAGCGCGGTATAAAAATTTGTAGGATGACCGCGGCTATTGGGAATACCCGAACCGTCGCAAAGCGCGGGGGTCCCTGCTCCAGTTCTTCTCCACACGCACGAACAGCTCGAGATAGACCTTGGTCCCGGTCAGACGCTCGATGTCTTTCCGCGCCGCGGTGCCGATCTTTTTCAGGCTCTCCCCCTTCTTGCCGATAAGGATGCCCTTCTGCGAATCGCGCTCCACGTGGATGGTGGCCTCGATGCGGATGAGGTCGGGCCGGTCCTCCTTGAAGGATTCGACCGTGACCGTCGTGGCGTAAGGGATCTCCTGCCTCATCTGGTGGAAGACCTGTTCCCGGATCATCTCCGCGGCGATGACCCGCTCGGGCTGGTCGGTCATGGTTTCCGGCGGGTAATACTGCGGACCCTCGGGCAGCCGGGCCACGATCTCTCGGAGCAAGTTGGGCAGGTTTTCGCCGGTCAGGGCCGAGATGGGGACGAGGGCGGCCGGGGACAGTTCGCGGCTGAGTTCATCCATCCAAGGCAGCAGGCTCTCCTTGGGGAGGGTGTCGATCTTGTTCAGGACCAGGATGACCGGCCGGTCCTGGCCGCGGAGGGAGTCCATGGCGAGCTCCTGGTCCGCGCTCCGGCGGCCAGGCTCGACCAAGAAGAGGATCACGTCCGCGTCCGAGAGGCTGGAGAGGGCGATTTGCAACATGCGCTGATTGAACAGGCTTTCGGCCTGGTGGATGCCGGGCGTGTCCTGGAAGATGACCTGGGCCTCGGGCGTGGTCCAGATACCGAGGATGCGGTGGCGGGTGGTCTGGGGCTTGGGCGAGGTGATGGCGACCTTCTGTCCCAGGATGCGGTTAAGCAGGGTGGATTTGCCCACGTTGGGCGCGCCCACGATGGAGACGAAGCCGGAGCGGTAGCCGTTCCTCTCCCCGCTCGCGGACGGGCCCGACAGGTCGTGGTTCTCAGGCTGCATAGACATCGTATTCCTCTCCTTGCCACCGAAACCGCGATCTGGAAAGCCGGGCGTCGGCCTCGATCCGAAGCACGTCCAGGCAAAAGGCGCGGCCGAGCCGTTCCAAGTGGGACCGGCCTGGTCCCAGGGCCTCGGACCAATCGGCCGGCGCGACCTGGACGACGGCCGTTTTTTCCAATGCCGGCCGGCGCCGTAAGGTACGAGCCAGGGCCCGGGCATAGACGGCCGATCTCACCAAGTGGCCCAGGGCCGGGTGATGTGGGCCGGCCCGGAGCCCGGCGAGCAGCTCCGGGCTGTCCTGAAGCCCGATGCGGATGACCCGGACGCCGGCCCGAGTCAGCCGAAAATGCATCCAGGCCAAGAGCCCCACCGCCTCCTCGAGCGTCCAGGGCCGATAGGCTCCGCCAAGAAAGAGCCGGTCCAGGCCCGTGCCCCGGAACACCAGGGCCGGGTAGAGACGGACCTCGTCCGGGAACAGGGCGAGCGCGGCCTCAAGCGTGGCCCTGAGGCTCGCCCGATCCTCGCCGGGCAGACCGGGCAGCAGTTGCAGCCCCAGCCTCATCCCGGCGGTCCGCACCCGACCGGCCGCGGCCATGACCTCGGCCGCGCCGTGGCCCCGCCAGGCCCGCTCCAAGATGGCGTCATCCATCGAGGGCGCGCCGATCTCGACGGCCGTCACCCCCTGCCCCTTTAAAAAGGCGACTTCATCCTCCTCCAAGGCGTCCGGACGGGTGGAGACCCGGACGCCATGAACCCGACCATCCGCCAGAAAGGGCCGCACCGCTTGGAGAAAATCCTCTTGCCGTGACCGGGGAAGCGCGGTGAAAGTGCCCCCGTAAAAAGCCGCCTCGACCCGCCGGCCAAGCCCCAGCCGCGGCGAGGCCAGGCCGGCCTCAAGACGATGCGCCACTTCCTCGGGCTGCAGCCGCGCGGCGCGGCCCCCGCCGGAGCGGCGTTGGTCGCAGTACAGGCAGCGGTGCGGGCAGCCCTCGTGCGTCAAGAAAAAAGGAACGATGAACGGCCCCATGGGAAAACTCGCTAAGGTTCGAGTTTTTTCAAGGCGGCCCGGGCCGCGGCCCGCTCCGCCTCCTTCTTGCTCCGGCCCCGGCCCACGGCCAAGTCGATGGAGCCCAGGGCCAGGGTGACCTCGAAGGTGCGGTCGTGGTCCGGACCTTCGATACCCGTCAACCGGTAATCCGGCGTTTGGTTGAAATCCGCCTGGGTCAGTTCTTGGAGCCTCGTCTTGTAATCTTCGAGCAGATCCCGTCCGGCGCTGCTCTGGACCAAATCCGCGAACAGGCGCTCGACCGCATCCACCGCGGCCTGGTACCCGCCGTCGAGATAGACCGCGGCCAGCACGGCCTCGAAGGCGTCGGCCAGGATGGAGCGTTTGCTTCGTCCGCCGCTGGCCTCTTCCCCATGACCCAGCACCAGATATCCGGCCAGACCCAGGTCCCCGGCCAGCTCGGAAAGCTGGTGCTCGTTCACCAGGCCCGCCCTCATGCGGGTCAGGTCCCCTTCCCTGAAGGAAGGATGAACGCGGTACAGCAGGGTGCTGATGGCCAGGGAGAGGACCGCGTCGCCCAGGAACTCGAGCCGCTGGTTGTCCTCGCCCTCGGCCCGGTCCCCGCCCTCCGCCGGGTTCTCGTGCAGATACGACCGGTGCGTCAGGGCCGTGCGCAGGAGAGCCGGGTCGTGAAAACGGTAGCCCAGCCTCTCCTCCAGGCCGGCCAGCAGCGGCAAAAAATCATACCTCGCGGACACCAAGCGATCCTCCGAATTTCTTCGGGAAAGCATAGACAGCCACCCCCTCGAAGTCAAGCCCGCGGCCGGGAAGCAAGAAGCGGCGCGCCTTGACACGGGGCTGGCGGCAAGCGTATGCTCGCCCGCAAACTCATGGAAGGAGCCACGCGCGTGGATGCCCTGGAGCTCGACCCTGCCCTGAACCGGTTGCCGCCGCACCCGGCCTCGGTCCATCTGATCGGCATCTGCGGCACGGCCATGGGCGCTCTGGCCGGGATGCTAAAAAAACGCGGCTTCAGCGTCACCGGATCGGACGCAAACGTCTATCCTCCCATGTCCGACTTCCTGGCCGAGATGAACATCCCCGTCCGGCAAGGCTACGCCCCGGATAATCTGGCCCACAACCCCGACCTCGTCGTCGTGGGCAACGTGGTCACCAGGCAGAACCCGGAGGCCGCGGCCTTGGCCGACCGAGGCCTGTGCTACCTCTCCCTTCCCCAGACCCTCTACCACCTCTTCCTGAAAAATAAAAACCCCCTCGTCGTGACCGGCACCCACGGCAAAACCACCACCGCCGCCCTCGCCGCCTGGCTCCTCGAAGCCGCCGGCGCCGACCCCGGCTTCCTCATCGGCGGCATTTTAAAAAATTTCGGCAGCAACCACCGCCTGGGAGGCGGCGACTGGTTCGTGGTCGAGGGCGACGAATACGACACCGCCTTCTTCGACAAGGGCCCCAAGTTCCTGCACTATGCCCCACGCATCGCCGTCCTCACCAGCCTGGAGTTCGACCACGCCGACATCTTCCCCAGCCTGAACGAAATCCGCCAGGCCTTCCGCGCCTTGGTTGGGCTTCTGCTCGCAACCGGCCTGCTGGTGGCCTGCGGTGACGACCCGGAAGTGAAGACCCTGGCCGCCGAGGCTCCCTGCCCGGTCCGGCTGTACGGCCTGAAGCACGAAAACGCCTGGCGGGCCGTGGACCTTACGCCCAGCGGCCGCGAGACGCGCTTTCGGCTGCTTCGGCCGGGCCGCCCTCCCCTGGACCTGACAACCCCGCTCGCCGGCGCTCACAACGTGGCCAACACCCTGGCCGCGCTCGCGGCCCTGGACGGCATCGGCCTCGAGGCTGAGCGCCTGGCCGAGCCGCTCACCCGCTTTCAGGGCGTCAAGCGGCGCCAGGAAGTACGCGGCGTTCACGCCGGCGTGACCGTGCTGGACGACTTCGCCCACCACCCCACGGCCGTGCGCGAGACCCTGGCCGCCATCCGCGGCGCTTACCCGGCCCGGCGTCTGGTGGCCGTGTTCGAACCCCGCACCAATACCAGCCGGAGGAACGTCTTTCAGCACGACTACGCCGCCGCTTTTGACCACGCGGACCTGGTCCTGATCCGTGAGGCGCCGGGCCTGGAAAAAATCCCGCCAGGCGAACGCTTCTCCTCGGCCCAACTGGTTAAGGATCTTAACGCCCGAGGCCGATCCGCCTTTTACTTCCCGGACACAGACCGCCTCCTAGCCGACCTCGCGGGCCGCCTTCAAAGCGGCGACGTGGTGCTCATCATGTCCAACGGCGGTTTCGACGGGCTGCATGAAAGGCTGCTGGCCGACCTGGCTCAAAGGGACAAAGGCCAAGCCGGGGAGGCAGCCCCGCTTCCTCGCTAAGGGATATTCCCGGAAAGTCTTGGGGGAACCCTTTTTAGGAAACATGGCTATTGACTTAAATCCGAGATGCTGGTCCTAACGTCTCATAACAATTAATAAATTCGTAGTAAAGGCAAGGTCCGCCTTTTCTCGGAGCTTTGGCCCAAAAATAATGATTAACTTATTACTCGGAGCGCATAGTAAGTTGCACGAGAAACTGGTCAATAGCTTAACCGCCGAGCCCAATTTTGAACCAGAGAGCCAGGGCAGTCGTCACGCCAAGGCGTGACCCTTACGGGAATGAATGATGGAAGGGAAGGCCAAGAGACGCTGGACCCCTGCCTTCGTCCTTCGACTTCGCTCAGGACCGTGAGCCCCTCGACCTTGCTCGGGGCCGTGAGCCTGTCGAACGGCCTGTCGAACGGCAGGGGTGACGGTTCTTCGCAGGCCGAGACCCAACAACGTCATTCCTGGAAAGCAGGAATCCAGGATTCGCAGGGCGACCTCCCGCCTTTGGCGGGATTGCCCCCGAAAAGCAGGCCCGCGTTGGTTGAAAAATCGGAAATACGATGCAACCTATTTAGTGACCTCATCAATAACTTTAATAGAATCGAATATAGCTGGGGGGATAATCCAGGGGTTTACCAAAATTGCGCTCTGGATTTCCTGGCATAGCCGGTATTGGCGAGGTGCATGCGACCTCGGCTTTCCCTCTGAGCCGCCACTACCGGACATTACTTGGCCATGGTTGAAGCATGGATATCCGATTGACAGCGAGGCGTCGTGGGATTATTATGCCCTGAAATTGGGATATTGTTTGATTCTCGTTGAATTTGACGATAAATCGACTTTTAGTGAGGAGCAACAGGCCTTTCGACCCGGCTTAAAACGTATTTCTAAGGCGAAGAGCTATCTTGGAGGGTTGAAAATTGGAAATAGCAGCTAGTGCTGCATAATTTAGGTTAATTAAAACGAGGGGAATCGATAAATGCCTCTTTTTGATTTTAATTGCTGTAAATGCGGCTCTGAATTCGAGTCGCTCGTACTCAAAGACGATGAGCCGGTTTTGTGTCCTGAATGCGGAAGCGGGTCCGTGAAAAAGATTACCGTCTCTCTTTTTAGCTGCACCGGAGTTAATTTGACCAAACAGGCTACCATGGATTCCGAGGACCGCCTAAAAAAGGGCAGTGATTGGACGAAAAAACAGGAGATAAGGAAAAGCCGGATCAAGATTCTTTAAAATCCTTATGACATAAAGGAGGTTCAATATGTGTCACTGGTGTCAACAGCACGGGGATAGGGACCACAGATGGTATGAGAAGGTTGAAAATTACATGTTTACCAAGATTTTTCCTGAGGAAACCGAACAAGAAAAAGTGAAAGCCCAGATGAAGGCCACTTTTTCAGAAACGGAATGGCGCTATTCTGACCCGGAATATATTCGCAACCAGCAGTTTTTGCGGGACCGCGCATCCTCCGGCTTCGGCTCTCAGATTATTACCAAAAAAGAGATGTTAAAGATTGTTCAGCTAGCCGATGAAGCAGTCAAAAGAGAAGACAGTATTATGGTGGTCGGTCATTGCCCCTGCCGCCTGGTTCTGGAAGGGGTTCGAGATTATGTTTGCATTGGATTCGGAATGCCGGTCACCATGTCAATGGAATTGGGCTATGGAAGGCTCCCAAATATCGGTCTGACAGAATATGGAGGTATGGAGTGGAAGGACCTGCGCCGTGACCTGAGAAAAGGAGTAAAGGTGCCTCTGAAACTTGAAGAGGCCGAAGGGCTTATCGACGAGTGGGAAAAACGTGGATTGTGGCATATCGTCATGAGCCGCGGTCGTCTGCCGTTGATAGAAGCCATCTGTAACTGTGAAAGAAGATATTGCACTTACTGGATGAACCGATTTCGCAGCGGGGTTCCTGAATATGTTTTAAAAGGACATTTCGTTGCTCGGCTGGATCCTCACACCTGCGTTACATGTGGTGACTGCTGGGACAGATGTCAATTCGGAGCCATCCACTACTCTGCCACTTCGGATAACGTGGATATCGATGCAACCCTGTGCATGGGATGCGGTCTTTGCGCCAGCGCCTGTCCGAATAACGCCATAGAGATGGTACCGCGCGAGGAAATTCCCATCGCTAGAGACCTTTGGTAGGAGGTGTGAGGATGCTGCAGACGTCAAAATCCGAATTCGTTGAGGTTATGATTGACGATAATGTAAGCCGGGGAATCGGTCATAATGGAGTGGAAGTGGTAATCGATCGGAAGAAGTGCAACTATTCCATGTATGATCCTTCCGGCTGTAAGAAATGTCTCCAAATCTGTCCTGTTGGTGTTTTTTGTACCAGGCCGATCGAGAAAAGGGATTTCTCAATTCCACCTAAAGACAGAATAGATCCGACGATATGGATTATTCTGGCCACTTGGGCCGACTGGTGCAATGGATGCGGCGCCTGTATAAGGGAATGTCCAAAAGGAGCAATCAGCATCCAGTTCGGCGAAAAAGCCCTGGTCCCTGAAAGATGAAGAAATGGATCAGAGATCATGGCCAACCTTATCGCAGACGGTCAGGCGCCGGTCTAGGCCAGGGCTCTACTGAAGCATTTAAGCCCAGCCTGAGTGAAAAGGATAAGAAGCGGGACCGGCGGCCTCGGAAAAAGGAAAACGCGGCTGGTGCAACATAATTTTAGCTAAGGGCGTTCAGACGGAAGAGCAGATGAGGAAGTACATGCGCTAATCAGGGGACACCCGCGAAAGGATTTGAAGCTTGATCTCCGAGGCGTCCCTGTAAAAAAAGAATTGACAGCGGCGAGGGGAGACGGTTCGGCCTTTCAGGCGCTACCTGAGACTCTTAAAGGTTGAACGCCTTTTCGCTTGGCTTTATAACTTCCGACGGGTCGTGGTAAGATATGAATATCACCTGCAGAACATCCTTTGCGTTATTCAACTCGGATGCATCATCATCCGGCTAAAGCATTTTTGAGATGGCTTCTAGTTTCCTTGCTACGATATACTGCTGGTGAGTCGTGGCCTTTCCTTCTTTTGTTAAGATGTTTTTGCGAATGGACAATTTATGGACCCCAATCTTTCTTGCTATTAATGTCTGTGAAAAATGAAGTTTGTTTAAAGCAAAAATACCCTATTTTTTCTCCTGAGTTAACTGTGTGTATTTTCTCATAAGTGCTTCTTTCTCGTGGTTATTAAAAATACGTTTATAATACCGCATTTAATTCGTTTCTCAACCAGCTATGTGTTGTACTTATGATCTAACTTCAAGTTCTATAACCCCTTTTTCTTTATTCTCGAAAGTCTATTAGGTTAGCCAAAGACTCCTTCGTCGTCCAGTTTATCAGCAATATCCTTGAGGCCAAGTCTTGCCAATGTCTCTCTTGTGGGAATACCTGTCTGGGGATCATATCCCCGGAGTTTGCAGTACTCCTGACCAATGGGTTCAAGCTTTTCCAGGTCCGATACATCACCGGTAAATTTATCAGGAATATGGAATGGGGGTTTGGCATCTTCCTTTGTAACGAGGGCCTGTTCTTTGAGCGTATGGTCACAGAGGACATTGTAAGCATCGATCATGGTTCGCGCTTTTTGAGCAGCTTTACGAAGCGCCTCGGGTGTATAATTGGTCCCGGTCGTGGCCGTGATCCACTCCGACAATTCTTCAAAACCCCCTATGCATCCGAAGTGCGCCTGTCTTTCACTCGGCCATTCACAGTGTCCGGTGATGTCGCAAATCATGGTCAGGTCTTCGCTTTCCATAGTCAAGACATCCTGCTTGACATCATAAACATCCAGACGCCACAGGTCCTTTCTTTTGGCCCATTTCTCAGAGGCTTTATCAGCCCATTCATCGATCATATTTTTCGCCTCATCCTGGGAAATACCAAGGAGTTCAGCGTAGATTTCCACATTGGCGTAAATATCAAAGATAAAATCGTGGGCTTCAATATCTCCGGTTCTGTATTTCGCAGCCTTTCCTGTTGTCCCGAACCCCTTATGGCTTAATGCGCTCATGGCAAATGAGGGGCGGTTGCGGGAGCGGGTAACCCAATCCAGAAACATAGCCCCACGGCCTTCAACCCACTCCCTGGCAACGGGCACGATACCGTTTTTAAAGAGTTTTCCGAAGCCTTCCTGCTTGGCAATCTTGTCGATCACCGTTAACAGGGCCTCTTCACTCCCCATCTCCATGGGCACCCCATCGGTATGTTCAGAAGTTATAAAGCCTCGACCATAAAGCAGCATCAGCCAGTTGGCGATCATTTGGGTCGCCAGACTTTCCATGCCATATTCCTGCATCTTGAGTGTGGCTTTCCACCAACTTTTATAACTCTCAAAATCGGAATCGACCTGAGGAACACCTGTATTAAAATCGATGCCCGTAAATAGACCTCCATGAACCGCGCATGCCGCTCCTCCATTACCAATTCCTGGTACACTATAATTTTCTTGGCATTGTATGGGGCAAAAAGAACAGCCAAGGGAATGGATCATATATTTCTTTAAAAAGGTCTTCATATTTGTATCTGCATTGTCTGACTTTGACCTTAATTTGTACCGATAACCATCAACAATATGTCGTGCGATTCCGCCTTGATTGTGTGTTTTGGAATAGGCATATCCTCTTCCGTTGGCATAATGGTTATAATAAGTTTTCCAGAGTTCTACAAAAGATTTGGGATCAGCCACGCTCACACCCTTCGTTCCTCGAACCGCAATGGCCTTGAGATTCTTAGAGCCCATCACCGCGCCCAAACCACCTCTGGAGGCGGCATTTTGGATGTCATGGAGAATCAGGGCATGAACATATTGATTTTCCCCGGCCGGGCCAATACACGCAATCTGAACATCAGGGTCCTTCAATTCCTCCTTGACCTTCGCCTGTGTTTTTTGGGTATTCAGCCCCCAGAGATGATTAGCATCCTTTATCTCAACCCGGTCATTATAGATATAAAGGTAAACGGGATGATCGGCCTTGCCCAGGATGGCGAGATGGTCATAGCCGGCGAATTTCAACTCGGTCGGAAACTGGCCCCCCAAACCCACGTGAACATACGGAGAGTTGGGCTGCTCAGGCGATTTTGAGGCCACATCGGCCTTATTCCCGAACGGCGTCCCGGTCAAAGGCCCGAGATTAAACATAAGCATATTTTCCGGCTCCAGGGCCTTAGTTTCTGGTGGGACGTGGTCCCAGAAGGTTTTGATGCCCAGGAGAGCGCCGGCCAGAAGATCATGAGAAGGCTTTGGGGTGCGCGCTTTTTCGATGAGGGATTGAGAAAGGTCTACTTTTAAAATAGTCCCTCCATTAGACATATCATGCCTCCTTTCCGGCCAATTCGAGGAACTTTTCAGCATTTAACCTCGCAAGGATCATTCCAACCCTTGCGCTTGGGAGAAGCTGAATCGCACCCGTGAAGCAATATTCGACACAAGCGGGGCCGTCCAATCCTTTACAAAAGTCACATTTGAGAGAAATACCCGGGTCCGCGTGCACAGCGATAGCTCCCACCGGACAGGCAATCTCGCAAAGTTTGCAGCCGATACATTTGTTCTGATCCACAAACGAGATGCCGTTATCATCTCGTGTAATGGCTTTTACCGGACATACTGCAGCACACCGCGGATCTTCGCACTGGAGGCAGTAGACGGGGAAAGTATAGAGGATGGAGTTTTCAACCGTGCGAACGATCTTGATCCGCGATTTAGTAGGATTGATTTCACCCTCATGGACCAGGCTGCATATGGCCTCACACAGCCTACAGCCGGTGCATTTCGATTGATCTAAAAAGATCCTTTCCATATCGCTCCCTCCCCAATTAAAGGCGCGTTTCAGGATCGACCGCTTAACCCGGCTTGGCGGGGTGCGGCCAGCTTGAGGCCGGTCCAGTCACGGTGGGCGATCATAAAAGAAGCCCCCCGGCTTTCGTTCACTGATTATCCAGCTAGTATGGCACACAAAGAACTGGCGAAAAAGTACAGGCTCCATCCGGGTCCACAGGAAAGCGCTTCCCTCCGTTTTCTTATAAGGGAGTTGAGCCTGAACAGCTTGGCGTTATGTCTCAATCCTTGAGCGTCAGGTACTCGTAATGGGTGCCGAAATTCAAGCCCATGGGCGGCTGCCAGTATTTAATCCGGCTGCT
>Ga0315282_10016489_pt1 | contig 10790 bp, 4 predicted proteins | sample YL17G07_20_MG_FD_203693 | JGI IMG/M metagenome (GOLD analysis project Ga0315282, IMG submission 203693) | Sediment microbial communities from Yellowstone Lake, YNP, Wyoming, USA - YL17G07_20 | ecosystem: Environmental > Aquatic > Freshwater > Lake > Sediment | place: USA: Wyoming | collected... | reverse complement strand
AAACTCGTCAGCGACCAGTTGCCGATCCGCTTCGGCAGCACCCGCCGCCACAAGTTCCCCAGGTTGTAGGCGATCGCACTCAGCCAGAGCCGCACTTCGTTCGACCGAAAGCGGTGGCAGCTCAGCCACGTCATCTTCACCGCCTGCTTACCTTCCTTGATCCACTGCTCCGCCGTGCCTCGCTGGTTGTAGAAACGTACCACCGCCCGCCTGTCAGGCTCCAGGTTGGTCACGATGAATCCGACCCGAGGGAACAACTCCCCAGAGTGGAACTCCACCTTCGTGACCACCCGCCGCGCCGTCTTCCGGCTCGCTACCTGATAGAGAAAGCTCTTGTACCAGACCGCCGGTTTGTGACTCGGCCTGCCTACCGGCCGCGTCAGCAATTCCTCGATGTCTCGTTCCAGGCTGTCGTTGGCAGGAATCCGAATGGCGTACTTCACGCCCCACTCCTCCAGGGCCTCGTAGATCTCCGGCTTGGCAAAGGCGGCGTCCGCCCGAAACACCACCTCCTTGCCTTGGTCTTGCTGCCGCTCGATCTCCGGCAACAAAAGCTCATCCCGGCCCCCTCGGCGCTGTGCACGTTGCCGGGCCGCAGCTTGGCCGCCAGGCAGTCACCCTCGCGATTGAACAGCAACAGCGGGTGATAGCAGGTCGATTCGAAGTGCCCGTTGTAAGCGCTCTACTCCTGCTGGCCGTAGACCGGGATGTCGGTGCTGTCCATGTCCAGGACGACCCGTTGAGGCGAATCAACGGCGTCTACCTTGCCGATGAGTTCGCGGTTGATCCGCGCCAAACCTGCGAAGTTCTCTTCCATGGTCAGCATCTCGGTCTCGAACGCCTGCAACTGGGACGTCAGGGCCGCGCCACGCTCCCAGATCCTCTCCGAGCCGATCAGCCGGAACATGGGATCCTGGGAAAGCCGCTGGGCGTCATTGACGTCTTCGTACCCTGCCAATCGGCTGTAAACCGACTGCCGCATCAGGTCAGCGAGGGGCAACTGGGTGTTCTTGCCCCGAGAGTCGGTCAAGTGTTGTTCGATGAGTTCGCTGAATCCCAGACGCTCGTCTAACTCCCGCACTAGAATCAGACCGCCGTCCGAGGTGACCCACAATCCTTGGAAATCGACCTTTAAAGAAGCGTTGAAGGAGAGCTGAAAGGGCTGGTTTTGTTTCTCACCCATCGGGTGTCGGCCTCCGGAGGGGCTTCATCGCGTTCAAACCCGCATAAAGACAGATGACGGAGAACGCCCGAAGGTTCGTATGTAGAGCTGAAATTGGAAATCTGGGGTAAGTGCAAGAAGCAGATGCTTCTCCCGCAAGGCGGGATCAGCTTGACATAACCGGGTCTTTCAGCAACCTGTTAACGCTGTTTGGCACCATATCTTGTCACGGCCTTTTCGGGAAGCCGCCGCCGCTTGGTTTTTCAACAAGCTTCTGAAGGGACTCAGGGTTCATGACGAAGAACGTTGGTTTCTACTGGGTCCAACAGTTTTCGCTTTCGTTCTCCCATGAGCTTCTGGAATTCCTGATAAGCCTTTCGGGAATCCTCCTCCATCCCCAAACGGTGATAGACCGATCCGAGCTGATAATAAGCCTCGGTAAGATCGGGCCGAGACCGAACGGCCCTTTCCAGTTCTTCCTTCGCGGCCTGATTGTTGCCCACCTCCTTATACAGATGGCCCAGGTTATAGTGTGTCAAGCCGTAGGACGGGTCCAGCCGCTCGGCCGTTCGGACCTGCTCGATGGCCGTATTCCTGTCGCCCATGCGGCCGAGCAGAACCCCGTAATGCAAGTGATAAAAAGGGTTGTCAGGCTGGAGCTTCAGGGCCTGCTCAAAGTATTCCTTCCCTTCGGGAAGCTTGAAGTTGACCATCTTTGTCACACCCAGCATGAAGGCTGCTCGGTGGTTATTCGGATCTAACTCGATGGCCCCCAAAAAGTGTTTCTCTGCCAGCGGATATTCTTCAAGGAAAAAGAAGCTCATTCCGAGGAAGTAAAAAACCTCCGAGGAATGTGGGCGCAATTGCCCAGCGAGAAGAAAAGACCGAATCGCGGAAACCTGATCGTTAAAACTCTGGTAAATCCGGCCCTGAATCATAAGGTAGCGATATTGTTTGGGCTCCTTTTCAACCGCACGCTTGATGGCAGACAAGGCTTCGTCCTTACGCCGCTCAAGTGCGAACGTCTGCGCTTCCAGTGCCGAATAATCCGGGGAGTCCTTGATCGGGCCATGAATCCGGGCCAAGGCTTGGGTTGCACATCTCGAGTCGGAACGCGTGACACATCGATCGAGGGGTTGGAGTGCCGGGTCCAGAGAGTCCCCATCGGGCGGTAGAGAACCCTTCCCGGAGGAACCTTTTAGACCATCGTCCAAGGCGTGACCGGTGTTTCCACCCTGGGCCACGGATGGCAGGGGTTGGGGCGTGGAAGGGGCGGCAGACTGATTCTCGCTCACACTAGGAGCGGGAACGGGAGGGTTTGCTGATCCGTGCTGGATGGGATTATTCCGCCGACTCAGCAACGTAGCTCTTTCAGCTTCCTTCTTGGCTTCTTCCGGCCGGCCAAGGCGTGTTAACAGGCCAGCAAGTTGTGCGGGAAATGCTGCCTCCTTGGGAAATCGCTTTTCTCCCGTTGAGAGCGTTCGAACCGCGTCCTCCAGCTTGCCCGCTTCTTTTTGTGCGGTGGCCAGTTCATTGTAAGCCAGGATGTAATTGGGATCGCGGATCACTACTTGTTCCAAGGCGGGAAGAGCTTCAGAGTTTTTGCCCAGCCTGCGAAGGGTTGTGCCAAGGTAGAGATAGGCTGCGGGGAAAGTAGGGTTGATCGTGATTTCCTTTTTGAAGTGGTCCGAGGCTTCGGCGTACTTGGCGCGTTTGAAGTCAATATAGCCTAACTGGAAGTGCACGATGGGCAGGGTGGGTGCGAGCTTGAGGACCTGCTCGTATTCCGCTTCAGCGTTCGAGTCGTCGTTGCGTGCCATGTAGGTGTCCCCATAAAGCATGTGCAGCCAGGGTGAGTTGGGGAAGTGCTCATAAAACGTGCGAAAATCCCGCAGCCCGGCTTCCTTATCACCCGCCGCCCGGTCCTGTTCAATGAGCACGTAAAGGACATAGGGGTCATTGAAACCCGTTGAAAACGCCTGTGAGAGCGCCTGCTGCGCTTCTTTGTGTTTTCGCAAAGCGCGATACGCCATGCCGAGATAGAATTGGTTCTTGCCTTTCGGCGGGGCCTTCTTCAAGACATCAACTGCCTCGTCAGGATGACCGATAGCCAGGAGAGCGACACCCTCGTAAACAGTGAGATTTGGATCTCCAGGCGCGATTTCGAGCCCACGGCGGACCCATTTCAGCGCGCTCTCGCCCTCCTGGTGCTCCAACAATAGAGCGGTGAGTGCCGCGTAGATCGAAGGGTCATTGGAACACGCCTGCACGGCACTTTCGTAGGCTTTCTTGCGGTCCTCGTAAGGGCGCTTGGTATCCTTCGCCTGTTGTAGGAAACCCTGTGCAGGCGGCTGCTTGAGGCAATTTTTTTGATCGCCAGTTCCCGCTTTCCCTTGAGCGGACCCGATGACGAGGAAAACGAGAAAGAAGCAGGAAAAGAAGAGTCGGAGAGGCGGATGCACGCAGCGGGTGCTACCTGTCTGGCGGGCACCGCCAACACGGTTTTCCTGCATACGCCCGGAGCGGTCAAGATGCAGTCTAGCGGGAGGATCCTTAAACACGAAACTCGTAGTATGGCACCACCTTAATATTCCCCAGCCGCGACGTGAAGGTGTACCGTTCGACATGCCGCAACTCCAGCTCGTTGGAGCCCGGCCGCAGGGCGCCTGCCAGCTCAAAATTGAACGGGTACGCAAATCGCAGGCCCAGATCTTTTCCGTTGAGCTTCGCCTCGATGACCTGGCTCATGTCTCCAATGACAAGCTTCGCTGTCGTGACCTGACCCCCCGGCCACGCGAAGCGGCATTTGTAGAGGGCGCCATTGGGTTCCACCGGGGTTCTGGACCATCCTTCGCGGAGAGCCATGGTGGATAAAGGCCTAGAGGGCGTCACGAGCCGCTCCTCTTGCATTTTACCATCCGGACGGACTACGGTACACTGCACAGTTCCTGGTGCGTACTTTCTCAGGACAATATCCCCCTTATCGCTGCGTACGGCTTCGTCTGCATCCGAGGCTTGGAGATAGACTTCAGGCCGGGCTGAAGGGTTAACCGCGACAAAGACGGATTCGTACCGGGCCAAATCGAGCCGGAGCGATATGCCGACTTCGCTGCGGGAATAGCACGGGGCTTGGCGAATCTTGCCACTGACCGGTTCCCAGAGCTCCGGTACCCCGCTCGCTGATTTCAAGCGCACAGTCGTGCGGACGGCCTCCCCTTCGTTGTTGAAGAAATAGACCTCTCGTCCAGACAACCGTCGGTGATAATACTGCAGCAACGTCAGATTTGGATCGATCCAAACGTCATGAGCGTCTGCTGCATAAAGGAAATCGGCGATATCCTTATACGAGACCAAATGCGCATGGCCGCGGCCGCTGGCCCGATCTCCCCAGATGCGGGAGACCAGGTCTTTGACCTCGTCGTCATGGCGGCCATCGGCAGAGCGGAGAGGCAGCTTGGTGATGAGCTGTACCTTCTCAAATGTCGGGTCAAAGGCGATTCGAAGCCCTTCTCCAAGAATGATTACCGTTCCTCCCGCCTCGTAGAACTCCAGCAGGCGCCGAAGGACTTCGATCGGAATTGCGTCCACGCCCGGGAGGAAGGCAAATTCGTAGTTTTCACGGCCAAGGTGGATACGGTTGCCCTCGATCCGGCAACGCTTAGGATCAGTGAACGCACCGTAGGAAACGTTGTCATAATCAAAATGCGCCTGGCTGAGCGCCTTGGAGGATTTCCAACCTTCCTCGGCCGCCCCGACCCACGCTGATTCAGCCGTATCCAGCAAGAGAGCTTTGGCCACATGGCGTCCGCCGCGGATAATCATCGTCTCGCGGTTGGCAACTATCTGATAGAGGTGGAAGTACGGGGCCAGCGGATTCTTTCGGTGCAACCAGAACTCCGGGGCGTCCTCCCATACGGGCGGATCCTGGGTATCCAGACCGCAGGGGACAATCCGGCTTAGCCCGCGGCAAGTGGTCCAGTCCATCATGGCCTTCATTTCGGTCAAGCCGGTGCGCCAGCCGGTGGCAGCGTAATGCTCGACCATCGCCTCATCAAGCGGTGTCTCGAGGTAATGGCTGATCGAGCTGGCCATCTTGGGTTGGCGCCAGTAAACGTCTTCATCGGGCAGATACCACTGGTCAAAAATGTGGTCGAATCCAGCCATGCTGAAGGCTTCCAGCGTACGGAAGTTGCTGCCCGTACCTGCACCGAGTTGATAAGGAGAACTCTCAATCACATGCCCGTCGATCTGTATCCCATGGGCTTCCGCGAACTTTGTTTGCTTAGCGATGAAAAGACGAGCGAATTCACTGCTTACGAAATCCATATAGTCGTGGCGAACCCGCGGGGTCTGCGGCCCACCCCCAATCCAAAGCAGGGGAAGCAAGGGACGAATCGAATATCCATATCTCTGCTGAAACCGGGACAGGAAATCGGGCGTATATGGGAACCCCCCGCCGACTTCTCCGAGCATCTTTCCGCTCGAGTAAAATCCCGGCTCGTCGATAAAGAACCCTTTCCAGGTGCGGCCGGCCTCATCATACCCGATGGCGCGGCATGTACCATCCAGGACCAGTTGGACGTAGAGGTCTGTCGCCGCTTCGCTCAGATAATCGATGTAGCCGCGGACTTCGCCCCGCACAAAGTCAGGAGATGCTTTGGGATCATCGATTCCGGGTTGCCAGACTCCGTGGACAAATATCTCCCAATCCCCATCAGGCAAGTCCCAATTGAGGCGACCGCCCGAAACCCGGTCCGTCAAGTCCTCGAAGCGAGCGTTGGGTCCCGCAGCGACCACTGCCACCAGGCGTTGCTTGGCCGGGAGAACCGCGTTAACGTCCAGTGAAAGCGGCCCCGGTCCTTTATGACTTTCCCGGTGCGGCAGGGTGATTTCCCAGCGTGCCAATTCCTTATTCTTCGCCACCACTTGTCCGGCCGCGTATCCGCAGGGATAGTCCTTGTCATTCTGTTCCCAAACTGTCAAGCCCAGCTTGCGGGCTGCCGCCACAATCACTCGCCACTGTTTCCAATTGTTTTCCTGTAGAAATCCCTTGTAATCGTATGGATGAAGCGTGACGCCTTCAAAGCCAAATTTATGAACAACCTCCATGAATTGTCGCAGCTCATCCTCGGTCTCCGTGCCGTGAACCATCCAGAAAGGACATGAACTTCGGGTCGGGTTGGACCCCGAAAAGGCATCCGCAAGCACGGCCCAGTCCATCTCAGCCGTGGGTGTCGACGAAAGCTCACCGGAGAACACAGTAGTCCCGCGCGGGCCTGTCGCAGCCACGCTGAACGAGTATGGAGTTCCATTTCGCAGCCCCTGCACGGAATAGTCAGTGACCAGGACCTCCTCGATGGTTTCTGTCGACCCTTGGGAGCTTCGATACCGGACAATATAAGAAGCCGCTTCCTTCACCGGCGTGAAGGAAAGCACAACGCGTCCGTGTTCCGCGCGGGCGCTTTTCAAGGAGGGCGGACCCCATTCCTGCGCGGGCAGGTTGTTGGCGCTTGCTCCCCAAAGTGGCATACGGAGAAGCGGAGTAATTCCAATCACGGAAAGAAATGATCGTCTTTTCAAGATGTCACCTTCTGGAGGGTATTGTCGAATGTTTGACTGACACTTAGGATCTACCTGCCAAGCTTTGATTACAGATGACGTGCTTCCGTTCGCATGGGCGGCAAATATGGCTGAGGTTCGGCTCCCCCCTCCCCGGAGTGTCGGGGAGGGGGCAGCGGTTGAAGGGTAAGAGTCTAGAATTGATAGCGCAGCGCGAACTCCGCAATGCGAGGAGAACGGGCGCTCGTCACTTGGCCGTAGGTTCCGGAACCAAGGGTCGTATCGACACCACTGAAATTGGTGTGGTTGAAGATATTAAAGAGCTCGGCCCGGAATTCGATGGAATGGCGCTCCTGGATTCGGAAGGTCTTGTAAAACGCCATATCGAAGTTGATCACGCCCGGCCCCTGGATGGTTCCCGTGCCAGCGTTCCCAAAGTACCCGGCTGCGGGCTGTGTATATGCGGCAGGATTGAACCACTCCCGCACCGTCTTCGGACCCGCCAGGGAGGCCGAAGTGCGGTCCGGTCGGGTGGCCAAGCCCTGGTGAGCGACGCTTAAAGCAGGATCCAAAGCGAAGCCACTCTGTATGGTCGTAATCCCGGCGTACTTCCATCCTCCGAGGACAGCGCCTTCTATCCCTCTCGCATTCTGCCCGGGAAGGCTCCAGATATGGCTGATGGCGAGTATGTGGAAAGCATTGAGGTTTGACGTGCCGTGGCCAGATCGCGGGTGGTACGTGTCCTGGGTCGTGTTGGCGTTCTCAAAGAAAACAGTGCCTCGCGTATCGGCCAATCCGTGCTGCCATGTGTAGGCCACCGAGAGGAAGAGGTTATGGCCAACGGGGTGCCGAACGTTAATCTCCAGTGCGTTCCAGTAAAGGTTGCCGTAGCTGACGTTTGTGTTGATTTGGCCGTATCCCTGATAGGGAGCATACTTATACGCATAGACGGTCCCCGCGTTGATAAGGGGATTGAAGTCATAAGGCGGGTCGGGCAACGCCTGGTTCCTGTCCCAATAAGTTCCTATGTGGCGGCCGATATTTCCAGCTCCCGCGATCGAGGTAAACCAGTTTCCTGGGAATTGGTGCTCCAAGCTTAAGCTGTAAGTCTGAATCATTCCGGCAGGATGCAGGTCGAGGTCCTCGCCTACCATAGTCGGAGCGCCCGCAGGTGTAGCGGCTGCCCCGAGGGGGTTGGGAAACGAGGGGTTCACCAGCGTCAGAGACTTAACCAATGGCGGGTTGTTGCTACCAAAGTAGCCGCAGTCCGTTCCTGCCGGGACGCGATTGTAAGTAATGCCATACCCGCCGCGCAGGGCCGTCTTGCCGTCGCCGAAAATGTCCCACGCAAAACCAACTGACGGCGCCCACATGTACTTGTACTTGTCCGCGAAGTTCATGGGCACACCGTTTAACCCGTTGAAGATCAACCCATTCAACGGGTCGTAGGTTGAAGTGGTCGTGATGGTGCCGTCGTCGTTTACGATGGGCGCTTTGCTGGGGTCATACCTCGTCGGGTCGAGGATTGCCACATAACCTTTCTGAGGGTGAGGCACCGGCAAGTATTCCAGCCGGATGCCGGCCGTGACGCTCAGCTTGCGATTGACTTTCCAGCGATCCTGGACGTAGGGAGAGACAATCTTATACTGCAGGTAGGGACGGGTTTCCGTGCTGTGCTGGAAGAATGAGGTGGCGTTGCCGAGCAAGTAGTCCGCAATGGGGTCACCTGTAAACTGACCATTGAAGAACCACTCCCCTTGGCTCGCCGCGAAGTCGGTCTGTCTCTTCGTGCCGAGAACAATATTGATGCCCGCCTGGATGAAGTGGTTTCCACGCAGATAGCTCCAGTCGTCGGTCAACGTATCTTCGAGGTCAGAGGCGTGATCGAGGGGCAGGGTGCGGGGCACACCAAAGGGAGACCAGCCACCTGTAAAACTGATCTGCGGCAGGCGCTCCGATCCCATACCGCCCTCATAGGGGAGAACTTCGTGTAACCCCGGAACCTGGTCGCGATGAATAATCCCCTCCAGACCCAGGTCGACCACGTAGTTGTTCATGGCGACTGCAACGGTGTTCACCATGCTGGGGGAAAGGGTTGCGGTCAATTGAAGTTGGGCCAACTGGTTCCGGGTGGTGATGGGATCGGTACTGGTGGTGAACGGCGAGCCTAAAAACGTATCGTTCGGGTTCTTGTTCAACTGCCGTTCATCCAGGTACTCGGCCAGCAGTCTCACCTTTTCACTGAAGTTGTGGTCAATTCGAATCTCGTCATCCCGCTGGCTGTTCATCTGCGGAGTCAGATTAATAAAGTTATTGAACCCTCCGGAGGGATTATTCGGCAATTCGGCATGCGCATTCATGAGCGCCAGGGAGTCCGGGACGATCCTGCCCTCGGGGATCGTCCAATGACCATTGCCGTCAGTGGGGAACGGCGCCCCTGTAGTGGGGTCGGTAATCTCGTGGTCAAAAATGCCATTGCGCATATCGGCGGTGGGAGTTGCTCCCAACACGGTTGAGGCGATGTGCTGGCGAACCCATTGCTGGCTCCAGAAGAAGAACGTCTTTTGCCTGTTGGTGTTGTAGTGGTTGGGAATAACGACGGGGCCGCCAAGGGTGTACCCGAAGATATTCTGTTTCAGTGGAGCGACCTTGGGAGCGAAGAAGTTGCGGGCATCCAACGCATCATTACGTAAGTACTCGAACGCGCTGCCGTGGAACGTTTCACTTCCGCTTTTGGTCTGAAGCAGAACCACGTTCGCTCCCAGTACGTTATACTGCACGCTGTAGTTGTTCTGAAGGGCGCGCACTTCCGCAATCGTATCGGGGTTAGGAGTAATCGTCGTCTGGGTCATGTTCCCAGTATTCATGTTCCAGATACCGTCCAACGTGTACAGGGTCCCGCTCAGGCCCATGCCGTTGATTGACATCGTGTTGCCGGTGAGAAACCCACCCTGGTTTTGGGGTTCTCCAGGGCTCGTGTTCGTGACGCCCGGCATCAGTGCTGAAAGACTCTGGTAGTTGCGCCCATTCAAAGGCAGGGTCGCGACCTGTTGCTCGGATACCTGGCTGGAAAGTTCATGGGTGCTGGTCTGAATCTGGGCGAGAGAGGCACTAACCGTGATCTCAGACACAAGCTCGCCGACGCTCAATTTGATGTTCACGGCCGTGACCATTGTGGGGTGCAGGACGATCCCCTTTTCCGTGGATGTCTGGAACCCTTGCTTCGTCACGGTTACCGTGTAAGTTCCAACCATAAGCCCTGGCACGACGAAGGTGCCGTCGTTATTGCTCTGTGTCGTCAGGCGTACTCTAGTCGCCTCATTGGTAATCGTCACTTGAGCTTGCGGCACGACCGCTCCGCTCGCGTCAGTCACGGTGCCGCTAATTGTCGCTGATGTGGACATCTGCGCCCAACCCGGTGCAGCCAACACCAGACAGGCTGCAATGGCCAAGGCCACACCTAGCCTTAGAGCAGTACTATGCTTCTCTGACATTTCACCCTCCTGACTTTAACTTTACGAGACCCAAGATCCCCCGCCACGCAAGCAAGCGTATAATACGGCCACTTATACAGGCCCTAACGCTTGCTTGAAACTAGTCAATGGGGTCAAGCATAAACTTAAAAGTATCTTGAAGCCTTCCTTTTTCTAGGACCCAGACGCGACGCAAGACCCCAGGAACAGCCAGTAGTACAAAAGCTGTATAGTTCGGTAACGCATTTACTGTTGATTGTCAATAGTTTTTTTGTTGTTTTTTTGTTGTATGTCCTACGGCTTAAAAAGTGACGAAAAGTCACTGATCGTCCAACGCTTGAATACCTAAAGAGAATGAGTGTGCGCGGCGTTCAACCACAGGTGGGATCTCGTCCGACCATAACCACAAACCACTCGCGGCAACTCAGGATCATTGATTACCAAAAGCGCGCAAGTCTCCGGCAGCAGCGACTGGACTTGTCCCCATTTTTGAGACAAACGGTTAAGACTCAAAAATCAGCGAATGGTATGAAAATGCCATTGGAGGGAGGATTGAGTCATGGGTTTGTCTCGACGGCAGTTCACGAAGGAGCTCA
>Ga0315282_10016488_pt1 | contig 10791 bp, 11 predicted proteins | sample YL17G07_20_MG_FD_203693 | JGI IMG/M metagenome (GOLD analysis project Ga0315282, IMG submission 203693) | Sediment microbial communities from Yellowstone Lake, YNP, Wyoming, USA - YL17G07_20 | ecosystem: Environmental > Aquatic > Freshwater > Lake > Sediment | place: USA: Wyoming | collected... | reverse complement strand
AACTTGGAGGAGGGATTATAATGAGGTAAGGCCACACAGCTCACTGGACAATCTAAGCCCAATGGAATTCATGGAAACCAGGGAGAAAACTCTCATTGACAGTGGCCTATAGAATGGGGTAAGGTCAAGAAGAAGACCTATAAATTCATTAAGGATAACTGGAAATTCGAGTTTGAACTTGCCAATCTAGGAGATGGTGAATTGATATTAGCAATGACAGATTACGGAACATGCGGACTAACCGGTAACATGACATCTGACGACCTTAAGTCAAGTGCTGTGTCAGCAGATGATTTACCTAAACATGAGAGGTGGGCCAGATGGGAATCCTTTGGGTTTAGTAAAGGAGAAGGACTTGGTGCTCGGGGCCAAGGAAAGATGATTTTCATGCTTGCTTCCAAAGACCATACCATATATTACGATAGCCTACGCTCTGACGGGAGTTACAAGTTTGGTGGCAGTGTTGCTACGGAGACAGGTTGTCCCATAGGTCATTATGATGGTGAAGAGGCGAAGCAAATTATAAAGTCCGAGCTCGGTCTTGAGCCATTGTCACATCAAGGGACACGTGTGATCATTATGAACCCTGTGGCTGAAATAGTAGAAGATTTACAGAGCGACAACTTCCTGAGATTCATTGAGGAAACTTGGTGGCCTAACATTTTTAAGTTTGGTGCCGAGATTACAGTCAAATATGATGGCAAGGTAACTAGGGCTGAAGTGCCAAAAGTATTTCCAATAACTAAACAAACGCCTGAAGATAAGAGCTTTAAGATTTGGGTAAGAGACGAAGATGATTTTAAGAAAAAACATATTCAATTCAAAATAAAGCGGCTTTGTGTTGCCTGTAATATGGAACAGGAAGTTGACGAGTTGCACCAAGGCGTATCATGTTTTCGTGATGGTATGAAAGTAGATGTAGTTAGATTCCCGGATAAAGCCTTTAGAAATAAGGCCTTTGGGTATATTGAATTCGATGAAGAACTGGAAAAAGAACTAAGGGAAATTGAAAAACCCACTCATTACGCATTCAAGGGAACGTTATGGAGTAAACTGAGGAGCCTAATCGAGCAAGAGCTTGAAGCATTTGGTAATAAGAAACTCGGATTAAATATCGATAGACAAGCATTAGCTAATATAAGAAGGAGCAGCGCTGAAAGTAAGGCGCTAAGCATATTAAGGGCTGTTACTAAGAACTGGCCTATTTCTAAATGGAGTAAGGGGGGTGGAGGTGGTACAGGTGGTGGTAATGGTCCCGACAAGACAGTGGGGGTAAGACTATCAAAATTATCATTCCCTAATCCTGGCAATGTACCACGTGTTGATTATGGGCAAGTACTAGAAGGGTTTGATATCGTAGCGTTTAACGGGGAAGAAAAAGGACGAGACGTAACTTTAGATGCGTTCGTGCTATCGGGCGATAGGAGAATTCTTAATATCAGGAAGGAATCGTTTAATTTGGAGCCCAAATCCACGAAAGTCTTCTCCCAACATAGTATAGAAATCAGTAAAAAACATTTTCAGGCTCCTGGTGTATATAGACTGCGTTTGAACCTTGTAGACAATAGTATCAATAGGCGGATTGACGAGATTACAAGACGAATTTGGGTAGAAATGGATCCCACACTCGCTGGACCTTTTGACGTCAAACGCTTGAATTTCGCAGACTTACCCGATACGCAAGCAACTAACAAAAGAAGAGAATGGGTTTTGTATGCTGAAGGTGATGAAAGGTATACTTTATATTATAATGAGGGACATCCAGCCTATACACATAATGATGAAACGGAGGCAAAATTAATAGCTTACCTATCAGAGCTCTTCTTGCTAGGTGCCCTTGAATTACTCATTAGACAAGGCTTAACAAAAAAGGAGGAGTTAAAGGACACAAAAGAAATGCCTTTGAACTTGGAAATAATAGGAAGTTCAAAACCATTGGAAGCGTATAAAGAGTATACTCTCGCGTTATCTAAGGTTCGAGAAAGTCTATATGGATTAGTATAACTATGACCGTAAAAGTTAGAAGAAAAATAGAAGTAATGGGAACAGAATTTGAAGCCACCGTTTATCTACCTGAAGATATACTCTTAACGAAGGATAGGCGTGAACAAGCTGATAAGTTAGACAATATATTACAGGTTGAAGTTGAAAAGATAAATAAAGAATATGACTCGCTTGGTGCCGAAACTAAAAAGAAAGAAATAGATAAGTGGAGGTGGCTAGGAAAGAAGCTCAATGATATTTTGATATCGATCCCATCCATAGAGCAAACTGATATAGATAATCATTATATATGGCCCGCAATAGGTCAGTATCTAAGAAAGGAACTATCACGAGGTCTTGACGACAAAAAAAGGTCTGGAACCAAAAATGACCATTATAGGAAATGCTGGGCTTTGCACGCTACACCCGGTACTGACTGGATAACCAGCTGGGTTGGCTGGGATGCTTTTACTGACAGAGGAGAACAATTAGTCTATAGCCAAAGATTGATGCCTTTACTTGGGAAGAAATTTAGTAACCTGAAGCGAAAGCTGCAGCCAGACGATTTCAAGGAGATTGCCAAACTAACCGTAAAGTACGTTCCCAGTCAAGCGAAAGCACCTGTGGATATTGATTCGATGCCAGAAACCAAACTAGGGGAGGTAGCCGAGGCTGTCTACCATGATTTCTTGAAGCGCCAAGAGATCTAAGGGATACTCTTGATGAGATGAAAATATTAAAGCTAAAAAAGAAGGATAAACACACTTGCTAACGACATAGGAAACCTAGTAAAGTTAAGTCCGTGCAACAAGTTTTTAATAAATATATAAACTACCTTGAGGCAGAGCGGAATGCTTCACCTTATACGGTGCGTAATTATACTACTGATTTACTGGGCTTCTTCCAGTTCCTCAGGGACAAAAAGATTGATTCACTGAAAGAGGTAGATAGGCATACTTTGCGCGATTATTTGTCCCAGCTTATGGAGCAGGGCTTTGTTAAGGCAAGCATTGCCCGCAAGCTATCGGCTGTTCGTTCCTTCTACCGTTACTTACAACGGGAAGAAATAATATCTACCAGCCCGGTAGCCGCTACCTCCTCACCCAAACTGGATAGGCGTCTACCTTCATTCCTTGCCCTAGAAGAGATGGTGCGACTTCTGGAAGCTCCTGATTTATCTACGCCACAGGGGCAGCGCGACCGAGCTTTAATGGAATTACTTTATGCCTCTGGTCTTAGAGTAAGTGAACTGGTAAGCCTAAATCTGGGACGAGTTAATCTTGATACCAATGAAATTCGCGTCTGGGGGAAGGGTGCTAAGGAGCGGGTAGTTCTAATGGGCAAGCCAGCAGCCAGGACTCTGAGTGCTTACCTTAGCCAGAGCAGACCTAAGCTGTTAGGTAAAAAGAGGAGCGATGCCCTGTTCCTTAATCGTTATGGGGGGCGCCTTGTAGCACGAAGAGTACAAAGGATATTAGGCAAATACGCTAATATAGCTGGCATAAACAAGAGGGTTTACCCTCATATGTTGCGCCATACCTTTGCCACGCATCTCCTTGACGGGGGTGCTGATTTAAGGGTAGTCCAGGAGCTGCTGGGACATGCTAGCTTGTCCTCCACCCAGATTTATACCCATGTAAGTAAGAGTCAGGCAAAAAAGGTATACCTATCGGCTCACCCAATGGCACAGAAAAATAAAACTAATGGGGAATAAGATAATAGGTAATAGACTGCAAAAGTTGCGCCAAAAGTTGGCTAAGAAGGAGGTTGATGCTTTCTTCGTCTCCCAACCGGAGAACAGATACTATCTTTCTGGCTTTGATGGTTCAGATGGCTTTCTATTGATTACGCCACAAAATACAATTTTAGCTACCGACTTTCGCTACATAGAGCAAGCCAAGAGACAAGCCTCTGACTATGAGATTTTTCGGATAGCTGGCGATGTGGGAGACTGGTTTCCCGGACTAATAGCTAGGTTAAACCGGAGCCGGCTGGGATTTGAAGCTGGACATATCACCTTCTCCCTGTATCGGCAGCTAGCCAAAGCCCTAAACGAAGGCAAATCCCAGCTCAAGCTGGTTCCTGTAGATGGACTGGTAGAGTCGCTTCGGATGATAAAAGAACCTGAGGAAATTGAACTTATTACTAAAGCTGTAGAAATAACTGATAACGCTTTGGAATATATTGAAGATATAATTCATATTGGTATGAGTGAGAAGGAAGTAGCCTGGGAGATAGAGAAATTCATGCGTGAGAAGGGCAGCCAAGCTATACCCTTTGATATTATTGTTGCCTCTGGTCCCAATTCGGCACTACCCCACGCTAAGCCCTCTCAGCACGCCATCTGTTCTGGAGAACCAATAATAATCGATATCGGAGCTAGGTTTGGAGGTTACTCCAGCGACCTGAGCCGCACTATCTGCCTTGGTAGCCCTAATAATACCTTTAATAAGGTATATGATACTGTTCTGAGAGCACAGCTAGCAGCAATAGCTATAATTACCGAGGATATGAGTGGTGACCGGGCTGACAGCATAGCCAGGACAGTCATTGACCAGGCAGGCTATGGTGAAGCCTTTGGGCATGGTTTAGGTCATGGTGTAGGGCTTGCTCCTCACGAGCTGCCACGCCTTGGTCCAAATTCGCTGGAACAGCTGGTTAATGGCATGGTATTTACTATTGAACCCGGTATTTATCTTACTGGCTGGGGAGGGGTCAGAATTGAGGATACAGTAGTCATGGAAAGTGGTAAAATTAAAGTGATCTCAAAAGCGAGGAAAATTTGACATGATAAACGGTAGCGAGCTACGAAGAGGAGTTATTATTGAACTGGAAGGTAAGCTGTATCAAGTCATCGAATATCAGCATGTCAAGATGAAGCGGACGGCTCTGGCTCGGGTAAAGCTTCGTGATATGCAAGCTGGTCACACCATTGAACGAACCTTTCAGTCTGATGATAAGTTTACTCAGGCGCGTCTAGACTATCGCAACTCACAATACCTTTACAATGATGGGAACCTGTATTACTTTATGGACGAAGAAAACTACGAGCAGACAGCCCTTAGTGCTGAGCAACTGGGTGATGCTGTTAACTACTTGAAGGAGGGTATGTCCCTAGGGATATCAAGTTACAAGGGTGAGCTGGTAGGTGTAGAGCTACCTATTACTGTTGAGCTTAAGGTAATTGATACCGGACCTGGTTTTAAAGGAGATACAGCCACTGCCGGTAATAAACCAGCCAAACTAGAGACTGGTATTACTATCCAGGTTCCCCTGTTTATTAATAAGGAGGATATTATCAAGGTCGATACTCGCACTGGTAGCTATCTAGAAAGGGCTAGTTGAGATAAGCCAAATTGCTGAAAGCTGACCTTCATATTCATACTGAGTACTCACTAGATTGTAATACACCTTTAGACAAGATAATCAATCGCTGCCTGGAGATTGGGATAAACTGTATTGCCATAGCTGACCACGGCACTATTGAGGGTGCATTAAAGATGCAAAGGATAGCTCCCTTCCCAGTAATTGTAGCTGAGGAAATCCTAACTCCACATGGTGAAATTATGGGTATGTTTCTCAAAAATGGTATACCCAGCAACGGCCTCTCTATTGAGCAAACGATAGCAGAAATCAAGGCCCAAGACGGCTTGGTAAGCATACCTCATCCCTTTGATACATTCAGGGGACTTAGATTAGACAGCCAGGAATTAGAAGCACTAGTAGACCAAATTGATGCTATAGAAGTGTTTAATGCGAGAGGACCTTTTCTTAAGTCTTCAACAAAAGCTCAAGCTTTCGCTCAAAAATATAGCATTCCCGGGACAGTAGGTAGTGATGCCCACACTATAGGTGAAATAGGCAATGCCTATTTAGAGATGCCTGAATTTAATGGTAGGGATGACTTTCTTCAGGCACTAAGAGCTGGCAGGGTCGTGGGACACAGGACAAACCCCTTAATTCATTTTGTTAGCGGCTGGGCAAAGCTAAAAAGTAGTCTTAAAAGGCAGTGACAATGTATCAACTTGGCTGGTTTTCTACAGGCAGGGATAAGGCAGCCAGAGAACTCTTGGAAGTAGCAAACAGTGGCATTAAACAGGGTGAAATTAAGGCTGAGATAGCCTTTGTTTTTAGTAACCGTGAACCTGGTGAATCAGAAGAGAGCGACTTGTTCTTCAAGCTTGTTGAAGGTTATCATATTCCTCTTATCTGTTTTTCTTATCAAAGGTTCAAAGCCAAGAGAGGCTTACCTAATGCCAATCAAGAAGAAGCTTTACCTATATGGAGGCTTGACTATGATAGAGAGGTGATGAATCGGTTGCAAGACTTTCATCCTGACCTGTGTGTGCTGGCTGGTTATATGCTTATCGTCGGGCGAGAGATGTGCCGGAGATATAATATGATTAACCTCCACCCGGCAGCGCCAGGTGGACCTACTGGAACCTGGCAAGAGGTAATCTGGCAACTGATTGATAATAAGGCTCAGGAAACAGGAGTAATGATGCACCTGGTGACCCCTGAGCTAGACAAGGGACCGCCGGTAACCTATTGCACCTACCCGCTTAGAGGTAAACCGTTTGATAGATATTGGGACGAAATAGAAAGGCATTCCCTTAGCGAGATTAAAAAGGGGGAGGGGGGAAATAATCCCTTATTTAAGCTCATCCGACAGCATGGACTGTCTAGAGAATTTCCGCTGATAATATCTACTTTGAAGGCTTTCAGCCAGGGTAGAGTTAAGATAACGGCAGGCAAAGTGGTTAATGCTAAAGGAAAACCTATTAACGGGTATAATATGACCAACGAGATAAATGAACTGGTAAAAGGGGCGATTTCATGAGTTTAAAAACCTTCCTGGACAACAAAGATGTTAGAGCCAGGTTCTCAGAAGAATTTCCTAAACCTAAGTTTGGTCTGAAGAAGGAAGTCCTAGCGCCACCGGTGACGAAACATTACAGCCTAGTTGGCACAGCCTTTGATTATCTGTTGCGTTTTTATATTAAATGGCTTAACCCCCAAGCAATCGTGCAAGAATGGGTTGCTGAGCTATCTACAGAAAGAATGAGAGAATTAGGGCTTGCCTTAAATTCCCGAAGAGATCCGACCATGTTACCCATCCCAATCGATGATGATCTACTTGAGAAAGCTGATGAAATGCTTTCACAGACTAAGAAAGCTTATTCAGATTACATTAAATCAGGGAGAATGAATGACGAGGTTATAAAGTGCACTATCCTATTAGCTCAACTAGATACTTATTTCAGAGCAGGCATTATAGGTGAAGATTTTGGGATAGTAGACGATGGCGATGTAGCTGACCTACGAAGGCTTATTTCTATCATAAGCCCAGATTCTTTCAAAACAATTAGAATTCAAAAGAGACCACTTTAATGAACTTATAGGCTACTATACATTGTATAAAATTGGTGGTATACCTGATGCACCAGTTGAGCCCAAAATAGAAAATTTAGGCATTTACTACTCTCGTTATGGAGAGCTTTACACATTTCCAGTAGAAGCCGTAATTGTAGAAAGTAAGTTTGAATCTTTTAAGAAGTGGTTTAAGGAAAAAGCTGCTCAATTAAGCAAACGTAGAACGATTTAATGGGAGCGTATCAACCATGAACTTTATTTGTTTTGACCTTGAAGGACCGCTGTCACCTCAGGATAATGCCTACGAGTTAATGAAGCTTTTCCTCAACGGGGATAAGGTTTTTGAGGTCATCAGTCATTATGATGACCTGCTGACATTAGAAGAAAGGGAAGGCTATGAGCCTGGGGATACTCTGGCGCTTATTGTACCTTTCCTCGTGCTCCACAATATCTCTGAAGACAATATTGCCAGCTTAGCCAGCAAAGCAAGCCTAACTGGTGGTGCTGCTGAGCTTATCTCCTGGCTTCAGTCTAGGAGTTGGAAGGTATTTTGCATTAGCACCAGTTATGAACAATATGCCATTCACATTACCCAAAAATTAGGTATTTATGCCCATAATGTTGCTTGCACACCATTCCCTCTGGATAAGTTCCGTCTAACTTTATGTAAAGAAGACTCTACCCTACTGCGCCAGACTGAGCAAGATATCCTGACAATGAGCCCTGTTGACAATGATGACAAGATTAAGCAAAGATTAGATTACTTCTTCTGGGAAAAATTGCCTACCACTAATTTAGGTATGGCAATAAAAGAGGTAAAGCCGGTAGGTGGATGGCGTAAAGTAGCCGCTTTAAATAAATTCGCTGATACTTATGACCAGCCTTTATCCAAGTGGGTGGTGATTGGTGATAGCATCACCGATTTCAGGATGCTCCAGGCAGTAGAGGAGGAGGAAGGAGTAGCCATTGCTTTTAACGCTAATGAGTATGCCCTACCCTACTCGACTATGAGTCTGGCTTCCACATCCATTAGCGACTTAACTGAGGTGCTGGAAGCGTGGCAAAAAGGGCAACGAAACAGGGTGGAGAAAGTAGTAAGGGAAAAAGAAAAAATTGGGGGCACGGGGGATAGAGGTTACTTTCACTGGCTATCTGGGAGCAAAGATATAGATGAGGTCATTGAAATCCATAAAAGAATACGCCGCTTGGTTAGGCAAGAAGCCGGCAAACTAGGTTGACCTCATAGAAGCAAGTGGCTAGCCTCAGGGGTTCACCTTAGCTTTGTCCTATTTTATCTAGATATCTTTGACAGAATATAAAATCTTTGCTATATAGTATAGCATGAAGGTTTTCCCAGGATAGGAGAAGACTAAAATATTTTAAGGAGGTATGACATGACTTTTAAAGTAGTGATGACCCTACGCCACTTGGCTGGGGATGAGGAGGAGTGTCGGAAGATAGGTGCTGAGCTTTTCGTTATCCCCTGTCGGACAGAGGATGAACTCATTGCTGCCACTCAAGATGCTGATGGTATATTAACCCTCGGGCGACCTTTTACTAGGAAGGTAATAAGCAAGCTTAATAAGTGCAAGCTGATTCATAATTTAGGAGCAGGTTATGAGGGCATAGATGTTCAGGCAGCAACGGATTATGGCATCTGTATTTCCATTCCCGGCGATTACTGCGCAGAGGAAGTTGCTGAGCACACCATGGCACTCATCCTTGCCTGCACTAGAAAATTGGTTCGCCTTGATAAAGCAGTAAGGGAAGGGAAATGGGATGCGGATATTAGCTATTCTTCTTCCCAACCTAAGATAATGAAAATATTGTCACCCATGTTTCAGATAAAGGGGAAAACCTTGGGGATAATTGGCTTCGGTAGAATTGGACGCCTCATCGTTCCCAAAGCCAAAGGCTTTGGGTTAAGGGTTATTACCCTCGACCCTTACGTACCCCCAAATGTATTTAAAGAATTAGATGTGGAATCAGTAACATTTGACAAGTTGCTTAGTGAATCAGATTTTGTCTCAATCAATGCTGCACTGACCGAAGAGAACCGAAACCTACTGGGGATAGAGCAATTCAAGAAGATGAAGCCAACAGCTTATTTTATTAATGTTGCCCGCGGTGAGTTTACCAGTGCTGATGCTTTATATACTGCCCTTACTAATGGTTACATTGCCGGTGCCGGACTGGATGTAGTGAAAGGAGAATCTCTTAGTTTAGACCATCCTTTATTCAAACTGGAAAACGTAATTTTTACTGCCCATTCTGCTTTTTACTCCGAGTATTCCGTGGCCGAAATAAAGCGAAGACCCTATGAACACCTTGGACAGGTTTTTCGTGGAGAATGGCCCACCCGGTTTCTCAATCCTGAGGTCAAGGAGAAGTTTCTAGAAAGGTGGGGAAAAGCATAGTCAAAACCAAGCTGTTATCCTTTAATAGTGCTACTAGCCAGGAGACAGCAAAGAACCCTGACCTTGCTATGTAGTATAGCATGAGGGTTTTCCCAGGATGGGATAAGGCTAAAATATTTAAGGAGGTATGACATGGCTTTTAGAGTAGTGATGACCGTACGCCACTTCGTTCAGGACGAGGAGGAGTGTCGGAAGATAGGTGCTGAGCTTTTCGTTATCCCCTGTCAGACAGAGGATGAACTCATTGCTGCCACACAAGATGCTGATGCTATACTAACTATAGCAAAACCTTTTACCAGAAAGGTAATAAGCAAGCTTAATAAGTGTAAGCTGATTCATAGTATAGGAATAGGCTATGAGGGCATAGATGTTCAGGCAGCAACGGATTATGGCATCTGTATTTCCATTCCCGGCGATTACTGTTCAGAGGAACTCGCTGAGCACGCCATGGCACTCGTCCTTGCTTGTGCCAGAAAACTGGTTCGCCTTGATAGAGCAGTAAGGAGAGGAAAGACTTCTATTGAACATGATTCTACTCCCCAACCGGAAATACGGAAGATATGGCCACCTATGTTTCAGATAAAGGGGCAAACCTTGGGGATAATTGGCTTGGGCAGAAGTGGACGCCTCATTGTTCCCAAAGCCAAAGGCTTTGGGTTAAAGGTTATTGCCTTCGACCCTTACGTACCCCCAAATGTATTTAAAGAATTAGATGTGGAATCAGTAACCCTTGACAAGTTGCTTAGCCAATCAGATTTTGTCTCAGTCAATGTCGCCTTAACCAACGAGAGCCGGCACCTACTGGGGATAGAGCAATTCAAGAAGATGAAACCAACAGCTTATTTTATTAATGTTGCCCGCGGTGGTATTGCCGATGCTGATGCCTTATATACTGCCCTTGCCCATGGTTACATTGCCGGTGCCGGACTGGATGTAGTGGAAGGAGAATGTCTTAGTTTAGACCATCGTTTACGCAAACTGGAAAATGTAATCCTTACTGGCCATTCTGCTTTCTACT
>Ga0315282_10016487_pt1 | contig 10791 bp, 6 predicted proteins | sample YL17G07_20_MG_FD_203693 | JGI IMG/M metagenome (GOLD analysis project Ga0315282, IMG submission 203693) | Sediment microbial communities from Yellowstone Lake, YNP, Wyoming, USA - YL17G07_20 | ecosystem: Environmental > Aquatic > Freshwater > Lake > Sediment | place: USA: Wyoming | collected... | reverse complement strand
TCGCAGCTTCCAACCCATTCACCCCCATCATAAACCAGTCATACAGAGGCACACGAAATATTCCTATATCGTAATACGCAATATATCGAAACCGGATATAAAAAGGTTACGTGCATTTACGAACACTTCTTTTTCCCCATTTTCATAAGATTTTGCGGAACAAAGGTAGCGATTCAAACATACTTCCCAAAAAGTTTCATAAACAGATGGCACTGTTAAGTTATTTGTCATGACCGTTAGACTTCCTATGGTTAGACAACGAAGGGCGATACTGTTAAGTTAAGTGACCCAGCCAATTCCTCAAAGAGTCAATGTGTTGAGTTGCTTGGGAGCTAAGGGCCATGTTTTTATGGCGAGCTCAGCAAGTTTCTTTTGTCTGTCGTTTATCTCTTTTGGTCCCCACGGCTCTGTCTCCAAATTCACTTAGGTTGATTTGAAAATGCCTATTTCAGGAGGCTCAACACTCCGTCTTTTACTTTGAATTCTCAACTTTCGAAATAAAACAATGATTTAGAGACAGAGCCGGTCCCCACTTAGTATTGTCGTTTGTCATATCATATATACGACTTGTTATGAGTATCTGAGATTTTTTGAACTCAGTTCTCTTAGCTTGAAACGAAGCATTCCCAAGATCTACATTTGTCTTTGACTTGATTAATGTCAAATTCCCGATTCTTTTTGCATATGCCTCAAAAGTTTCAGCATCAAAAACAGGAAAAACAAGAACTAAAGGTGATAGCTAAATGAAGAAAATCTTGGTCAGTCTTCCTGACGGAGTGGTTGAAACCCTAGACAATGAATTAATAGGTAAGGTCGGACAAACCCGCTCCGATACGCTACGCACAATAATCATGAATTGGCTATCAGAGCAAGGTTATCTCGCAAAAGGTGGAAAACATGAAAAAAGCGAAAGTTAAGCGAGAAGTCAACGAAGAAATCGACTTGTTAGACACGATGCTCTCCAGTCTTGTAGAATTACTAGAAGAAAAGGGTATTATAACGCAGGAGGAATATGAAAGGCGAATAAAGGAAAAAGTCAAGGTCAATTAAGTAAAAGGTTGATGGTAGTAGAAGATTGTTCCATAAGACTTATTTTTGGCTTGGTGCCAAGTATCTTGAAGAGAAAGGGGATAAGGTCTAGGAAAATGTTTAAATTATCGTGTAGTGCTTCTTACTATATCAGATTAGATCGTCATATGAATGTTACAAGAACGAAAAGACGCACAGATAGCGATAAATACATGAGCTGTTTTACAAATCATAAGTTTCAATTCATAAAGCTAATAGGAGGTACATTAAGTAACGCGATATGGTCGACGTAGACTATATTGCTATTTGCCAACTGGTTAAGTGAGAGATATGAGTACGAAGTCAGTTTTTAGCTACATTAATGATATGCGTTCTGATCTTAATAGAATGGAAGCCAAAGGTTTTGTCGATTGCTCCTTTGTGGCAAAAATCGATACTCTGGGCTCAGAACTTACTAAAATGAAACAATATTGGGCAAATCAAAAAGCGGTTTCTGTTGGGTCTGCGTTCATATTCTACTCGGCAATGCATAATGCAGAGCTTGTTCTAAGCAAGATGAGAGATAGATTTAACAAGGCTCATAAAACTGATGACAATCCGGGTGTTGCTTGCGATTCTTTGTTAGTAATGCCCGTCATTTCTGAAGTATTCCAAAAAACAGCTCAAGCCGCTGAGGAAAAACAGAGATTGAATCCGTTTCTTCCAACTGAAATGCTGAAGTTAGTTTCTACACTAAGAACCACCGCTAAACTGGTTAATTTACTCCCAACACTCGATGAAGAAGTGAAGGGAACCGATAAGAACCGACTTAAAGAGACTGCTATGGAGATAGACAAGAAATTTGTCGCTTCCAATCTCCTCAACGATCTCTAAAGTCTTTCTAGACACTAGTGTTCTAGTCTCGGCATCTGTTTATGGCTCTTACCAGGATCTTGGTGTCAAGTTAGAACACGAGTTTTATGCGAAGACTGTCCCTCTCTTCGATATTATCAAAAAGTATGTTGACAAGCGTGTTGGAATAATCAGTTTCACGATCGAGACACAAGCAATCGCCGTTATTGCGAGCGCTGTTACAAGCGCACTCGAAGAAAAAGCAGAGAAAATCGTAGACCCTGAATCAAGAGCTAAATTGTTTGAGAGCCATACCATTTTCTTTGATCAATGTCTTGCTCATTTACAGGACAATCTTTCGATTTTGCAAAGAGAACCCGTCGTACAGTCTGAAAAATTCCGATACTATTCAGATGTAACAATCATGTACAATGCCCTTCGAAATACCGCTAAGAATCTGGACATAGACCAGATTATAAACGGAAATGTGACTTCTAGATACCGAGGGACAATACGCCATGAGGTTTACGAGCAGTATAAGAAACGATACAAACAACTTCTCAAACTCCAGAACGAACCAGTCGAGGAATCTGACAAAACAATATTGTGTGAAGCCATCTGTCTTCTAGATTATTATCGGAAGACCATAAGCCCAGGCGTAAAAATGTATCTGGCTTCTACAGACTACCATTTTTCGCCGTGTGATTCAGAAGGGGAGATAACGGAACAGATTAAGAAGAAATTTCAGATTGTTTGTGATTGGCCAGATGAGATAGCGGGATACTTGAAGTCCGACGGCTTTAATTAAGAACAGATACTGTTTCATCGCATCGAAAACATTCGTTTCGACTAAATGCACAATTGATAGATAGTCATGACAAATAACTTAACAGTGCCATGTCTTAACCCGTAATCACATGTCTGTCCTTCCACAACTTCCAACCAGCCACTAAAAATATCACCCAGCCGGGACCAAAAACACCCTTAACGTCCAACCCCATCCAGAAAACCAAAGCAGTGACAGCGAACCCAAAAACCACAGCCACAATTGAAGAGGCGAGAACCCAACGCCCAAACCTCCCCCGATAAAGCCCGTAACAGGCATAAACTCCAAAAACAACCGAAACTATGGACAAAATGGCAAAAATGGCAACCTGGTAAATCACGTTAACAGCCAGCGACACAACCAAGTAGGCAGAACCAACCAAAAGAAGCAGGGACAAAGCCTCAAACCGCCCCTTCCACTCAGCCGGCAAAGGCTTAAGCCTAGCCCCACATCCAGAACAAAAACTGGCATTAGCCAAATTCTCAAAACCACACTTAGCACACTTAACGCGCCGAGACTTCTTCTCAGACTCCAAACACACCACACAAAAATCAATATCACCGTTTCTTTTTAAATGCTTTTCTCAAAGCTTACATGCCGCCGCCATAATTTGCCAAATACAAAACGAGTCAGATCAGATAAACAGAAAAATTATGGGGTTATGAAAAGACTTAGGCTATACAAGCGCCTCAACAGACAATGCGTTTATCACCCAGTTGGAGTCAACTCCTCCACCGTCATGGAAGACCATGGTTAACTGGCCGTCATTAACTGAAACTGTGAAGGTAACCTCCTTAAATGTTCCAGGAGGCACGGTGATGTTGCCGACGGCTAACACGCCCTCTGCATATATATCCATTTTATCGTGCATGGAGTTTGCATCGCCAACCACCAATGTAACCTGGTACATCCCATTTGCAACATCCACTTTGAACATTCCATCAACGCTTGAAAATACAAAGTCTCTCCTTAAAGCGTCTGGAGCGCCACGGTCACGGGACTGCAAATTAGCTATAGCAGACCAACCGTAACCTATGGACGGCGAGTACACCGTATTCTCCGCAACTCTTAGGAAACCAGCCTCCACCAGCGACGAATTAGTGCCAAAGTCAAAATCAAAATTCAATGTAACAGCCGACTTAACGTAAATGCAGTTTACAACCCAGTTAGCATCTTTTCCTCCACCATCAATGAACGTTAGCTCTAAATGCCCAGCCCAAACCTCAACATAGAAGACCACCTCAGCAAACCTGCCCGCCTCAACCGTAAGGTTGCTAACAACTAAAACTCCCTCAGCATAAACGTAAACATTGTCATGAGAGTAGGCGTTGTCTCCAACAATCACCTGAACCATGTACTTACCATTTGGAACATCAACCCTAAACGTCCTATTAGAAGATGAAAACACAAAATCCCTTCTCAAAGCGTCTGGAGAACCCCTATCACGAGCCCATAAGCCGCTTGTGTCAACCCATCCAAAACCAGTATCCTCAGAATACAAAGTTGTGGACAGCACTTGTGTGTAACCAGCCTCAACCGCAGAAGAATCCGTGCCGAAATCAAACTTCCTTTCAGCATACCGTTCAACGATTAGGGCGTTGATAACCCAATTAGAGTCACTGCCGCCGGCATCCAGAAGCGTTAAGTCCAATGCGCCATCAGTTACTGAAACCGTGAAAACCTTCTGCACAAATTCTCCAGCCTTAACTGAGATCACGGCCTGCAACACGCCCTCGGCGTATACGTAGATGTTGTCATGCATGAAAGACTGGTCTCCCACAACAACCATAACCAAATAATCGCCGTTTGGAACATCAACTGTAAACGTTGCATTACCTGAAGAAAACACAAAATCCCTGCGCAGATTATCTGGAGACCCTCTATCTCGACAATAAAGTCCGGAAATGTCTTCCCAGCCGTACCCTCTCAACGAGGAGTAAATGCTAGACGGGTCGATTCTCACATACCCTTCCTCTACCGGGGATGTACCCGTGCCAAAATCAAAATGTCTAGACCGTGACAACACTGTCACCTCTCCATTTACGGTTAAGCATGGAATGGTTTCCACGTCACGATTAAGCAGATAAGTATCATTAACGTCAAATTGGAGAGGGGAACTACCTACTGTCAAACCTAGGAATTTTATCTGGCAGAGGATGCCACTGCCATTAAACGCGGGCTCATTTCCAATCAAGCTGGCACCTATCATAACATAGTTTGCACCCATTGCTGGACCAGCTTGAACGAATGTTCTCCCTGTGAACACATGATTAGGTGGAAGCCAAGCATCTGTGCAGTTCAACACCGCTGGGTCAAAACACAGTTTAACTTGCCACGCATACATATCAGTCACGTTAGCGACAGTCACATTCACCGAAAAGGATGCATTTGCCTCCACTGTAGTGTTAGAAGGTGTCACCGAAACTGTTGTAACTGTCTGCTTCTTATATATTGCTCTTAAGGTTCCGAAACTTGATACTGTTGCTGTCGTATTTCTAGCATTTGGATCAGAAACGCTAAGGCCACCACTAGTTTCCCATAGGAGAAATTCATAGCCACTCTCGGAATTGTAGGTTACAGCATAAGCACTAGGACTCTTTGAAATGTACGTGGGAAGATTATGCGGTGTGCCATCAAATACTATCTGTCCCTTGTTGAATGTTGAACTGTCATCTTGCCTCGACTCCAAATGAACAGTGTATGCTAGCACGCGCACTGTGATGGCGTTGATAACCCAGTTCACGTCAGTTCCACCAGCATCATGGAATTTGAGGTTAAGCTGGCCGTCGTTGACCGACACATTGAATGTCTGAGTGCTAAATGTGCCTGCGCCAACAGTCAAATGGTTCACCCAAAGAACACCATCAGCATAAACGTCAATCAAGTCATGCGCGTAGCTGTTGTCACCGATGACCAAAGTAACATTGTAGTAACCATTAGCCAAATCAACATTGAACGTGTGATCAGAACTGCCGAAGACAAAGTCCCTCTTAAGATTGTCCGGCGCACCCCTATCACGAGAATCAAGCCCGCTGGACGTGTCCCATCCATGACCTATCAACGTAGAATACGTTGTTGAAGGCAACACTTGCGTGTAGCCGGGCTCGACGGGAGAAGAGTCCATGCCAAAGTCGAATCTCAAAGGTACGCGAGTGCCTACATACAAAACTTGCACTCCTCCTGTGCTTAATACATTGGAAATTGCTAGAATATGCGTTTCATCATAACAATAAACTTTGCCTATTCCATTTGTGCTACTCTCATAAACCGCTCCAGATTCTCCACCCGTCCCGATGAAGAGTTGATCCTCATAAGCCACCATGGATATTATATCATCAGGCGCTGTCCAAAAAACCTCTTTTGTCGCTCCGTTAAATCTCTGTAGCTCCCCCGAATTCATACCCATATACAAGTATCCTTCAAAGGTTTCTAGTTCCCACATATTATTGCCTTGGGAACCTAACACCGTGTTCCATGTATCCCCATTTGAAGACCTGTACACTGTACCTAAATAAGCACAAGCGTACAGATAGCCTCCGTAAAGTTCGAAATCGTAGATGCAACTTCCCCCTAGATTCATGATGTGCTGAAACGTTGTTCCGTTGTAGCGACCAATTTGGTCAAAACCTATATCCCCGAGATATAACGTATCATTCCACACGTATGCAGTTCTCATGCCAGACCAGCCCGTGTAATCAACAACTCTTGTCCAATTGTTCTCACTTTCATATCGATACAATCTCCCTGAACCCCATGCGGTACCAGCATATAGCTTGTCTCTAAATACCACCAACGAAGACACTTGGTCATCCATGTTGTCACCAACCATCGTCCAAACATGCTCACCCAGAACATTAGTTCCATCATACCTATACACCCGACCTATTCCTGCACTAGGGCTCGATGTCGACATAGTACCAGCATACAAATAACCGTCATAATCAACCAGGGAAAGCACGGCGAACTCCAATGAAATACCCGCATATGCCACCTGCAATTTGTCTATCACAAACCCATCATAAGTTATACTGTAGTCTGATAAAAGTTGAATTAGAATCGTGTTGCCAGACACCCAACTGCTCCATGTGTCATCATACGAGCCGGAATAGCTGTTAATGACTGTCCCATTGCCATTTTTCACGTAAACGTAGTCGTAACCGCTTTCAGTCCGAATATAAGTGAAATGAACTTTCATTGCTGTCGCGCCGGAGCGGGTTATATTCCACATTGCATTGTAGTTGTTCGAATACGGGTGGGGACTCTGTATGCTGACATTCTCCGATGCAGGTATCGGCGTCAGCGTTTCCCATTCCGCACCGCCTATATATCTATACACTACAGCAGGATTACTTGTACCTGCATAGAGACCCCCAGCGGGTGCGCTAGGAATAATGCTGGATGCTGCTGAGCAATAGATGTTTTTTGTTCGAGCGTCAGTCCAAGCTGCATTCGGGTAGTATGTGTCATTTACTGGTCGAACAGTGATTGCGAGTCCTTTGCCTATCCATCCATCGCTGATAGTTTTAGGAACACTCCAATTCGTGAGTTGTGAACAGTTAGTGGCTCTGTACTTAGCGTATCTTCCAACATTGCAAACTGCATGAATAAATCCTCTAACATCTTGGGTTTGCGTTCCTTCTCCGTCCACAACAAGCGCGAGAGATTTTTCGTCTTCCAGTCCAGACGTAAATAAAGGTTGTCCCTTCGTCCATGTTGAGCCCTTATTAGTGCTGTAGGAATACCAAATGTCTATATTACTTGCACTCCATTTATATTGAAATCCAACCACGACAGCGTCCCCTCCATGTGTAGCTGCGATAGAGGGAAACTGGCAATCATTAGGTAACCCATCTACGTCAGAGAATTGTGTCCATGTACCGCCGAAGTCAGTGGAGCGTTCTACGCGAATTTCACAGAGACTATCATAGTCTGCGCCCCACTTGTAAGCAATATATATGTTGCCTTCGGCGTTTGCGATGCTTGTCTGTGCATGCACGTTATAGTCAGGCCAGTCTCCGTGTAATTTAGTGACGGCCCATGTAGCTCCATGGTCTGTTGATTTTGCGAACATTAAATCCCGGTCATCATAGTTGTAAACGTATTCGTAGGAAATGTACTGAAAGTTTCCTGAACCATATTGGTATTCACATGTTACTGATGGAAAACGGTCGTCACTTCCCAGAGTGTTTGCCACTGGACTGCTACTCCATGTACCATTTACGAACCGCAGAACCCAGATGTCATGATCGTTCGACGCCCATTCACGTTCAAACGCCACATAGATTTCATTGTTATATGGGTCAGTTGCTATTGAAGGGTAGCCCAAATCGTGTGATGAATCAGAGGCTCCCATAAGGAATGGCCAAGTTGCTCCTCTATCAGATGATTTTCTAACAAAAATTGCGGTCTGGTTAAGCGAACCGCGATCTGCATAAGCTACGTACATGTTTCCGCTGCTATCTGTGGCCATTGCGATTTTCTGGTCTACCGAATCCTGATCTAAATTAACTAACCTTTCCTCTGTCCAAGTTGTTTCCAAGAGCGGTAACGTTGCGTTCAAATAAACGTAATTCCCGTTGATTGTTTGACATGGAGTGCCTATTGAGTCTGCATACTCAACTGCGAATTTAGAGATGCTGCCGACGGTAGAGGAGCCTCCGTCATATACTTTGAGGAAATATAATTGGTTATAAATGGTTGGCACATAATTTTTGAACTCTGTTATATCAAATAGTATATTGTTTGAGCAGAAAGGAACACTGCCACCAAAAACGTATTGGCTAAATGACTTGGTTATTATAGGCGCACTTGGATCACCCAAACCAACTGCTATGTCACATTCGTTTCTTTTGTCATGACTTATCCTGAAAGTCGCAGCCAATTGGGGCTTGTAGCCAACCAGATCATAGTAAAACATGCAGTATCCCACACGCTGTTTCATAGCCTCGTAGGAAATCCAATAGAAGCCGTCGTTAACGTTCTCCCAGCCGCCCACACCCCATGAATTGGCTACTTTAAAGGCGCCGTAACGCGTTTGCCCATTTTCAGTGTAGGCAACATTGTCGTCGTAGCCTACTATAGTGTTAGCGTGATTCACAGTGGGGTTGACATAATTGTCTAAGGTCCAAAAATCTGCGCTTGTGAGACTTGTATAATTGTCTGCGTCTACGCCAATTACTGCCAAATGGTCAGAGGCTATCCAGTTCTTGAGATTGGCTAATCCCGTACTTGTGCTAACATCCATATATTGATAGCCGCTGCTGTTGCCACGATATAATGGGGCTTCTGTCCAAGCCTCTTCTGATGGCCATGTTGTGTAGTCTGTCGGGTTGTAAGGCATCTTTTCCCATGATGATGCGCCGATGAAGCAGACGAGTTGCATTGCGCTGTAGAAAGATGAGCCAGCATCCACCCCGTTGTTTATCAGATTATAGATGAAGGCTGGGCTAATTATTCTGTTTTGGTAGCTTTGGGTTGGATGCCCAGAGTATCCTCCTTCCCATGCTGCCCCGGAGAAATTCCACGCGTGTTCTTTTGCTTCTTGAAAAGTCTTAACGTAGTATCCGACAGCCCAAGCCACGCACGAGCCCTCTCCGTCTTGGTTTCCAATCGGCGGAAACCACGGTTTTGCTGATTGATCTACGCTAGGAGGTGAACTTCGATAAGTCACGCTGTCAACAACGTATGCATTCTCAGCAATTCTCGCCCACTCGTCATCCGTGGGAGGTCGCAAACCCGTTCCATAACCATTAATCAGTTGGCTGTAGTCTCGTCCTTTTACATAAACTCCAACTCTGCTTTTCAACTCTCCCAGTTCAAACTGACTGATCTTATGTTCTGCGATTCCAGCCTCCTCATCACTTCCTTTCGCCGCATTGCTAATGTCGGGAAATGTTTCAACACCAATTAGAGGAGAACTCGCATTTTCCTCAATACTTGCATTAGCAACATGAGAACTGGCAATGTACGCACGTGCATCTGCTGCTTCGACTTTACCGAGTAAATTAGTCCCAATACTACTGATGACGCCTAAAATCAAAAATGCAATTAGAATGCCAGAGAAGACTTTAAAGTTCAACTACCATTTCCTCACCCAGCTTCCCCAATTTGTTGTGAAAGCAACCCCCATTTATAATTTGTGGAAGACTCTTCTATACACCATCTTGAGCGCTCAAGAAATTGTCTTCACTAAGAAGCGTGCATGCTTGTTTCTAAATTCGTGTGTGGAGTGTCTCTTCTTTGTAGGTTGGTTTGGCTTGTTGGTGGTGACGGTTAGTTGAGCCGCAAAAGGTGCCGTGAGACACGCTATTCAGCCTTATTACGCTCAAAAAGGGAATTTAGGAAAACACGCATGCGAGACGATAACTTTCGCTTCATATCTAATGTTAAGGACAATCGTGAGCGCGCACGCAATCATAGTTCGGCAAAGGAACTCGAAAGCAATAGAAAAACTATTCGTCCAACACGGTATAAAACACACAAAAATGAAAGCTTGGTGTTAGCTCTCAGCGCGTCTCTGAATGTCAGCAAACAGTAACGCTTAAAACGAAGCCTTCTGCTTTCTAGTAACACGTAGCATCCATCCCACTTCACGGAGCGAAAACTCGCCAGTGAAGCCTTCACCACCGACTACGCCACACATGCCTACAAAGGAGGAAGAGGCTGGAAAGGCGACGTCAAAAACATGCTACTAGACATAGACAAAATCAAAGCGTTAGGATGGAAACCCAAACACAACACCCAACAAGCCATAAGAAAAGCCACAGAACATCTGATAACTGAACTGTAGCGCGTGCTTCGACCTTAATGAAATTTTGAGCCCAACAACACCACAGTGACGCGCTTGTCGATGAACAATACTTGCTTCAACCGTCTGGTTAAGACCCGCAGTCTAACCTTAACCAACTCAACCAAATTTTGAAAGTAACCCCTCAACAACGGATACTTGCATTTCCCCTTAAAATACTCACATTTTTCACGCATACCCGCCTAGAAACATATGGGCTTCCAAACCCACACGGCGAAGTGTAACCCGCATCAAACTTCCTCAGACACCAAACCCTACCACCCATAAAAAGACAGAAGCTATCCCTAGAAGCGCTCAT
>Ga0315282_10016486_pt1 | contig 10791 bp, 8 predicted proteins | sample YL17G07_20_MG_FD_203693 | JGI IMG/M metagenome (GOLD analysis project Ga0315282, IMG submission 203693) | Sediment microbial communities from Yellowstone Lake, YNP, Wyoming, USA - YL17G07_20 | ecosystem: Environmental > Aquatic > Freshwater > Lake > Sediment | place: USA: Wyoming | collected... | reverse complement strand
GGCATCACGGAAGGCGGTGAGATCGTCGACCCGATGTTCGTACTTTGGCTGAGGGGATTGGCGGAGCGCCCGTATCGGCGTGCCTGACGTAGGCCGCCTCAAGGGATGTACCCGTATGAGATTGCGCCTGCTCTTGGCGGGGCAGATGACGGGGTCCAGGATGACGGTCTCGTCCGAGTTGAACCTGATGTGCTGCATGCCACCATAGGCAGCGATGTACTGATCCTGCTTTCCTATCGGCTCGCCCAGCTTCTCGATCTCTATCTCGCAGGCCTCTTCAGCAAGCTTCTTGGGGGACGCTCTGTACCCCTTGAAAGCATAGAGGGCATTCAGAAGGCCGACGGTGATGGCTGATGAGGAGCCGAGGCCCGTGCCTCTGGATGGGATGTCCGCGATCGTCGTGACCTCGATCCCATTCCTTATTCCGGTCTTCTTTAGGCACTCGCGAACGATGCCATGCTCGAGCTTGTCCACCGAATCTACAATCTCAGTTTTCGAGTAGCTAACGCGGATATCGTCGTCGAAACGCTTGTTTATCGTGCAATAGACGTACTTCTTGATGGCGCAGCTAACGACCGCGTCAAAACCAGTGTGGTAGTAGTCCGCGATGTCGGTGCCTCCGCCCGCGAAGCTCACTCGAAGGGGCGTTCTTGAGATGATCATTGAGTCTCCTCGAATAACGGGCTCGACTGAAATAACCTTGTCGGTGGAGGGTCGGCACTGACATATTAACCTAAGCGTCGCCCAGATCGATTCCGGTCGGTCGTGCGGCAGTCAGACCGTCAGGAGCGGGTTGGAAAGCTCTCGAAAGTCTGAATGTGAGCGGCTTGCGGTGGAACCGTTATGGCGACTGATAGGTGGGTTCTGGAGCCTATCGCTAGCTTCGACCGAAAGGGTAAAAACGAAGTCTCCCATTCTGAAGCCGTTGCCAACACTGGAGACCAGGACCGTCAGGAACATCTCTTACATGGGCGTCTCGCAAGCTGCTACTCTGTTCCTGTCCTTGCTTACCGTCACAATTCTTGCGCGGATACTAACGCCGGAGGATTTCGGGATCGTTAGCATCGGCGCGTTGTTCATGTTCTTGTTCGCAACCATTCAGGATTTTGGTGTGGGAAATGCGGTGATCCAAAGGGACACTCGAATCGAGGAATCCATTTCCGTGATGCTTTCTCTACGTTGGATTATTGCGGGTATCCTGTTTCTCGTCATCGTCGCGTTCTCACCCATGATCGCAAGCTTCTATGGCAATCCAGCAATCTTGCCCGTGATTATCGTCATGAGCTTGAACCTCTTCATACAACCAATCTCCTTCTCTTCCTCTGTCATGCTCAGCAGGAAGCTTGAATTCTCGAAGCTCGCCAAAGCAGCTATCGTCTCGTCCGCGTCAACAGCGGCCGTGTCCATTTGCCTCGCCTTGCTCGATTTCTCCTATTGGAGTATCGTCTTCGGATCACTTGCTGGAACCGTTTCTTCCGTCTTTGCGATGAGATACTTCGAGAGGACTAGACTCAGACCGAAGATTGACAAGAAGCTCATGCGAGAGCTCATGGGATTTGGTGTGCATCTCCTCATTAATGGACTCATGGTTTTTGTAATACTAAGTGTGGATCAAATAGTCGTGGGTAAGGTCCTGGGAATCATAACGTTGGGTGTATACTACATTGCCATAAAATTCGGCAGAATCTTAGGCCAACAGATATCGGGGACCGTCAACGCAGTCCTGTTTCCTACTATGGCGCGGATAAAGGATTCAATGGAGCATCTCAAGGTAGCGTACGTTCAATCCCTGAGGATGATAGCAATTATCGTCGCGCCTCTGAGCCTAGGTCTATCGTCGCTCTCGTTGCCATTTGCCAGCGTAGTTCTCGGTCCACGTTGGGCCGTCGCTTCCGTACCGATAGCCGTCATTTCGTTCCAAGGGCTTCTGTTTGCGTTGATTACGCCAGCGGCTAACGTTCTGATATCCGTTGGCAAGCCGAGATACATGGCTATCGAGGCTTCGAGCGTGGCGACAGCTATGGTCATCGCGATCTATCCCGTGACTACCCTCTTCGGAATCAATGGCGTGTGTGTTCTCACGACATCCCTTTCGCTGTGTGCACTAGTATACTATCTCGCTGTCCTCTCTCACGTCTTCAAGGAAAGATTCATTGAGATCGCAAGACCAATGGCTCCCCCTCTACTGAGCGGTTTGGTGACTTATGCCGTGCTGTTGTTGTGGGTCTCTATTGTTCCAACAAGCGCGTTCTGGTTAGTCACGCTTGCCCTTTCGGGCGCTGGCCTATACATCGTCCTTCTGCATTTCACCAGTAAGGGGCGCGATGTTCGCGATATTCTCAGTCTTTTCAATAAATCGTTCCTGCGCCGTCAAACGATGTGAACTATGTGATGTGGTGCGTGTCTGTTACTATTTGTCACCGTCCGGCGATGGATGGTGGAGAACCAACAGTACTATAGCCCGAGGGAATGGCGAGTCAGGCAGCTGGCGCCTGCTCTGTAGAAACCCTGTGAAAAGCGACATTCTAGAAAGGTAGAAACGTCGGCAAGATATGACCCCTCTCAGGAGCCAGCCAATGATCTTTTGCGGGATCACTGGCTCCAGGGATGGGATAGCCTCTTGCCGCGGGATGGGAAGAAAGCGAACCAGCATAAACTGGTTCGCATTGTTCGTAGACAGATGAGGGTACTGAAGCGCTCCCGGTACCCTCTCAGGAATTCGAGATACGCCAACCACCTGTACACGGACCACCAGCATGTGGTCCTGCTGGCGCTCCGCCAGCACTTCAGGAAGTCGTACAGGGACTTCTGCGAGGAGATCGAGGTTTGCACCCTCCTGCTTGAGGAATTAGGACTGAGAAGGGTGCCACATTGGACTACGCTGCGCAAGTTCTCGAAGAGGGCGAACACGAGGAGGCTCGAGCGCCTCCTCCTCGCGTTCTTGGAGGAGGCGAGGGTCAGGGTTCTCTATCTGGCGGTCGATTCGACCGGGTTCAGCTCGACATCCGCGAGCACGTACTACACCCGCGTTCTCGAGTTCAGGAAAAGCACGCTAGGAGGACATAGGCGAGGTGTCCTGACGCGTCGTTACATGAAGCAGACGGTGGCGGTGGAGACGAGGAAGCAGCTGATCGTGGCGGTGAAGTTCAGGCGTGGTCCGGCGAACGATTCGCCGGACTTCGTCTGGACTCTCAAGAAGGTCCGGCTAGCCGAGCTTCCCGTGAAGCTGGTCGTAGCCGACAAGGGTTACGACGCGGAATCGAATCACGAGTGCGCCCAGGATGTCCTGGGCGCGAGGACGGCGATACCCGTCCGCGCAGCATCCCGTCCGAAGATCAAGATGAGGGGAAGGCGACGGAAGAAGCAGGCCAAGGAGTTTGACCGGCCTGGATACAACCAGCGTCCGAAGGTGGATACTGTGTTCTCTGTGGAGAAGCGGACGATGGGGTCTCATGTGCTGGCGCGCGTGACCGCGCAGCAGCACAAGGAATTAATCTTCCGGGCGTTTTCATACAACTCGAGGAGGTTGGAGACTCTCTTTTTGCTCTTCATCGAGGATTTCTACAAAGCACTGGCGCCAAAGCAATTTTATATCGAAACACTTCTTTTGTATTCCAGCAGGGCAGGTCAAGCATGAAAGTCGTGATTCTAGCTGGTGGTGTCGGTTCAAGGATCAGCGAGGAGAGCGTGGTCCGACCCAAGCCCATGATCGAGATTGGCGGTATGCCCATTCTATGGCACATCATGAAGATATATTCGCACTTCGGGTTCAAGGACTTCGTCATCTGTCTTGGCTACAAAGGCTACATGATAAGTGAGTATTTCGCGCATTATCACTTGCACACGTCTGATGTGACCGTGGACCTGAAGACCAATGCAGTCGAGATTCACAGTAGCTCCGCGGAACCCTGGAAGGTGACATTGGTCAACACCGGTGAGAATACCATGACCGGGGGACGAATCAAACGCATTCAGCCCTATGTGGGAAAAAAGACTTTCATGCTCACCTATGGCGATGGCGTGGCAGACATCGATGTCAAGAAGTTGCTAGAGTTCCACCGCTCTCACGGCAAAAGCGTTACGCTAACTGCAGTCAAACCCGCAGGACGGTTCGGGTTGTTGGACCTTGAAGGATCGAATCGGGTACACACCTTTAGCGAAAAGCCGTCCGGGGACGGTAGTTATAAGAACGGTGGTTTCTTCGTTTGCGAACCGAAGGTGTTCGACTATCTGTCCGGAGACAACACCATCTGGGAGAGAGAACCCCTGGAGAGATTGGCCAAGGAAGGAGAACTGATGGCCTACAAGCACGATTCCTTCTGGGCCGCTCTCGACACATTGAGAGACAAGAACCAACTGGAATCATTGTGGAACAGCGACAAGGCCCCCTGGAGGGTCTGGGATTGAGTGGAAAGCGCTTGGGAACGGCTATTGAATCTCTCAAAGGCAGGAAGATCCTGGTCACTGGCAACACCGGCTTCATGGGAGGCTGGCTCTCCGCGTGGCTCATCTCTTCGGGAGCGAAGGTAACGGGGTACTCGCTGGATCCGCCCACCGACCCTTCAATGTTCGATGCCATCGGTCTGAAAGAAAGAATGACATGCGAGCTGGGCGACATAAACGACCTGGAGCACATGAAGGATGCGATTAAGCGTTCAGGGGCAGAGGTTGTGTTCCACCTGGCGGCACAGCCCCTGGTCAGAAGATCATACTTGGAACCGATTCTAACGATTGACACGAACGTCGTGGGCACGGCCAATGTGCTTGAGGCGGTCCGGGGAGCGCCTTCAGTCAAGGCATGCGTCTGTATCACTAGCGACAAGTGCTATGAGAACCGGGAATGGGTTCACGGATATCGTGAGATTGATCCCATGGGAGGCAAAGATCCCTATAGCGCTAGCAAGGGGGCCGCGGAGCTCATAATCGCCTCATATCGAGATTCCTTCTTCGGCACGGGGAGCGATGGCAAGCGCCGCGTAGGTGTGGCTTCGGCTCGAGCAGGAAACATCATCGGTGGAGGCGACTGGGCTGAGGACAGAATTGTGCCGGATTGTATGCGCGCCCTGAGTGCCGGGAGACCGATCCAGATCAGGAATCCCGCTGCTGTACGCCCGTGGCAGCACGTCTTGGAACCGTTGGCTGGCTATCTGCAACTAGCATCGAAACTACTCACCGATCCTGATCATCATTCATCTGCTTGGAACTTCGGGCCGCGAGCGGAGGACCATGTGTCCGTCGAGCAACTGGTGCAGCTCATTCTGGACCAATGGGGCGGCGGTAAGACGGAACTCATGTCAAGACCAAACCAGCCACACGAGGCTGGCACTCTTCGATTGGACTGCACGAAGGCGCACACTGGATTAGGGTGGTACCCCGTACTCCCCCTGAAGGAAAGCGTTAGGATGACCGTGGATTGGTACAAAGAATACCAGAAAGAGCCGTCAACGCTGTGGGACACCACCCTGAAGCAGATTAATGGGTACCTGCAGAAGGTTCAACACTCAGACTCTGGGGGATGAGGATATGGCCAAGAAGAAGACGCCCACCCATGAGCATGAGGCGATTCTGAAGAATTCTGAACTTGACGATATCAAAGCTGAGGACTTGAGGGCTCGTATTCTTGAGCTAGCGGGAGAGTATGCTGTTGCGGCCCACGGTCCGAAGAAATTCAAACCTGAGAAATCCAATGTTCCTGTCTCCGGAAGGGTCTACGACGCTTCTGACTTGCGTCACCTCGTGGCGTCCTCCCTCGATTTCTGGCTCACCACTGGTCGGTTCAACGATGCCTTCGAATCCCGCCTGTCAGATTTCGTGGGTGCCAAACACGCCCTGACTGTCAATTCAGGATCATCCGCCAATCTGCTAGCGGTTTCGGCCCTAACCTCTCCGGAATTGGGAAAAGATGCACTGAGACCAGGTGACGAAGTCATCACCGTCGCGGCAGGCTTTCCCACGACCGTGAATCCTATCGTCCAAAATGGGCTGATGCCCGTGTTCGTTGATGTTGACATCCCGACCTACGGCATCCTAGTGTCAGAGGTCAAGAAAGCAATCACACCAAAGACTAAGGCAATTGTGGCGGCGCACACTCTCGGGAACCCATTCGATCTCGATGGCATTTGCCGGATCGCGAAAGACAATGACCTGTTTCTGATCGAAGATTGTTGTGATGCGCTTGGCTCAACTTATCGAGGTAAGAAGGTAGGGACGTTCGGAGATATCTCCACTTTCAGTTTCTATCCTGCTCACCACATCACTACAGGTGAAGGTGGCGCCGTGCTCACTAACGACAAGACGCTGGCGAGGACCCTTGAATCGATGCGCGATTGGGGCCGAGATTGTCATTGTCCTCCAGGAAAGGACAACACATGCGGACGGAGGTTCAGCCAGCATCTGGGAGATCTTCCCTATGGCTACGACCACAAGTACACCTACTCCAATCTGGGATACAATCTCAAGATGACTGATATGCAGGCGGCGGTGGGTCTAGCCCAAACCGGACACCTGGACAAGTTCATGCGAATCAGGAAACGCAATTATCATCACTTGCGGGAAGGCCTGGGCGGACTTGAGGATAAGATCATTCTTCCTGAAGCGACACGCGATTCGGACCCGTCTTGGTTCGGGTTCCCCATCACCCTCAAGGAGGGATGCGAGGTTGGCCGGAGCGCGCTTCTTCAAAGACTGGATCGGAAGAAGATTGGCACCAGGCTCCTCTTCGGCGGTAATCTTCTGCGCCAGCCCTATTTCAAAGGACTGCCACACAGAGCGGTAGGGAAGTTGAGGAACACCGACATCATAATGAATGACACTTTCTGGGTCGGAGTGTTCCCTGGTTTAACAGAAGACATGTTGGACTATGTGATTGCCAACTTGACCGAGTTGCTGCAGTAGTCGGTTGAGATGGCGCTTCAACTCAACTTGGAAGCGAAGATCATGCCTAGATTCTTGCTCTTCTGAGTCATGTTGCAGAAGAATCCGTTTTCTCTCAGAGCGGAAATGATGGACGAAGGTTTGTCAGCTGCAGAGAAGATGTGCCACTCAATCTGAAAATGAGTTATCCCACGAAGCAAGCCATCCTTCTTCATCTTCTCGACTATCTCATACTCGGATCCTTCACAGTCCATCTTCACGATTATCTCTGTTCTGGGATGGTCATTTCGTACTCTGGATATTACTTTGGAGACATCTTCCAGCTGGATTCTTTCGATTTTGTTCAATCCCGGATCCACGCCATGGTCTGCTACCACTCCATGGATGCCCATGCTTGTGTGATCCTGTCGATTGAATGAGACCTCTGCAGTTCGGCTCGATCCAGCTACTCCTGTATTGTTCACGACTATTTTTCCCATCAGCGAGGGATTGAGCGCGATGTTGCTCTGAGCTTTTTGAAATGTGAACGAGAAGGGCTCATAGCCATAGACTTTTCGAACAGTTGGAATACTGGCAAAGTAGAGTGACGCCAATCCCACGTTCATTCCGATGTCCAATACTACTACATCTCTCCCATATTCAAAAGCGTAAACATTCTCCCCGAAGATTTCGTGAGCGGTCAGGAGACAGCATAAATCGTCAACAACGAAACGTATGTTCCTCCACTTCCCGGTGATTATTCCCCCTTCATTCGAGAAGACCACCCCGAAATCTTTCAGCTCTCGAGCAATGCTCAGGTTATTCAAGAAGAAATCATGCTTTGACTCGTCAAGGGCTATACCTAAGTCAGGAACGAAAAGACCGTTCTTCTGCCTGATTAATGGAGGGCTTAGGGTATGCTTCAGTTGTCCTGGTAATTTGCCTGTGGAGAGGAAATCGCGCAGAATTGAAATCAAGGTTGTGCACAATCTTGATGCCGGGTCTGCTCTCGAATCCATTCTAGACGTGCCCATCCCTCGTTCGTAGAAGATTGCACATATTTATCATATGCGCAGAGCCGATTCAGCTGATATCATCGAACCTCTGCGAGGCAGCCGAGTATTCTCAATTTCAGCGGCCCTATCTTGACCTCGGGAGCCTCCGCACTCATCAGTTTTAGACCAGATTCTTCCACAAGTTTCTTCATTGATTTAGGTGTGAAGAAGTTGATGTGTTCATTCATCTGGAAGGTGGTCATTGGGAATCTTGTTGCCAGCTTCCTCATGCCAGGCAGGGATCTTAGCACGCCAAGGAGCACGTAAACGTGCTTTCTGAATGGAGACATCCAAGGCGAATCTGCTGGGACTTCGAGATAGATTATCGTTCCCTTGTGTGCTAGCGATACGATGTTCTTCATCTCCTCCATTGGAGCAGGAACGTGCTCAAGGACATGACAGCACATGATGAAGTCGTAGGTCCTCTTCTTACACTCATCCATGTTAGTAAGCTTGATCACTCCTTTCAGAGGCTCCACTCCCGAGATCTCATAAACATAACGTTCGATTCCTGAGAACTCGTCCAGGATGAACTGGCCCCTATCCCCACCATAATCCAAGACGTTCTTTATCGATGAGATATCCTGAATGGCATTTAGCATCCTGAGAAGATTGGCCTTGCGAATTCGGATCTCCTCTTCATCCTTTCCCAAAGATTGGTTGATCTCAATCGAGTAGGAAGGCTCGTGGCGCTGCCGCATTCTCTGATAGTCCTCGTCGCGGTAGTTGCTGTACAACCTCAACAGTTCATCGGATTCCAAGCGCGGGTTGTAAAAGGAGAATGTGCAATTCCTGCAGTAGCAGAGCTCGACTCCAAAGCTTTCCCTTTTCCATATTCTTTCGGCAAGAAATGGAGCGACTTTAGCATCGAAAGTGAGAATCCTCTGAGATGAACAGATGACACATCTATCCACCGATTTCAATCACGATCACACTCTCATCGTCGAGTGGAAAGATGGTTCCTAGGTAAAGACTCTACTCTCGCTTGTTGATGGCGGGGCATCTCCTCAAGGTCCCGCTTGGATCGAGTCAGCGGCTTTGAAAGGAGTCAGTCGTTCCAGAAATTGTAATCTCCATTGCGGTGAAAAGGAAGGAGAGCGAACCGGACTCCACCGTCATATGCCCAATGCTTTCTCCGGGGCATCTGGGTTGTGCTCGGAACGATGCGATGGAGGCTTTGGGCCTGTAACAAAATCCATATGAGCGTAGTCCGTATTACTCCACGAGGAATCAGTCATGGATGCTCTTAACGCGAAGGAGCTGGAGCTCCGGAAGAAAGTTCTCGATGCCGTGGCGGAGCACTACCGGGCGTATCATGCAGTACACAAGGCCTCGACCGGGGATATGATAACCTACGGGGGCAGAGTGTTCGATGAGGCGGAGCTCAGGAATCTCGTCGATGCCTCGCTGGATTTCTGGCTCACAATGGGACGCTATACAGACCAGTTCGAGGAGGGCTTCTCGAAATACCTTGGGATCAAGCACGTCTCGTTGGTCAATTCTGGCTCTTCCGCCAACCTTCTTGCGTTCATGGCGTTGACCTCGCCGAAACTCGGACAGCGGCGTGTTCGCAAGGGGGACGAGGTCATCACGGTGGCTGCAGGCTTCCCTACAACAGTGGCACCAATCATTCAATACGGCGCTGTTCCCGTATTCCTGGACATTAGGCTGCCAGAATACAACGTCGATGTCACTTTGTTGGAGAAAGCTCTCTCTGACAAGACCAAGGCCGTCATGCTGGCTCACACTCTTGGCAATCCTTTTGAACTGGACAAAGTGAAGCGGTTCTGCAAAGAGAACAATCTCTGGTTGATCGAGGACAACTGCGATGCCTTGGGATCCAAATACCTATACGAGGGCGCGTGGAAGTTCACGGGATCTTTCGGAGATATCGCTACATCTTCGTTCTCCACCCCGAACCACATGACCATGGGCGAGGGCGGAGCGGTGTACACTGACAACGAACTGCTATACCTCATCGTCAACTCTTTGCGGGATTGGGGGCGCGATTGCCACTGCCGTATAGGCCAGCAGAACGCTTGCAACGCGCGGTTCACCCAACAATTCGGAGAGCTACCCTACGGCTACGATCACAAGTACGTTACCTCTCATTTCGGCTACAACATGAAGGTGACGGACATGCAGGCGGCCATCGGGTGCGCCCAATTGGAGAAAATGCCATCGTTCGTCGCAGCGCGCCAGAGCAACTGGAGCCAGTTACGGGAGGGCCTGAAAGACCTTGGCAAATTCCTTATCTTGCCTCAAGCCACGGTCAATTCCGATCCCAGCTGGTACGGGTTCATGCTGTCTGTCAAGCCTGGTTCTGACTATTCCAGGGACAGCATTGTCGACTATCTGGAGTCGAAGAAGGTGATGACTCGTATGCTCTTTGCAGGCAACCTCATCAAGAACCCGTGCTTCGATGAGATGAGGAAGAGTCGCCAGGGATTCCGCGTAGTGGGAGATCTGGCGAACACGAACTTCGTCATGGCGAACACTTTTTGGGTCGGCGTATACCCGGGTCTGAGCTCGGAGCAAGTGCAGTACATGATCACTAGCCTGCGGGACTATTTTGCTCTCGATCAATGACAGGGATGGGGCTATGAAACACGAGATATTCGATGAACTGTTCGTGCTCGAGCTGGCCAATAACCATTGGGGTGATGTCCGGCGCGGGATGCAGATCATCAAGGAGTATGCAGCCTTAGTGCACAAGTACGAAATCAAGGCGGCCATCAAGCTCCAGTTTCGCAATGCGGATACCTTGATTCACAAGGGGTACAAAGGGCGAACGGACATTCGCTACATCCACCGCACTGAGGCTCGCATCCTTTCAAAAAAGGCCTATCAACGCATGGTGGACGAGATTCGTGCTCAGAACATG
>Ga0315282_10016485_pt1 | contig 10791 bp, 11 predicted proteins | sample YL17G07_20_MG_FD_203693 | JGI IMG/M metagenome (GOLD analysis project Ga0315282, IMG submission 203693) | Sediment microbial communities from Yellowstone Lake, YNP, Wyoming, USA - YL17G07_20 | ecosystem: Environmental > Aquatic > Freshwater > Lake > Sediment | place: USA: Wyoming | collected... | reverse complement strand
GCCTGCACCGGCGAGGCGAGATCATCGATCGCTCCCGCTTCGATCGCCTGCAGGTTATGGAAGCGCATGTGGGTGTGGTTCTCCACATCTTGCAGCGAAAGACCTGACAATTCGCGTTGGCGGCGTAACTTTGCGCCGATCTCCCTGAAGATCTCTTCCACCTGTTCTTCAGAAAGATCGCGGCGTGCCGGGTGAGGAGGCGGCGGATGCGGAGCAACCGGCTCGCCTGCCTGCTCCGCTGGCGTCATGTCTCTCACCTGCGTTCGAGATAAACCAGCGGTATTGCGCCCAGGCAGCCTGACGCTGCCTGGCTGCTCCGTTATTCTCTCGCTGGAGATTTCATGCAGCAGCTCATCCGCATCCAGGCCAAGATAATCGGCATAGGCGCGTAAAAAACCGCGCGCCTGGGTTAATGAAGGCAAGCTATCCAGCTCGCCCTCTTCCAAAGCCCGCAAGTAATGAACCCGCATGTAGGTAGCCTGGGCAACCTCCTCCAGGCTTAGCGAGCGGGCCTGGCGCGCCTGGCGTAATTTTTGACCGAAAGTTTCACTCATGGCTGAGCAATCGGTAAACGTTCGATTAGTAACAGATTATAACCGCCCTCCTGCCTGGGGCGAACCAAACTTCCCGGCGCTGCAACTTACCCCCCTTTCGACCCCCCTACCCCCCCTTCATCCCCACCCCTTCCCGAACCCTCCCCCCATTCCTCATTCCAGGAATGGGGGAGGGCCGGGGTGGGGGTCAAAATGGAGGGGACAGAGGGGGGTCGCCTGGCTACTCGCTGGGGGTTTCAGGCTGGGCAAGCTCTTCGGCTTTCGTTCCTTCCTCGACACGTTCTTTGACTTCCTCAGCCGCTCTGGCCGCGGCTTCCGCCACAGCCTGTTCGGGCGTTTCGCCTTCCCGATGGACAATCACCTTGATTTCGGGAATCAGATCAATCGTCAGGCGAATACGCACACTGTGCACACCCAGGGTGCGGATGGGTTGAGAATCGATCTGGCGGCGGTCGACCTCGAAACCGGTCTTTTGGCGGATGGCCTCCCCCACCATCTGAGGGGTCACCGAACCGTAAAGCTTGCCGGTTTCGCCAGCTTTCGCCGCGAAGGTGAGCGTCAACCCGCCAAGCTGCTCGGCAACACCGCTGAGCTCTTTGTTGAGGACAGCGCGCGTCTCAGCAGCCTGAACGCGGATGCGTTCGGCCATTTTGAGGGCCCCGGCAGTTGCCAACACCGCCAGCCCTTGAGGGATCAAATAGTTGCGACCGTAACCATCGGCCACCTTTTTCATATCCCCGGCGCGGCCAAGTTTATAGACGTCTTTCAAGAGAAGCACTTTCATTTGGAACAAGCCCTTTCTTTCGCATAGAATGATTACCAACCCGGCGAAGGGTACAACGCCTGGGCATGCTGGAATGTCCCGCCAGGTACATGCGGGATTATCCCGCGAGGAACATGCGGGATTCTACCAGAGGCGGGCACAGGCGTCAACGAGAGCATCCCTCTGGCAGCTATGGCTTTTGTCTTTTCTGCTCGCGTTCGTGTTGCTCTTGCTGGCGCAATTTTCGCTTCTGTTCCTGCTGTTCTTCAAGCAAGCGCCGCTCTTCCCGCATATTCTTGCGTTTCTGCTCTTGCTGCTCTTCCAGTAGCTGGCGCGTCTCGAGCTGCAGCTTCTGTTTTTGTTCCTGCTGAAGCTCGAGTTGCTGCTGCTCGGCAAGATGCTGTTTCTGGATCTCCTGCTGTTGAACTTCGAGCTGTTGTTGTTCCTCGAGCTGCAGCTTTTGCTTCTCTTCCTGCTGCTGCTCCAACTGTTGGCGATCCTTTTTGTGTTGATCGAGCTTATCGGCTCGCTCGGATATTGGCTTTGGGCTCATCTTGTTATCCTTCTTGAAAATAATTCGGATTTACATTCCATTATAGCTTATTATAATGTAGCCCAGGCGTCCCCGGCGGCGCTACCATTTCGAGCCCCCTACCCCCCCTTTCATCCCCCCATTTCGGAAATTCGAAATGGGGGGGAAAGAGGGGGTGGGGATGTAAGGCGGGTAGACCAGAAAATTGAGTATAATGATAAAGTAGCCGATCAAGTTATCGCGTGTCAGACAACAAAAGGGGAATTTTGGAAAAATTCGATCAAATTGTTGCACTACCTGCAACGCGGCCGGGGTATAGTGGGGATAGCATAAAATCCGGCTGTACCGCTCAACGCGATGGGTTTAACAACCAAAAAGTTCAATTTCAGGAGTTGAGGGATGACTCGAGCCGAAAATAAAGCCAACCGCTTGCTGCAGATCGAAACCCTGCTGCTGGCTCACCCCGAAGGGCTGAGCCAGGCGGAGATCGCCCGCCGTCTGAACGTCAACCGTTCGACCATCAATCGTTACCTGCCCGACCTGCCCAAACATATCTACATCGACGATTACGATGGCAACAAATGGAAGCTCGACCGCGAAGCCAACCTGATCAACGTGCGGCTGAACCTGCACGAAGCCCTGGCGGTGCACCTGGCGGCTCGCTTGCTGGCAACCCGCATGGAGCGCCAAAACCCCCACGCCGCCGCCGCTTTGCGGAAGTTGAGCCTGGCGCTGGAACGGCTGGCGCCGTTCGTCAGCCGCCACCTCAAACAATCCGCGGATGTGATGGACGGCGAAAACCGGTCTGGCGACCCAGTCTACCTGCAAGTACTGGAGAAGCTAACCCTGGCCTGGGCCGAGCAGCGCAAAGTGCGGGTGTGGCATCACAGTGAACGCACCGGTAACATTCACGAATACCTCTTCTCGCCCTATTTCATCGAACCTTATGCGGTGGGGCAATCCAGCTACCTGATCGGTTTCTGCGACACATTGAACGCCTTACGCACGTTCAAGATCGAGCGCATCCTGCGGGCTGAACTGACCCGCGACCCCTATGAAATTCCGGCCAATTTCGACCCCCGCGACTTACTTTCGGATGCCTGGGGCATCTGGTATACCGAGAGCGAGCCGGTGGAGGTGGCGTTACGCTTTAGCCCCAAAGTGGCGCGGCGAGTGCAGGAGACCCGCTGGCACCGCTCGCAGACGATCGAAGAACTGGAGGATGGCTATGTCATCTGGCGTGTTAAAATAGCAGAGCCAAAGGAAATGTTACCGTGGATCAGGGGATGGGGAAGCGATGTTGAAGTGCTTGCGCCTGAAAGCCTGCGTGAAGTGTGCAGAGATGAAGCGCAGAAGTTGATGACGATCTATGAAAAGGGAGAATGAGTATGCTGAAATTTACAGGGCATCCATTGGTTGATGTTGGAGCAGCAACGATTGCAGCGTTTGATACTGAAAATCGAATCCACCCTGAACAGGTCACTGAAGAGCTTCTGGACAGGTTCACCGACTATATCAGCACAAAGTACGGTGAGGAACCGTTTGCCAGTTATATTCGACTGCTGTTTCTAAACTCTCCGTACTTTAATGCTGGAGCAGAGAAGCGGGAGCAGTTCATCAATACGGTAGTTCGTGCGTACAAGAATCATCTTGAGCCGCTAGATGAATGTTGTGCATTCTGTTTGAATCCAGCAACGCATCGCGTTTTCCGCCAGCACGTTTCGTTATTGGGTGGCGAGCAGTCATTCAATTTTTTTGCAGAGGGGAGAAAGGGATTGCCTATTTGCCCGATATGTCTAGTCTCAATACAAGCATATCCGCTGGGTAGTGCGAAATGTGGAGGTAAAGCTAAAGCGTTGATTGTCCATAGCCCGAACCCCGATCTTGTCTATGAGTTTGCGCGTCGTTTTTCTCTCAATAATCGTAATCAAGCGGGTCTGAGTCAAGAAATACGATTCCCGAAAACCATGGTGATTGAAATACTGTTAGACATCGAAAAGGAGTTAAGGCGCAGGAAAGAAGACGTTGATGCGATTACAGCATATCGTCTCACGAATTATGGAACTGACGCTGATGTGGAAATAAATCATCTACCTGCAAATAATATTCGATTTGTCTATATCGCACGGTCGGGCAAATACAAATCGGCCTGGGAAGCCATTGTTGAACGCGCTTGGGAAATCGAAGAGAAACCCAAACAGAAACGACAACCAAAGAAAAAAACTGCAAAGGAGGCACAATCAAAAAAGAAGAAACTGAAGCAATTGGTTGGCAGACAAAATTTTTTCTACGAAGAATTGTTTGATCTGCCAGAGAACGCGCAACGATTTCTGCGAACCTATTTCCTGAGAGTGCGAAGAGTGGGAGTTAAGGGAATAAGAGATACTGACCCTCGTCAAAAGTATTCACCAATTGACGATGCAGACATCGTTTCATGGGATATTACAAGTCTGTTCTTAAGAGAGGTGATGAACATGGACAAAGTCCGTATTAATGCAGTTCGTGATTTGGGAGACAAACTTGCGGAGTATGTACAGACTCAAGATGCGCGTTTGTTTTCCAAAATCTTTAATGCACGCCGCTACAAAGATTTAAGTCTTGAATTGCTCAAGGCGAACAAAGCCACTGTTCAAGTGGGCAAGCCACCGTTGTTTTCCTTTGATCAATTCGTGGACATCTTTGAAGAAAGCGAGGAGATGCCACGTGCTGATTGGTCATTGGCACGCGACCTTCTGCTTGTCAGAATAATTGAACAGCTTCATGCAGCTAATTGGTGGCCTACCCACAAACCCGAACTTGAAGAAGCGATGCGCGATGTTGCGCCGCTTGACTGAATCCACTAAATCCATCAATCAACAGGAGGCAGAAATGTCATTCATCACTGGTATGCTCATCATTGATGTGCCTGCGGGAGCACTCAACAACTCGAACGACTCCATCCCGAATGCGCGGACTGAAAACACTTCATCCGTTAAGTACATACACACGCGCTTAGGGGACTATCCATATGTATCCGCGCAAGCAGTGCGAGCATGGTTACGGAATGCACTTGAACAAGAAGGGCAGTGGAACTCATCCCCTGTTTACCGCGATGAGAAAATATCGTATACCGCAGGCAACCCAATTGACTATTGCGATGATGATTTGTTTGGCTACATGCGCGCTCCGAATCCTGAAGGCCAGCAAACGCGCTTGGACGATCCCCTTTACCAGAAACTCACACCGCTTGATCAAGCCAAGAATAAGAAAGGACAACTTCAGGAACAAGCGGTGACACGCATTGCGCCTTTTCGTGTGAGTACCTTCGTGTCTATCAGTCCCGTGTTCATCACCGCCGATTATGGCACGATGGTTCGGCAAGAGACAGGAAGTGCATCATATCCAAATGGTCCCGATCCTGTTCCATTCGAACATCAGTTTTATCGTGCAACCTTGCAAGGATTGTTGTCGCTTGACTTGCGTCGCGTTGGTCGTTTTACATACCGTGACAAATCGGGCTATCGAAATCTAGACGAAACGCGCATTAAGATAGCCACCGAACAAGATCTCGAACATCTAGAGAACGAAGCGGCATACTTGCTACCAATGGAAAGCAGACGGCAACGCGTCAAATCTTTGCTCTCATCAATTGCGAGTTTGCAGGGGGGGGCGAAACAAGCGTTGCATTACACGGACGTGAACCCAGATTTGGTAATGCTCGCAGTAACAAAGGGCGGCAACAATATCTTTGGTCATGTCATCAATGCGAATGCGCGTGGACTGCCCGAATTAAACATTGAAGCATTGGATGAGGCGCTCTCCGTAAACGCTGATGATATACTCTCGCCCGTTTACGTGGGCTGGATCAAAGGCTACTTGGACGAGCAACGTGCTCGATTTGTGGAATGGCTCAAACCACAAAAACCAGAGGCGATGGTAGATGAAAACGTGAAAAAGGAAGCCAAACGTCACAACCAACTCGTTGAGCGAATCCATCTGATGCACCCGCGCGAAGCGTTCAACGAACTCATTCTTGAGTTGGATGCCCATGCCAAAGAATTGTTCAAGTAGGTGAATATGAGCGAGACACAACAATTGCTCAAAGTGGAGGCGGAGGGACTCATAACCTCCTTCCGCTATCCACACTTTATGTGGCAAAAACATCCGACTTTCGAGATGCCGCCGCCTGCAACAATCTATGGGCATATTTGTAGCGTGCTCGGCGATTGGGTCGAACCCAAAGGCATTCAATTTGCCTATCGGTTTACCTATCAAGCTAAAGCCGAAGACCTCGAACATATTTGGACATGGGACGACAAGAAACACCGAGATACCATAAAACTTTTTCGCCGTGAATTGCTCTTTCGTCCCCAATTGACTTTGTACGTCAATCGTCCTGAATGGTTGGACAGATTTCGTCATCCCTACTTTGTTGTTGTGTTGGGAAGATCGCAAGACCTATTCTCATACACAAAAGTAGGAATCATTGACGCTGTCCAAGAAGAGCGCGCATACTATGAACACACTCTCGTGCCTCTGGAAATGGTTACGCGTTTCAGGCGTGGTATACCAATAACTTTGCCACGATTCCTCAAGTATGAACGAAACCGTGAACCAACTTTTGCACCTTACGCTATGCTCAAAGAACGAGTCATATATCCACCAGAAGATATGGCCGATCCACCAAGTCCGTTAGTGTACTCGACCGATCCCAAATTGCGTTGGATTGATCCTACCGTTCGAGACGCAAAGGGAATCGGGCTTGGACTTATCTTTCACAGTTTCGTGGATTAGGAGTGAATGATGTTGGTTTGGCCACATTGGTTAGACAATATACTTGCCAAGAGCGAGGACAAGAGCGTAGGCGAGTCTGCTGAAACATTGAGCCAGCACACTTGGAACGTACTACAGAGATTCGCCGACCTTGTTCACCTTCGTCCAGACTTGCCTGCACGAATCGGTGAACCACGACTATGGCATTGTCTCTTCTGGGCATGTTTCCTGCACGACTTTGGTAAAGCGGCTGATGGATTCCAGATAATGCTACGCGATAGAACAAGAAAAACGAAATGGAGTCAGCGGCATGAGGCATTGTCGCTAGCATTTGTGCATTGGTTGTTCCCCGATTCGCGTTCATCAGATTGGTTGTGGATCGTTGCGGCTATCATTGCTCATCACAAAGATGTTGATTACATGGATATATATCCTACCTATCTGAACGAGGAGGATGATATTGTTTCTACTCTCTTAGCCGAGATTCCAGAATCCTCTGTGTCGGGAATCTGGGATTGGCTGAATCAGTGTCCGCAATCTTGGGTTGATACTCTAGGTTTGGCGAACGCCGGAATTGAGTATCCGCCACTTATACCCAAAGTAGAAGCGGTTTCTGAATTCCATGAATATGGTGTAAAAAGAATTCATCTTGCATTGGAAGCGTACCGCACTCTGGCAGATGCGATGTGGAAGGACACAAAACATCCTACGAAGCAGGTAATGGTTTTGCTTCGTGGACATCTCATCTTATCTGATCACATGGCATCCGCGCATGTAGGCGAATTGCCTGAACCACAATTATCCAACCCTGACCAACTTATAGCAAAACTCAAATTGGACAAACTGTACGATCACCAACGCGAATGTATGAACGTGCTCGGCTCAACAGTCTTGATGGCGCCGACAGGTAGTGGCAAAACGGAAGCCGCTTTGTTATGGGCAGTTTCCCAGAATGCATCACGTTTGTACTACACCCTGCCCTTTCAGGCGAGTATGAATGCGATGGAAAAACGCTTGAATGAAGACGATAAGAACGAACAGGGGGATGTTATCCGTGAAGCGCCATTCAAAAACCAGGTTGGATTAGAACACAGCCGTAGCCTTCTTGCCTACTATCGCCGTTTGCTATATGAAAGCGAAAATGCCAATCCAGAGCAAGCAACGAAAGCCGCTAAATGGCTAAAAAATCTGGCGGAATTGAATTTTTACCCTGTCCGCGTATTGAGTCCGTATCAACTGCTTAAAGCCCCCTATCGTCTCAAAGGTTATGAAACATTGCTCACCGATTGCTATGGCGCGGCATTTATCTTTGACGAGATTCACGCATACGAGGCGGCGCGGCTTGCCAAGATTCTCGCATTGGTGAAATACTTACGCGAGAACTACGACGCTAAATTCTTAGTGATGTCCGCGACCCTGCCAAAAATACTGCGAGAAAGTTTGAATAACGCGCTTGGGGATTATGCGCTTGTAACCGCGTCAGATGATCTGTATCAGGAATTTTGTCGGCATGAGCTTGTTCTCCGCGATGGTGAATTGCTTTCGGAAGAAAATCTGGGTCACATTGCTGATATTGCGCGAGGCGGTCAAACTGTGCTGGTATGTTGCAACACAATCTCACGCGCGCAGACCGCTTGGAGAGAATTAGGAAGACGATTGGATGGGCAGATACTTGTCAAATTGTTACATGGCAAATTCAACGGTAAAGATCGGCTTGAAAAAGAACAAATTGTACGAGTAGCAACAGGCTCACGGTCAACTGCCCGCGCTAAGTCAATTGTTCTCGTTGCCACTCAAGTGGTTGAAGTAAGTTTGGATATTGATTTGGACACCATTTTTACCGACCCTGCTCCGCTTGAAGCCTTATTGCAGCGTTTCGGGCGCGTCAATCGGCAGCGAAAGAAAGGAATCGCGCCTGTGCACGTTTTCCGTGAACCAATTCCAGAAAAGCCGCGACCGTATGAACCTGAACTTATTCGCGCTGCGCTCGATATTTTGGAAGAACAAAACGGAAATCATATTGATGAAGCGCAGGTCTCCGTGTGGCTTGATCGCGTTTACGAGCGACCAGAAGTCGCGGAACCATGGCTCACAACGTATCAGCGCGAATATCGAGAATTCACAGAAACTGCGCTGATGAATTTACGTGCCTTTCAATCCGATGACGCTCTTGAGGATTTGTTCTACCAGGCATTTGAAAGTGTGGACGTTCTACCTGAAGACTTGTACGCCGAGTATTTGGTCGCACGTGAGCAATCTCCAATAGAAGCCAGCCAACTGCTTGTGCCGCTTCATTACACGATGTTCGGACGTTTGAAGGGCGAAGGTCGCGGTTATACTGACGAAGAAGGAAAGCTCAAACTCGTGAAAGTTTACTACGATTCAGAAGTAGGACTTGATCTCAATCACCAGTCACGCGAAAAGTTTGAAGATTGGTGAAAACAATACAATGACCACTCCCCTCACCTTCACCCACCTTCGCTTTCAGGCACGCAGAAAAAAACAACCGTCATATCAATTGGCGATTGTTGAAAGTCAGGTTTGTTTTATGCCGGTTGTCATTTCGCTTTCAATCGCATACACGTCTCGACGAGTGTGGGCAGGTTGGGTGCATTGAAAGATATTCCACCCGCGGGTTTGCGATTGCGCTTAATATCGGGCTCTTCGTGGAAGTGGTGCGGAAAGGTGGACGCCAAATCCGCGTTTTCGGGATGTGGTTGCGAGTCGTACCAGCGGATCTTTTGCTCGCCGCCATAAATGGTGTAGGAGTAATCCAGAATTTCGCCGTCAGAAAGGTCAAGATATTCGAACTCTCGCAGTTCCAACCTGTTTGTTAAGAACACGCCTCCTCGAACAATGGCAGTCGTTTTGCCGTTCGGATACAGGCGTAATGTGCATGTCTGCACTTCCGAGAATTGATCGGCAAGCGTGTAAAGCAGAGTTTCGGAGCTGGAGCGTGAGAAAGTAGCCATTATGCAATTGGATAGACAGGTTCTGCAGGAGTCAACTCAACGGTATCTCCGTGTCGAAGAGCGGCGATACGCTCAGAGGAAATCTTTTCCAACGCCATCATCCGTTTCTGGCGCAGTTTATAGTGGCCGGCCCATTCGGAAAAGTCTTCTAGGTTTTCACCGTTGTCGAGAAGGCCCTTCGAATACAGATCGTAAAAATGATCCGAGCTGACCCAGTAACGCCGCTCGAACTTGCGAAGACCTTGCTCGGCGGTTTGAATGTCGTCAAGGATTTCGCTTAATGTGATAGTGGTCATTTGATGTTCTCCTAGCTTCTTACTATTCACCGATACCTGATAACTTTAATCCCGATTATACTTCTCTGCTCTTATGTCTAAAATATCCACTCTCTCCACTCCCCTCACCTTCACCCACTTCCGCTTTCAGGTGCGGGAAAAAGAACATCTGTCAGGTTTATTTGACGGCTATTGCAGGGACAGGTTTATTGTGTCACAGTTTGTAAAGGGAGAGACCTTCGATGAATCGAAAATCCTTTATGTTCAACGTGTAGAGGCTCAAGCCATGGTGCAAGGCGGTAGCAGCGATCAGGGCATCGGGAAGGGTGAGCCTGTTGCTCAAGGCAAATACTTCAAGCAGAGACAAAAACCGCATGGATATTTCAGTGTCAACGGCGATCTGGTGCAAGCACGCAAGATGCTTTTTGATCTTAAGCAATTCCCGCTTATCCCTCGCCCCGAAGTACATTTCGCCTACGGTGACCACACTCACCGCGATATTTGGCAAGCCGATCTCTCGCAATTCATTGACAACCTCATCGTTATCTTTATAAAACTCGATCAGAATGTTGGTGTCGCAGAGGATCATGAGCGCACTGGCCAGGCTTTTTGCCGAATGGAATCCAGGGTCACATCACGCCCGGCCCACAAGCCTGCCAGGGCGAAGAAATCTTTCTCGCTTGCATTGCCCTCGGGCTTGAAAGCAGAGAGATCGCTGGTTGTAACACCTTCAACAAAGTCCATGGCTTTGAGGAAATTAATCAATGCCTGCGCCTTTTGTTTATTTTTTACTTGAATGGTTATTTGCTCCATAATATGCCTCAATTCAAAACCTAACTGAATTATACACTAATGGCCACCCTCTCCTCTAATGTCTAACCAATCCACTCTCTCCACTCCCCTCACCTTCACCCACCTGCGTTTCCAGGCGCGAGCACGCGAA
>Ga0315282_10016484_pt1 | contig 10791 bp, 7 predicted proteins | sample YL17G07_20_MG_FD_203693 | JGI IMG/M metagenome (GOLD analysis project Ga0315282, IMG submission 203693) | Sediment microbial communities from Yellowstone Lake, YNP, Wyoming, USA - YL17G07_20 | ecosystem: Environmental > Aquatic > Freshwater > Lake > Sediment | place: USA: Wyoming | collected... | reverse complement strand
AGCAAATGTCCGTATGGGAATAGATTTTTTAAGTAGGGTTCCAGGCTTAGTGGTGGTTAATGGGCGATGTCCTTCCAAACGTCGCCATGGTCTCAGTAGACGGTCTATGGTTGATGGGCTTATATGGTTTAGCTCAGCTTCCACATCAGCGTTGACAACAAGCTCTCCATGCCGCCGCAGTACTCTTATCAGCTCACCTATAAATGGCTTGAGACGTTTGGAACACAAATGATCACTTGCTTCCCACAGCATGCGCAACGCATTTACTGTCTCGTCTCCGTAGTGCCGCTGTCGCCCTCGTCGCTGACCCTGCCGCGGCAAACGATCTCTGTGTAGCAAACGGACAGCCGCCTTTCGATGGTAACCGGTCACCTGGATGAACTCGTCCAGTATCAGTCCTTTCTCCTTTTTATTCGCTTTTAAATAACGTACTTGTACTGCCTCGATGTACTCTCGTATGCTGCCTCTTGTCATGTATACTCCCTTGGGTAACACTTTTTATGAGGCAACGATACCATTTTCGGTAACACTTATTATGAGTCAATTCGGCATCTTGACAGGGTTGTGTTATCGAGGTAAAATGTTCTTATGCGAACTGGGTATTGCGGCTGCGCTGGGTCTGTCAACTTAGAGTCGCTAGTATAGTTAACGCCGCAGGGAAGGTTGAGGGGCACACAGCGTTCGCACAAAAACAAGGTGAGGCTTGGGTGATTTGACTGGCAAGTAGGGTGTGGTTACCCTTCACCAAGCAAAAATTGACACATTCCTTGGGTAAAAGTGAACTGAAGTGTTGTGGTATATTGTTGAGGCAATGACATCAAAACGTTGTTGAGCTAATGTCACACTGCAGAAGGAGGGAAACATGTATTGGAGGAACGTTCTTTGGTGTAGATTTGTAGCCGTAGTCCTGGCTCTTGTGCTGTTGGTGTCTGTGCTGGCAGCCTGCGGCGGCGGTGGAAAACAGGTGGAAACACCTACACCCACTGCCACAGCCACGACGACCGCCGCTCCCACAGCAACGCCTACTCCCACAGCTATCACCACGGCGACGCCTACCCCTACACCGGGTGGGCCAGTTAAGATCGGCGTTGTTCATGACTTTAGCGGTTCTGATGCTCTCTCAGGTGCATATTACGGTGTGCGTCTTATCAAATTGGCGACTAAGCAAATGAAAGATCAGGGCGGCATCCTCGGAGGCCGGGAGGTCCAGTACCCTAAATATGATGCCAAAAGTACCCTGGCTGGGTGCCAAACCGCCGCCACCGAGGCGATCTTGAAAGACCATGTATCAGTGATCATCGAGGGTGGTAGTGCCTCAGTCAATGGCGAGGCGCTCGGCACGATTGCTAAAGAAAACCATACACTATACATTGACCTTTTCATCCTGCCGCTGGATATAATCAATAACCCCTACGTCATACGGCCTGGCTACCGGCTGGACGAAATGGATGCGATGTTGGACTTTGGCATCAAGGTGTTGAAAGCAAAGACGATAGGCATTTTTGAAAGGGATTTCCAAGAGGACCACTTGTATGCCGATTCTTGGAAAAAAATGGCAAGTGCTGCTGGGGTCAAAGTAGTCTATGAGGACTACTATGCCATTGGCACCGCTGACCTCACCTCCTACTGCACCAAAATCAAGTATGCCAACCCGGACTTGCTGCTCACCGACTTGCTGCTTGCTGACTATCCAACTATAGCTAGCGAGATGCAGGGGCTGGGTGGTTGGGGCAACATCAAAGTAATCAATAGTATGGCAGCGGCTTTATGCGTGAAAATGTCAAGTACCAACGGGTGGTATATCTATGCACGCTGGCTGCCAGGGTCGTCCGACCCTGGTTCCGTGAAGTTCGTACAGGACTACAAGGCCATGTTTGGAATAGAGCCGGACTGCGTCATGGAATTGATGTATGAGCCCTTCATGTGGGCGGTTAAAGCCATTGAGCTGGCGGGCACTGACGAGCCGGAGGCCGTTGCCCGTGCCGCCCGCTCCGGAAATCTGACCTGGGACTCGCCTGAAGGCCCTCTGTCAATAGGCACGAATGGCGAGGTGACGCCGCAGGTACACTTAATTGCTCAGTTTCAAGGCGGGAAGATGGTTCCGGTTCCACCATGGGAGTAGTAAATCGTAAAAAGCGAGAACCATAAGGCAACAATCTCAGCTAATGTCACACTGCAGAAGGAGGGAAACATGTATTGGAGGAACGTTCTTTGGTGTAGATTTGTAGCCGTAGTCCTAGCTCTTGTGTTGATGCTGTCTGTGCTGACAGCCTGCGGCGGGGGAGGAAAGGTGGTGGAAACACCTACACCCACTGCCACAGCCACGACGACCGCCGCTCCCACAGCAACACCTACTCCAACAGTTATCACCACGGCGACGCCTACCCCTACACCGGCTGGGCCGGTTAAAATCGGTGTTCTTCATGACTTTAGCGGCGCTGACGCTTCCTCAGGTGGATATTACGGTGTGCGCCTTATCCAATTGGTGTCTAAGCAAGTCAAGGATCAGGGCGGCATCCTGGGAGGTCGAGAGGTCGATTTAATTAAATATGATGGCGCCAGCACAGTATCAGGGATACTAACCGCCGCCAAAGCGGCGGTCTCGAAAGACCATGTATCAGTGATATGCATGGGTGGTAGTAGCTCGGTCAATGGCGAGGCTCTCTCCAAGTTTGCTGAAGAAAACCATACACTATACGTTAACCTTTTTGTCCTGCCCCTGGACATATCCAATCTTAAGTACACCATACGGCCTGGCTATCGGCTGGACGAAATGAATGCGATGGCTGATTATGCCGTCAAGGTGTTGGGAGCAAAGAAGGTCGCCATTTTTGCCAGGGATGCTCAAGAGGACCACATGTATGGGGAGCAGTGGACAAAAACAGTGAACGATGCCGGGGGCCAAATTGTCTATGAGCAGTATTATGCCCTTGGCACTGGTGACCTCAGCCCATACCTTACCCAAATCAAGTTTAAAAACCCGGACGTGCTGCTCACCGACTTGCTCCTTCCTGACAATGTAACCATGGCTATCCAGATGAATGGGCTGGGTGGCTGGGGCAACATCAAAGTATTCTGTTCTATGGCAGGGGCTTTTGCCGTGGGCAAGCAAGGCACCGAGGGGTGGTATGTCTATGCGCGCTGGCTGCCAGGGATGGACAACCCTGGCTCCAAGAAGTTTCAACAGGATTACAAGGCCATGTTCGGCACAGGCACAGACCCAGATTGCATCATGGAATTGATGTTGGAGCCCATCTGGTGGTCCATTAAAGCTGTCGAGCTGGCAGGTACTGACGAGCCGGAGGCCGTTGCCCGTGCCGCCCGCTCCGGAAATCTGACCTGGGACGGGCCCGAGGGCTTTCAGACAATGGGCACCGATGGCGAGGTGACACCGAAGTACCGCTTGCTAGCTCAGGTGCAAAATAATAAGACGCTGGTTGCTGTTCCACCGTGGGAGTAGTGAATCGTACAGGGCGAGACCCATAAGGCAACAATCTCAGGACATGCTCCCTGGTGACAATCATACTGACGCCAGGGAGCATGTAACACTAGTGGTGAGTTTTACAGTTGGGGCATTTGGGGCTGAGAGACATGCCTACCAGAGTTTGGTATCTCCTCTCAGATCCAGCTAGAGCTTTGGGAAGTGGCATTAGCACTCAAGTGTCGCAAAGGTAGAGAGTGCCATACACAACTCTTGCCTAGTGGCTGTCCGAGTTGAGTGCGCCGGCGAAAGGCCGTATGTGCCTCTATTGGACATGGGCGGGTAGGCATGGGATGAGATGCCGGCTTTTCCTGAAAAAAGGGGCATAAGCTTTGAAGATAAGATCGCCCAGGCTAGGTAATACAGAGCTGACTGGTCGCCTTGAGAGCTTGAAAACTCAAGGCGACCATATAATCGTGACCATGCGCATGAGCGAGCCGGCGAGTTGGCAGGTCCGGACAGCTTTGACTCATAAGGATTTGACTCGACTTCTCTGCTGGTTCATCAGAAGCAGGGTCCCCATTTTCCTGCTGACCGGCTTCAGGCACCGGAAAAACCCCAGACCACCTGATGAGTTTAAGACGTGGCCTGATTTGAAGAGCCAATCTTGAGATAGAGATATGATAATCAGAATTACATCGCCGGAGCTGGGGAGATTGGAGGTGGTTGGCCAACCTAAGGAATTTAAGCAATCAGGTGACTATGCTCTGCTATCGGTGCAGAGCCTCAACCTGGAAGGCTGGGACTCGCTCATAGCCCTGGACCATCGTGATGCCATACGCTTCTTGTGGCTGATGTTCAAAAGCCGAGTGCTCATATTTGTCGTAAGAGGCTGCAAGAACCGCAATAACCCGAGGCGTTTGCCCTATAATTGGTGATTGACAGGAGAGGGCGTCTGCCTGGAACCAGGCGAAAGGAGATAAATGTTTGACAATGTGTTTTCGCCCATTAAGATCGGAACTATGCAGGTCAAGAACAGGCTGTCCCGCTCAGCAGCGGCTACCAATTATGCTGCTGTAGGAGGTGCGGTAACGCCGCTGCTGATGGACTTTTATGCAGAGCAGGCCAGGGGTGGTGTGGGGTTGATTATGGTGGAGACTTCGTATGTGGATGAGAAGGGGAGTCGGGGCCTAGAGCGCGAGATGGCCATATCTAGAGATGACTGTATCCCAGGCCTGGCGAAAGTGGCCAAGGCCATTAAAGAAAACGGCGCCCGGGCTGGCATTCAGTTGGGCCATCTGGGAGGAGGCAGGGCCCTGGGGCCACCGCTGGTAGCGCCATCAGCCGTCCCCTATGGCACCGTGATGGGAGATAAGATTCCCCAGGAACTAAGCATTGAGGAGATCAAAGAGATAGCAGATGCCTTTGGTCTAGCTGCTCTCAGGGCCAAAGAGGCTGGCTTTGAGATTGTGGAGATTCACTCTGCTCATGAGCATCTTTTAGGCCAGTTCCTGACACCGAACCGCAACAAACGCACCGATGTATATGGAGGCGCGCTTGAAAACCGCATCAGGTTCCCCCTGGAAGTCCTGGATAATGTGCGGCGTCGGGTGGGCGATAATTTTCCAATTTGCGTAAAAATAAGTGTAACCGACTTCATTCCTGGCGGCGTGACCACAGAAGACTCAATAGAGTTTGCCCGTCAGTTGGAGCGCAACGGCGCAGACATTATCCACGCCTCAGCGGGCGGTCTCATTACAGTGAACCGCACTATTCAGCCGATATATTACCACCGTGGCTGCCATGTCTATCTGGCGGAGATGATTAAGAGGGTAGTCAATATTCCAGTGATGGCTGTTGGCAGTATCACCAGTCTTGATTTGGCAGAGGAGATTGTAGTCTCTGGGAAAGCAGATATGATTTGTGTCTGTAGGGCGTTGCTTGCCGACCCCTGTTTCCCGCAGAAGGCAAAGGAAGGGAAGGCAAACGAAATCCGTCCCTGCATCAGATGCACCGAGGGATGTTTTGGCTCAATCATGAAAAATGAGCCGGTAACCTGCACGGTAAACGCTGAGCTGGCCATTAAGTACGATAAGCCGTTGGAGAGGGTGGCTAAAGCTAGGAAGGTGGCAGTGATTGGAGGTGGGCCGGCTGGGCTTGAGGCAGCCAGAGTGGCTGCCTTAAGGGGTCACCAGGTGACCCTGTATGAAAAAAGGGGTCGCCTGGGGGGATACCTTATCGAGGATTCAATACCTGAATATAAGAAGGAACGGCGAGAACTGATAAACTATTTCGTTAATCAACTTGAGAAGCTAGGGGTGATGGTCAACCAGGAAGAGGCCACTGTTAAGACTCTTGAGCAGAAAGGCTTTGACGCTGTCGTGGTAGCCACTGGTGCTAAGAAAGAAACGCCGCGCCTGAAAGGGGCAGACAAGGCCTTTGTCATTAATGCGGTGGATGTTTACCACGACAAGACGAAAGGGCATAATGTTGTTGTCATAGCCTCGGAATGGGAAGTTGGTTGCTGCGACGTGGCCCTTTACCTCGCCGAGCAGGGCAAGAAGACCACCCTGCTCTTCAGCCGAGACATGATGGAAGTGATGACAGCAGTCTCCGCCATAGCTTTCCCCGCAGATATGATGGCGCTCTGGGAGGTGATGCCTCAGAGAGGCATTGAGATACATTACGGCATGAAAGTCAAAGAGGTCAGTCATGGGGTCGTGGTAGCCTCGGATAAAGAGGAAAGGAAGAGCACCTTCCCTGCCGATACCGTAGTTGTAGTGCCGAGGTTCACGTCGAATGATGCCCTGGCCAAGGAATTAACTAAGCACAAGCTCGAAGTCCACACCATAGGTGACTGCGTAGAGCCACGCCGTATTTACCACGCTATCCACGAGGGTCACGCCATTGGCCGGCAGCTGTAGGACTTGTTTCCTTCTACCTGGCGGCAAGACGAAAAGAGGGCTCAACAATGAAGCTGTTTGAACAGGGCAGGATAGGGAAGATGGTGCTCAAGAATAGACTGGCGATGGCCCCTATGGGCACCGCCGGCCTTGCAGATATAGATTATGGCTACTCTAAGAGACTGATAGATTTTTACGCTGCCCGGGCCAAGGGCGGTGTAGGAATGATTATCACTGGTGCTGCTATGGTCAATACTGACTTGGAGGCAGGCTTAACGGCGCAGTTGCCTCGGCTCAATAGCCCCGCATACATAGGCCGGCTCAACGAGCTTTGTGACGCAGTGCATCACTACGGAGCAAAGATTGCAATTCAAGTGACGCCGGGATTTGGACGAGTAAATTTCACCCACGACAACCCCATTCAACCCATATCCGCCTCGGCGGTATCTTGTTTTTGGGATCCCAGGGTGACAACTCGAGCGCTAACCATAGAAGAGATTGAGCTGCTAGTGAAGTCATATGGCATTTCTGCTGGAATGGCCAAGGTCGCTGGAGTTGATGCCATAGAGATACACGGCTACGGCGGTTACCTGATGGACCAGTTTCAAACCTCGCTTTGGAACAAGCGAACTGATAAATATGGTGGTGACCTGGACGGCAGACTCAGGTTCTCTATGGAAATAATCAGCGCTGCCAGAAGCGCTGTTGGAAAGGACTTCCCCCTAATCTACAAGTTTACGCCTGACCACTACATAGAGGGCGGGCGCAAGATGGAGGAAGGGTTAGAGATTGCCAGGCGTTTGGAGAAGGCTGGCGTAGATGCCTTGCATGTAGTCGGGGGCTGCTACGAAGTGTGGCACCGAGCTATCCCGTGCATGTATGAGAAGCAGGGTTCTCAGGTTCATCTCGCTGAGGCAGTCAAGAAACTGGTCAAAATTCCTATCATCACCGACGGCAAGCTCGGGCATCCGGAGATAGCGGAGAAGGTGATCGAGGAGGAGAAGGCGGATTTCGTTGCTCTGGGAAGGCCGTTGCTTGCTGACCCGGAATGGCCGAGGAAAGTGAAAGAAGGCAGGCTGGATGACATCACACCGTGCATAGGAGACGGTGACGGCTGCCTCGGCGGGATGAAATACCTTAGCTGCACAGTGAATCCCACCACCGGAATGGAGAGGGAATATGTGCTAACACCGGCCGATAGGCGTAAGCGGGTGTTGGTGATCGGTGGCGGGCCTGGGGGTCTGGAAGCGGCCAGAGTAGCAGCATTAAGAGGGCATGAAGTAACTCTCTGGGAGAAGGAACCCAGATTGGGTGGCAAGATGATAGCTGCGTCTGTTCCTGATTTTAAAAAAGATATTATACCTTTGATAGAGTACCTCTCCACCCAGGTCAACAAACTTGGTGTGAAAGTCGAGCTTATGAAAGAGGCCACTTTAGGACTGGTTCAACAGCTAAACCCTGAGGTGGTAATTATCGCTACTGGTGCGGCATCGCTAACTCCGCAAATACCAGGTATAAGAGAAGATAAGGTATCCACTGCAATGGAGGTGCTTCTAGGGAAAAAGGAAGCACGAGAAACAGTTATTGTGGCCGGGGGTGGCTTGGTAGGCTGTGAGACTGCTGCCTATTTAGCTCGGCAAGGCAAGAAGGTAACCATTGTCGAAATGATGAGACAATTGGTACCAGAAGGGATTAACGCGGTTAGTATGATGGGGCTTCTGGACCTGATCAAGCAGAGCAAGGTGGAGGTGCTAACCAAGGCTAAGCTCCTGGAAGTGACCAGAAAAGGTGCTATCATCGACACTGGTGGCTCCAAGATGGAATTGAAAGCCGATTCTGTAGTGCTGGCTTTAGGTTTCAAGTCTGAGTCATCACTTCGAAAGGACCTGGAAGGGAGGGTGCCTGAGCTGTTTGCTGCTGGCGACTGTGTCCAGCCGCGCAACATCCTTCATGCTATGTGGGAAGGCTTCCACGCTTCTCGGTTAATTTAATTAATATAGCGTGCCCATCGTCAGCCCTTTACCTCCAAACTGGTAAGTATACCGCCAGAGCGAAAAGAAATCATACATATGAGAGGCTGTAAACAGAATAGAGGGGCGAGCTAGAGCAGCCTCCCCTAAGGGGACTGCTTTAGTGGGCATATTATCAGGGTAAAGAGACATAGTAAGGCTATCTTATTGTGAGTTGACATGGAGAATCTCGGATTAGGACTTGTTCAAACCTGGTGAGAACTGTGGAAACAAGAAACTGGTCTTAAGCGAGTAGACCGCAAACTTGTAAAAGGGGAGGGTATGCATGACAATGAAAACTATCGCACAACTTTTCGACCTCAGTGGAAAGGGGGCTGTGGTGACCGGTGGTGCCATGGGCATCGGACAGGGTATTGCCTTCCGGTTGGCAGAAGCCGGTGCTGGCGTGATGGTAGCTGACATCGACCTGAAGGCTGCCACCCAGACTGCAAAGCAAATCGAGGCCAGAGGCGGTAAGGCAAAGGCTATCCGTGCCGATGTACGCAGTGCAGCAGATGCCGAGAAGGTGGCTCAAGCCACCGTGGACGCCTTCGGCAGCCTGGACATCCTGGTCAACAACGCGGGTATTTATCCTTCCTCCGGGTTCGTGGATACCAGCGAAGAACTGTGGGATAAGGTGCTTGACATCAACCTCAAAGGAGCCTTCCTGTATTCTCAGGCTGCTGCCCGGGCGATGATTAAAGCCGGGCATGGTGGCAGGATTATTAACATAGCCTCAATTGAAGCTCTGAAGCCGATGGGAATGCTCGTACCCTATAATACCTCCAAGAGCGGTGTGGTCGGGCTGACCAAGTCTATGGCCCTGGATCTGGCCCCTAACAAAATCTTAGTCAATGCTGTGGCTCCAGGCGGCATAGAAACACCAGGCACTGAAGTGGCGAGGAGTAGCATAAGCCAGGCTCTGGGCATTACCGGGGAGCAAGTCTTGCAGGGTTACGTCCAGCGGGTGCCCCTGGGGCGCATGGGCGAGCCTGATGACATTGCCAAGGTAGTCCTTTTCCTGGTCAGCGGGGCCGCAGATTTTATAACTGGCGAGCTGATATTGGTTGACGGGGGCCACTTACTTTGCTAGGCCGCACTACTATAACAGTAAACAGACAAACCCTTGGGGCAAATCTCTTGGATACCCACGGGCAAAGCCCGTGGAACCCTGCCCTTCGGGACTAGTTGGAGGCAAGAATGATATAGTGCCCTGACCATTTCCAAGGTGGTGTGCCCCAGTATCTGCTGCAGCGTGAGCACATCACCACCGTTGATGAGTAATCTTGTGGCAAACATGTAGCCGCATAGGTGTGCATGCAGTCCCTGCACCCCCGACCTGTTGGCCAGTCTAGCAAACATCAACTTGATGCCATTCTCAGACAATGGTTGCTTTTATCTGCTCGGCAGCTATCCTTCCGCTCTCAGCAGCTCCTTCGCCGGCGACGAACCCCGGCGGACAGTTGGCATCACCCACGCACCAGAGGTTCTCAATCGAAGTCCGCTGCCCAAGCTGATAACCCTGCCAGGACCGCATGGGTGGCCAATTCCCAGAAAAGTTTTTCAGTCGCACCACCTCAGGCTCACATTCCTCCCAATTGGGGAAAAACTTCTTAGCATCTTGGATTAAGGTCTCGTACTCCTTTCTCGGGTCATACGACAGGGTGTTTTCCGGGACCAGCCATCCAGTCAGCGGGTGCTTGCCCTTGGGTTGCCAGTTCTCCCAATAGCCGCTCATCATGCACCAAAGCAACACCCTCATCTCAGGATCCACTACCATAATCCAACCAGAGAAGTCCAGCAGCGGCTTGGTAGTGGCAAACTCAACCTCGACTCCGCCAGGCGTCCTGATTTTCTCTCTAACCTCCTTGAGGTAGCTCTTCTCGAAATTCTCCCTGCCGGCCAGTTCGATGGTTCTTTCTGGTCCAGCATTGCTCACCACGACTTTGGCCTCCACCTCGATGTTCCTCCCGTTTTTTTGGGCCAGAACTCCTTTGGCCATCCCGCCTTTTACCGTGATCCCGCTCACCTCGCATTCAGTCAAAACCTTCCCCTTGTGCCGCTTGATCACCTGCTCCAAGGAGTCTATGACGTCTTTGAGTCCGTTCTTGGCGATAATAGGAGGCTTGCCCCTCGTCGCCGTGCATTTCATCACCCTGATGAACTCCCCAGCAGGGTACTCATGGATATTTATTCCGCCCCAGGATGTTGCAAAGCAATTGAATAGCACATGAATTGTCTCATTGTCGGTATATTGCCTCAGCCATTCTTTAAAGGTTATAGTATCAGAGGGCTCCCGCCACAGGAAGGCAGTTTTCAAGGCGCCCAGCACCCTGTCCGTTTCCTCATCGTTTCTGCTGGCTAGAGAAATCACCGGCCTGAAGTCGCCCATACTGTCCATTCTCATGTCCAGGCTCTTGCCCTTGAATTGGAATCTGCAATGGGAGATGACCTTTGT
>Ga0315282_10016483_pt1 | contig 10792 bp, 8 predicted proteins | sample YL17G07_20_MG_FD_203693 | JGI IMG/M metagenome (GOLD analysis project Ga0315282, IMG submission 203693) | Sediment microbial communities from Yellowstone Lake, YNP, Wyoming, USA - YL17G07_20 | ecosystem: Environmental > Aquatic > Freshwater > Lake > Sediment | place: USA: Wyoming | collected... | reverse complement strand
AGCTCCTGCACCTTAGCTTTCAGCTCGTCGAGGGCGCAGTTGGTATCGATAACCACGTCCGCGTGTTTGATACGCTCGTCGTGGCTGAGCTGAGAGCGGATGCGAGCCAGCGACTCCGCCTTCGTGAGCCCAGTGCGTTTGGTCAAGCGCTCCAGCACGGTGTGGCGCGGCGCCACCGTCACCCAGATTTCATCGACCAGGTTGGTCCACCTCGCCTCGATGAGCAGGGGAGCGTCGATAACCACTATCTTCACGCTCCGCCGCCGGTACTCCTCAATCAAGTCCCGGACAATACTGTGAATGCGAGGGTGCATAATCCGGTTCAGTTTATCCCGGGCCTTAGTGTCGGCGAAGACGATGCTGCCCAATTTGTGCCGGTCAATTTCACCGGCGGGGGTCAGGATTTCGCGGCCGAAGGACTCCACCACTTCGCGATAGGCGTCAGTGTCCGGCTCGAAGGCTTCGTGGCCAACTCTGTCCGCGTCGATGACCCTGGCACCCATATCGGCAAGGAACTTGGACACCGTGCTTTTGCCGCTGCCAATACCGCCCGTCAGACCAATTACTTTCATCGGATTTCCTACCATATTAAAAGCATATTTATAGCCCTCAGGTCAACAAAGCCCTGGAATTACGTACATCCGCTACGAATAATTACGTAGTAGCACGCAATGCCAGGCGGCAGGAAAAGTACTTTAATAGCTAGAGGAATGCAACTAAATATTCGCAATTTGCCCAAGCACCTGCGCGAAATGCTTGACGACTGGATGCCAGTTCTGTATTATTTGATTAGAGGCCGCAATCTGTTTTATTTGATTAGAGGCCGCAATAATGAAGGAATGGAGGAGCCAAGATGGGCGAAAACCATCATGAGAGTCTGGTAAAGGGTATTGCCAAAGAGCAGAAGGAGCTGCTGGAGAAGTCGGAGCAGGGTATCTTCATCTATCTCGATGATACGCACAAGGTCTGCAACGAGAAGTTCGCGGCTATGCTGGGCTACAGCTCGGCGAAAGAGTGGGCGGAGACTGACGCCCCGCTGGCCGATATAGCGGAAGAAGACCAGCCTGCCGTTATTGCCGCCTACGAGAATGCTACGGAAAAGCTGGTGGCCAGCAGTCTGGCGGTTTCCGTCAGGAATGTGAAAACCAAGAGGCGCATCAAAATGCAACTAGTTCTAGTGCCGATTGCTTATGCCGGGCATCTGTTTGCCATCGAATTTTTCAATAAGGTCTAACGCTCGTTGTGACTGGCACCGGGATGATAGTCGGACCGCGCCCTGGTTGAGACTAGTATCTGCGGTCGCGGCCCCCCCGGCCGTACCCGCCGCCCGGTCGGCCCCGGTCGCCTGACTTGCCGCCGTAACCGCCGCCTCTATCCTGGCGGGGGCGGGCTTCACTGACATCCATGGTCCGGTTGTTCAGCGCTTTGCCCTTTAGTCCGGCGAGTGCTGCTTCGCCCTCCGGTTTGTTGGGCATTTCAACGAAGGCGAACCCGCGGGACTGGCCGCTGTACTTGTCTTTGATAATACTGACCGAGGCCACCTGTCCGAATTGCGTGAAGAGCTGTTTCAGGTCGTCTTCCGTCACATCCAGAGCGAGATTACCAACATAGAGATTCACTGGTGCCTCCTTTGGCCAACAGCTTAGACTGCTAGCCGTGCATCGCCGCGGGATTTACGCCTGACGCCGTCTTCGTCTGGCGTTGTTTTTGGCTTTTAGCCGGGCGGCAACTCCCTTGGATACGAAGTGACGGTGCTCTTTTGCCTCACGCAGAATGCCGCTTAGCTGGATGGTGCGTTGAAAGCGACGCAACAAAGCTTCCTGGGTTTCACCATCACGTGCGTGAACTTCTAATGACATAATGAACCTCAAATCTTCTGGAAACACACGTAGGCTGGGGTACCAGCCTACGTGTGTTCGCGAGGTCAAACCAGCTTATCGGCTGGGCTTGATTTTACGAAAGCAATCGCTACAGTAGACCGGTTTGTCACCACGGGGCTCGAAGGGTACCTCGGTATCCTTGCCGCACTGGGCGCATTTCACCGGGAACATCTGCCGCTGCGTTCTGTAGCCAGAACCGCCAGAGCCACCACTGTTGCCATAACGCTCCGATTTCCTTGCCTGTCGGCAGGTGGGGCAGCGCTTTGGCTCGTTAGTGTAGCCTTTCGACTGGAAGAACTCTTGCTCTTCGGCGGTGAAGGGAAAGGTAGCGCCGCAATCGGCACACTGGAGTGATTTTTCCTGGAAACTCATTGGATGACCTCCTCTCTTAAATTTTAGGTAGAGTTTCGGCCATCCAACACTTGGGTAAGTAAGCGATAACCTCAACTGCAACCATTTTGAATTATACACCATGGCGGCCGGGTTTGCAAGGGCCGCAAAAAGAAACTTTTCACCAGGCAGGTGAGCCGGGTTGTCACCTCGTCTTGCGGCCGTCTCAAAAGACCAGTGCCAGCATTCTGGCGATGACGCCGCCCAGGAACACTGCCGAAATCAGGTTGGCGGCGGATATTGCCAGCGCCGGCTTCCAGCCGAATTCCTTAACCAGAGTGGTTAGGGTGGCCATGCACGGGAAGTACAGTATGCCGACGAGCGCCAGGCTTATCAGCTGGACTGGCGTCAGGAAAAGGCCAAGATTCCTGGTGCCCAGAATAGGCACCAGCGCCAGGACGATGAGCTCCTTTCGGATTAGCCCGAAGAGCAGCAGCACCCCGGCAATGACGGGCAGCCCCAGCCAGCCCACCGTCAGGAATGAGATGGCGTTGTTAATCGGGTCAAGCCAGCCGGAGGCATACAGGCCCTGAACGATAGCGCCCCCCGCCACGTATATCGGGAAGACCATCAGGATTAGGGGCTTGGTCCGGGCCCAGGTCTGCCTGACGATGACGGGGAGGGACGGCACGCGGAAGGGGTGCATTTCCATTATCAGGCCGGTGGATTTGCCGGGGACCACTTTGAGGGCGATTCTGCCCAGGAGGAAAATGATAACAAGGTCGATGGCGTAGAGCGCCAGCGCCCACTGGATGTTAACGAAGGCGGCGACCAGTCCCAGGATGACGATGGTCCGGGCGGTGCAGGGGACGAAGGTGATGGCAAGAGCCGCGAGCAGACGTTCCCGTGTTGTCCCCATGACCCGGCAGGTATAGATGGCCGGCACATTGCAGCCATAGCCCAGAATAAGGGGAATGATAGCTTTACCGTGCAGGCCGATTTTGTGCATGAAATTATCGAACATAAAGGCGACGCGGGTGAGAACGCCGGAGTCCTCAATCATCGCCATGACGAGATAGAAGGGAATGACGTAGGGTATTACCAGGGTGACTCCGGCCACCAGTCCGGCAAAAGCTCCGTTCCAAAGAATAGAGGGGATTGAGCCGCTCAGCCTGGGGTCGAGCGTTGCAAAGAAGCTGAAGAGGTTAGAAAGCAGTCCGGAAAGGTAATTCCCCACCGTGAATGTCCAGAGAAGGAGACCAACCAGTACTGCGGCCGCCGTGACATAACCGAAGATTTTGTGAGTGGCAAGGCGGTCCAGACGGTCGGAGAGAGTGGTGCGCACCTTCTCCTGGTTTTGCGCTGCCAGCGCGGCGGCGCTGGCCAATGAGTATCTCCCTGCGGCCAGGACGGCAAAAGACGGCTCATTATGGAGCGCTTCAATTTCCTTGCCCAGAGTCGCCGCCAAAAAGACCAGTCTCTCCGACTGAGCTCTCACCACTGCCGTGATATCCGGGTCATCTTCAAGCAGTTTGATTGCCACCCAGCGCGGTGGATACTCCAGGTCAAGTTGGTCCGCCTCAACTGCCTGAGCCAGCTTGTCTATCGTCGGTTCCAGATTGTCGCCAAATCGGGTCGTCTGGCCGCGCCGGCACCGATGTTGACGCCCGCCCTGTCGCCGGCGATGGCGATATTGCCCTCGCTCAGCTCCGGCTTCCCCAGCACCTTCTTCATCGACTTCAGGCGTACCGTTCTGCTCCGCAGTCTCGACGGCACGCTTAATCAGCTCCTTTATTCCCTCGCCTTTTATGGCAACTGTCGGCACGACGGGAACGCCCAGGCTATCCTCCAGCCTCTGATAATCGATGGTGATGCCTTTGCTCCTGGCAGTATCAATCTGATTGAGGCCGATGACCATCGGGACTTCCAGCTCCATCAGCTGCAGGGTGAAGAACAGATTGCGCTCCAAGACCGAGGCGTCAACAATATTGATGATGACATCCGGTTTGTCCGTGGCGATGTACTGTCGCGTGACCAGCTCCTCCAGGGAGAAAGTGGAGAGGGAATAGATGCCTGGCAAATCGACGACGGTGATGTCATAACCGTCAAAGGTAAGCATACCTTCGGCTCTCTCTACGGTTTTCCCGGGCCAGTTGCCGATAATCTGGCTGGAGCCGGTAAGCTGGTTGAAGATGACGCTTTTCCCGACATTGGCATTTCCGGCCAGAGCGATGGTGAGCCGTTTGCCGTTGCCGGATTTCACCTTCTTACCTGTCGTCGTATGACAGGAGGAAAAGCTAGCCAACCCGACCTCCCCGCTTGCCCGCGGCCTCGATGAAAACATTCGCCGCTATCTCTTCACCGAGAGCGATTCTTGAGCCTCTGACCGCAATTTCCACGGGTCCTTTCAGCGGCGCCACACGGGTGACGCTTATCCGGGTACCCGGCGTCAAGCCCACGTCCAGCAGGCGGCGGAGGACTTTGTTATCGCCGCGGATGAAAGCCACCGTGCCTTCTTCACGCTCCTTCAACGCTGTCATCGAGACCAGGTTCGCCTTCCTCTTGCCGACCTTCTCCAGGCTCTCGCCATGCCACTTCTGGCACTCCTCGCAGCTGGAGAACTGCAAATCGCAGGGTGGGATTATCTTCCCATCATCCGGGCACTTCGCCGGCTGTTTCAGAGTATTACAGAAAGCTCGCTCCGTCTCGTCGGTCAATGTGTGTTCCATCTCGCAGGCTTGCGCGTGGACTCTGTCCTTGCCCAGGTTCAGGACATCGTGCAAGAATCGTTCCAGCAATCGGTGCTTGCGGGCCATTTTCTCGCCCAGCTTGAACCCCATGGGAGTCAGAGTGGCCCCCTGATAGGGAGAGTAGTTGACATAACCTTTATCAGCGAGCTTCTGGAGCATCTCCGTGACGCTGGCCGGGGCAACATTAAGGCGATGTGATATTTCTGAAGTGGTCGCGGTCTTACCGTCCTGGTTCAGGGCGTAGAGAGTCTCCAGGTATTCTTCCATATTCTTACTGCTCATAAAGTCCTCCCCGGGTTTTAGGCATACCTAACATTTAGGCTCACCTAAATATTACTGAAAATCGGTTGCCCTGTCAAGTCATGCGGCCGGCAGAGGGGGAAAAGGGCATTATGGGAGGGGAAGTGGGCTAATATGGGCAGTAGAGGACTTGAACCTCTGACTTTCCCGATGGCAATCGGGACGCTCCAACCACTCAGGCTTCTCAGTCCCAGGTTTGGCATAATGGGCAGTAGAGGGGTCGAACCTCTGACCTCACGGATGTGAACCGTGTGCTCTAACCAACTGAGCTAACTGCCCAAAATCGTATCTATTCTAACCCAAATTTTCAGCTTTGTAAAACAGGGGCGCTTGCTTTGTCTATCGGCCGTGCCGATTCCCGACCCCGCCGTTGAAGCCAAGCGCGCCATCATTGTCCTGAAAGGGGAAGTGCCCAGCCCCATCAATCCGCCATCGGGCTGTGTCTTTTACCCTCGCTGCCCGAAGGCTTTTGAGCCTTGTGTCCCACCGTCGTGCCTCGGTTGAAAGACGCCGGCGGCGGTCATGAGGTCGCCTGCCTGCTTTACAAAACGTCCTGGCCGACCCAGCAGGGCAGGCATTTGACATAGTCCAACGAATCATCACGGGTTGTCTGGCTGTCTTGTCCGCAGGTCACAGCAATACGGGACTTGCCTCACGCAATCCAGTAGAGTCTGCGCGGACACCAAGTCACAACCAGGACGACCTGGATATTGGACTGTGATGGGTTCCAGGGTATACTATGAGCAGACAGCCAATGACGGCTCCGCCTAAAGGAGACTGGCTTACGGAAGACCTGTGAAACCCCATTTTCAAGACTCATCTCTCTAAGGAGGGTTAGCTTTGGAAAAGAAGCATAGAATCGGCATACTTACCGGGGGAGGGGACTGCCCGGGCATTAATGCCGTCATACGGGCGGTTGCTAAGAAAGCTATACTTGAACACGGGTTAGAGATTGTGGGCATTGAGTATGGCTATGAGGGCGTGATTCACAACCGCCATCGAAGACTCGAGTATGATGACGTCTCCGGAATCATCACGCTCGGCGGCACCATACTGGGCACCTCCAATTCGGCAAACCCCTACCGGTACGCCGTGAGGGAAGGCGATAGACTGGAATTCGACGATGTATCGCAGACGGCGATTGCCAACATAAGGGGGATGGAGATAGACTGCCTGGTCTGTATCGGAGGAGACGGTACCCTGAGCATAGCTTATGAACTTTTCAAAGACGGTGTCCCCGTCATCGGGGTGCCCAAGACAATCGACAATGACCTGAGAGGAACGGACATAGCCTTTGGCTTTGATTCTGCGGTGTCTATCGCCACGGAGGGCATTGATAGGTTACACACGACGGCGCAATCGCATCGTCGAATTATGATTGTGGAAGTTATGGGGCGGCGTGCGGGCTGGATTGCTCTGTATTCAGGCATTGCCGGGGGAGGTGACATCATACTCATCCCCGAGATTCCGTACACTATAGAAACCATAGCTGCCAAAATAAAAGAGAGAAGTCGGAGAGGCAGAAGGTCAACCATTGTGGTCGTGGCAGAAGGAGCCAAACCGAGGGGGGGAGAAATCGTGGTGCAGAGAGTGGTCAAAGAGAGCACCGACCCGATTCGACTCGGTGGTATAGGCTTTGTCCTGGGTTCTCAAATCGAGGAGGCGACAGGCCACGAAACCCGCACTGTCGTGATGGGGCATCTGCAGAGAGGCGGGGTGCCAACGCCCTTCGATAGAGTGCTGGCGACGAGATTGGGCACCAGGGCGGTTGACATGGTAGAGAACGGGGCGTTCGGGTACATGGTTGGCGTCAAAGGCAGCTCACTGGTTGAAGTCCCGCTGGAGGAAGTCGCCAGGGGCCCGAGGAGCATTCCCCTGGACGACCCTCTAATACGGTCAGCGCGGTCGGTAGGGACCTGCTTTGGCGACTGATAGCAACTCTCAGGCGGAACAAAGGCCTCGATTATACGATAGGACTGTCTGAACCTGACAATGCTGGAAAAGCAGTGGCTCTGGTTAGGCTGGTGGCGTCCCTGGCGCGACTCGAACGCGCGACCAACTGCTTAGAAGGCAGATGCTCTATCCGACTGAGCTACAGGGACGTTCCTATCCAATCTATCACGAAGCCCAAAACAGGTCAAGTATGTTTATTCAGGCGCCGGACGTGCCGGTAAACGTAGAAGACCACCAGCGCCACGATACCCGCCGCTATCAGTGGGTCGAATGGGCGCAGGATAGCCCGCACCCCTTCCCAGTGCTCACCGAGCAGATAGCCGCCGTAAGCCAGCCCCACGCTCCAGATGAACGAACCAAGGAACGTGTAAACCAGGAATTTGCCGAAATGCATCCGGGCGATGCCCGCCGGCAGGCTGATGAAAGTCCGCACCACGGGCAGCAATCGGGAAGCGAAAATCGACCAGCTGCCGCTGCGCTCAAACCAGCGACTCGCCAAATCAAGGTCGTGCCGGGAGACCAGCATATACTTGCCGTATTTCTCGAGGAAGGGACGGCCGCCCCACATCCCCACCTCGTAAGCAACTGCCGAACCAAGCGCATTGCCCAGCGTCCCGTAAGCACCGGCCAGCATGATATAGGCAAACCCCAACGACTTTTCCTTGATGAGCATCCAGCCGGCGAGGGGCATAATCAGCTCGCTAGGAAGGGGAATACAAGCGCTCTCAATAGCCATCAACAGCACCACACCGGGCCACTGCATGGCGTTGTAAACAGAGGAGATGAATTCCAGCAGTTCCCGCTCGATAGACAACACGAAGCGAGTGTAACAAAACAAAGCTGGTGTCGTCAAATACGCAGGGCGCGACGTCCCCATCAGCCTTGACAATAACCTTCCTCGTTGTTAGTATGGAGTGGTGCGACAACCCCGCCCATTAGCGAACATGCCAAAACTCTTAGACGGAATCAATAGTCCCGCCGACCTGAAGAAGCTCAAACCATCAGAACTGAAGAAGCTCGCTGTTGAACTGCGCGAAGAGCTGGTGACCACGGTAATCACCACCGGCGGGCACCTTGCCTCCAACCTGGGTGTTGTGGAACTGACTGTTGCCCTGCACCGTATCTTTGATAGTCCGCGCGACAAGATTATCTGGGACGTCGGGCATCAGAGCTACGTCCACAAGCTCCTTACGGGACGGCGCAAGAGCTTCGCCACCCTGCGGCAGTACAAAGGGCTTTCCGGCTTCACCTGTCGCAGCGAGAGCGAGCACGACCCCTTCGGGGCGGGGCACGCCAGCACATCGATATCCGCGGCGCTGGGAATGGCGGTTGCCCGCGACCTTGCTAAAGCCGACCATAACGTCCTCGCCGTGATTGGCGATGGCGGCATCACCGGCGGCATGGCTCTTGAAGCGCTCAACCAGGCGGGGACCCTCGGCTCACGGCTCATCGTTGTTTTGGTGGATAACGGGATGTCGATATCGCCGACCGTGGGCGCTATCGCCAAACTACTGAACAAGGTGAGATTCGACCGACGCTACTACTGGGCAAAAGAAGAAGGCGAGCGCGCCATAAAATCCCTGCCGATGGGCGACAAGCTGTGGGACGTCAGCCAGCTGGTCAAAGGCCGGGTCAAAGGCTTCATACTGCCGACAATGATATGGGAGGAGCTCGGCTTCACTTACATTGGACCGGTGAACGGCCACAATATCAAAGACCTCGAGACGGCGCTTACCCAGGCCAGAAACCACCAGAAGCCCACCCTGGTCCATGTCATCACCACCAAGGGTAAGGGTTACAAGCCCGCGGAAAGCGATGCCGTTTACTTCCACGGCGTGCCGGCCAGATGCGCCAGCAACCAGAAGGTGCCCACTTACAGCGAAGTTTTTGCCGGCACCGTCCTCCAGCTTGCCCGCGACAACCCGAAGCTGGTGACTATCACCCCGGCCATGCCGGAGGGGAACTGCCTCAGTGCTGTCGCCGCTGAGTTTCCCGGTCGAGTTTTTGACGTGGGTATCTGCGAACAGCACGCGGTCACCTTTGCCGCCGGTCTAGCGACACAGGGCTTTACTCCCATCGTCGCGGTTTACTCGACCTTTCTCCAGCGCGCCTTTGACCAGGTCATCCACGATGTCTGCCTTCAAGAGCTACCGGTCGTCTTCGCCATCGACCGCAGCGGCATTGTCGGCGCTGACGGTAAGACCCACCAGGGCACCTTCGACCTGTCTTATCTCACGCTCATCCCAAATTTGATTGTCGCCGCGCCCAAAGATGAAAACGAACTCCAACATCTGCTCTATACCGCAGTCAAGTGCGGCAAACCGATGGCGGTCCGCTACCCGAGGGGGTGTGGAGTCGGCGTGGCGCTGGACAAAGAACTTCACGAAATACCGATTGGCAAGTGGGAAGTCCTGAGAGACGGGGATGATTTGGCTCTCCTGGCCATCGGACCGATGGTGATGCCTGCCCTGGAGGCGGCCCGGATGCTGGCGGAGAACAAAATCGAAGCTACCGTGGTAAACGCGCGCTTCGCCAAGCCGCTTGACTCCGAAACGCTAACCGGCCTCGCCAGCCACATCAAACGCATTATCACCGTCGAGGAGAACACGCTTAGCGGCGGTTTTGGCGTCAGCGTCCTGCACCATCTCCAGGAACTGGCGATAAACGACGTCCGGCTTAGAGCCATCGGCATACCGGATGAGTTTGTCGAGCAGGGACCACAGGCCGTCCTGCGCGCCTGGTATGGTCTGGACGCCCGGGGCATCGTCCGCCAGGCGCTGGCGATGGTCCCTAATCACGCCTTGACAAGAAGTGCGTTCTCCCACCAGGAGGCATAAATGGATAAAATGACTGTCCGGGACGTTAAGGTCGCCGGCAAGAGAGTTCTGGTAAGAGTCGACTTCAACGTACCTCAGGACAGAAAGACCGGGGCAATCACTGATGACTCCCGCATCAGAGCGGCTTTGCCCACCATCAAGTACCTCCTCCAGCACGATGCCAGAATCATCCTGATGTCACACTTCGGCCGGCCCGACGGCAAAATGGTGGAAGGGCTGAGGATGGTCATCGTGGCCAAACGCCTTTCCGAGATTCTGGGCAAGCCGGTCAAATCCGCGCCGGACAGCATCGGCCCGCAGGTTGAAGAAATGGTGGCCGCAATGAAGAACGGCGATATCCTGATGTTGGAGAACTTGCGCTTTCATCCCGGAGAAGAAGCGGCTTACCCGGTCTTTACCCAATCCCTCGCCCGGCTGGGTGAGATTTACGTCAATGATGCTTTTGGCAGCGCCCATCGACCCCATGCCTCAATTACTGGCGTCGCCAGGATTCTGCCGTCAGTGGTCGGCTTTCTGATGGAGAACGAAATCAAGACCCTGAGCAGTCTCCTGGAGAACCCAAACCGCCCCTTCGTCGCTCTCATCGGCGGCGCCAAGATAAGCGATAAAGTAACCATACTTCAGAACATGATAAGTAAGGTAGATTCCTTGCTCATCGGCGGCGGCATGGCGGCCACCTTCCTCAAGGTCGAGGGCTACGAAATCGGGAAGTCTCTCTTCGAGCCGGACAAACTCGGTGTTG
>Ga0315282_10016482_pt1 | contig 10792 bp, 15 predicted proteins | sample YL17G07_20_MG_FD_203693 | JGI IMG/M metagenome (GOLD analysis project Ga0315282, IMG submission 203693) | Sediment microbial communities from Yellowstone Lake, YNP, Wyoming, USA - YL17G07_20 | ecosystem: Environmental > Aquatic > Freshwater > Lake > Sediment | place: USA: Wyoming | collected... | reverse complement strand
AGTCAACCCAAGGACCGACGAAACAGATATTGACCGTCTTAGGGATGAGGCCGCCGCGATGATGGCTTCGAGATCTCTCCGCAAGGGATTCACGCTCGTCGAGATGATCGTGGCCCTGACGATCCTCTCCATCCTCGCCTGGTCCGCCCTGCCTTTGGGGAAGATCGCCATCCAGCGGGAAAAGGAGGTCGAGCTTCGCCGGGACCTCCGCCTCATCCGCGAAGCCATCGACGCCTACAAGAAGCTTTCCGACGAGAAGAAGATCGAGGTCAAGGAGGACACGGAGGGCTATCCTCCGACCCTGGAGGTCCTGGTCAAGGGCGTCGAAGTCCAGGGCCAGGAGCAGACGGAAGGAAAATCGAAAGGCAAGCGGACGGTCAGGTTCCTCCGCCGGATCCCCAGGGACCCCATGACCGACTCCCTCGACTGGGGCCTCCGCTCCTATCAGGATTCTTCCGACTCCGACAAGTGGGGCGAGGAGAACGTCTACGACGTTTACACGAAAAGCCAGGCCAAGGCCCTGGATGGAACTCGGTACAGGGATTGGTGAGCCATGAAGACACGGATCGGCCGCCGGACCGGCGGGTTCACTCTGATCGAGATGGTCATCGTCTTCGCCCTGATCGGCATCCTGGTCGGGCTGGGGCTCCCGCAGTACAAGTATTCGCTCGTCAAGGCCCGGGAGTCCGTCCTCCGGGAGAACCTCTTCGTCCTCCGCAAGCTGATCGACCAGTACTATCAGGACAAGGGCAAGTATCCCGCGGCCCTGCAGGCGCTCGTCCAGGACGGCTATGTCCGTTCGATCCCCGTGGACCCCATCACGAAGTCCTCGACGACCTGGGAGGAAGTCCGGGAGACGCTGCCGCCGGACGAGTACGTCATGCCCGAAACCCTCGGCGTCATCGATGTCAAGTCCGGATCCCAACAGAAATCCCCCATCGACGGGACCGTCTACAACACCTGGTGAGGGACGGCGGAGGGCGACAGATCGTGGGCACGAAAAACGGCTATCTCGTCATCATGCTGATGCTGGCCGTTTTCGCCATTTCCATCGGGCTCCTCGTCGTCGTCCCCGTCTGGCAGACCGAAGTCCGGCGGGAAAAAGAGGAGGAGCTCATCTTCCGGGGAAAACAATATGTCGAGGCCGTGCGTCTCTACGCCCTCAAGAACCCGGGCCACTTTCCTTCCAGCCTGAAGGAGCTCCTGGACAAGAAATGCCTCCGCAAGCTTTACAAAGACCCCATGACCGACAGCGGCGAATGGAACGTCATCCTCAATCCCGGGACCGCGGGGTCGGGAGCCGGGGCCGCCGGCGGGACCGAGCAGCAGGTCCTCCTCGTCCCCGAAAAAGCCCTGCCGTCCATCCGCTCCGCCATCGTCCTGGGCGTCGCGAGCCCGTCGACGAAACAATCCATCCGGATCTACAACGATCAGGAAACGTACGACAAGTGGCTTTTTTACTACGGCCAGGACCCCAAGAAGCTCCCCAAGATCACCCGTTACGGGGAAAAAGAGAAGGGCCCCTGAGACCGGGACCCCGCCTCAGCGGAGGACTTTCCGGACCCGCTCCGGCAGGACGAACTGGAGCCGGTCTCCGACCTTGATCCCGTCCGCCGCGGCCCTCCCGCCCTTGAGCTCGAGCACATAGCGGGCCGGCACGCCCGGGCCGTAGGAGGGGCAGGGATCTGCCTTGCAGGGGGGAACATCGGCCGTGATGTGGATAACCCTCTTTTCGCTGTCGAGCCAGAGCATGTCGAGAGCGATGAGCGTATTCTTCATCCAGAACGCCTGGAGGTCCTCCGTCTCGAAGACAAAGAGCATGCCCTGATCGGGCAGGATCTTCTCCCGAAACATGAGGCCCCGGGCCCGTTCTTCGTCGGAGACCGCCAGCTCGGCCGTGACGGACTTCCCGCCGGGCAGGAAGACCTTGATGAACCGGTCCCCTCCCCGGTCCTGACATTCGGCCTGGAGGCCGAAGGAAAGGATCAGGAGAAAAGGAAGCCCGGCTTTCAACAGGGAACGCACGGGGGAAGTGATCATCACGCTCATCCTTTCAGACGTTTTTCAATGCTGGTCCACCAAGGGCACGAAGCGGACGGCCAGCAGTCGGTCGAGCGTCAGCCCTTTCTTCCCTCTCCGGATGCGCACAAGCTCCTGGGAATCAGTCCCGACGGGCACGACCATCGTCCCGGGAAGCCCGAGCTGGCCCTCGACGGCCGCAGGCACCCTGGCCGCCGCCGCGGTCACCATGATCGCGTCGAAGGGCGCCGCCTCAGGCCATCCTTTCGCTCCGTCGCCGACCCGGAAGCTGATGTTGCCATAGTGGAGCGACCGGAGGACGGCCTGGGCCCGCAGCGAGAGGGATTCAATGAGCTCGACGGAAAAAACCTCGGCGGCGATCTCGGCCAGCACCGCCGTCTGATAACCCGAGCCCGTCCCGATCTCGAGGACCCTCTCCCCTCCCCTGAGCCCCAGGGCCTCGGTCATGTAGGCGACGATGTAGGGCTGGGAGATCGTCTGACCGTCGCCGATCGGCAGAGGCTCATCGGCATAGGCCCCGCCGCGCATTCCTTCGGGGACGAAGAGATGGCGGGGTATTTTCTCCATCGCCTCGAGGACGGCGGGGTCTCCGACTCCTCGGGCACGGATCTGGGAATCCACCATCCTCAGGCGCTCACTCCCATACTCAGGGTCTTTGCTCATGGTACTCGGCCGGCCCCCGGACCATCAATAGGCCCGGGCAAAATAGGCGACGGCTTTTCCCGGCCGGCCGCAGCAGGCGCAGGCACCTTCCGTCTTTCCTTCGGCTTCGTCGAGCGGGATGACCCGGATCGTGGCCATGGTCTCGGTCTTGATTCTGTCTTCGCAGTCCTCCCCTCCGCACCAGGGCGCCCGGATGAAGCCGCGCTGGTTTTCCAGGATGTCCTTGAAGCGCCCATAGTCGGCCGCGTCACGGATATTGGCTTCCAGGAAGGTCCGGGCCGCCGCGAGGAGCCCAGCCTGGATCTCCCCGAGCAGCTCCGGGACACGGGACGGGAGCGAGGCGAGCGCCACGGTCTCCTTGGCCTTGGTGTCGCGGCGGACGAGGACGGCCTGTCCGGACTTGACATCGCGGGGGCCGATCTCGACGCGGAGAGGCACACCGCGCATCTCGTATTCGGCGAACTTCCAGCCGGGCGTCGCTTCCTCGCGGGCGTCAACGTCGACCCGGACGCCGGCCGCCCGCAGTCCGTCGGCCGCGGCCCGGACGACCGGAAGGACGCTCTCCCTCCAGTTCCCGACGGAGATGGGGATAAGGATGGCCTGGACCGGCGCGATCCGGGGCGGGAACCGGAGGCCGGAATCATCACCATGGACCATGATCAGGGCCCCGATCGTCCGGGTCGTCATCCCCCAGGACGTCTGCCAGACATATTGCAGGGTCTGGCTGCGGTCCTCGAACTTGATGTCAAAAGCCTTTGAGAAGTGCTGACCAAGGTTATGGGATGTCCCCATCTGGAGGGCCTTGCCGTCCGACATCAGGGCTTCGATGGCGTAGGTCATCTGGGCCCCGGCGAACTTCTCCCGCAGGGACTTGCGGCCGGAGAGCACGGGGATGGCCAGCTCGGTCTCGCAGAATTCCTTGTACATGGCCAGGATCTTCAAGGTCTCGGCCTCCGCCTCTTCGGCGGTCTCGTGACAGGTGTGGCCCTCCTGCCACAGGAATTCCGTCGTCCTCAGGAACGGCCGGGTCACCTTCTCCCAGCGGACGATGTTGGCCCACTGGTTGATCAGGACGGGGAGGTCACGCCAGGACTTGATCCACCGGGCGTACATGTGGCCGATGATGGCCTCGGACGTCGGCCGGACGGCCAGCTTCTCCTCGAGCTCCTCTTTTCCGCCGATCGTGACCCAGGCCACTTCCGGCGAGAAGCCCTCGACGTGCTCGGCCTCCTTCTTGAGAAATCCCTCGGGAATGAACAGAGGGAAATAGGCGTTGACGTGCCCCGTGGCTTTGATCCGGAGGTCGAGCGACCGCTGGATATTCTCCCAGACCGCATAGCCGTGGGGGCGGATGACCATCATCCCTTTCATGGGCGTGTAGTCGGCGAGCTCGGCCTTCTGGACAAGCTCGAGGTACCACTTGGAAAAATCCTCGCTCTTCGGGGTGAGCTGCTTGATCTGCCGTTCGTTCTCGTTCACGTCGTCTCCTCGCTTTTCGGCCTTTGGGATTCTAGCCGCCGGCCGGTTTTTTGTCAAGGAACCGGGGCTAACGGGGGTGAGAGCAGACGGGGAAAAAACGGGGGAGAAACCCTGATGGACCGGGTGACGGGAATATCCCCCATCATTTCATCGTCAGGGGTGATTGACCGGCCTTATGGGGAATGTCATTTTAGGGTCGCGTTTCGCCAAGGAAAAGGATAAGGAAGCCAGACATGCTCAGGAGGATTTCCACCGACACACTGCCTGTCAGGCGCCATGCCGAACAGCGCGGGTTCAAGCTCTCCCTGCCTCTGACCGTCGAGGGCCCTGACGCCGACGGCGCCCTGTTCAGGGAGGAGACGACCCTCTCCTACATGAGCCACGTGGGCGCCCTCTTCCCGCTCAGGACCCCTGTCGCTCCCGGCTCGAGGATCAAGCTGGCCGTCTCTCTTCCCCCCAAGCTGGGGGAGGGCAAGAGCCTGAAGCTCGTGATCAAGGGGACGATCGTCTTCACCGAGCCCGGGAACGAGGATGGGGCTCCCGCCCAGGTCTCCCTCCGTCTCGAAAGCCGGTACATCGTCGAGTCCGCAGCCGCCGAGGCGGACGCGAACCAGCCCGCTTGAGGAGGGCGGAGATGGCGCTTCCGGGGACGAAAAACGCCCCGCCCGCATGTTTAGCCGTGGACGGTGAGGATAAAGGCGATAATTTAACCCCGCGATTCCTCATGAGGAGCGATTGAAGGCAGCCAGGTCCTGAGCGAAAATGCGATGGAAATGAATATAGTCAAGGCTTTTCATAACCCCTCCATTCAAGGCGCGGCCAGGGCCGGAAAGCGGGAGCGCACGTTCGAGCTCTCTCTTCCGGCCCTGGTCAAGGGACTCGACGCGAGGGGAAAGAGGTTCGAAGAACCGACCCACATCGCCGCCATCAGCGCCCAAGAGGTGTCGTTCAGGCTCAATGCCCGCCTCCTGATCGGCTCCAAGACGACGGTCTCCCTGGACATTCCCAGGACCCTGATCCTGGAAAGCCCGCTCCGCCTCCTGGTGACGGGGGTCGTTATCTATGTCCGGTCGGAGACTGCGAACGGGAAAAGCCAGTACGTCTCCATCCACCTCGACCGGGGCTTCCGTCTCTCGCCCAATGCCGCTCTCCCCACCTGAGCCCGGGCCTCTTCTTCCCGGTGCGCTCCCCCGCCCAGACCGCTCTTGACAAGCCCCCCGCCGATAGACTATGATTCGTTAACATTCTGATCATGTGACCTGAAACCGGATAACCAAATTGCCAAAAGGGGCCGAAACGAGCATGGAGAAAAAGAAAACCCAGCCGTCCGTGGACACGAAGATCACCCTACTCATTTTCTGCCCGTCCGACATCATCCTCGCCGGGATCCTGAAGGCCCTCGAGGCGGACCCGGAGCTTGAGATCCTGAACATCGAGAAGAATACGATCGAGTCGTTCATCGACTCCATCAAGAAGCTCAAGCCCCAGGTCATCCTTTTCGCCCACATGGAGCCGCTGCCGAACCTCCGCGAGATCTGCAAGGCCATCCGCGAGATCTCGAAAACCCAGGGCCGGTCCCAGCTCCTGCTCCTGGGGAGCATCCCGGCCCACGAGGAGATCGTCAACCTCATCAACGCTGGGGCCCGGGGTTACTTCGACCTCAACGATTCGTCCAGCCAGCTCCCGGAAGCCGTCCACGGCATCCACAAGGGCGAGATCTGGCTCCCCCGGGACAAGATGTCCAGCATCATGGACCGGATCATCTCGGTCGTCGGCCGGGATCTCAAGGAAAAGACCCTCGACCAGCTGACGCCGACCGAGTTCCAGGTCCTCCGCCTCATCGGTCAGGGAAAAAGCAACGACGAGATCGCCGAGCTGATGTTCATCAGCAAGAACACGGTGCGGTCCCACATCAAGAGCATCTACGCGAAGCTCGACACCCACAGCCGCCTGCAGCTGGCGCTCTACGCCATCAATTCAGCCCTGTTTTAGTCTCAGGAATCGAGGACGCCATGACCAAGAGAGCCGCCCCCAAAAAGAAAGGGAAAAAACTCCCCAAAGACCTGGAGGTCAATCGCCGGCGGGAATGGCGGTTTGACCTGCCCCTGAGGACCGTCATCGAGGGCAAGCTGCCCCAGGGCGACAAGTTCCATGAGGAAACGGAGCTCCAGAACATCTCTTCGGGCGGCGCCTACTTCGCCCTGGACTCGGGCGTCGCCGTCGGCTCGAAGCTCAACCTCATGATCCAGCTCCCGGACAAGCTGACCGACGGAAAGAAGATGAAGCTCTGGATCGGCGGCATCACCGTCCGCCTCGAAAAACCGGACCCGAAAGCGAAGCGGCAGGGCGTGGCGATCCGGTTCAGCGACGAGTTCAAGGTCATCCCCGCCGCCAAGAAAAAATAGCGTGCTCCGCGCCGCTCTGACGGGGGGGATTGCCTGCGGCAAGTCGGTCGTCGCCGGCGTACTCCGGGAAAAAGGCTGTTTCGTCCATTCCGCCGACGCGGCGGCCCATGACCTCATATCCCCCGGCCGCCCCGCCTGGAAAAAAATCGTCGCCCGGTTCGGAGAAGAGGTCCTTAAGCCGGACAGGACCATCGACCGCGGCCGCCTGGGCCGGACCGTTTTTTCCGACCCCGGGGCCCGCCTCTTCCTGAACAAGCTCCTCCACCCTCTGGTCCTGGCCGGGGAAAAGCGCCTCATCGCCCGCCTCGAGCGGGAGGGTCGCACGGCGATCTTTATCTCCGAAGCCGCGCTGACGATCGAGGCCGGCTATTCCCGCTTTTACGATAAGATCATCGTCGTCCACTGTCCGGAAGGCGTCCAGGTCCGAAGGCTGATGGAGCGCGACGGGATCACCGAAGAGGAGGCCCGGAAGAAGATCGGGTCCCAGATGCTCGGGGAGGAAAAGCTCCGCCACGCCGATTACGTGATCGAGGCCTCGGGCTCCCTCCGGGAGACGATCGAGCAGACGGAGAGAGTCCACGCCGCGCTCCTCCAGGACGCCGAGCTCAAGGGCCTGTCTGCGAAGAAACCGCCGAGCCACCGACTCTCTTCAAAATAGGGGCCGAAGGGGAATGGCCGGAACGTCATGTGCGGTTTACCGCAAACCGCACTCTGGAGTGGAGGCCATCCCCGAGGCCCTTGTGGAATAGGACGGGGTAAGCGGCGGAAAATCAGCCGACCTTGGCCTTGGACAAGAGGGTCTTCAATTCCTGACCGGGGCGGAACTTGATCCTCCAGCCCTTTTCGATCCGGATCTGTTTCTGGCGGCGGATGTCCCTTCCGAAACCGGTCTTTTTGGCGACGACCTTAAAGCTGCCGAAGCCGCGAATCTCCACCTTCTCATTTTCCGCCAGGGCGGACTTGAGCGAGCTCAGGACCCCCTCGACGATGGACAATGATTTGGCCCTATTGAATTCGGATTTCTTCTCGATCGCAAGGGCGACATCATTCTTGATCATCGAAAGAGCTCCTTACTCTAAAAAACGATAGATATTAATTAATTTATTGATAATAAAAAGTCAAGCACAATTATGCCCGGTTGACTTGACCCTCGCGAGTTCCTATAATGAAGGTAAGGTGCGTGCCAAAATCCTCCTCTTCCTCCTGCTCGTCTGCCCTGTCGTTTCGTCCGCCGCGATCCTGAAGATCACGGTCGACGCCCCGATCCATCCCATCACCGCCGAGTACATCGTCCGGACGATCGAGAGGGCCGACCGCGAGGGCGCCGCGCTCGTCATCATGAGCCTCAACACGCCCGGGGGCCTGGACAGCTCCATGCGTCAGATCATCGAAAAGATCGTCAACGCCCGGACCCCCGTCGCGGCCTACGTGGCGCCGAGCGGGGCGCGGGCCGCCTCGGCCGGGTTTTTCATCGGCATCGCCTGCGACATCTTCGCCATGGCGCCCGGGACGAACACGGGGGCCGCCCATCCCGTGGGCCTGTCCATCACCGGCCAGGCCATGGACAAGACGGAGGAGGACAAGGTCACCCACGACGCGGCCTCCTATATCAAGACGTTGGCCGCGAGAAGAGGGCGCAACGTTCAGATGGCGGAGGACGCCGTCCGCAAAAGCCTGTCCTACACCGAGCAGGAGGCCCTCAAGGGCGGCCTGATCGACATCGTGGCCAGGACGGACCGGGAGATCATCGAGGCCTTCGACGGCAAGCGGCTCAAGCGGTTCAACGGCGAAGAGACGACGCTCTCCTTGAAGAAAGAGCCCGTCACGCCCATCCCGATGTCGTTCCGCCAACAGTTCCTGCTGACGATCTCCAACCCGAACCTGGCCTACATCCTGCTCATGATCGGTCTCCTGGGCCTCTATTTCGAGTTCGCCCATCCCGGGGCCATCCTGCCCGGCGTCCTGGGCGGCATCTGCCTCCTGATCGCAGTCTTCTCTTTTCAGATCCTGCCGATCAATTACGTCGGGCTGATGCTGATCATCCTGGCAATCGTTCTTTTTGTCCTCGAGGTCAAGGTCCACAGCTACGGCATGCTTTCGCTGGGAGGGATCACGGCCATGGTCATCGGCTCCGTCATGCTCATCAACGCCCCTATTCCCGAGCTCCGGCCGAGCTTCCGGGTCATCATCCCGATGGCCCTCGGCATTTCCCTGATCCTGATCTTTCTCGTCACCCTGGTCGTCCGGGCCCACGCCCGGCGGGCCTTCACCGGGAAAGAGGGCATGGTCGGCGAGGTCGGACGCGCCCAGACCGACCTTTCCCCGTCCGGCAAGGTCTTCGTCCACGGCGAGATTTGGGAGGCGGAGGCGACGGAGCCCGTGGCCCGGGGCGGGAAGGTCAAGGTCATCGAGGTCCTGGACACCATGAAAGTCCGGGTCAGGAAAGCCTGATCCGAAAAATATCTGGAGGCCCTAGGCCTCCGCAAGGAGAAAAATCATGATCACGTATCCCGTCATCGTCATCGGACTCATCGTGCTTTATCTTTTGAACTCGATCAAGGTCCTGAGAGAGTACGAGCGGGGGGTCATCTTCCGGCTCGGCCGCGTTCTCGCCAAGCCCAAGGGGCCCGGCATCATCCTGGTCTTCTCCCCGATCGACCGCATCGTGAGGATCAGCCTGCGGCTTATCACGATGGACATCCCGCCCCAGGACGTCATCACCAAGGACAACGTCACGGTCAAGGTCAACGCCGTCCTGTACTTCAGGGTCATCGACCCGCTCAAGTGCGTGATCGAGGTCCAGGATTATATCTACGCCACCTCCCAGCTGGCTCAGACGACCCTGCGGAGCCTCCTCGGTCAGGTTCCGCTCGACGACCTTCTCTCGGAGCGGGAAAAGCTCAACGCCCGCCTCCAGGAGATCATCGAGCAACACACCGACCCCTGGGGCATCAAGGTCCAGCTCGTGGAGATGAAACAGGTGGACCTTCCGGAGAACATGCAACGGGCCATCGCCAAGCAGGCCGAGGCCGAGCGCGAACGGCGGGCCAAGGTCATCCATGCGGACGGCGAATTCCAGGCCGCCGACAAGCTCACCCAGGCCGCGGACATCATTTCCCGAAACCCTCAGGCCCTCCAGCTCCGCTTCCTCAGCACCCTGGCCGAGATCGCCACCGAGAAGAATTCCACGATCGTCTTCCCGCTGCCTCTCGAGCTCCTCAGGGCCTTCTCTTATGAAAAACCCCAGGAGAAAAAACAAGAGAGATGAAAACTAAAGACTTCCGGGAAATCCAGGTCTCGAGCACCCTCCTTGTCATCATCTTCGTGTGCGTGCTCGTCCTCGGCGTCTTCATTTTCCTGCTGGGTGTTTCGGTCGGGAAAAAGCAGGTCCAGATCACCGCCGCGACCCATGTCGTGGCCCAGCAGATCCAGGAACCCGTCAAGGACCAGGCCGCCGGGAAGCCCGCCGAGCCGGCCCAGGACCAGGTCAAGAGCGGCTCGGCAACGGGGCTGACGACAAGCTCTCCCCTGTCCGGAAGCCAGGGAAAGCCGGCGGCTCAAGAGAAATCGGCAAAGACATCGCCCGAGACCGTGCCCCCAGTCAAGCAGGCCCAGAAGCCGGCGCCCAAGGCCTCGACCCCGCCGGCCACGAAGACCCCCTCCAAGCCGGCTGAATCGACCGGCACGGGGCTCTTTTATATCCAGGTCGCCGCATTCACGGACCGGGTCCAAGCCGGCGCGGAAGCCGACAAGTTCCGGAAACGGGGCTTTCCGGTGGTCGTCGCCGATCCTCGGCCGACCGATACCAAATCCTGGTATCGCGTCAGGGTGGGCGGCTTTTCCACCCGGGAGAAAGCAGCCGCGACCTTGACCAAACTGAACGAGGCCGCGAAGAAAAAAACCGACTACAGGATCGTCAAGGACTGAAACCTTCCGGCCCGGAGCCCGGAACGAGCTTCCTAAGGAAGATACTCCCATGTGGCTGGCTGCTCTGAGTGGGGTCCTGACGGCCCTGGCGTTTCCTAAGTTTCACTTCGCCTTTCTGGCCTGGGTCTCCCTGATCCCGCTTTTTGTCGCTCTTGCCGGCAAGCACGACCGTTCCGGTTTCCGGCTCGGGGCGGTCGCCGGGCTTTTCTTCTATGGCGTCCTGCTCTATTGGATCCCGGACGTCCCCCGGCATTACGCCGGGATGCCGCTCTGGCTCT
>Ga0315282_10016481_pt1 | contig 10792 bp, 7 predicted proteins | sample YL17G07_20_MG_FD_203693 | JGI IMG/M metagenome (GOLD analysis project Ga0315282, IMG submission 203693) | Sediment microbial communities from Yellowstone Lake, YNP, Wyoming, USA - YL17G07_20 | ecosystem: Environmental > Aquatic > Freshwater > Lake > Sediment | place: USA: Wyoming | collected... | reverse complement strand
TGAATGCTATCCTGTATGGAAACGGGCTGACTAGCGAGCGAAAGGCTGAGATCGCTACGTCATTAGGGCTCACAGGCAGTTACTACGACATTTGGAATGATTTCTCGGTGCTTCTGTTGGACAACGCGGGTCTTAATGAAAGGCAGAGAACTTTCATCCGTGATTTTCTCGGGTTGGTCCCAATAGAGCTTCACAACCTTCATTCCATCTCGGTAATTGATAACCTAGGTCAACTTCCACATTCGACCCCCGAGATCACGCTTTGGGGGAAAGACGACGGTGTGAATATCTTCGGTTCTGATATAGGAGCTTGGAAAGAGAACGGCTTTCCGGACGATGTCCCGGCGAAGTACTCTGATGTATTTTGCCTTGTTGTAGTCCATGAAGTGAATCACATCGTCGACGCCTTCTGTGTTTCTCACGATGCTACCCTTAGGAATAGAAAGGCAAACCTCATAGGGATGGCTGGCAACAACCACATGAACTACCTCAGAAGCATGCTTCCTGATGGTTTCTTTGTCTCAGCTCCGCAAGAGTTCTTTGCCTCTATATCGAACCAGTGGTTCTCCGACTCGGCCCTAACGCTGAGGTTGGCTCTCACCAGATTTGACCAAGGATACAGAGATCCTTTGGGTCAGTTCCTCTTCTTCGCCGAAGTTTACTCTAGCGGAGGTGACTCAACACTATTCTACACCCTTGACACTCAAGGCAACATCTATCGAAGTGAAGTTTCAATACTAAGGGACAGGAATGGTCGCATCAACGCGATCATAGATGGGTCAGATATGTACAGCTTTGAGCTAGATGGGAGCGGAAACGTTGTTTCCTATTCGGTCACACAAGCCCCTAGCTTCTATGTCGTTGGCCTTGACATCGAGCCGAGGGTAGCACCCATCAAGGTAGATGGCGTGCAGTATGCTAATGATCAGGTCCCTCTGTACTTCAGGTGGATGGAGGGATCGACCCACTCATTTGAAGCTGCAACTACTGTGCAATTGCACCCGGATGTCCGCTATGTCTTCGATGGATGGACCGACGGCGCGAGTTCGGAAATAAGAACAGTAGTGGCTTCATCGTCCTATACCTTCGTCGCTCAATACAGGAGGGAGTACCTGCTGTCCGTATCATCACCCTATGGTGTGCCTTCCGGCCCTGGCTGGCACAAGGAGGGAGAAACGGCGAACCTCTCGATTCAAAGCATGATAGACAGCGGAAACGGTACAAGAAGGTTACTGAAGGGCTGGTACAAAGGCGGCGCCCAATTTAGCTCAGCCGTGAATGTGTCGCTAGCGATCACAGAGCCAACCCTTTTGGAGGTGAGGTGGGAAACTGAGTACTTGATCAATGCTACGGCCCCTATGGGCGCGATTTCGGGGGCTGCATGGTATCCAACAAATGCGATAGCAGTCCTGTCGATTTCGCCCACTCGGCTAGAAAAGGACTTCTTCACAAACTACGTTTTCGAGGGTTGGAAGGTAACTGGAACCACTGTATCAACTTCTCCCTCGTACTCTTTCACGGTAACAGGGCCCATGTCACTTACAGCAAGCTGGAAGACTGAACTGAATCTGGGGACTGTGGGTGTGGCCGGGGGTGGAGTGGTACTGGCTATCGCCGCGGTTGCGCTTCTCGCGTTGCGGAGGTCAAAGCTTTCGGTCGCTCCTTAGCCTTCTCTCATACGTAGAGCCTTGAAGTGGCAAACAACTTCAGCCAACCGACGTGCAACTCTGTGTCGCGTGCATCTCGACTCATGCAGAGAGACGAATTGTCTTTTATACATCCGACCCGCACACGGAATTCATATAGAGCTTCAACTCACGCGAGCGCGCATAGGGCCCGAGTGGTCCTGTTGCGGGAGATTGGTCGCACGCTGTGGAAAAGTGAAAGAGCGAAAATCCACCGCTGACTTGACTAGGTTGTATTTGAACTCTTGGCCTCACCTTTATGACCTTACGCAAGTTGTGTCCTAAAGGAATGTTAAGCAAGGCAGAGGTTCAGTTCCTGAAGGGAGAGAAGCGGGTCAGCGGAAGTTACAGACGCAAGATCCGCGAGAGAATCCGGGCTAAGGCTAGGTCGTTGAGGGATGAACTCTCTATCATGGCATTGGATCCGGAGATTCGGCCGATCTTAGGAGAGGCCCTGGGTCTGCCAAGCGTGACGGAAATCCGTCACGTGACAGAAAACCGTCACGCAAAAACGTTGGAATTGGCGGGCCCGGCGGTTTCCGCACCCATATGGGTTCGAGTCCACACCGAAAACGGTGAATTTGCATATTCTGTGCGGTTCTTTGACTCAATCATACATTTTCGAGTTTGGTGGATCAGTGAAATATGACGGCGTGAGGAAATCAGTGCGTGGCTTATTGGATCCCGAGAACTTAGATCTTCTTGACGCCAGCAAGACGACTGCTACTATCAGCAGTATCGCGACACCCGCGACGGCACCCGTTGTGACCAAGTTCAATTCCGTGTTCCAGTTTGCTGTTAGTGATACGGATCCGATCACAGTGAAAGAGTAGGATGGTGAAGTCGAGACGATGGTTCCGTTGACCTTCCAGCCTTCGAAGACGTAGTTGGTGAAGAGATCCTTTGGGATGGAAGCTGGCGACACGGAGACGCTACAGTTCGAGCCGGGAGCGAACCATCCTCCTCCAGTTGCAGTGCCCTGCTCGCTAGACACCTCTACTCGGTACTGTGTGGCCCACACTATCTCCAATGAAGCAGGCTCTGTCACCTCGATCGTGAGATCAGGGTCTGAACCTAGCAGAAGCCCATCCTTGTACCACCCCACTAGCGCTCTTCGGGTCCCGTTCCCGTAGTCCATAGTACCTTGGATTGACAACCTCGCTACAGATCCTGACCTGTACCAACCAGCACCAGAAGGAGAGCCATAGAGTGACGAGGCAGACAGCTGGTATTCCGTCCTGAAGTGCGCAACCAGAGCCGTTGCCGATGAAACTAGGAGCGTCCTACTTGCTGAACTATTCCCGTCGCTCCATGCCTCAAAGACGTGTCGCACGCCTGGCTCTGGTTGGACCACGGTCTGGACCTCAAGCGAATGAGTTGTTCCCTTTGTCCATACGAAGGCCAATGGCATCTGATCAGAGTTATACTGCATGTTGTCGACGACGATACCGGTCAACTTTGGTTGAATGTCAAGACTGATTACGCATGAGCTTTCCGGATTCGCAAGCACCAGCAAGTACACATCCAGGGGATTGAGAACGACGCTTATGGAGTCCGGTGGCGCGAGTTCAGGATTGAACAATGTGAAGTTGCCGTTCCTCACCGAATACGCGAGACACCTTGACCCAACACCCAGCTTGGAAAGGGAAATGCTCACATTGACCGGTGAGCTGGATATGCTAGTGAGGACAATGCCTATGCTCCCGTCCGGGCTCTCCCAAGCGCTTCCCATCACTCCAGGCCATACAAAGGGCGGAATGTCAGCCATACTGTACGGGACTTCCTTGGCTCCTGGTATTGTCACAAGAGGAACACCTCCCACGTCAAGTGGCCTAAGCATCCTTCCCTCGACCAAGTAGGAGTACGCGCTTGTGGTCCTAGTCTGTGCAATCCTCCTCGAGTATTCCAGCATTTCCGCGTCGTACAATCTCAAGTTGTCTGGCTCACCGGTCCCTTGGGGATCCATGTCCACCATTGGAATCTCTCCCCAGACAAGCGCGATAGCTAGACCCCTGAGGTAGTACAATTTCCATTGCTGTGCGCGCTCGGAATCAATGAGCGCCATCATCGAGTACAGTATCTCATATTCGTGGTAGACAGAATGCCAAAGTGGGATGTAGGTATTCAACGTGTTGTCGTAGCATTCCCCACCGCAAATGCCGAGCGGATCATCCGCGACGCTGGAGGGCTCGTTGGCCGCATCAAACAATGGTATGTAGGGCTCGCCATACCATTCTCCTCCCAGCGCCAAGTCAGGGTCGATGGACCTAGCTTGATCTCTAACGCTTGAGAAGGCCGTCATCCATCCTTCAGCCCACCAAGTCCCCCCGCCCTGGTGTCCGTCAGATCCAGACCAATCTATGAAGGGCATAACCGGGCTTCCATCGAGTTGCACCATGTCCACTCCTGCGGATGCAAGTTGGTTCACCATCTGACACAGTCTATCACACCAGAGTTCTGAGGGATTCACTACGAATGCGAACAACTCCGAACTTTCGGAGTCGTTCTGAATCGACCAGTTCGAGATGTAGAGGTTCCCTTCGCGATCCCTTGGAGCATGTAAGACAAAGTCTTGCCAATCAGTCGTATTGAAACTATAGCAGCTTGTAAGCGGGAGGACGCTCACCCTACCACCATTGGCATGTGTCTCGTTTATTGCGCTTCTGAAGCTGGGCCATCCCTCAGTAGGTGAGAGAAAGTCGGGTGACGCCATTCCAGCGCCGTACTTTTCCCACCCTCGCCACCAGAGTAAAGGAGCAGAGAGGTAATACTGTCTCATGGCCTCAGCTATTCCGGGTAGATTTGAGAACGGGCCGTTCCAGCTGTGGGAGTCTCGACAACAGAATCTGGTGAGCACGTCAGCTGCTATTCCCGTGGTCTTGAGCCACTGCGGAATGTCAGTTCGCTGCGCTATAGTCCCTTGGGCCACCCACCTTTGGTTCACAGCCCACCCCTTGTAGAGCTGGGCTACGTCCCACCAATCGCCCTCGAAAACCCCGATCACAACTGGGTAAAGCAGCCTCAATTTGATATTGGAACTGAACTCTGGCACATGGTCGTTGGACAATAACAAACATCCGTCTCTGTTCACGGCACCGAACGTTTTCACAAAAGCCCCAGTCGGGTCATAGTCAGCCAAATACAGACCTGTGTTCGGCATCGTTGCGTAGTACGCGATGAACTGCATGTTGTAGTGCGCAGAGGGGTAGTACACCCCTCCCAACCCGACGCCGGGCTTGAAGTTGATCGAGGGGTTCTTGCACAGGATTCCTGGTCCTTGAGGAGCCACAAGGTAGTCCCCGCTTTGCTCATCTGATATCTGACTTACTCCGTAGATAAGAGGAAACGACACTTGCTCGATGATCAAATCCTCCCTGTTGTCAACATCGAAGTACCAATAGGACAATTTCGACCCAGAAGGGACGTTTATGGCAACGTTCACCGTCACGTCGAACCGTTTTCCTCCCTCTGTGGAAGACAATCCCCACCAAGTCATATTCAGCCAAGCGCCGCTGGCATCCACCTTCTTCACGCGTGTTATCGACAAGGCATCTCTCCCCGACATCGCTTCAGTATTGTTTGTATCTCGGGACCAGTATGTCAGCGCGAAAAGCACACCCACTACGTCCTTCCGCTTGATGAAGTCAATTCCGCTTCCCTTGTCCACGATGGAATATATGCCACCTCCTGTTTCGTTGCCAAAGGTAATGCTGAGTTCAAGAAACTCGTCTCCGATTCTGACGAAATCCCCGACATCAGTCACGTACGACGAACCACTGCCCCGGGCTTCCTTGAGCCCGACATTCGTGCTCATCAGCAATGGTTGTGCCAAGGTAATGGAAAGGATGAGGATTAAGAGGATTATACCTTCGCGCAGATGCCCCATATGCCCGTCGATGAACCCTAATTCTAATAAGCCTTCACATACAAAGACCTCTGTTACTCGTATGCAATAGTAAGTGCGATAATAATGCAATTAGTAGCCAGGTCTCAAAGAGAAATCCCTGGAGTGGTACGCTCTTCTGACACTACCACAAGAACAACGTTAGCCAGCTGAGCCAGTGGTTTGAGAACCCGATTCCAGCAAATCTCAGACCCCCAAGGGCGAATTGATGAGTGATCCCGAGCCGAAGGAATTCGCCCGTTAGAGCCCAGACATGGCAGGCCTGCATGACCTAGTGTTGAAGAGGGGCTCCGGGGTTTGCAGATGGACACTTTAATAAGATGACTAAGGCGATCGAGACCTCCCCAACTGAAGACGTCTTGAATCGGACTGGTCTTTAGAAATCAAGATGCCCTATTCCTACGCCAGCCAAGTTCAAAGAAAGATGGCGAGATACTACGCTCGAAAGCGATGTCCGATCTGTGGCAGGCTAGGACCTGGACCTTATGTGAAAAGGGTCAAGGGACACGATTACCTGTACTTCGCACATTCGCTCAAGAACGTCGAAACCGGAAGACATTACCTCAAATGGTGTTACATCGGGAGCGCGAGGGCGGTTGAACGCGCGGGCGGCGTTTCTTCCTATCTCGAAGCCCTAAGATCCACGCGCGAGGGTGTCCCAACCGAATGACCTGAACGTTCTCACAAGCATGAAGGAGTTAGGTAAGAAATCTATGCCCTAGTCTCAAGCCGCAGGATCCCCTAGGTGACTAGCTCTTGGACATCGGAACTGTTCGGAACTCGCGCGCGATCGTCAGTAATCGCGACATCCTTGTAACTTTCGTCTTTCGTCGGGAAACAAGGCCTTATATTAGTAAGGGGCTACCAAGAGGCGCTTCCAACGGCGGGGAGGGGCGAATGTAATGATGGATAGGAGAAACATAGCTATTGGCGCGGTTCTAGCCGCAGTAGTGATCGTTACTGGGTACTGGTGGTTTTCTACGACTCAGAGGGCACAGCTGACCGACGAAGTTCGGGCTGGTGAGGCGATCTTCTCGAATGCGACGTATCTTCTCTCGAGATATGTGCCCGAAGGCCTAACGGCGGTGGAGAGCTATGTCAGCGAACTGATCGGGGGAGCGATTTCAACAGGTCACTCGGAGGTGATTGCATCGTCCAGCAATGTGAACTCTACGATCCAGATCCGAGACGGATCTATAGTACAGATGGAGAAGATAGTCATCCTTGCGGACGCGTACCCGGTCAAGATGGGCGACAGAGTTTTTTCGATGAAGTACAGGCTGATCCGTTGGGACCAAGGCGGGGGCTCCATGTTCATTTGTTTCATAACAGACAGGACCTTTCAGTGGCAAAGTTCGGATAGGGGGCGCATAGAAGCACATGGAGTCGGCTATAGCCGACGGGTGAGCGAGTCCTGGGACATTAGCGCCATGCCGAGTGGGGAATATCTCTTCGCAATAGAGAGAGATATTCCTACCGGAGAAGGACAAGAATATGTTCTTACGGTCTACCGAACACAGGAGTTATCGGACGCCAAGGTCTTTGCTATCTACTTCCGCAACTGCGAGGTCGAGATAATCAGCTTCGGCTACGCAATGCCTTGACGGTTCGCGTACGCGGGCGTTGTTCCGAAGACCTGGCCGTTCGAGCAGGACGACGCGCTGCTCTATCTGGCTTCTGGCTCGAGGGACCTTCAGGCGATTCATGCACTGTATCCGAATATCTCTCGAGACACTAATGCCGTTTGAGAAGACCGAGAGCAATATCATAGATCTGGAGCGAGCCAAGGCCGTGGTGGACTTGGAAGATGTCGTCGGTGGGGACTGGGACTTAGTACTGTCTGATATCTTCAGGAAGGAGGAACCCAAGAGGCTTGCCACTAAGATCCTGAACACTTTGGTGAAGCAAGGACCAATGAGTCAAAAACAGCTTTCGGAGAAGTTGATGGTCAGAGATCTTTCGATCTCCAGCATCTTGGACAAACTTGAGGAGTATGGATTTATCGTCAGGGAGTGGCGCGGACAGGAGAAGATCGTGCGCGCGAACATCTAAGCACGCCAATCAAGGGGAGGTTAAACCTTCTCCATGATCACGTAGGCACACAACAGACCGCCAATATTGAATGCCGCAATCGGTTTCCAACCGTACTTAGCCATGATGTTCATTGCTTTTTCTAGATTGCCAAAGGAACCAAGACTCAAACGCCGGCTGTCGTAGATGGTCCTATATCTTCCGGACATCTCTGCTGCGCTTTCGGGATTCTCAACGAGGCTCTTCGCGTCGATCATCTCGAATCTCGGGACTTCCTCATCGCTCATGAGTCTCTCTTATGCACCTTCTTTCTTAAGACTTGGGGATGTCGCGGGGTTTCAAGGCGGCTTCTTGCTTAGAATGGTTGAAACCGTACCGGTTGTACCGGAATACCGGTACCTGGAAGATGCAGTGGTGGTAGTTTGCCGGAGAGATCTTAGGTAACCGGATATGGTGATGTCTCCATCGTACCGGCATTTGCGGTATAAGCGGATTCTCCGGACAGAGGAAATTTGCGTTAGGACTGAAAAACTGAAACGGTTGAAAAATCTCGTCCCGCAGCCAAGATCGGGGTGAGGTTGGCGCCCAGAACTCAAGGAATCGTTAGATCTTAGCGGGCGAGAACCCGAAGGAGAGCGAAAGGCACCATATCTCCCCGGATCTTTGAGCTGGAGCCCGTGGATATCTGCTGTGGCACGAGACAGGGAACGCGTGTTCGTCTTGGGGAGATTTCTGGGAAAGTTACTCGTTCGCCAGATCATCGGGGGCGCGCCCGGGATCGGGCCCGCACAAGAAGAAGATCAAGAGACGCAAATATCTCTACTTCGCTCATTCGTTGAAGAATCTTGAGACAGGGAAGCATTATCTGAAGGTGTGCTACATCGGTCCGATGTCGGCGGTCGAAAGTGCAGGGAGCATCCCGGCGTATCTCGAGACGATAAGATCACGCGCTCATGTTGTTTCTTGAAAGTGAAACTGTTACCTAAGAAAATGATACCTTATCTCATCGTTGGAGGGGAGGCCGTTCAAATACTCCAGCGAGGACTCGTGGAGTTTGGTGGGTGTCTCGTGGGGTACCACAGTCTGTCAGCTCGCTAACCCGTTTGACTCAGTGTCGAATTTCAGGCCTTCTCCTAAATGAGGCTACGACGCCATAGTTCACTTCGACTTCACCAGGGAGTATCAGTTCTGTAACAGATCCTTTCTTTTGCATGTGAACTTGGTTTTAGACTTAGGTTTAATAGGTTTCCCGTAAACACATTCAGAGATGACGACGAGATCTCTTGGGACAATCTTCCTCTGGATTCTGCTTCTGGTTCAACTTGCACCAACGGTTCCGGCGACCTGCGCCAGCAGTGACAAGATTAGAGTCAATGTGACTTGGTGGAACACAGGAGGGCACGTCGATCTTCCACTAGGCTTCACGAAAATCGGCGCGTTCTATGACGGGGATTTTGATGAGGGAACAACGATAACTCTCATTGCGGTCCCTGACCCGGGGTGGGTGTTCTTCCACTGGTACGACGGCGCTACGAGCAAGGAGATAAGCAGAAACAATACGTTGACGTTCAGGGTTTCGAGGAACTGCACAATCGCATATGTAGGTAACATGGGAGATCACTACGAGATAGAAATACGTGCCGAGTTCATCGAGATAACAGGCATGGCTTGGGCCTTTGATGTCGATAACCGGATCGATACGCTCGTTGCGCCAATTGGCACGGAATACCGGTACAATCTCACAGTAATGTACTGGTTTGGTATGACGCAACCCGTCCTTGTCGCATTCGAAGAGGTGCCCAGTGGTGTTTCTATCTCGATTTCTCCGAACCCTATCACACCAAACGGATCGGGTGTTCTAAGCCTTTCTGCCTCTAACTCCACGAGGGAAGGCGAGTACTTCTTGAGGATAAACGCCACAAGGCTGGGCGAGGGACAGAACCTCAAGACCCTCTCGGAGGACTACAAGTTGATTGTAGGTAGGCCGAAGGTAGTGACGGGCTGGCGACAGATTGTGATAGTATCACCTTACGCGCGCGAGTCAATTCCCGCATCTAGCGGGCTCTATCCGGAGGGGGAGGAACTGATGGTATCCTTGGAGAAAACGATCGTTGACCAGGGCAATGGTACTCGCAGGGTCTTCGCTGGTTGGAACTCGAGCGTACCATTATCCCTGAATATGTCTAAGCCGACAATAGTATTCACGGTCGATTCGAATATCACCCTAGTAGCGAACTGGAAGACACAATACCGCTTGGCCGTGGTCGTAGAACCTCCCGGAGGCGGAGTCGTTGACTTCTCAGAGTGGAACGACTTCGGGTCTGAGGTGACCATAAGGGCAAGTCCCAGTCTTGAATACGAGTTCGAATCGTGGTCAGACTCGATTACTGGGACTGAGCCTGTTGCAACCTTACGTGTTGATTCTCCCAAGACAGTAGTCGCTAGATTTGTGTCCCGTGCTGCACAGACGTTCTCGTGGCTGCCGACAGCAGGAGTGGTCATGTTCGTTTCAGTTGCGGGCATCGCATTGTGGCTCTTGGTAAAGAGGCGCTCCAAAAGGGGTCCGATATAGGGAGACCTTCTCTTCGGTTTTCCATGGTGTGTACAGAGCGCTTCTGGGCGAACAAACCCTTTCCATAGGGAACCAAGATTCTACGCTCTGCGGGCTAGGCGACGGCGTCAGCAGCGCGCTCACGGTCAAGATCCAGTCAACAAGGAGTCCTAACATGATTATCGGAGGTTCAAGCGGCAGGAACCAGCACGGTGTTCCCTGTCGAGAGGGTTCCCTAGGGGTGAAAAAGCGAAAGAGCGAAAATCCATCTTTGGTCCGGCTCCTCGCTGAGCATTGCATTGGATTTGAAGCTTTGGCCTCACCTTTATGACCTCCCGTGAGCCGAGTCCTTGAGAGATGCTGAGCAGGGCCGAGATTCATTTTTCGACGGGCGATACGAGCGCGGCCGAGCTCCCTTCTTGCGAACCCATCTTAACGAATTGTCGATTTTTGCCCTGTTTCGTTATAAATTATCAACGCTGGAAATCGACATTCTCTTTTATGCTGTTGCGTAGAAAAACCGCAGAAGTGTTAGCGTTACAAACGGTTAGGACTGCTCAGTTGAGGAGAACAGCCTTAGACCTCTATCGAGTGGAAATGAGGGATGGAAATTGATAGATG
>Ga0315282_10016480_pt1 | contig 10793 bp, 6 predicted proteins | sample YL17G07_20_MG_FD_203693 | JGI IMG/M metagenome (GOLD analysis project Ga0315282, IMG submission 203693) | Sediment microbial communities from Yellowstone Lake, YNP, Wyoming, USA - YL17G07_20 | ecosystem: Environmental > Aquatic > Freshwater > Lake > Sediment | place: USA: Wyoming | collected... | reverse complement strand
GGCGATATCTGCACTTTTTGATCTGCTGTAGCACGTCTGATGCCACACTACGGATACCTAAATTCAAACTAGGACACTACCGCGCAATTGGCAGCGGTGCAGTTTGACGCAGAGGCGGCTTTACGCCGCCCTATGGCGAGGTAAACTCAGGCTTGCCCAATCTAGTGTCCTGAATCGGAAATCCGTTGAAGAAATCAGCCCGCGACGCGGCGACATAATGTAGCCCACGGCGCAAGCCGTGGGTCAGCACGTCCCACCCTCACCCCCATAGGCGCTAGGATAAGCACCGTCGGCTGCCAGCCCGCGTAGCGGGCGACGTCATTTAGCCCATGGCGAAGCCGTGGGAAAGAGACGGCATTAATGATTTTACCAAAGGAGCCCCGCCAGGGGCGGCATCCGTGGGGCGTCGGGCGGTGCCCGATGCTCACCCGAAGCGGATGTCGCCCCTGACGGGGCTCGAAAAGCCCGTTCTTGCTCCCACTTTCCCCACGGCTGTCGCCGTGGGCCACATGACTTCGCCACTACGGTGGCTCAAGGCATTCTTACGGCGTTATCCTAGCGCCTACGGCTCCCGACTCCTGGCTCCCCGCTCCCGACTCCCGGCTCCTGACTCCTGGCTCCTGACTCCTGACTCCTACCTCCTGACACCTGACACCTAGCACCTCTTACAAGTCCTTTCATTTCAGCAACTCCTCAGGGTGCGCTGCACACGCATCGTACAAGCTGTTTGTTTTCTGTAAGTTATTGGGATGGCGTGGGTTGAAGCGGTTTGTGGTGATTTTGGGGCTCGTAAATCATACTATCTAGCTTATTTTAAGTAACTTCTCAGCATTTTGTGTATGTCGTTTATTTTCAACAACTCGTCAGGGTAGGTGACATTTTGTCGCATCATGCCACTTTGTTTTCAATAACTTCTCGGGAGCTATCTCCATTTTTGATGCTTCAATATGTGCGCGCTCTCGGCTTGATTTTTATCGACAAATTGGCAATCCGCCACGTCGGTTGAAGGCTCGTCTTCTCCCCCCAAGTCTTTGGCCCAGCGCCCCACGCTGCGCTGCCCGCCTCTCCGCCTTCAGACTTTGCCCGTTTCCCATCACTCGTTACTGCACTTACGCAGGCAGGTTTGGTTTCTTTCCTGGACATCGGACTTCGGACCTTGTGCTTCGGACTCTGGTTCACGTCACTGCTCTTATTGGCCGGTCGGCGCTCCTCGTTCCCATGGGTGCGCGATTTCACCATGGCGCAATTCTCCACTCTATAGCCTAGCACGAATACCTCCATGGCCGAAGGCGATACCTACGGTTTTCCTACCGGTAGGAAAAATTCTTTAGGACGGTGGTTAATTATTCGAGCCATTTCCTACCGGTAGGAAAGCGTAGTGCCGGCATCTCCGATTTCTGGGGTCCGACGGACTCCACCGGAGTTCTGAAATCGGACTTGCCGGCCAGCCAGCGTAGCGGGGACTCCCGCGCTGGCTAATTCCGCTCCTGGTTCAGGAGGGGGTCAGGGGGTGGTCGAGCAAGCGTAGCGCGGACCTCTGCGGTGTGAGGTCTGCGGCGCTTCGCAAGCGCCTGCGCTCGCCCCCAGGTTTGAAGACTACCTCTCTGGCCTGGAGGGTTCCGTACATCATGCTTGCCTGCCTTGGTTCCCTCGTTCAACTTACGAATAGGGACTTTATAACCAGGTCCGACAAAGAGGGCCGATTTCTATTCGGGAAAGTTCCCCCTGGTGAGTATCTCTTGGTTCTGTGTCCCTTGATCGCGATCGCGTAGGAGAAGAAAGGGAGCGCCTCAATCATCGTTCTGAAGCGTGGGGAGATCCGCGATCTGGGACCCGTACTCGTCAAGAGAGAGTAACTCGCCTGATGCGTCAATTCAGTGAAGTGCTTGGGATCACCTCGGCTATCCCGCGGAGTCGACCAGAGGGAAATCAATTTCATAGCGCATGAATCGGATACTTGAGGCAACTCTCAGTGCGCTGGCTGGCGCAGAGCGCTGCTCTGCGCTTCAGCGTGTCATATTAGCGCTGGTCATGCCCACCCACAAACGCCATTTTGCGCGGGCGGCTGCAACTCCTGATCAGCAGAACCTATCGCCACGCCAAGCTTTTTGAGAGTGATCGGCTGGCCTGATTCCAGTCTTGTCCGTGGGCCGCAGAGCTGCGCTCTGCGCCAGCCCGCGAAAACCATGGCCTTACAGCCGGAATCGACGCTTGGCGCACGGGCCCGTTAATGCGCCTCTTGCGGGCCCGCCTCCACCGGCATTATGCTTCAGCGCATGGCCAGGCAAATTCCTGCGGAAGTTATCTTCAATCCCCATTGGTGGTACCGGAACTACGGGATTTCTTTTGACCAATCGTTCTACTTTGACCGCGCGCTGCGCATCCAGAATGATTTGCAGATGCGCCGGGCCCGGTACGAAAGATTTCGGCTAGGTGAGCCCAATCCGGTGCCGCGCCCGATTGTGGGGTCGGAGCACGTGGCGGGCGGCTTCGTCATGCCGGCGCTGTTCGGATGCAAAATCCGCTTTGAGGCGAGCGCCGCGCCCACGCCTGTCCCTCGTGACCTTGGGGCGGAAGAAGCTCTAGCGCTCAGTCTTCCTGACATGGCGACTACCTGGCCGATGAGTCAACTCATCGCGGATCTGGACAGCTTGCAGAGTGAATTCGGCTATGTGTGCGGGGACTTTGACCTGGATGGGGTTCTGAACACGGGACTGCAAATCCGCGGCCAGCAACTTTTCATGGATTTCTACGAAGCGCCGCAGCTTGCCCACCACGTGCTCTCCGTGGTTACCGAGGCGCAGATTGCCGTGGGAACCTATGTGCGCGCCCGCACCGGAACCCTCTCGCTTTCCACCAACCGCTCCACCGTAAATGTTGATCCCAGCATCTTCCTGCACTCGAACTGCTCGGTGCAAATGGTCTCGCCCAAGGTGTATGAGGAATTCCTTTTTCCTTACGAAAAAAGGCTGGCGGAAAAACTGGCGCCCTACGGCATCCATCATTGCGGGGATAACCTTCAATTGTATGCGCAATGCTACGCCCGGCTGCCGGTGGTTTTCATCGACGTCGGCTGGGGGTCGGACGTGGCACGCTGCCGGAAGGAGCTTCCCGGCGCCTTCTTGAACTTGCGCCTCAACCCCGTGCGCATGCTGCAATGCACCGCCGCCGAGATCCGCCGGGATGCGGAACAGTTGCTGGCCGCCGCCGGCGACACGCGGAACGTGGGCCTCTGTTGTATCAATATGGATTACGGTACCCGGGACGAAAATGTGCGTGCCATGCTGGAAGTCGCTGCCTCGGCGGGATAAGCGACGGGACGCCGGTGGAATCCTGAGGAAGCAGCCGCGAAGTGGGTCACGGCTTGATTGCCGGCCGCCAGAGGAAAAGCCCTAAAGCTTGGTGCGGAGGGCGGGAATCGAACCCGCACAGCCCTTGCGGACCGAGGGATTTTAAGTCCACTTCCGTCGCGGGGTGGTCGACCGCTCTGGCAGGAGCCGCGTTTTGTTGCGCGGGAGCTGCGAAAGGCGGACCTGCGCAGAGCGCCAACATGGCCACGGCTTGAATGAGTTGTCGCATGGAGGTCCCCTTCTCTTTTCACGACGGCAGGGGAAGTATTTCAATCCAGCAAAAGAGTTAGGGGTTGGGGTGTTAGGGGAATTTACGGCTAGGATTAGAGGCTAGCCGCAGGGGCCGCAGTCTCCCCGCTCGCCCAGCGGGAGGGTAAGGCTATCCAGGTGGGATTACTTCGCCATGTCGGTCCAGTTTGCTCGGTCAGAGTTGGGAGGGCGTGACCTGAGCCGGCCCCGAACTTGACGCAAGCCATATAATAGTTATCGGATCAACCATGCCTGGTCAGTCCAGTGCGCTACGCCTCGCCCTAGTGGTCGGTACTGTGCTCTTTGGCGCGGTCTTGAGCATCATTTTGCGCCTTGCCCCCACTGATCAGTTGCTCGCATGGTTCAAGGCGCAAGGTTGGTACACACACATTTGGTTTGTCGTTGGGGGCGTAGTTCTCTGCGCTATTGGGATTGCAGTTTGGCAGTATGTGCTCGCCCACCCCTCCAAGGCGGCCGAAATGAGGCTGGAGGTCGGGGTAATCGATCCCGGCCGCTATGTGAATCCTCCTGCTGGAACAGGGTCCGTTAACGAAACCTCAGTACTGTATCTCTTGGACGTTCCTAAGACCGCCGTGACCATTGTGCATTGCATGGTGCGGTTGGCAAATTCAGGCAAGGTGGCGATCAATGACGTGCGACTGCAGATGGAGTACCCCGAAGAATATTTGGTTGACGAAGTGGTTGTCGTTGGCGAGAACATGGCTGTATTCGCGGGAGGACCTATTGCGGCCAAGCGTGCGGGGCAACGAGAGGTGAACATCCTTGAAGGCGTCGCGCGGGTTTCCTACAACCTCTCCGTATTGCGGCACGGGGAGACCATCGTTATCCCTGAGCCGCTGAAAATTCGCTATTGTCAAGGTACAGGCGCTGGCTCACCTGCGCTCACGACAAGATTGATGCGCAAACCGAGGTTTCTTGACTACCTGAGGCTCAGAGTTTTCGTTTTCTCACAAGAGCCGCGACGCGAGGCCGCATTTGACATCTATACATTTTCGGGGTCCAACATGAAGGATCTGGACGTGGCGGTAGACGCAATCAACGAGGCCGTGTGGAACGGTGAGGTACCGCGGCCGGGCCTCTACTTTAGACCCTTTGGTCTGCCGCGGCTCGGCACTGCCAGGGTTGAGTTCTGGGCACCGCGGCTGAAGACCCATATACCACAACAGCTCTACCAGGAGATTCCATTGCAGGCGAATCTAGCGGGAATATTACGCCTGTTGTTACCGCCAGTCGATTTTCGTAACACCGATGCACGAGCCGACCTAGGGTCCTTGGTAATCCAGTATCGAAAGACCCGCCACCCAGACATCACTCTTCTCACGCTCAAGTCTCCATCGACATAAGGCCGGGTTCGCGAACGCGTATCGGAACGAGAGTGAGTATTCCTAAGTACCGTGATCGGACACCGGGGCTGAAGTTGCTTGGCCTCTGTCGGTGCTCGTGGACTTGTCAAAGAGCGGTTGAGCGCGCATTGAAGACCTCTTTCAGGAAGGAAAGGTTGGTGCGGGCGGGGGGATTTGAACCCCCACAGGCCTTTTCAGCCCAACGGATTTTCTTGCCATCTGCGGCTTTCGCCGCCGCCTTCCGGCGTTTGTGGTCTGGACTATCCCTTCACCTTGCTCCGGCCTGGCGCCGGGGTTTAGGTGCTGCCCGTCTAGTCTCTACACCTTCCCGGACGGATGGGTTCCGTCCGGACTTGGCTCGGGATTGCCATGTCAAAGGTTCCCCCGAATTTGAGCAGTTCTGCATCGCCGGTTTCCCGGCGAGCACTCAAGTTTCCATCAAGTCCGGTGCGTCTGCCGATTCCGCCACGCCCGCGTGGCTGACCATTTGCAGCAACATAATCATAGAGCAGCCAGGGTGAATTTGCACCATAGTTCTATTTGCGCGGGGGACTGTGAAAGAGTTGTGTAAGAGAATGCGAAGCGGAGGGTATTGAACCAAGTCGCTGTATCTGAGTGTTTTGTTAGGTCATTCGCGTATTTAGAATACGATTTTAAGTCCCTTGCGTCTACCAGTTCCGCCACCCCCGCACGACGCGTGCAATGCTCATGCTACCACGAGTTCGGCCTCTCGGCGGAACCGCTGCAAATCCTTTGAGCCTGAGTCCACGTGACCCGGGGCTCGATAGGTCGGATTTCTCGCCACGGGACTGGAAGGGCGGGGCTTCACAGGCTGCGGAAAAACGCTCCGCTGCTGTCATTCTGAGCCCGCATTTTGGGCGAAGAACCCCCGTAGTTTGCTCTGTGCACCAACCGCCGCGAACTACAGGGGTCCGTCGCTTCGCTCAGGATGGCAGCAATGGGTGATTTTTACGCAGCCTCAAAAGCCCCGCCCTTCCGGCAACCCCGAAGCGCGTCCAAGCGTGGTGAGAAATCCGGGTCAGCCCCCTCACTTCTGAAGCGGCTTCACACGTTTGTAAGTAATGACCACCGCCCCCGGCTTGGCCTTGATCACCACGGGAAGGCCCTCATCCATCAGTTCGCGACCGGTCAGTTCCTTGGAGCCCGCCGCGTCCAAGTCTGTTACCGTATACCGCGCGCCGGGCTGCAAGCCTCGCCATGGAAAGCGAGCCGCCTCGAACGGGCTGCCGGGGCGGCGGAAAGCCACCACCATCCCGTCGCCGGACTCGGGCCGATCGAATTGGAAGGCAGCCCAGGTGTCTTCCCCTGTGTGGTATGCAGTTAGCGGGTAATAGTCACCGTAATAATATTCCGCAATCGACCGCCATTGGGAACACATGCGCCGAAGCGAGTCATAGTCCAGGTCTTTGCGGCGAACGTCAATCTGTAACACCGCGGCCGGGCACATATCACTGCGAAAAGAGTAAGCGTCGACGCGGTTGATGCCGGTCCCGTAGTAGGGGATCCACAGCGCAATGCCGTAAGTTATATTTTGCATGGCGGTGGTGGCGTAGACGTAATCGCTGCGCCACAGCGGGACGGCCCGGCGCAGGGTTTCGAGGTCGTCACGGCCGCCGCCGCTCGAGCAGGTGTCAATGCGCAAGTTGGGAAAGCGTCGCCGCAGTTCATCCCAGTAAGCCAGGTACCCCATGACGTGCCGGATTTCCGTGATCCCTTTCCGGTCCTCTCTGTCATTGGCCCGCCAGATGGGAAGCGGATCGAAATTGAAATCCTGGCGGTAGAAATCGATGCCTTGTTCCTTCAGCAGCTCGCTCACGTGCTCGACCAACCAGCGCCACGCGTCCGGATTCCCCAGGTAGAGCAGCTTATCCTTTCCGTCCTGCCCCAGCAGCCATTCCGAGTGCTTTTCATACAGCCAGGTGCCGGCGGCCACGCGCTCCGGCTCAAACCAGACAATGGACTTGAGTCCCTTGCTGTGTGCGTAATCGGTAATCGCGCGCAATCCCCGGGGGAAGCGCTGGGGGTCAGGATCCCAGGTACCTGTGTTCCACCAGCCCGTCTGGATGGGGTACCAGCCGGCGTCCATCCACCAGTAGTCCAGCGGAATGCGCTCTTCCAGGTAACGGTTCAGAAGAGTCTTCATGTTCGACTCATCGGCGTCCATCATGACATCAGTAACAATGCCAGGTTCCGCGGCGAGCTGGGGGGGCGGAAGCTTGCCCCCGAGGCGTGGCAGGTTGTGGGCAATCATCCACCGCCGCCAAACGTTCTGCGCGCTGATCCAATCGCCCTCGTAAAATTGCACGGCTACCAGCGGCCCCCTGACTTCTTCCCCCGGCAGCAATTTGAAGTGGGTGAGCTCCTGCCCGGCCCGTACCCGCAGTCCCATGCCCTCGTCGCGGGTAAATTGTGCCGCCCAATCGCCGGGCCAGCCCAAGCCGATAATGACTCCTTGCCCTGGCCATTCCAGGTTGAAATAGGAGAGTTGCTTGCTCGTGGTGCGGCCGCTTCCGGCGGCGATGCGTTCATCCGCGTGCGGCTCCAGCCGAGTCTCCAGGGGCTGGAAGTCAGTGGGCGAAGTGTGGCTTCCCTTGCTGTGGTGGAGGATGAACTCACCCTCCGGGCGGCGCTGGAATTGCGCGTCCAGAGCTTGGATTTGCTCCAGAATGGGCGTGTTCTGCGTTCCTTCGTTCTTGAAGTACACCGTCCACTCCACCGTGGGGAAATCCGCGTACGCTATGGCTTCGCAGCGCACCACCAAGCCTGTTTTGGGGTCGCGGTACGCCAGCACGTACGCGGTGCGATTGGGGTCAAGGCGGCGCTCGCTGCGGTTGAATTCCCACGTCTTCAGCAACTCGCTCGACGGCCGATCACCATACCGGAACGCAAAAGGTGGTCCAACGGTGTAAGTGGCCGGCGGCGGGCCGGTGGGCAGATCGGCCAAAGCGAGGGAGCTTCCGTCCGCCAGCGTCACGCGCGCTTCGGCCCAGTCCGCCTGATCCCATTGGTCTGAGTCCCAGGGGTTCCTTGCCCCGACGGGCTTCAATTCCAGTGCGAATTCTTTTGCGCCACCCAAGTTGATGCTGATCGGAACACCGGCCATGCCCTCGTGCAGGACAGCGGAATGGTACAGCTCGCTCCCGTGGGCTTCGACCGAGAGGACAAAGCTTCCGCGCCCGCCATACCCCATGTCATCGCGGTTGCTGTCAGCGCCCAATACCGCCTCAAAGCTACGAGCTGCGCGGGGAAGGTGCACTACAACCTTTCCGGCGGAAAAATGAATTCCCCCTGGGTATTGACGCGATCCGATGCGCAGCGGTTTTTCGTCAATGGCATTCCGATCGACACCACCTCTCTTGGTGTACACAAGCAGGTAGCCCTGGTCGGTGACAGAAGGCGACTGTCCGAGAAACTTAGCGCCGACCCAACGGCGAGCTTCGTCCGTTCCCGGAGGTGTTGCGGAAAGAAGATGGTGCGGCGCCGCGCACAGACAACAGAGCCCCATCATCAATGTCGCAAGGCACGTCCTCATTTCATACCCCCTGAAAAGCGGTTGTTCAGACCCGGCGGACCAATCCTCGGCCGGCTCAGTATATCCGGTTTTAGCTGCCTCCACAGCCGGATCGAGACGCCTGTGGACATTCCCGCGCCGCAGAGCCACAATGAAATCTCCGTTCAAGGAGATGATGCACAGCGGGGTTACCATGATAAAACCATCCTCGATTCATCAGGTCATTGCAGGGGCTTTGCTGGTGGCTGCGGCCGGCGGGACGCTGGCCGTTCGTCTTGACGCCGCCCGCCACGCGAAGACCAAGGTCTTGGGCCTGAACAAGGTGATCGCGTTCACGTTCGTCCCCACCACAAAGGACTTTGATCCCAAGCAATTGCGCTCCGTGACGCTGATTGGCGTGTCCAACCCCGGCGACTGGAAGTATTGGGAGTCGCGAGGCGTGGTGGCGGGAGTAGGCCATACCTGGTACGACCTGTTGCGCTCGCCCATTGATAAAGCGGTGGATGCTTTGGTGGGACAAGATTATGGCGGAAACCCGCATCCGGTGAACATGATTGATGAATTCGGCTTCGACTACGGCGGCCGGATGGACCAGAAATCCGCGCAGGTTCTCCGCCTGACGAAACGTAAGAAACCGGAGTTAGCCTTGGCGGTCTGGGAGATGCGCGGGCCCATCCCGCAAGTCTTGGCGGAGGCTTACCGCGACGTGGCGGACCTCGTCATGTTGGAGAGCTACGTCAGCAACCAGCGGCAGTATTGGTGGATCGCCACCCAGGTTTGGTCGGCGCGGAAGTATGGCATTCTGCCCAAGACGATCGTCGTACTCGGAGTGGGGAAGGGCGGAAATCCCGGCGAGAACTGGGCGGAAACGAAAGAGGAGCTCGAACAGCAGATTCGTTTCGTTCGCCTGATCGCCCCCGAGTCGCCCGGGGTAGGGTTTTACAGCGGCACCCCCGAACTGCTCACCAGCGCCGACGATTTGTGCGCCCATTTCTTCAACTTTCCGACCAATGGTGCAGGACTGCCTGCCGAGGTCCGCGATCTCGCCAAGACCTTTTCCCGCCGCTATGCGAAACCGACGCTGGTCGTGTCCCCAAGTTTTGTGGAGCCCAACTACACCGAGGATGGGAAAGGAATCGAGGAGCCGAAAGCGATGCGGGCGTACCTGATAAACCTCGGCGACCAGGACGCCCAAAATGTAAAGGTGCGATTGCGCAACCCGCCCAACTTGGGCGGCAACGTCTTTGCCGAGGGCGTGGTTCCGCTCATCCCGAAGCGGGGTGAGACCATCGGTGTCCTGCGCGTTACGGACCTGTGGCGCGTGTGGGTGGGGCAATGGATCTTGGAAGTTGATGCCCCCGGCTGCGACGTCCTTTCCTTCAAGCCTGAACCTGCAGCCAAATGATTTGAACTGCGCCGCAAGTTGGCGTATTTTCTTGACGCAGCTCGGGCCGGAATTCAGGCGGAGGTAGGGAGCCGGGCGGCCGCCCCTGCGGCAAATCAACAAGAAGGAGTCGAGATCAGATGAGACCACCGAAGATGTCCAGGCGTGACCATTTGCGGTTCTTGGGGACGAGCGCCACCGCCCTTGCGGGTTCGGCGGCAGGTGTTCTGCCCTTGGGTAACAATGCGGGGTTCGGAGCGGAGCCCGCGGGCTTGAGCCCGTCGAGCGCGGAGGAGCAAGCTGACCGCGAGCGGCGGATGAAGTGGTGGCACGAAGCGCGATTCGGGATGTTTATCCACTGGGGCCTTTATGCCGTCATCGGCCAGCACGAGTGGGCCATGGAGGTGGAGGGCATTCCCGTGGCGCAGTACCAGCAATTGGCGAAGCATTTCACCCCCAAACCTCATGCCGCGCGCGAGTGGGCGAAGCTTGCCAAACGCGCCGGCCAGAAATACATGGTGATGACGACCAAACATCATGAGGGCTTCTGCAATTTTGACTCGAAGCTCACTAACTATTGCGCTCCCAAACAGGCGTGCGGACGCGATCTGGTGGCGGAATTCGTGGAAGCGGCGCGCGGCGAAGGTTTGCGCGTGGGCTTTTATTATTCCTTGATGGATTGGCACCACCCCGACGGTGCGCGTTGCTTGACCGATGAGGCGGCGCGCGCGCGGTTCGTGGAATATACACACGGCTTGGTCCGCGAGCTCATGACGCAATACGGGAAGATTGACATCCTTTGGTACGACGTCGATTGGCCGCTCACCGCAGAACAGTGGGAATCGGAGAAGATGAACAAGATGGTGTTTCAGTTGCAACCGGACATCATTGTCAATAACCGGAACGGCTTGCCG
>Ga0315282_10016478_pt1 | contig 10794 bp, 10 predicted proteins | sample YL17G07_20_MG_FD_203693 | JGI IMG/M metagenome (GOLD analysis project Ga0315282, IMG submission 203693) | Sediment microbial communities from Yellowstone Lake, YNP, Wyoming, USA - YL17G07_20 | ecosystem: Environmental > Aquatic > Freshwater > Lake > Sediment | place: USA: Wyoming | collected... | reverse complement strand
AAAGATCGCCGAAAAACTGCCCGACAGAACGGTGCAGGCGATCGAGAAGAGGATCTCAAGGCTAGGTCTCCATTGTCGTCAGACAATGAAATTTTTCATCCCAGAAATCGTGCCGGGAGAGATCATGGAACGCGGAGAGGTGTTGAAGATCCTCGCCGACGCCATCGAAAAGCTACGAAGAGGAGGAGAGGTGGACAAGGCAGAACTGAAACGTCTCCAGACGATCGCTTGGGCCGCCCAGAATTACATCAACCTCCTAGACAGCTACGAGAACTACGCGAAGCTGGAGGAGCGGATAAGAAGTCTTGAGGAAACCGCTGCGTGGACGGCCGAAAACGCTGAAAAGTAAGCTCGCGCACGCGAAAGGAAGAGCTCTGTTGGTAAACGGGGAACGGAAGGGTCTGTCAAATTCTCAGTTAGTATTGCAAGAGAACTCGTACGCGAAAGATGCTTTATTGGGTGGGACGGTTGCTCGAAAAAATTCATCGGCACGATCTATTTCAAAGGTAAAACATTAGTTTATTCACAACAATGTAATGTCTAACGTAACGACTAATGCTTGCCCAATCAAGGTGAAGAAAATTGGTCGAGGATAAAGAGATTACGAAGGAGGCTACCGACCTCCTGACAGACCTGATAAGAATTAGAACCGAGAACCCTCCCGGCAACGAGACGCCGGCGGCCCAATTCTTATACCGCTTCCTCTCGAAGGAGGGCTTTGAGCCAGAACTCGTGGAATCATCAGAAGGCAGAGGGAACATCATAACCAGTCTTTCTGGTTCTGGCGGAAAGTCGCTCATGCTTCTCTCCCACCTCGATGTGGTTCCAGCCACGCCCCGAGGGTGGAGCGTCGATCCATTCTCCGGCGTCGTGAAAGACGGTTTCGTCTGGGGAAGAGGCGCCCAAGACTGCAAAGGCCTCGTAGCGATGGAGGCTCTGGCCATGACGCTTCTTAAGAGGGAGGGCTTCAAACCAAAGGGCAAACTCATCTTCGCGGCGACCGCGGATGAGGAGATGGGAGGAAAAGCCGGCGCCGGCTGGCTAGTAGAAAATCATCCGGACAAGGTTCGCGTCGAAATGCTGATCAACGAAGGCGGAGGCTTCGCCTTTCCCGTAAAAGGTAGGAACCATTACGTCGTCCAAGTCGCCGAAAAAGGCGTCTACTGGATGCGGCTTCGAACCAAGGGAACACCGGGCCATGCGTCGATGCCGGGAATAGGAGACAACGCCCTACTCAAGATGTCTTCTATCGTCGATAAGCTCGGGAAATATCGTCCGCCGATAAATGTGCTTGATGTAGCTCGAGACTTTATATCAACCATAGTCGGTGGCGGCCTAAGCGCGCGCCTCCTGACGACGCCTTCCCTAGCGGATTTGCTTCTTGACCGTGCTAAGAAGGGAGGACAAGCAGAGTCGGAGATAATCAGGGCCATGCTACGCATGACCATAGCACCCACCATGATAAAAGCCGGGGTCAAAGAAAACATCATACCTGATGTGTGTGAAGCGATCGTTGACTGCCGCCTCCTCCCAGGCCAAGACTTGACCTATCTTAAAAAGCAGTTCAAGAACGCGCTCGGAAGCCTCGAAGGCTTAGAGATGGAGCCTATCACCGAGTCGCCGGGCACTATCTCCCCCCATGATACGAGGTTGTTCCACGTGATAGAGGAACTCTTAGCCAAAACCGATCCAGACTCGAGATGCGTCCCATTTATGATTCCTGCAGGTACAGACAGCCGCTACTTCCGACAGAAGTTTGGAACGGTAGCGTACGGCTTTGTTCCTATGAAGATGGATCTCCCCCTAGACATCTTCATGAAGCTAGCACACGGGTTAGACGAGAGAATCAGCCAAGACAATTTGCTCTACGGCACCAAGCTCCTAGTCAACCTTGTACGAGAGATAATGGGATAAAGGGCTATACGACCTTGCGCACGCGATAGGTGTGGAGAAAGCCTGCAAGTCGTGGTGGAAGACGCTGACGGTCGATGACTTCTCATGGGTGTCTTCGTCGAGCGAATCCTAGATAATGGAAATGCTTCTACAGTTCGTATGCGGCTTTTCTGTGCCCAACGGCTAAAAGCAGAACCGACTTGTCGGCCTCGTCCACCGAATAGATGACTCTGTAGTCGCCCGAGCGTAGGCTGTACTTTCCCTTCAGATCGCCGTGCAGGGGCTTTCCAATGTAAGGGTTATCCCGAAGCTGACGGATTTCAGAGTCGCATCTTCGTCTCGCTTCAATGTCTAAGTTGCGGAAGCCCCTCTCAAAACTTCTCGTGGATCTGAGCCTATATTTCATCTGACGCTTTCAGCTCTTCGACGAACTCCTCGTATCGTCTGACGCGTTTGGCCTTCGCGTCCTTCTCGCCTTCACGGATCGCCCGCGTAAGCTCGACATCCTCCGTGATCTCCAGCGTCTCGATCAGCTCCTCCAGCAGGTCTCTGGTCTTCTTCAAGAGATCCATCTGCTTGTCGTCCAACATCACTGAGCCCAATCCAACCGCACCTTACGCGTAATTGATGCGCGCTCCCTATATATTTACTGCTCATTAAGACAGCGTGGAGACCTCTTATGGAAGAAGACGGACTTGGCCTTTCAAATCCTCGTCTCCTTGGAAGTCTCGAACCATAAGAAGCATAGTCAGAAGTTTGGATACCGCTCGGATTAAGCTGCTACAGTTTGACGCTGTTCTCCAGTAGAAATCGTGTGCGATAGGTTCTTTAGTTCAAATCATCATTCCATTTACCGGGTTTTTCGGAATGAAGCTGAGTAGCAAGGATTTCGAGGAAGGCGGCAACATACCTTCAGAACATACATGTGATGGGAAGAACGTCTCCCCTCAATTATCATGGGAGGATGTCCCCGAGGAGACGAAGAGCTTCGCTTTAAGCGTCAGAGATCCCGACGCGCCAGGAGGCACTTTTCTTCACTGGCTCATATGCAACATTCCGAAGCACATCCGAAACATTGAAAGGGCAAGCGTCCCCAAGGAATCTGTCCAAGTCACAAACGACTTCGGCAAGAGAGACTATGGAGGGCCCTGCCCCCCTTCGGGAACGCACAGATACTGCTTCACCCTCTATGCCCTCGATACCGAACGCTTTGAAAACATTACCAGATACAACTTCTTCACAAGAATTGAAGAGCATACTATAGAAAAGGCAGAGTTAATGGGACGGTATAGAAGACGTTAATCGTACGCGCAAAGATCAACGGTTTCAGTCGCGCGCAATTTAGATTAGGAATAAATTCTGAAAAAGACTTTTATCTCTCGAAAAACCTTATGATAGAAAAATTAAAACTAACTGAAGTACATCATTATGAAAAAGGAGGCGTCTCGTTACGGGATTACTTGAACTTCGCGCATGGACGGTAGGCACTCTCGCACTAATAATCGGGATCTCTACGCTCTTCTTTGCGGTAATACTGACTTTCATAGGCTTGTCCGACCTATTCTCACTGGCTATCCTGATCGGCGGGTTCAACATCCTCCAGTGGCTCCTGGCACCGTACCTCATAAACGCCATGTACCGTGTAAAGGAAGTTTCAAGGTCCGCCATGCCTAGGCTTTATGATATTGTTGAGAGGCTGAGCGCGAAAAGCGGAATTCAGACGCCAAGAGTTATGCTCGCTGGTATACCGATCCCGAACGCCTTCGCCTACGGGTCACCCGTTGCCGGGACCAGAATCGCGGTGACGAAGGGCTTACTAGATACCCTAGACGAAGACCACATTGAAGCCGTCATCGGCCACGAGCTTGGCCACATCAAGCACCGCGATGTCCAGGTCATGATGTTCGCCTCGGTCCTCCCCGCCATATTCTACTACATAGGTTTCTCACTAATGTCCTCGGCTAGATCCAGTGACAGAGAAAGGGCTTCTGGAACGGCCACCATAGGACTAGCAAGCATGGTGCTCTATGGTGTCCTCACCCTCCTCTCTCTCAGACTGAGCAGGTTGAGAGAGTTCTACGCAGACAGGCATAGCGTAGATGTCGTTGAGGGTGGGAGGCGTAAACTCTCTGAAGCCTTATCGAAGATCGTCACGTCCACCAGTAGGTTCAGTCGCTTCAGAAGAACAGGCAACTACAGTAGCCTCAGAGGACTCTTCATCACCGATCCGGAGAAAGCAGCCGAAGACGCGGCTCAGCTCGCTGGAAACGATCAAAGGCTTGTTCAAGAGCTTCTAGCCAAAAGGGTTACCGCCTTTGACAGTTTTGTAGAACTGTTCTCCACGCATCCGAACATCGTTAAGCGTCTGAGAGCGCTACAAGAGTACTGAAACAAGCAGGGGCACCTCTACAAGCTAGAAGGAATCGGGCGCGCGGCGATGAAGTAGTTATCCTCCTGCCTGTCGTAGGAGGCTGACGCAGAATGCGCCGATGTGAAGTTTGTAGAGCTACGCAATAATTGCTCAGTCTACTGTGGGTGAGAGAATCAGTGAACCCTTCGATATCTTTATGCGGGATTACCCGGTGAGTGCAGATTTAAATAGTTGAATCCAAAGTATGATACTTATGATTCAACTTTTCGCGGACCGAGAGGAAGAACTCAGTTTTCTTGAAAAACATTATTCATCAAAGTCCGCTGAACTCATAGTAATTTATGGCAGAAGGAGGGTTGGCAAGACCGAGCTCTCCTTAAAATTCTCGAAGAATAAGCCCCACATATACTTCCTTGCAGACCGCAGACCCGAACCAGAACTAATGCGCGGCCTAAAGCAGAGAATCAGTAACTTCCTCAAAGACGAAAGCTTCGCCAAACTCGACATCAAAGACTGGGTGGAACTCTTCCAAGAGTTCTGGAAGTGGAAAAAAGACGGAAGGATCGTCGTCATCCTTGACGAATTTCCCATGCTCATCGAGGGAAATCGCGCCATCCCCTCCATTTTCCAGAAAATCTGGGATCTAAACCTCAAGGACAAGAATGTGATGCTCGTCCTACTCGGCTCGTCTGTGGGAATGATGGAAACTGAAGTTCTAGGCTACAAAAGCCCGCTCTATGGCAGGAGAACCGGCCAATGGAAGCTAGATCCCTTAAAGCTGATTCACCTGAAAGAGTTTTTTCCAAAATACAGTTATGAGGAACTCATAAGCGTGTATGGATGCCTAGGCGGCGTGCCGGCTTACTTGCTGAAATTTGACCCAGGAAAGACCTTTTGGGAAAACTGCGAAGACAAAATTCTGAAAAAAGGCGAGTTCCTCCACGAAGAAGCTGAATTCCTCCTGAGGGAGGAGCTTAGAGAACCTCGTAACTACTCTTCCATCCTGAAAGCGATAGCCCTCGGGGCAAGGAGTTACGGCGAAATACTAAACCTCACAGGCTTCGACAAGAGCATGCTTTCAAAATATGCCAGCGTACTGGAAGACCTCGGCTTCGTCCAAAGAATATACCCTATAGGAATTAAACCCAAACCTAGGAAAGGACTCTACACCGTAGCAGACAGCTACCTAAGGTTCTGGTTCAAGTACGTCTTTCCAAACAGAGCCGAGCTTGAAACTGGAAACACAAGCTATGTCCTGAGCAAGATTCGTGAGGACTACAACACCTATCTAGGCCAAACATTCGAGCAGGTTGCCTGTGAATTCCTAACGGAAAGAAAGAGAAAGGGATTGTTGCCCTTCTCCTTCAAGACCTTAGGAAGATGGTGGTTCAAAGACAAAGAGATAGACGTCGTCGCCATTGACGAAGAAAAACCCGTCGCAACTTTCTTTGAAGTAAAGTGGAGCACCCTCACCGAAGAAGACTGCGAAAGGATTCTAAACGACCTCAAAGACAAAGCATCGATGTTCAGGTGGAACCGAAAAAAAGAGAATCTCGGAATCATAGCGAGAAAAGTTGCTCACAAAGAACGTTTGGAAGAGAAAGGATACTTCATATTCGACCTCCATGACTTCAAGTCGCTCGAAACGCATGAAAACGAAAACAGAAAACCTACAAGAACCAACACCTTAAATCAAACCTAGAAAAGAGGGAATTTGCGGACGACCTCGCAATGTGTCGGTAAGCTTTATTAAAAACATCAGGTTACCGATAAATCGGTAATTTTGAACCCTTAAATACGTTGGCGATACATCCGTTTCCTAGCTTTTCTGATTTTCCCACTCTTCTCAAGGTGTTGGATCGGTTCATATCAGTCCTCCATTCTCAGATAAGCTGATCCGTATTTGGGTCGATCGATTCGTGTACTGTCGTAACTGCTTTAAAAAATGTGAAAAGCATGGTCACAAAGACCGAAGCACTCTACAATGCTCTCCTACCAATGAAAGAGGAGTGCTCCACGAAAGAATGGGAGACCACCCCGCCATTCTGTGGTCACTAATCAACCTAGTTTAACCACAAGACAGGGAAGAGAGGTTCTCTGCGTCGGGCAGAACTGACTTATGGACCTACTTCCATGAAACAGTCTGGAAAAGTGTTTTTCGTTGCGGGCGGAAGATGAAGCCGAGCTTGAGTATGTGCTTAAGGGGAAAGCTTGGAAGGTCTACTGGCTTCTCTTGAAGAGCGGTCGCGCGATGGGTGTTCGGGACGTTCAGAAGGCCCTGCGCTTCAGCAGTCCCAGCGTGGCGCAGCATCACCTTGAACAGCTACGCGGCTTGGGTTTAGTGGAAAAGGATGATGCTGGGGGTGACTACGCTCTCGTAGGCGAAGTTAAGATCGGGGTTCTCAGACACTTCGTCAAGTTTGGAAGGCTACTGTTCCCAAGATACTTCTTCTACGCGGTCTTCTCCACAGCCTTCTACATAGCCTATATCACGATACTGATGCAAAGCCTCACAAGGGAAAACCTCTTCTTACTCATCTTCGGCGCCATAGTTTCAGCAATATTCTGGTATGAGGCATTCCGGGTTTGGCGCATGAGACCCTTCTAGCCCTCTGTTCTAGTTTCTAGACAAAACGTACTAAAACGTAGGATAATATACGCAGTAGCTACTCTTTTCTAGCCGGGTTTTAGACTTGCAGACAGAAGTCAAGAGAAAAGCTGTGAAACATGGAATCACCGCACTACTTCTGGCCGTACTACTGGTAACTGTATGCTACAACTTCGGCATCCAACCCAATGTTCAGCCCACGTTCTCGCAGCTTAAGACCTTCTCAAGCTACAAGGAACTCGAAAGCTTTCTGAAGACAAACTTGGAACTGGCAAGACAGTACGTGGGCGTGTACGGATACCTTCTCTACGACAGCAACGTCAAAGTTTTGACGCCCGATGTTGAAGCCATGACCGAGCACTCGACGACCAATGTTCAGGTTGCCGGCGTGGACGAATCGGACATCGTCAAGACCGATGGAACCTACTTATACGCGGCCTCAGGCCCCACGATATACATATTGAGGGCGTATCCACCTGACCAAGCCAGCATACTTTCAAAGATCGATCTGAACGAGACTTACGGCGCAGAAATCTACGTACGTGGAAACCGACTCGTGGTTGTAGGAAACAAGTACCAGTATCGTCTCTTCGCCAATACCGGTTTCTTCTACCCGTATCTGGGTGAAGCGTTCGTCAAAGTCTACGATGTCTCGGACCATGTGAAGCCTGTCTTGGCTAGAACCGTCGTCCTGAACGGAACCCTCGACGGCTCAAGGATGATCGGCGACTACGTCTACGCCGTGGTCAGTCAACCAGCCACGCTTCCAGGTAGCAACGAGACCGATTTCGAGGTATTCCTTCCCAAAATCTACGTAGACAGCGCTGTCAAAGAGGTGCAGCCGACCGAGATCCGATACGTCAATGTATCAGACACCTCCTACTATTTCACAACCGTCCTCTCACTCAACGTCATCACCGACGCAGAGACGCCGACCTACGAATCGTTCCTAGCAGGGTCAGCCGCGTGCATGTACGTCTCGTCGAACAACATGTATCTCGCGATCCCAAACACCACGGCTTGGATCATGCCTGAAAAAGCGGGCGAAGTACAGGAAGAAACGCTGATCTACAGGGTCAAATTCGATCGACAGAACATAGTCTGCGAGGCCGAAGGCGCCGTATCAGGCTACGTGCTCAACCAGTTCAGCATGGACGAGTACAACGGATTCTTCCGGATAGCGACAACGACAGGGACCAGCAACACCTCTCACAACAGCCTATTCATACTGGACATGAACCTGAAGGTCGTTGGAAAACTTGAAGATCTGGCGCCGGGCGAACGCATATACTCGGCCAGATTCATGGGCAGCCGATGCTACCTCGTAACCTTCAAACAGGTGGACCCCTTCTTCGTCATAGACGTCGGCAATCCGACACAACCCAGCGTCCTAGGCTACCTGAAGATACCCGGCTTCTCCGGCTACCTTCACCCCTACGACGAGAACCACATCATAGGCTTGGGCAAACAGGACAGCAACCTGAAGCTCTCCCTCTTCGACGTAACAAACGTAAACGCACCGATGGAAACCGCCCAATACATCGTGGAGGGCAACTGGTCGGACTCCGCCGCCTTATGGGATCACAAGGCCTTCCTATTCTACGGCTCGAAGCAATTGCTGGCGCTCCCCGTCTCGATATGGGGGACCCACGTTGAAAACAACACATACTACGTCGAAAACTGCTGGCAAGGCGCATACGTCTTCGATGTATCCTTGGAGCAAGGCTTTACACTTAGAGGCCGCATCACTCACGCAAACACAACGGACCCATACGACTTCGGTTTCGAAGTGAAGAGGATACTCTACATAGGCCGCGTGCTCTACACTGTTTCAGACAAGACGATTCAGATGCACGATCTAGATACGCTAGAATTCGTAAACGAACTCAAACTTTCATAACCCCTCTTTTATTCTCATCGATCTAAGCCAGAAGACAGGTTCAATTGCGCCGAACCGTCGCACTCATGTTGCCATGGCGGCGACTTTCACTTGTTTAACTCCTTTTTTCACCATGAGGGCTTGTGTAAGACGCTTGATTTCTTTGACGCTTCCTTCGATAGCGATTATCTCTAGGCACTTGTTCTCCTCCAAGTGAATGTGAAGGGTTGAAGAAATCACGTTTTTGAAACCATGCTGGACGCCGACGACCTCTTCTAGAAGACCGGGCTTGTCCAAGTAGTAGAGCACAAGGATGGCACCAGTCACCCGTCCCGTCTCTTCTCGCATCCACTCAAATTCGGTGATGAAGCTTCGCACCGCATCATGGATGGCCTTTGAACGGTTCTCGTACTGCATGCTCTTCCAAGCCTCATCCAGCTTCTCCACCAAAGGTGGTGGAAGCGAAACACTAAATCGAGTCACCTTCATCTTCTGAGGCATTCAACCACCCTATTGAACAAGCTGTTCGTGACATAAAGCTTTTATATCAATGATGTTACGCTTTCATAAACTTGTAACATTCGAGGCTGCAGCATGACCCACAGATGAAAAAAGAAATATGGCCAATCATTCTGATACTTGCAATTGAGGCCTTCGTCTGCGCATTTCTAGCACAGATCGTAATCGCATATCTCAGGCACGTCAAACTAATCATTTCTTAGAGAATTCACTCCGCGGAACCTGCAAAAAATCTGGAGGTAACCCAAGAATTCGTTGCATTCCGAATCGGTAGGGCCCTGGTTACAACCCTAGCCACCAGAGGTGTGCGAAGGATGGATGTGAAGAAATAGGATGCGAGCAATAATCTCGAAAGAACTACTGGAGAAAGCGGTCAGAATTCATGGCCATCTCGGACCCTTCTTGGCCCTTGGCCTGAAGATGAGCATAAGAGCAGAGAAGATTCTGGGCGAAGAGCCAAGCAGGTGTGAGCTGGAGACCGTAAACAGAAAACCCTTCCTATGCGTGGTGGACGGAATAAAGGCAGTAATAGGAAGCGACGCCGTGACCGTACGAGAAGGCAGAGGTCTCTCTGCCAAATTCGGCAAAGCTAAGCATGGAGAAGTCGTCATAGCGATAAAAAAGGCTCTGGTCGAAAAATACGCCGAAGGCCCATGGGAAAAGAGCGAAGAATATGCTCAAGAAGTTATCCAAAGCAACGACGAGCAACTCTTCGAGTAAACTGCCTGCTTGATTCCTGAAGGTTTCATCAACCTTTAATTCCTGCCTCTTAGAAGAATTCCGTGGGTGATATTTTTGTCCTTGCGCGACCGCGTGTACCTCAGCATGGCGAATGTCTTGGAGCATTACAGGGTCTCCAAAGGCTTGAAGCTGAAGGAGCTGAGCATGGTGCCGGAGAAGGATACGATCGTCGTCGGAGAGAAATCGAAGATACCGAGTTCCCAGAGGATCTTCAGCCTAACGCTCAACACGTTCGAGAAGGAGACGGGCTACCGGAAGGTAATCGTCGTCTCCTCACCCTACAACTCAAACAGCGTAAGCGTTCTAGACCCAAAATTCGACGAGTTAGGCAAAATGATCGCCGACGAACTGGGCAAGCCGAAATAAACCGATAAGACGAAAGCCAGGACGCTCGTCTGATTCAAAAAGAAACCTAGGTACTTGCCTGAAAAGTTGTAAAAACAGCGCTCTGGATCTAAAGCCTACATTTCTAGGTATCTGAGAGCGCTCTTCCCTTGATGTTTTGCCATCTAAGCGCACGCTATCGAACGAACGGCAAGGAATACCATTATATGCGCTTTCGGCAAGAATGCTTCTAACCATTTGCGGAGGTGAAACCCATGCCTGTAGTAATAATTGAGATGTGGGAAGGAAGGACCGAGAAAGAGAAGGAGAGGTTAATCAAGGGCGTAACAAGAGCCTTCGAGGAGATTGGCGTAAAGGCCGAGTGGCTAAACATCATAATTCACGATGTACCAAAGAGCAACTGGGGCACGAGCGGAGAACAAGCATCAAAACTGCCCC
>Ga0315282_10016476_pt1 | contig 10794 bp, 11 predicted proteins | sample YL17G07_20_MG_FD_203693 | JGI IMG/M metagenome (GOLD analysis project Ga0315282, IMG submission 203693) | Sediment microbial communities from Yellowstone Lake, YNP, Wyoming, USA - YL17G07_20 | ecosystem: Environmental > Aquatic > Freshwater > Lake > Sediment | place: USA: Wyoming | collected... | reverse complement strand
GAACGGCGACATGTTTAACGTGAATTTGACGTCCGCCGATGTGGTTTTCCTGTATTTGACAACGAGCGCGAATGAAAAAGTCAGGCCGAAGTTGGAAACCGAGCTTAAGAAGGGTGTTCGCGTGGTTTCCCATGATTACGAAATCGTGGGGTGGAAACCCGTGAAGGTGGAGAATTTCTGCGAGAATCCGCAGCTGGGCTATCCCTCACATACAATTTACCTCTACCAGAAGCCATAGTTTTTGGGTTTTGTGAAAAAGATTTAGTTCGGTGATTACTCTGATTTTGACAGTGTCCAGAATGCAGTTTGTTCCATGGCGGTGCATTGCAGATTGGAAATGTACGACGTGTGGTTACTGTTGCAAACTGTACAGCGTAGTCTTGAAGTTTCCCGAATGGCTCAGAATCGTGAAAACATTCGGCGTAGAGAAAACCGTTGCAGGTTTAGACAGGCTCTACATTAAAAGAGTAGACGACGGGTCCTGCGCGTTCCTGTGCCGCTTTGCAAACACGTACTTCTGCGGGCTTCAAAACATGAAACCCCACGCGTGTAAACTGTGGCCCTTCAAGGTTCTCGCGGAACCAAAGTACGGACAAGCAAACCAAGCCTTATTCAATTATGACGGAAGAAGATTATTCATCTATGCAGACTCGATGTGCTCTGGACTTAGGTATGGCTCTCCAACTTGGGATTTTAACTTTTTAACCTTGAGAGAATTTGTAGAACTTGCTTTGGGGACTCGTGAAGTGCAGTGCAAAACGACCAGCGATTTGGCTTTTGTGCCGTATAGTCAGACGCGAAGGTTCAGGTTCTATTGAGGCGCATCTTTCGTTAATTGCGTTTTTGTTAAACCGGTTTTTTAGCTAGCGTTATAAAAAGTCCAAAAAATTGGTGGAAGCAAGATTTGGATGCGTCAGAGATAAACGGAGTTAGAATCTTCAGAAATCGAAAGTGAACAAACATTCTCTGATTAACGCTTGCGTTTCTTGAAGTGGACTAGTGAACCTATGCCAATGACAGCTTCTGCTGCTATGACACCTGTGACTAAAGCTGTTGGGAAAGGTTCTACTTTCGGTGTTGTGGTTGACTGTGGATTGGACATTTGAAGGGTTGAATTAGTAATGTAGCCAGTCACATAGCCATTTAACGGAATCGTAGTTTCTCCTACTGGAAAGAGCAAGGTATCATTTGGCTGTATAACTTGATCATAGGGAAGGGGTCCGCCGCAAATTCCATTAGGATATTGCGAGGGGTTACCAAGCAACATAACATGGGTTACAGGAAACGTGCTGTTGTTTACAATAGTAACGTTAAAGTAAGTATTGCCAAGAACGCCCATGTTGTTCATCAAACCATAATTTGCTGCATAAAAATCAGGGATTGAGAAATTACTATATCGCTGAAAGAAATTTGGGTTATCCAAAGTGCACATAGTATCGTTCAATGTGTTGTTAAAATACTTATGATACGTGTTATCGTCAGACTCTACTTGGCTGTAACCCAATATTTTCAGGTAAGCCATTGTTTGAGGTATGTTTAATGATTGACCGTTAATAATATCGCCAAAGCTGTTTTGCGAAACATAAAATTGAATATTGTGAGAACTAAACTCAAAAGAATCCAAACTGGCAAAAAATATGCTAACGGTTTTAGTCTGGTGTTGTTCAATATTAATTGGCTCTTGCGGGCTAAAATTGACATTTGCAGTTTGATTTAGTAAGTTACCGAAGATTTCTTGATTAGGGTTGGGAGTCCAACTAATGCTGTAGTTAGAATACCATGATAAGTCTGATTCGTCAAGTTTAATTGTAATATTCAGGTTATTGAAAGCAGTATCGGTAGGGTTGACAAGGGTTATATTACCTTCTGAAACAGCTCTCCAAGTTGTACCTTCTGAGGTGCCTTTCCAAGCTTGCGTTATTTCAAACTTTGCTACATACAGGCTATTTTGCTCATCATTGCTTGTTGAAGCAAATTTTGATTTTACAACAAACAAAACGGCTATTAAAATAACGCAAAGAATGACTACTGCTATAGCAACGATTACCTTTCTCGTAATCGTTCCTTCCGTACAAAAGTACATGCTAATGTTAGATAAGAATTTATCGAGTTATCTTTAACCTTTGTATTGTTCTTCTGCTAATCTACTGTGTTAGAGCATACTGGACTAAAGCCCAAAGGAAAAGAAACTATTCAAAGAGATTGTTGTTGGGTTGAATTTTAATCCCAAACCCAAACGCGTTCATGTAGGCGTGCGTGTAGACGTTCGTGTACGTGCGCGTGTGTGTGCCCCCGTGTGCTTTATCGCCCGACCGCTCGCCTGCGCTTGCACGCCCGCTCTCACCCCCAGTAAAAACAAAAATAAAAAACAAGTTAGATAGTGTGAAGTTGTTTAGAAAGCGAAAGTGAACAAACGTCCCCTTGCTTATTTTCTTTTGATAAGGTAGATTAGCAAGCCTAAGCCAGCACCTATTACTACCGCCGCGATAGCTACACCTATGATTATCTCTGATCTTTCTGTTTGTTGGGGTTCTTGGCTGGGCGTTGATGTTGGATTTGGCGAGAGTGTTGGGCTTGGCGAATTTGACGGTTGTGTTGTCTGATTTTGATTGGTCACGTCTATTTTTGTCAGCCAAGGTCCAGTGGCAGTTGTGTTTATGTTTGAGTAGCCTGAGAGTGCATAGCCGCCATCACTTGTTTGAATTACGCAACTGGGCTGTCCGCTGAGACCTGTTGCCCATTGTTGATTTCCAGCACTATCCACTTTAACAAGCCGTTGGCCAGCCAATGCATAGCCGCCGTCATTTGTCTTAGTCATTGCAAAGGTTGGCCCCGCACCGTAATAGTTCGTCCACTGTTCATTGCCCGCAGAGTCTATTTTTGTAATGGCCATGTTTGGGCCCCCTCCATTAGAGCGGAGCCATATCCATCCGCCTAAAGCGTAACCATTGTCACTAGTTTGGGCAACAGTGCAGAGAAAGTTTTCATCCATGTGATAATAGGTCTTATTCCAGTTCTGATTACCGCTTGAATCAGCCTTTATAAGAAGATAGTACGAATTAGGGTTCTGGGTCTGCCCGCCGATAGCATACCCTCCATCACTTGTTTGGATTAGCGAGTTGGCGTCACCTGGACCGTAGGTCTTGCTCCATTGTAGGCCTCCAGACGAATTAGTTTTTACAAGCCAAACCGTATCGGAATATCCAGAGGGAGGAGGATAGACATGTCCCGTATAGTAATTTGACACTGAAAGCAGTGCAAAGCCTCCATCGCTGGTTTGGATAATGGCGCTCGGAATGCAGGCTCCTGCTCCAGTGTAAGTTTGGTACCACTGTTCTTTGCCGTATCGGTCTATTTTTATTAGTATCAGCTTCTCTTGGTATTCAGCTATTGCTGCGTATCCGCCGTCTGATGTTTGAACTAGATATTGTCCGCTGTCAACATCAAAAATAGAGCCTGTGTAGCTGCCATTCCACTGCTGATTTCCAGCCGAATCGACCTTTAATAGATAAAACACGCCACTAGCGAAATTCGGGTCTCCGAAGTTGTAATTAGTGCATAGTAGGGCGTATCCGCCGTCTGATGTTTGTATAACGGTTCTAGCTAACTCGCCAAAACCAGGGTAAGTTTTACTCCAAGCAGTCGATTGGCTAATCTGAGCGGTAACGGGCAGAACACAGACTATGTTTAAGGCTATGAAGCCTATGAGGACTAGCGCGGCGACGGCGTTTTCTTTCATGCTGTTCCCATATAATGTGGAGTTGTTTCCGCGGTAAAAGGGTTTTTATTAAGGTTTCTTGACAAAAGAAACTCGTAACAAAGATTTTTAGTCAAGTTTTCTTGACAAAAACCCTTTAATCACTGAAACAGCCCGTAGTATTATTTGGGCTGGGAGCAGAGTCTCAATGGGCAATCAGCCAAAAATAAGGAAATCTTTCACTGCAGCACCACCGTTGCTTGTTCTGATCTTCCTGGTGGCGCTGTTTGCTGTGCAGGTTAAGCTTGTTTCTGCTGCTTCTTCCGATTCATGGGCGATGAAAACGCCAATCCCCACACAACGATACGGGCTTGGGGCTGCAGTGGTAAACGGAAAAATATACGCCGTCGGAGGAATTCTGCTTCACGGTCCCATCAACACTCGTACAGGCATAAACGAAGAGTACAACCCAATAACGGATACTTGGACTAACCAGACATCAATGCCAACGGCAAGGGTTGACTTCGGCATTGCCGTTTACCAAAACAAAATCTATTGCATAGGTGGATCAACATCTAACGCAGGCGTCACTGGGATAAACGAGGTCTACGACCCTGCAACGGACACGTGGGAAACAAAAAGCCCAATGCCCACACCCAGAGGACAGATGACGGCAAGCACTGTTGACGACAAAATCTACGTAATTGGTGGAATCGTAGATCCTCTTAATGGACGAATTTCAGATCTAAACGAAGTCTACGACCCAGCCACTGATACGTGGACTACTAAGTCATCGTTGCCCAATGCGGTCTCAGAATATGCATCTGCGGTTGTCAATGACAAGATTTACGTGATTGGAGGTTACAATGGAAATGGCTCAAGTTATCTAACCCAAATATATAATCCTGCAACGGACACATGGAGCAACGGATCCCAGCTCCCTTCAAACCCCAAAGGATACTATCCTGGAGGAGCAGGCGCAACAACAGGCGTTTATGCTCCGAAAAGGATTTACGTTTTTGGCGGATCAGAAGCAGGTTTAATGGGGATGTCTCTAAACACTACTCTGGTTTATGACCCTGAAAAAGATGCTTGGAGTTATGGCGCTCGAATGATAACCGGTCGTTCCAACATGGGCGTTGCCGTTGTTGATGATGTTCTGTACACAATTGGAGGTGGGATTTGGTGGGGCAGCTATACAGGAGCAAACGAGCAGTATACGCCCATCGGCTACGGAACGGTAAACAGTCCAGAACCAACCGCCACTGCGCCTATAGCAACCGCGACACCAACGGCTACGCCGTCACCGACAGCGAAACCACAATCTCTACCAGCGGTGCCCATTGCCGCTTCAACTGTTATCGTCGTCATAGTCGGCGCTGGCTTGCTCGTCTACTTCAAGAAACGCATGCGCTGAAACAGGGAAGGCTTATGAAAAGAAAAGCATTAGCACTAACACTCATCCTAGCATTCTTATTCTCAGCTACGGCTGGAGGGCTGTTTGTTGATGTTGGGAAGGCTTATTTCACGCCTCTCCCCGAACTTCCTCCGCCAATCTACATCCGAGGTGACGGAAGCGTTGAGCCGTCGTCAGCTTTTATCCAGCGAGTTGGAGATACCTATACATTCACAGATGATATCGATAATTCCATTGAGGTTCAACGAGACAACATCGTAATTGATGGAAACGGTTTCAGCGTCACCCAGACCCCCGTTAATACAAGTGGACTCATGATTCCAGCTGGATGGTATCCTGGAATTCGCCTAACCGATAGAAGAGATGTTACTATAAAAAACGTAAAGATACGCGATTGCATTTCAGGCATTACAATTGAAAGTTCCACAAACATCACTCTAACCAACAATAGCATAACAGGTATTGGCAAAATCGCCATCTTTAGCGCTTCTTCAAGCAAATGCACAATCTCTCAAAATGACATAACAAGCAATGACCAAGGAATACTGATTATTGATTCTATGTATGTCAACATTTCTGAGAATAACATAACCCGAAACAGCGTTGGTATCCAATGTTACACGTACACGTCCACTTACTCTCCCAAACTCGATGCAGCCGTCACTTCTGGATGCGCTTACATCGACATATTTGGGAACTACATAGCAGGAAATACAAAAAACGGCATTTCTCTTAATGCTTTTTACATTAGAATAGGCTACAACACACTATCTAACAATAACAAAGGCCTCGAATTCATGGGCGATAGTTACCATACGATGATTTATCACAATAATTTTGTCAGCAATTTTGAGAACGTGAAAATTGCTGTTTTGGCATCTGCAAGTGGAGGATACGATTGGATTTGGGATAGCGGCTCTGAAGGAAACTATTGGAACGACTATTTAACCAAGTATCCTAACGCTACAGAGAAAAATCATTCAGGAGTAGGAAACACACCTTACGTAATCGACGCTAACAACGTGGATAATTATCCACTAATGAGGGAAGCATCAATCAAACCACCATATACAATTCTCGAGTTCCCATCGCCATCACCAACGACCAACCCAACTCCACCCCCTTTGAATACACCTACGCCGAGTCCATCGCCTTCGCCTTCAGAACAGCCCACTAAAACAACAGAACCAAAACCAAATCCTTTCCCAACAACCTTAGTAATAACTTCCGTAGCCTCAGCAGCAGTTATAGGCATTGGTCTGCTGGTCTACTTCAAGAAGCGCAAGCATAAAGCAGAAATAACAAGCAGAGTGGAATAGAACAATCTTCTAAATTATTTTCTAAACAACTTTTCCAATAGCCAAAACCATAATAGCTGAACCGAAGGAACTAATTAGAATGATTCTGAGATGGTTAATCTAAATTAGATGTGGCTATGTTTTAGAGGGCACATCATAAGTGTAGTCCCTAAAGTAGCTCCTAACCAAATAGTAACCAGCTACAATCATTACAACAATTAAAATTATGACAAAGGCTATTGCATACCAACTCATACAAGTCACTAAATACAAATACCCAAGTTGCTTAAGTATGACTCGTTCTCTATTCTTTCTATAGACTCTTGGAATGGCACTTCTTTTTTTCAGTTTTTAAGAATATTGTGCTTTTCAGAATATGGTTCTTAATTGTCTTTGGCACTTCTAAAGTTAAGAAAGGAAGCTTGTAGTCTTGAAATGTCCAGTTTGTAGCGGAAAACTAGATATTGACATGAAGTTGAAGTCAGCTAATTGTCACACATGTGGTTGGAAGAAAGTTCTTTCAATGCAAACCCACCGATAAAGAAGAACATTCAATGCGTTAAAGCTATCTTAGATAGCTTAACTAACTGCCCTCTTAAAGCCTTTAGAATGTTTGTGAAGTGCAAATGACACAATATGGGTTTGGTTTTGGAATATTATGGTTAGCGAAATAAAGTATTATCTATTCGGATGGATAGCCTTCCTGTGTAGGTTGTCTATGCCATAGAGAGCTTGATTTGAAAGATGGAAGTAAACGAGACTCGCTATCATGATGATGTGGTTGAGCGTAAAGAGAAGACTCAGGCTGTTTGGGCTAGACTCCAGTCTTTAAAATGCAAAGTTTCTGAACTAAGAGCACAATGTGAAGCCCTAAAGAAGTCGCAGTCAGAAAAACAAACGAAAGCATTAGTATGCAACGAATGTGGAAAGCCAATAAAAGAAGGTAACAAAGTAACCGTTAAGGACACTTTTGGAGCTGTAAAGAGTTACTACCATGAAGACTGTTTTAAAACGATCTTATCCTCCTAAGTTTGATTCTCTTCTTTTCTAATTAGTTTTCTATGAAGACTTGGAATGTTTGTGAAAGTGAAAAAAGGATAGGTTAAAGGCTGGTCTAGTCCTTCCTATCCACCTTAACAATGTAGATTTCCTTATTGCGGACTCTAAGCTCTGTGTTGAACTTCCTGTCAAGCTTCTTATTGTATGACTTCACTCGGAATGAGAACGGTGCATACAATGACTTTACTGTCTTACCCTCAACCTCAACCTTAAACATCTTCTCTGGACTCTCAATTATCTGCTTGAATACTGCGTCATACTCTGGAATCTTAACTAGTCTCTTACCTGCTGGTAGTTCCTTCACTGGGGTCGCTTTTACTACTAGGTGCTTTTCCTTACGTTTCTCTAGTTTTGACACAATAGGTCACAGTCTAAACTATAGCAGTTGGCTATATAAAACCATAGGTCACAGATTTCACTAGGTCAATGTATATAATAAAAAATAGAGGTTATAGTGTTAGAGATTCTTCTAGTTTTGCAGTTATTGATAGTACTTGGTTGCTTAATGATTTCATATCCATGCCTAGGTAATGCCTGCAGAAGACTGACTTAGGAACCCTTCCAGCTAACACATCAACCAGCTCAGTTATTATGCCATTCTTACGCAAATAGCTGTTATGATATGACCTAAAATCCTTCAATCTCAGATGGACCTGTCTCCTCATCAGTCTGCAATGAATGGCATCATAAGTTACGGGTTGGCTGTTGCATACTTCAATAATCAGGGCTAAAAATTTTGTCGCTATATGCTTAGTGGTAGGGGTATTCTTCGGAAATTGCTTAATTTTTTTTGATGATTATGGAGAATTTGTCCACACTGGTGTTATAGTCCAATTAGAAACGGTTCCTTCATGAAAAATTTGTATATTAATTGTCGCAGTCTCCCCACCAGCTAATTTTCCAAGTTGTAACGAACTTTCTGGATATTGCTGCGAATTTGTAACATAAGCGTCAATTCCACTGTCAGTTCCAAATGTTCCACCGCTCAGAGGAAAAGTCATGTCTATGTCTAATGTACGATTGCCATAGACATCATACGCAACGACATGCAATCCTGCGTTGTATGCCATACCATCTCCCGTATTAGTTACTGAACCAGAAATGTAAAGGTAATTATATGGAATTGATTTGGTTGCCGTATAAGCAGAAGTTATTATTTCATTTGCCTCTAAAGCAGTTGTAAGATATGCAGTTGTAAAATTTGTTATTTGACCTTTAAGGCTTGAAATTTGGCTGGTTAAGTTTGCGACTTCATTGTTTAGATTTTGCTCTTGGGTGTTAAGCAGAGCAATTTTTGAATCTTGGGCATATATCGTGTAAAAATAGTAGGATAGGACTCCTCCAAATATAATGACAAAGATTACTGATACAGCCAAAATTCGTTTGTCCACTTTAGTTTTCATGTAAGATTTCACTCCTTAACTGTTTACTGTGACTCGAAAACTTAACGTAGCATTCTGGAAAGAGTAACCATTGGCTACTGGCATGATAGTTATGACTGGATTAGCCGCTCCGACAGATAAAGCTTCTACGTTCCATGTAAGAATAAGACTATTCCCAGATGGCAAAACTGGCAAAACTCCAGGTTCATTATTAGGCGGAGTGAATGATATAATTCCATTAGTACCAGAAATCGACTCACCACAAGAAGCCATTCCGGGAGTTACCCCTTGATTCAATGTTTCATAATCTGTGACCTTTATAACTAGAGTATAGTTTGTACCCAAAACCATCGAAGTATCTGGGATGCTCTCGGATTGTCCTCCATTTCCGAAATCATAAGTTGCATTATTGAAAGTTACTGACGTAATTACCGTAGTAACTGTTGGAAAAGGCGTAGGTGTAGCAGTTGGAGTCAGTGTTGGAGTAGCAGTTGGAGTCCACACTGGTGTTATAGTCCAATTTGTAACAGTTCCTTCGTGAAAAATACCCAAACTAATTGAAACAGTCTGCCCACCGTATAAATTTCCAAGTTGTAAAGAATCATTGCCATAAATTTGAGTTGCGGCATCAGTTCCGAATACTGGAGCGAAATCGGTGATTTCACCGCCAGTAACATTCACATTACCGACCAAAGGAACAGTCATGTTTACTTCTACTTTGCCATTGGCTTCATAGGCAACAACATGCAATCCAGCGTTATACGCTGTGCCTGTACCTGTATTAGTGACTGAACCAGCTATGAAAAGATGATTATACAAAAGCGGAGAAGGAAAGTTATTCGGCGAATTGTATGGTACTTCAGTTACGCCTAATGCAGTTACAAGATTTGCTGATCCGTACAGATTTATTATCTGACTGCTGAGATTTGCCACTTGACCTTTAAGGTTAGAAACTTTGCTGTCAAGATTCGCTATTTGACCGTTTAATGAAGCTATTTTAGAATTCCCGTCATTTATTACTCCGTTACAATAAATTATCGTTCCAGCAATCGCACTTACAAAGAGTATAGCTATCAAAACTGATATAGCTATTATTTTCTTATTCATTCTATCTCTGATATTACTATCAACGCAATGCAAGATTTAGATTTTTCGTGTTTTAGGCTAAAACGCAACCAAACATTCTCAGTAACTCACCAAACGAATTTTCACAACAAAGATGACCAAACGGAGACTTCACAGAATCTGTTCCGATGTTATTTATAGAGGGGGTATAAGTCTCCGTGAGCGCATCAGTCCTTCAGGAAACGCAGAGATGCCCAGATTAGGTTATTAAGCGCGAACTAGCAACTTCAAGGTAACCAGAAGTGAAAACACGCATGCCCAAGCCGAAGATTGGTCTCTCAATGCTCTATTGCTTAGGAGAACCATTCAGCAAGATGGTTAAACGCTTAGCCACAGTAGAAACACCCTACATCGAGGTCGTGGATGACGGACTTCACACATTAAACAAAAAAAGAGTTTCAATACTCAATGAAGCAGGAAAGTCCCATAGCATAGAATACACAGTACACGCACCCTTTGCAGACATAAACATCGCCTCACCATCAAAACCCCTGTTAAACGCCACTCTTAAACGCTTAAAGCAGTCCATTGCCTACGCAAGCGCTCTAAACGCTCAGCTCTGGGTGTTTCATCCAGGAACCCAAACAGGCCTCAGCCCATTCTATCCCGGCACAGACTGGAAACAAAACATCGAAAGCGCACGCGCACTGCACAAAATCGCAGAAGAACACGGCGTGAAAATAGCCTTGGAAAACGTGCCAGAACCATACTCATTCGTCATGAAAAGCGTGGAAGACTTCGCCAAGTTTTACAAGGAAACAAACCTGAACATAGGCTTGGTTTTGGATGTTGGACACGCAAATTTGAACGGGCAAA
>Ga0315282_10016475_pt1 | contig 10795 bp, 12 predicted proteins | sample YL17G07_20_MG_FD_203693 | JGI IMG/M metagenome (GOLD analysis project Ga0315282, IMG submission 203693) | Sediment microbial communities from Yellowstone Lake, YNP, Wyoming, USA - YL17G07_20 | ecosystem: Environmental > Aquatic > Freshwater > Lake > Sediment | place: USA: Wyoming | collected... | reverse complement strand
CCTTGCTGTGAAAGGATTTGGAGACATTAAAGGAATTTTGGAAAAGGGTGGAAGGCATATAAGGAAAAATGGTCATGCCTTCATTTTGAAAGGTACGAGGGATGACCCAATAGATTATCAAGGTTTCGACCTGAATGATGTGATACCTTACAGATTACCCATGAATGAAAAGGCGTACAGGCTCTTTATCTATAAGAAAATTTGACTGGAACTCTGTTCGTTTATAAAGGCATGAAGAGGGTTTTTAACGTCCGTTTAAGAGGTGCAGCATGAAGGGATTTTTCAAAAAGGTTTTAGTTATTAATTTAAGCGCGAGAAGCTTTCACGAGGAAGGTATCCCGGATGAGGTATACAGAAAATTCCTTGGCGGTAAGGGTCTTGGTGTTTATCTGATGCTTGAGAGGAATAAACCAGGGGTAGATGCCCTTTCCCCTGAAAATAATTTCATAATAGGTGTGGGTCCTGTCAACGATACGAAAATCTGGGGGTCGAGTAGGTACGGTGTGTTTACAAAAAGTCCTCTTACAGGTCTTTTTTCTCATTCATACTCAGGGGGGAGAATAGCCGAGCCAATAAGCAGGACTGGTTATGATGCAATAATCCTTGAAGGGGCAAGTTCAGAACCTGTTTTTCTGGTAGTGGGCACAAGCGGGGTTGAGTTCCATGATGCAGGGGATATATGGGGTTCGGACACATACCAAACCGAGGATTTCGTGCTAAAGAAAGTAGGTTTGAAGGACGCAGGGGCACTCGTTATTGGTCCAGCCGGTGAGAATCTGGTCAAATTTGCCAATGTAACCAATAATTACTGGAGATGTGCGGGAAGAACAGGTGTTGGAGCTGTGCTGGGTTCAAAGAAGGTGAAGGCTATCGTTTTCTATGGGGATCAGAAAAGGGAGGTAGCAGACCCCGAAGCCATAGAAAGGTTTAGTAAAGAATGGCGTGATAAGGCAAAAACCCACCCTTCTTTTAGTTTCTTTAAAAACATCGGTACACCTGGTCTGGTTTCAATTATCAATACATTTGAGGGATTCCCGACCCGTTACTGGCATGAAGGCAGCATGGAAGGTTGGGAGAATATCAGTGCAGAGACGTTGCACTCCAATTATTCGGTCAAACCCCATGCATGCCATCGATGCCTTCTGGCATGTGGAAGGTTGACAACCGTGAGGGAAGGGAGGCATAAAGGATTAAAGATTGAGGGCCCAGAATATGAGACCATCTATGCCTTCGGTGGACTCTGTTTGATTGACCGTCTGGATGAAATCATATACCTGAACGATATATGTGACCGCCTTGGGATGGATACGATAACAGGTGGTAACCTTGCAGCCTTTGCGATCGAAGCCTCACAAATGGGGAAGATAAGAGAAAAGATAGAATACGGGGATGTCGATGGCATCGCTAATTTACTCTACAGTATCTCCCGGAGAGAAGGTATAGGAAAGGTCCTGGCGGAAGGTATTTCCCATGCAGCAGTTAAATGGAGTCTTGAAGATATCGCGATTCATGTAAAAGGAATGGAGCCAGGGGGATATGATCCGAGAATCTTTAAGGGTATGGGTCTTGCGTACGCCACATCCGACAGAGGGGCCTGTCATTTGCGTTCAACTGTCTTTAGGGCAGAAATCGCCGGAGTAATTCCTCCTGATCAGATTGAGGGCAAGGCAGAAGTTTTTATAGATTATGAGGACAGGCTGACGTTACAGGATTCATTAATTCTATGCAGGTTCTACCGTGACATTTATCTGTGGGATGAATTTGCATATATCATTCAGGCTACAACAGGCATGAAAGTAGAGAAAGAGGACCTTCAGAGGATTGCATCTCATATCCAGAGTGCTACGAGGGCTTTTAATATAAGGGAAGGACTTACAAGGGCTGATGACACGCTCCCACCCCGTTTTTTTGAGGAGGGGATAGGTTCAAAGAAGAGTGTAATAACGAGGGAGCAACTTGAGAGGTTGAAGGACGATTATTATAAGCTCAGGGGATGGGACAAGCGTGGAGTCCCATTTATAAATAACGAATAACGAATAGCGGACAGTTTTCTCAGAGAATGATATTAAATGTAAGAAATTTAAAGCTTGACATAGGAAAAATTGTTTTCATATAATAAATCGTTCTAAAGGTATTCATAAACAGTTTTTACTCTAAAAACATGGGGTGAAAAATGGAATTGGTTCCCATGGGATTTTTAAGAAATCTTTTAAGGTAAAAAGGGGGGAATATGAATTCTGTAATAGTACTAATCTTAGGCTTTATCGTGGCGTTCGTTGGTTATCGTTTTTATGCAAAGTATGTTGACACGAAGATTATGAAATCTGACCCGAAGAGGGTTACTCCAGCCAAGATGTACATGGATGGAGTAGATTTCATGCCAACCAGCAAAAATATCCTTTTTGGATACCAGTTCAAGTCAATAGCAGGGGCAGCTCCGATTATCGGCCCTATTATTGCGATTCAGTGGGGATGGCTCCCTGCATTGATATGGATTCTGGCCGGAACATTTTTCATCGGCTGGGTTCAGGACTACTCGACTGCAATGATTGCAATGCGAAATGAAGGTGCCTCTCTCGGGGGCTTGAGCCACAAGCTGATCTCACCAAGGGCGAGGATTATCCTTCTTGCCTTTCTTTATTTTTATCTGCTTCTCATTGCAGGCGCCTTTGGTAATGTTGTTGTGAGCACAGCAATTGCCCTTAAGGCAGCCCCTATGGCATGGCTGCTTCTCACTGTGGGTGGAGTTTTAGCCGGCCAGATGATCTACCGATGGAGAAAGGATATCATGCTTACAACGGTGGTAACGGTTGTAATTGCTTTGCTTGGAATATGGCTTGGAACTATTGCACCTTCTGATAAGGTTATCGGAGCAAATCTTGCCAATAGTCGATGGGTATGGACAATCGCTGCATTTGTCTTCTGTTATTTTGCAGCAGTTCTCCCTATATGGAGGTTTGCACTGCCCATTAACTATGTTGCTTCCTACATCGTATTTCTTGGGTTATTTTTTGGAATTATAGGGATTTTTATAATCCATCCAAATTTCACCCTTCCAGCTTATACTAATTTTTCTATCAAGATTGGTCCGATCTGGCCCATTATGTTTGTAACCATTGCCTGCGGGGCTATTTCAGGATGGCATAGTCTTGTGTCCACTTCAGGGACTGCCCGTCAGTTAGAGAATGAACTGGATGCCCGGCCGGTTGGGGGTGGCGTGATGTTCGTAGAGATGATGCTTGCCTTATTCGCCCTAATCATTGCCGGGACTATTTTTACTTCATCTGCCGAATATGGAACTGCTATTGCCAAAGGACCAGGGGCAATCTTTGCAGGAGGGGTTGCGAAATTCCTGGGTGCCCTGGGACTTCCGGCTACAGTAGGCCGGTCTTATGGTAGCGTCATGATGATTGTTCTCGCTATTACAATCATGCAACTGGTAATCAGGTTTATGAGGATTGCAACCTCAGAATTACTAAGCGATGTAAGCCCTGTCTTCAGAAATGCCCACATTGGGACAATCATCGCCAGCCTTCTCGGAATGATTCTTGTTTTGACAGGTTGGTGGCAGTACCTGTGGGTACTCTTTGGTGGCGCGAATCAATTGATGGCATCCCTTGCCTTGATGCTGGTGACAGCCTATTTGATGTCAGAAGGAAAGCCGGCAGCTTACGTCTTTTATCCGATGATTTTTATGTTTATTACTACCATCGCTGCACTGATCTATACGTCCTATAGCTTGCTTCAGAAGGTATTGTCAGGGGCAGTGAAAGGAGAGGCGCTGATAGGAAATACACTGATGGGACTTGTGGGGATATTCCTTGTTCTTGCCGCACTTGTTCTTGCCACAGAAGGGATTAAGGCTTTCAATAGATATAAAACCATAAGAGCACAGGCTGCTGCGGCAAAGGCATGAAACAGTGATGAGTTAATGGGAGAATGGGGATGAGGGTGTAGGGTATGTACTCATAATATTTATTAAAAGGAGAAGGACATAATGTCAGAAGGTGAGAAGAAGAAAGGCGGATTTTTTCAGGCTATAAAGGAATTTGTATATGGCGTAGCGGCTCATGACTCGGCACGATTTGCAATGAAGTCAAGGGCGAGCATGGAACATCTTTTTATCCTGATTACCATGGGAGATATGCTGGGTGTTCCTATTCTGCCACCGTACTATTCATTAAGGCTATTGCCTTATGTAGTTCCACAAATCTCCACCTGGAAGCGGAGAATGCTCCGGGAAAAAGATTTAACAGATGCGTTAGCATGAAAAACAGGATTCGAGGATTCAAGGGTTCAAGGATTACAGAATTTTTCACTTGAACCCTCGACCCCTTGGCCCCTTGAACCCTAAAGCTTTTACTTATTATAGAAGGGGGTGATTGATATTTCTCTCGCAAAAATATTTGACCAATATCCGGATCGGCGTTACATTATGTTTGGTGGAAAAGGAGGTCTTGGAAAGACTACCTTTTCCGCAGCTACAGCTTACTATCTGGCAAAACAGGGGAAACGCGTCCTGGTCTTTTCTGTCGACCCACAGGCATCCTTAAGCGACATATTTAAGAGGGACATCTTTGGAAAAGGACCAACAGAGATTATGCCGAATCTCTATGCACAGGAGATTGATGCAGACCGTCGTGTCAAGGAATATCAACAGGAGATCAAACAGAAGATCCTTGATATGTACAGAATGGATAAGATTCCAGAAGAGATAGAAAGCTATATCCAGGCAGCGGCTGCAGAGCCTGCCATGGAGGAGAGCGCTATCTTTGATGAAGTTGTGGATATCGTGGTGAAAGGTGGATATGACTACTACATCTACGACCTGGTGCCATTAGGCCATGCCCTGTATTATCTTAGTATGGCATCCGTTTACGATGAATGGATTGACAAGATCACAAATCTCCGTCAGCAGATGAGGGAATATGACCAGGTTGCAGCAGTGATGCGTCATGAGAAGGAAATAGATGAAGATGCCATACTGAATGAACTACTCTATATTAAGGAGCGCATCAACAAATCCTCTGGCATTCTCACTGATAAAGAGAAGACGGCCTTCTTTTTTGTGGTGACAGCAGAGGAGATGATTATCAATGATACTGTCAAGGCAGCAGAACTCTTTGCGAAATTTGATGTCCCCATGAGCGGCTATATTGTCAACCGGGTCTTATCTCAAGAACTGAAGGGCCAGCATATACCTGAGTACCTGAAGAACCGCCTCACAATGCAGGAACATTATCTTCAGGTAATCAATGATACCTTCAAAAATCAGATACTGGCTTATGTTCCTGAGATGGAAAGGGATGTAACGGGGCTTCAGATGATTGAAAATTTAGCAAAGCGCATGTTTTAATAGATTAACTGAAGATAGCCAAGGAGTCTAACAATGGATCAAATTACTGTTAGTATGACCAAATATATAAAGGACCACCCCAGGCTCAAGTACATCTTTTTTGGAGGAAAGGGCGGGGTAGGAAAAACAGTCATGGCAGGGACAGCGGCACTGTGGGCTGCAAAGCAAGGAAAAAGGGTGCTCCTTGCCTCTACTAACCCTGTCCACAGTCTCTCGAATCTCTTAGAGCAGGACGTTTTTGGAAAGGTTGCTACCGTCTGTGACGAAGAGAAGTGTTATGCCCTTGAAATCGATACAAAGGACACGATTGAGAGGTCCAAACAGGAAATCCGCGAGAAAATCAACTGGTTTCTTAAATTTGCAGATTTAACGACAAAGGCGGACGATTTTATAGAATCTGCAACGATGAACCCTGCCTTTGAAGAGTCTGCCATGTTTGAAAATATGACCGACCTTATGTTTAAAGACGAGTACGATTTTTATGTCTTTGATACTGCACCCACAGCAAATGCAAGGCGGCTCCTCGGGATGTCCAAGGTCTATTCCCTCTGGGTGGAAAAGATGCTGAAAAGCAGGGATGAAGCAAAAACGTTAAGGGAAGCGCTCTCCTTTACGAAGAAGAAAGAGGCTGACCCACTTATGAACTACCTCTTAAGCTTTAAAGACAGAATGGCAAAGGTACAAAGTCTGTTGACGGACGATAACCTTACAGCCTTCTTTTTTGCAACACTGCCTGAGGCGCTTCCAATTGCTGTTATTACAAGGTTTATTAACTGGTTCTATGAATTCGGGATACCTGTTGGAGGCGTGGTGGTTAACGGCATTATCCAGAAGGACCAGGTCGGGGATGATGCACCGGAGTTTGTCCGTAACCGTGTTGCGATGCAGGATGGACACATGGAAGAGATATGGAAGATATTCGGAGAGAAGGTAAGGGCGGTTATCCCGCTCTTCGAGACAGAGGTCAAAGGAGCACATATGCTGAACAGGATGATCGACTACCTGTTTGTGCCGTAAGACTTTGAACCGTTGTAATCCGACATTTTAGAACGATAATTTTGTGTTACAAGATGTTATCTAATTGCTTGGCGCTATGAGATATAGCAATGATTTCAATAGTCTCCTTTTTGATCCTGTAAATAATTCTGTAATTAGTATAAATTTTTTCTCGTAAATTTTTGTCTCCATATTCTGGCACAATGCGTTCAGATTCAGGAAATTCAGGGATAGTTTTTATAATTGTGTTGATTTTATTTGCAAAAATCCTTGCATAGAATACTGAATCCTTGGCTATATAAGTGCAAATGTTTTCAAAATCGGAAGCTGCTCGCGGTGACCACCTTATTTGGTAAGCCATTTGGACATCCTTTTTTCAACTTCTTCATGTGGTATGCCTTTCCCTTCATCAAGTTCTTTCAAACCAGTGTCTACCTGTAATTTGAAATACAACTCGGCCATTACATCCTCAACGGTAATATCATCAGGAAGGGTTTGGATTATGTTGATAACTTGTTGTTTTATGCCTGCCACTGCAATCACCTCCTTGTTTGGTCGATCGTCACTATTTTAGTAATTATACCACATTTTTTTCTATCCAGGACATTTTCTTATCGATGGCTATTTGCAATTCAATGGTTTTTGAAAGGGGTGTGGCAATTCTGCAGTAATGTTTTGGGTATAGTCTAATCAATAGCGTGACCCCATGACGTACAGACAATACGACCCAGCGACCTATGACCTGTATTACTTGTTTTTTTCATTTTAAGGGGTTACAATTTTTTATACAAAGGAGGAGGACAGAAGCCTGATGAATAAAAAGACTGATAATTCACCAGACACAGAGCCTATACAGAACCCATAGAACATGAGTTTAAAACGCTAATGGGAGGATAAAACAGCTTTGACAAATAACACTAAATCGCGCATGCGAAACGATATTGGAAAGGGAAGGATTGTTATCTATCAGACAGAGGACGGAAAGACAAAGCTGGAGGTCAGATTGGAGCAGGAGACGATCTGGTTAGATGCCCATCAAAATTCAACCTGTGCAAAAAATGCACAGGTTGCCGCTGATGGAAAAATTCGTGTAATGGACCTTTACAATCTCGACATGATCATATCAGTCGGATACAGGGTTAATTCTCTGCGGAACAAAGTAATAGGGTCAGGTCTTGAATTATAAGTTTTTATTTCTTTAATGATAGACTGTTATACAATCTTTAATCAAATTGCTAAGCTGGAACATTCGGAGTCGGCACTTGACATTTGACATGCAGCGGGGAGTTGAGAGTAAAGAGTGAAGAGCAAATGGCAACGTATAGAAGGATAGACAGTAGAAAAAAGCAATATATTGACACTGTGAAAGAACTGTGTCATAGTAGCTATATATGTAGCTGCATGGAGGGATACAATGAAGTTTGCTAATGTAAGAGAACTTAAGAACAAAACATCGGAAATACTCCGGAAAGCTGAAAAGGAGGCTGTTATTATTACGTCCAATGGCAAGCCTCGAGCACTGATTACTGCTATTTCTGAAGAAGATTTTGAGGACTACCTTCTTGAAAAAAGCCCTAAACTTATCGAAGCTCTTGAAGAAGCGAGACGGGAATATCGGGTTAAAGGAGGGATCTCACTTGATGACTATCTGACATCCAGAGAAAAGAGACGTGAAAGCCTTTAAGATAATACTTTCTCCACAAGCACAAAAAGACCTCAATCGTTTCAGTGACAATATATGTATAAAAATAAGCAAAGAGATAAGGGTACTTGAAAACAGTCCACTCCCAAAAGGGAAATTGATTAAAAAAATAAAAGGCAAAGCCTCTAATTTTTACAGATTGAGAATTGATAAATATCGTATATTTTATGTGATTGATAAGCAGCAGGTTGTTATTCTCCGGATTTTAAGTAAGAAAGATGCCGAGAGATTTATTCAGTCTTTGAACTGATAATCCCTAATTCTCATCTGCGAGTCTTCCCACGGGTGTAATCGGGCTCACAAGCTGGCGAGCCTTTATTGATAAACAAGAATAAGCCATCCACCTCCCTATAGGCGGTGCCAAATATACCCATCTACATTTCGCTTAAAGCTTAAAACTCCTTGACAGCCTTTTGTATATTGTAAGAGAATGGAAAGAAAAGGGGCGGGGATTATCTGAAATCGACGAAGTAAACTTCTGGCAGCCCGGTGGTAGCCCTGGTTACGAGGAGGAGGAACAATGAAATACACCTGGATACTGACGCTTGTCGTGATGTTTCTTCTTTCCGTTGTCGGTCCCTCCGGTGCAGGGGACGATTCTGCCTGGACCTTTGTAGTCATGGGGGACACGCGGGATAAGATCATCGATACCAGAACGGGCATAAGTCCTGATCTTGCGAAAATAGCGGAAGCGGTAGCAAAGGAGAAACCAGACCTGGTTATCCATACGGGCGACCTCTGCAATGGTTACTATACTTCGAAGGATTCCCCGATGAATGGTAAATTCAGAGAAATGTTCCAGAACTGGAAGGCCGCGATGAAGCCAGTGTATGATTACGAGAACAGGAAGGGTATCCCCGTCTACCTCGTACGGGGAAACCATGAAGACGGCAAGATAGTAACCGATCGTAACCTCAAGAAAGCCTACGAAGAGGAGTTTGCCCACTTGATGCCCCAGGGCGGGCCTGAACATGAAAAAGGTCTCACCTATAGTTTTATCCACCGGAACGCAGCATTTCTCGCCCTTGATGAGTATTACGAAAAGAAGGATATAGTTGTCCGGGGATACATAAATCAGAAATGGCTCGATGGGGAGCTTGCAGAAAAGAAGAAGCCCTTCATGTTTGTCTTTTCCCACACGCCCGCCTTCAGGGTGGGGAGTTACCACCAGTCCCCTTTTCCTGATTTCTATTCCCACCCGAAACAGAGGGATACTATGTGGGCCAGCTTCAGAAAGGCCGGTGTCATGGCCTTTCTTTGCGGTCACATCCATTTTTACTGTCGCGGCACGATTGATGGAATAGAACAGGTGGTAGTAGGAAACGGCGGTGCAGACATGGTCTCTTACAACCCGAAAGAGGTTGACCCCCGCCTGACAATACACTACCCCACGGGCCCTGTGGATGCGGCTGGCATGGAGGTCGGCTACCTGGTGATGAGAGTGGATGAGGCTGCCGGAAAAGTCCATGGCACGCAAAAACTGCTCAACACAAAAACGGGGAAATGGGAAACAGGGGATACCTTCACATTGCAAAGGATTGGCTCACCCTAAGGTGTGGGGGAGAAATGATAGACTGTTATACAATCTTTAATCAAATTGCTAAGCTGGAAGTGTTTTATAGAGCTTCTTCATCTATCTTATTTCTTTCGTCTTAAATATTGTTTATGATTTATATTTACGGGGCAATATTGATGAAAACATTAATAGTAGGGATGGGGGTCATCGGTGCAATTTATGGATGGGCGCTCTCGGAAGCAGGGGTTGATATTACACAATATCCTGATACAGAGCCTTTTTTAAAGTAACCTCCAGAAATAACAACAAAAAATTATCGTCATACATTTATAGAAACGACATGGGGGAAACGCGCACTTGATGCAGGGCACTTTAAAAATAATCCTGAAGAAATGCGGCAGTTTTATCTTGAAGTGCTTGAAACCGCTGAAAAACTTGGTGTTTCCATGCCATACTTAAGCAGTTTTAAATCAAAGATATTAGCTTCATCGAGTGAACCTGTTTAGATAACGGTTTTCAACATCAACCAGAAATTGGTATTATGTCTTAGTCAAGGTGCTATATATGACAAGGTGCTATATATGACAAGGTGCTATATATGACAAGGTGCTATATATGAATAGAAGGGAAATTTTTGCAAAAACAATCCTCACAAGAACACGCATTGAAGGATATGACTATTGCATCAACCCCTATGTAGGGTGCGAACACGGTTGCCTGTACTGCTATGCGAGCTTTATGAAACGGTTTACAGGGCACAGTGAGCCATGGGGAGAGTTCGTAGACATCAAAATTAATGCACCCCAGGTCCTGAGGAGGCAATTAAGAAGGGCAAAACAAGGAACTGTTCTTATCGGCACTGTGACAGACCCTTATCAGCCAGTAGAAAAACATTACGGGATAACAAGGGGATGCCTCGAAGCCCTACTGGAATATCAGTTTCCAGTTAATCTCTTGACCCGCTCCCCTCTCTGTCTCAAGGATATAGATCTCTTTAAACAATTTGAAGAGATAGAGATTGGTCTTTCTATAACAACCGATGATGAAAAGATGAGCAGGCTCTTTGAACCCCATTCCCCCTCTATCCAATCAAGGGTGGAGGCATTAAGAAGACTTTATAAAGAAGGGCTTAGAACATACGCATTTATAGGTCCAATACTCCCGTTGAACCCGGTTAAGCTTGTTGAGAAAATAGGGGATGCGGCTGATGAGATACTTATTGATC
>Ga0315282_10016474_pt1 | contig 10796 bp, 8 predicted proteins | sample YL17G07_20_MG_FD_203693 | JGI IMG/M metagenome (GOLD analysis project Ga0315282, IMG submission 203693) | Sediment microbial communities from Yellowstone Lake, YNP, Wyoming, USA - YL17G07_20 | ecosystem: Environmental > Aquatic > Freshwater > Lake > Sediment | place: USA: Wyoming | collected... | reverse complement strand
GGCCGGCAGAAACGGCCCGCCGGATGGCTAGATAAGGAAGGGGACGAGCGCCTTCCGCTCCGGCGGATAGTCGGGGAAGGTGCGGCGGTACCAAAGGTGGTGGCTGCGGGCCCGGGGGGCCAGGTTGGCCACTGTCCATACGGCGAAGCCCAGCCCGGCCAGCGACCAAGTAGCCAGGGCCCAGCCGAACCATTCGACGATCTCCCCGAAATAATTGGCGCAGGACACATAGCGAAAAAGACCGTCCTGCGGCACCTTGTAGCCGCTCTCGCCGGGCGCCCGCAGGCTTCTCAGGAGACTGTCGGAATGAAGGTTGATGATCAACCCGGCCATAAAGAGCGACGCTCCGAAGATGAAGCGCAGGCCGGTCAGCCAGGAAGCGGAATACCCGCCCGAAAATTTATACAGCCAGCGTCCGTTCAGGTAGCCGTTGAGAGAAGTGAAGGCCATGGCCATGACGATGACCGAAAGCGGAACGCTCTTTTCCCGGCTGCGGATCAGAAAAGGATAAACCAGGCTGCGCTGGACATAATGGCCTTCCCACAGGAGAAAAAAGATGAAGGCCAGCAGCCCGGCGCTGTTGGGCCCCAGGAGGAAAACAAACAGGAAGACAAAGAAGGAAGGGCTCTCCATGAGGAACCAGCCCCAGCGTCCGCGAACCAGGTGCCCCCAGCCCGGCCGGCGGTGGCGTCCATAAGGGACGGTGACGAAAAAAATGGCGGCGCAGGCGGCCGCGGCTAAGCCCAAAAAAACAAAAAGCAGGATCCGGTAAACTTGATATTCCGACATGCTCGGCCCAAATTTAAACAACACCCCCGCCCAAGTCAACCTCAATTTGTGCTGCTCTATGAGGCTATGGACTTCAACGACCCTTGGCCGTCCCCTTCCCGCCGATGGACATCTGGGCCACCTTGACCGTGGGCCCGGCGATGGTGTCGTTGAGCTCCAGGTCGTCGCCGACCATCTCCACGCCCTTCAGGACATCGGCCAGGTTGCCGGAAATGGCGATCTCGGCCACGGGGAAAGCGACCTCTCCCTTCTCGATCCACAGCCCGAAAGCGCCCGTGGAGATGTCGCCCGTAGTGGGCACCCGGCCGAAGCCGATGGTGCCGGTGAGCAGAAGCCCCTTGTCCACGGACTTAATAATGTCCGCCGGCTTGCTCGAGCCCTTGGCCATGTAGAAGTTGGTGACACCGCCGGCGTTCCCGGTGGAAGCCATTTTCAACTTGCGGCCGTAGTAGGTGTTGAGCAGGTAGCTTTTCAGAAGGCCTTTATCCATGACCAGGGTTTTCCGCGTAGGGACTCCTTCGGCGTCAAAGGGCGCACTCCCGCGGCCGCCGGGCAGGAGCCCGTCATCGAAAATGGTCACCAGGTCGCTCCCGATCTTCAGCCCGAGCTTGTCCAGCAGGAAGGATTGCCGGCGGTCGATGCTGGGTCCGGCGATACACTGGGCCAGGAACCCCAGGAGCAGGCCGGCCGTCACCGGGGGCTCGAACACGACAGGCACATTCTGGGTCTCGACCTTGCGGGCGCCGATGAGGCGGGTCACCCGCTCCACGGCCTTGCGGGCGATGGCTTCCGGCCTGGGCAGGCCGGCCGCGGAGGTGGAAGCCTCGAACCAGCCGTCTTCCAGAAGATTGTCGCCCTCGCCGGCCTGGAAGCCCACGCCGCAGGCGATCGTGGTCCGGCGGAAGGAGCCGGAGAATCCCCTGGAATTGGCCAGATGCCAGGAGCCTACCACGCTGGTGTAACTGGAGCCGGTGGATTTCTTGATGCGCTTGTCGGCCAGGCCGATGGACTCGACCTTCATGGCTGAGGCGATCTTGTTCTCCGGCGAGAGATTCAGAACGGCCTGATCATAGACCTTGAGCGCGTCGGCCGAGACCTGAATGGGCTCAAGCTCGGGCAGCCCGGCGAAGGGGTCGACGCCGCCCAGCCGGGCGCGGGCGATGGCGTTGTCCACGAGCCGGTGAAGGGTTGCCTCCTCCAAATCCTGGGACCCGGCCGTGGCCAGCTTCCCCTCTACGAAGACCCGCATCCCGAGGTCCTTCGCGCCGGCCTCGGTCAGGCGTTCGACATTCTGCTCCCGGACATTGACGTTGAACCGCGAGGTCTCCACCACGGTGATCTCGATCTCCGAAGCGCCCTGGCGGCGGCCGTAAGCCACCAGGCTCTCGGCCAGGGCCTTGAGGTTTTCTTGATTGGTGCTCATGCGCGGCCTCCCACGGTCATCTGGCGGATCTTAAAGGTCGGCGTGCCGGCGGAGACCGGGGCGGATTGCCCGTCTTTGCCGCAGGTGCCCAGGAAATAGTCCATGTCGTTGCCGATGAGCTCGATGTCTTTGAGGACCTGGACGTTGGTGCCGATCAGGGTGGCGTTCTTGATGGGTTTGGTGAGCTTGCCGTCCTCGATGAGGTAGCCCAGGTTGACGGAGAAGGTGAACTTGCCGGTGTCCTCCACTTGACCGCCCTGATAGGTGTCGGCGTAAAATCCTTTCTTGACGGTTTTAATGACATCCTCGGGCGTCGCCTCTCCCCTGGCCAGCATGGTGTTGTTCATACGACAGATGGGGACGACCCGATAGGACTCTCGCCGGCCGTGGCCGTTGGGTTCCAGGCCCAGGACACGGGCCGACAGGCGGTCGAGCAGAAACCCGACCAGCTTGCCTTTCTCGATCATCATCACTTTCCGGGTGGAGGTCCCCTCGTCGTCGATGTTCATGCTGCCGCGCAGGTGGGGCAGCGTGGCGTCCTCGTAAATGGTCACGCAGGGGTCGGCCACCATCTGGCCCAGCCTGTCCCAGACGATGGAAGTCTTTTGCCAGATCCCCTCGCCCTCGAAGGGATGGCCCACCGCTTCATGGACCATCACTCCCGACTGGCGACTGCCCAGGACGACGGGCTGGTCGCCGGCCACCGGATCGACGGCGGCGAGCAGCGTGACGGCCTCTTGGGCGGCTCTCACCCCCACGTCCTGGGGAGTGCTCCCCGCTCTCTGGAAATAAGTCATCCCCACCCGGCCGCCCGCGCTGCCGTTGCCCGTGTTGCGCACCTTGCCCTCCTGGGCGGTGGCGGTGACTCCCAGGCGGACCTGGGGCCGGGCGTCCGAAATCATCAGGCCCTCGCTGTTGACGATGGTGACGTACTGCATCTCATCGGCCAGGTTGGCTATGACCTTGACGATCCTTTTATCGTGGGCTTGGGCGGCGGTGTAGGCCTCTTTGACCAGGGTGATGCGGTCATCCAGGGGGGCGTCCACAAAGGGTTTCTCCAAAAGATAGACCTGCTTGTCGGGCCGGCTCTCCTTGAGGTCCGGGGGGCGCACCTTGCGGCCCGAAGCGGCGATGGCCGCCGCGGTCAAGGCCGCCTGGGTCATGCTCTCCGGAGTGAGGCTGCTGGTATAGCCGAACCCGGTCTGCTTTCCCTTGAGGACGCGGATGCCGACGCCCCGGACGACGTTCTCCGAGGATTGCCGGATGATGTCGTCCTCCATGACCACATTCATGATCACCTTGTACTCGAAGAAAAGGTCGGAGAAATCGCCACCCTTGGACAGGGCGGCCTCCAGCACCTTGGCCATGACTTCCTTGGAGGCGCCGAACTTGTCGGCAAACAGGCCGGCGCCGGCCGCGGGCAGTGCCCCGGCCAGGAGCCGGTCATGGAACAGGCCGGTGGCTATGAACGCTCCCGCGCCCGTTCCGGCGAGCTTGAGGAACTCGCGCCTTTCGATCTTTCCCATGCGTCTGACTCCTTTTTTCCGCGGAGTGTAAAGTTTCTATCCAGGTCCCCGCACTCTCATAAAAGGATGAATGTCTGAGAAAAGAATGATAGAAAGGAAGCTGTAGAAATGTCAAGCTGAAGACGGCTGCGCTTCTACTTCCGGACGTGCTTCAGGGCCTCATCCGCGGCGGCCAGCAGCGTCTGAGTGGAGATCTTCGAGCCGACGGCCTGCTCCATCCACAGCTGGGGAATGATCCGGCCCTGGCGGCACATCCTCTCCATCTCCTGGCCCAGGTTCTTGCCCTCCAGATACTGCGCGATCTGGAATTCGATGATGTGGCCCAGCGGGTAATCGGGCAGATACAGCGCCGCGTCGATCATGTGCGAATAGATGGCCAGGATGGGCTGGTCTCTGACGCCGATGATGTCGGCATAGTACTTGTTCCAGATGTCCTTGGCCATGGAGATGACCGCCTCCTTGAGTTGGGCCGTGGTGGCCTCCGGGTTCTGGTAGAGCCAGTTCCAGACGTGCATGTCCACCAGCGAAACGCCCATGATTTCATAAGAATCCCACAAGCTCTTGAGGGCCTTGAGGTGTTTGGCCTCCGGAACCTCGCCCCTGACTCCCAGGAGGTCCAGGTCACGGTCCTGGAAGACAAAAGCGAAGGCCTCGGTGAAGGCGGTGTTGGGAACCCCGCGCAGCAGGTAATGGTCCACTTTCTGCAATGTTAAGGTCTGCTCCACGGTGTGGCCGAACTCATGGACGGCGATGTTGTAGCCCTTGTAGTTCATTCCCTGGGCCGGGATGCGGGTTCTCAGCCGCGCCTTGTCCGACCGCATCTCCGCTCCGGCGGCATGGCCCGCTCCGCGGGAGGGGTCCACCTGAATCCGGGGGGTGAGGAAGTCAACCTGCTCCTTGGAAAATCCCAGCTTCGTCAGAATATTGCCCAGGTCGGCCTGGAAAGCTTCGGTGGTGGGATATTTCCGGGAAACGATCTTGTCCAGCTCTTCCTCGGGAATGGTGCCCCCGGCCTTGAACCCGTTGTACCAGATATCGAACGGCTGGAGCGGCCGGCCCAGCCTCCGGCTGATGAGCTTGGCCACTCGGCGGACCTGGGGTGAGGAGATGAAATCGGTGAAGAGCTTCTCCACTTCGGCCTCGGGGATCTCCCGGCTGGCCTCAAACTTGCGCCGGATATGGGTGGGCAGGGCCGGGAAATAGGGGTCCAGCTTTTTCTGCGATTTAAAGATATCAAGGAAAACCTTGTAGCGGGTGTCGGGCTCGGCTGCGGCCGGGGCTTCTTTTCCCCCGCTGAAAACCTTGTTGAGAAACGGATTCCACTGGACTTGGGCGTTGTTGATGACGGCCTGGGGGATGTCCTGGGCGATGATGCGGAGCATGACCTGGTAGAGCATTTTCTGCTTGAACAGGCCCTGCGGGTCGTTGTAACGGGCCTTCAATTCATCCCTCAGGTTCCAGTGGGTGATGAGCTTGAGTCCTTCGGGAAAATAGGTTTTCATCTTGTCGTCGACCAGACGGCCGGCGAAGATGTTGTAGTCGGCGATGTAGGCCTCGGCCGCCGAACTGGCCTGGAAGAGGCTTTGCTGGACATCGGCCGGCACGCGGGAAGTGAACAGGTCGCCCATCCTGGCCAGGGCCCACTGCTCGCGGTTCCAGGCCGGGCCAAGTTTTATTTTTTCCTCGAGCGTATAGGTGGGGAAATTCAAAAGGATGAGGAAGGCCGGCTTGTTCTGGAAAAGGTCGTCGGAAAGGTGGGCCGAAGGGTCGTACTGGCCGAAGATCACGTCCTGGGGGAGGATCTCGCCCCAGTCCAAGTCCAGGGGCCGCTTGAGGTCGAGGATCATTTTGTTGAAATGGCCGAACAAAACCTCAAAGTTCATCTCCAGCCTGTCGAAATTCGCCCGGAAAGCAGCCGGTTGGCCGATGAAGTTCGACAGGCAGAAGTTTTGGAAGTCTTGGCTGCTGCCGTCTTCTTTTCTCCACAGCGAGGCCGCCTGGTCCACGCCGCGCTCGATCCTGAACTTGTCAGCCTCCCCATATTTCTGGAGGAGCGCGCTCTTAGCTTGTTCTTTGGTTTGTGTGTCGATAGCCGCCTCCTGTGCGACGAGAGTCAAGGATGAATAAAGAAAAGATAAAATGACGAGGATGATTGTCTTTTTCATTGTAGCCTCCTCTCGGGATTATAATTCAGGCCGACGGCCGAATTAAAGCCCGAAAACTCGACAATATTTCGCGAGCCTTAAGGCTTGACATTCTACATTGTGTAGAATACAATCATCGCATGAAATTATTATTCCTATCGAATAAGAAGAGTATGGGCTCCCTGTCGGACGAACTCGAGCTTCCCCTCATGGATGTTCTTTGGACGAAAGGACCCCTGAAAGGCCGCGATCTTTACGAGGAGATCCGCCTCATCAAGAACATCGCTTACACGACGGCCCTGACGGTCTTGGATCGTCTCTCCAAGAAAGGATTCATAAAGAAAGACGGAAGGTCGGGGGTCATTCTCTTTTCGCCCCGCATCTCCAAGGAAACCTATACCAGTGCGATCACCGAGAATCTCGTCCAGCAGGCTTTTAAGATGTCACCGGACTTGGCCGTTTCGGCTTTCGCCGACCTCTTTTCCAAAATGTCCGGGAGCGACAGGACCAAGCTCGAAGATCTCCTCCAGGAGAAAAAAAATGGGCGCCGCGGCTAGAACAAAGAAACGGATCGGCCTCATTTCAGCCGCGCTCCTCCTGATGTTCCTATTCCTTCTTTTCCAACTGGCCGGGCATCCGGAAACTTTGGCCCTTCTGGCGGCTCTACCGAATCCCGCTGTCCTCCTCTGCAATATCCGCTGCCTGGGCTTGACGCCGTTTCTCCAAGTTCTTGGAGAAACGGGCCGCGGCCTCATCCTGATGGTCATGTCGTTTTCCCTGCTCTATGCCTCGGCCAGGACGGGTTTGCGGATCGCCCGGACGCGGAACTTCCTGGAACGGATCGAGCGGAGGGCCGTTCTCGATAAGGATGTTCCCCGGCCGTCTTTCCTGGGCAAGGCGACCATTTTCGAGGACCCCCGACCCTTGGCTTTCACGGCCGGGCTCCGGAGGCCGCGGATCTTCCTTTCGACGAAGCTCTTGGAAACTTTGGCTGAGGAAGAGCTCCGCGTCGTCGTCCTCCACGAGTCCCATCATCAAAGATCGAAAGACCCCTTGAAAAGCCTGGCTGTTTCGTTCGTTACGGATTTTTTATTCTTCCTCCCGGTCAGCAAATTTCTGAAGAAAGCCTTCTGGCTTGAATCGGAGACGACCGCCGACGCGCGATCCGTCGAGCTTCGGGGGGACCTCCCGGCCATCGTCGGATTACTTTTAAAAGTCAGAAAGTTCGATGACTTGCAGGCCTCTTGGTTCTTAGATCCGACCGCGGAAAGGGTCAAGCGTCTCCTCGGGGAGCGGACCAGGATCTTCCCGTCTTTCAAGAAAATCGTCTTGGCCATCGGCCTTCTGGCCATCACGGCCTTCATCGCTTTGGTTCCGCTCAAAAAGAGCCTCATTCCGATGTTCATCCGTCATGACCAGACATGCGTTCTGCGCTCGGGTCATCAATGAAGTCGATCCCTGGAGGTCGCCATGAAAAAATCGGCTCTTTTATGCTTTCTTTTTCTCCTTCCGGCGAGCCTTCTCGCCCAAGAAAATCTCCTGCGCCTCGATGACCTCCTCAACCAGGCGCTGGAAAGAAATCCCAAGATCAAGTCCGTAGAATTGGAGGCCAAGGCTTCTTCCTTCAGGATACCCCAGCTTAAAACCCTGCCTGATCCGATGATCGGCCTCACCCTCAAAAATATGGGCTTCCCCGATTTTACTGTCGGCCAGGAGGCCATGAGCGGAATCGGCTTCTCCTTCAGCCAGGCCATCCCCTTCCCCGGCAAGCTCCGGCTGAAAGGGGAAATCGCGGAGAAGGCTTTCGCTAGAAAAGAGGAGGCCCTGAAGGCGACCGTCCTGAGCGTCCTCAAAGAGGTCAAAACCCTCTATTTCGCGCTGTATTCCCTGCACAAATCGCTCATCATTCTCGGGGAACAGAAAGCCCTCCTCCAGAAAGCGTCGGAGCTGACCGAGACGAAATACGCCGTCGGAGACGGGGTTCAATCGGATGTCTTGAAGGCCCGGGTGGAGATCTCCAGAATGGACGAAATGATCACGCCCATGGCGGACATGATCAAATCGCTCAGCGCCCGGCTCAACTTGCTTCTGGACTTTCCTCCTGACAATCCGCTGGGAATGCCCCAAGACCAGAATGTGGACCATCTCCCCGTTTCGCTCGAGGACATCAAGGCCGCCGCGCAAGAAAACTCTCCCCTGCTCAAGGAGGCCTCGCTCATGGTCGAGGAAGGCGGCAAAATGGTCGATCTCGCCAAAAAAGAGCTCTCCCCCAATTTCGTGATCGAGGGCGGCTGGGAATACAAAGGAAGGCTTCCCAGCATGTACGAAATCATGATCGGGGTCGAGGTCCCGCTCTATCAGAAGACAAAACAATCCCAGATGCTCGAGGAATCGCTGGCGCTCCATCAGAGTTCGAAGAGCGGATTGGCATCCGCCCGGAACGATGTGGCTGCCATGGTCACCGAGGAATATCTCAAGGCCAAGTCGGCCGAAACCCTGATTAAGCTGTACAAGGAAAAGATCATTCCCCAGGCCTCGCTCACCGTGGAATCGTCCCTGGCCAGCTATCGGGTGAACAAGACAGATTTTTTAGCTCTCCTGGCCGATATCACTACGCATTTCTCCTACCAACTGGCCTACCACAAGGAACTCGCCGGGCTGTGGAGCTCGATCGCCGCGTTGGAGGAATATTCCGCCAAAGAAATCGTGAAATGGGGAGGACCTCATGAAGACAAAAATTAGGATCGCCGTCGTTTTCGTGACAGCGCTCGCCGTCATTCTGTTGGCCAGCTGCAAAAAAAACGGTGAGACGGCCGCGGCGGCCGGGCCCCAAAAGCATGAACACGGCCAGTTGGAGAAAACGAAGCCCGGGGCCGAAAAGACGCTCTATCAATGCCCCATGCATCCAACCTACATCTCCGACAAGCCCGGCGACTGCCCCATCTGCGGGATGAAGCTCGTGCCGGTGGAGCCGCAGGAAAAGCCGGCCAAAGCCGAAGAACCGCCGGCCCCCCAAAAAAAGGTCATGTATCGCTCCACCATGATGCCGAATGAGGTCTCCGATAAACCGGGCAAGGATTCGATGGGCATGGACATGGTCCCCTTCGAAGTTGAGGAGAGCGGAGCCGTTACCGAAGTCGGCGGGCGGATCCGGGTCAAAATCAGTCCAGAGAGGCAGCAGCTCATCGGGATCAAGACGGCGCCCGTGCAGTCCCAGCCCATCCATAAGCTCATCAAGGTGGTCGGCCGGGTGGATTATGCCGAACCGAACATATCCATTGTCAACCTCAAATTCGACGGCTGGGTGGAAAAACTCTTCGTAAATTCTACGGGCCGAGCCGTCCGCAGGGGCGAGCCCCTTTTCGACATCTACAGCCCCGAACTTGTCTCCGCGGAGCAGGAGTACCTCATCGCCCTCAAAGCCGGCGCGAGCTTTGGCGAGGCGTCCTCCGTCCTCAAGTCGGCCAGGGAGAAGCTGAGGCTGTGGGACATCCCGGACAAGCAGGTTGAGGAGCTTGGACGCACGGGTGAATTCAAGAAAACCGTCACGGTTTATTCGCCGGGATCCGGAATCGTGATCGAGAAGAACGTCGTCCAGGGGCAGAAGCTCATGTCCGGGGAGAACCTATTCAAAATCGCCGACCTCTCCAGAGTCTGGATTTTCGGCGAGATTTACGAGTACGAGCTGCCCTTCATCAAAACGGGGCAGGAGGTGAAAGTCTCATTGTCCTATTATCCCGGGGAGTCTTTCGCCGGAACAATTACAACCATTTACCCCTATCTCAAGCCCGAGACGCGGACAAACCAGATCCGGATCGAAGTCGCGAATCCTGGTCTCAAGCTCAAGCCCGAGATGTTCGCCAACCTCGAGATCCACGTCGATTACGGGACCAAACTGACCGTTCCTTCCGACGCCGTCCTGGACGCCGGAGACACCCAGATCGTCTTTGTGGCTAAAGGCGATGGATATTTTGAGCCCCGCCAGGTCAAGCTCGGCGTCAGGGGCCAGGACATGTACGAGGTCCTTGAGGGGGTCAGCCAAGGGGAGAACGTCGTCACATCCGCCAATTTCCTCATCGACTCGGAGTCGAGCCTCAAGGCCGCCCTCAACCGAATGACCAAGCCCTCAGCCGGAGAACGTAAACATGATTGAAAAAATCATAGAGTTCTCGGCGAAGAATAAGTACATCGTCATCATCTTCGCCGCGGCGGCCATCGTCGGCGCGATCTACGCCATCCGGAATATCCCGCTGGATGCCATCCCCGACCTTTCGGACACCCAGGTCATCATCTATTCGAGGTGGGACCGGAGCCCCGATGTCATTGAGGACCAAGTGACCTATCCGATCGTGACGGCCATGCTCGGAGCGCCCAAGGTCAAGGCCATACGCGGTTACTCCGACTTCGGGTTTTCCTATGTCTATGTCATCTTCAAGGACGGGACGGACATCTACTGGGCCCGCAGCCGCACCCTGGAATATTTGAGCAAGATTACGCCCAGGCTCCCCCAGGGCGTCCAGACCGAAATGGGCCCTGATGCCACGGGCGTGGGCTGGGTCTATCAGTACGCCCTCGTCGACAAGTCGGGGAAGAACGACTTGGCCCAGCTCCGGAGCTTCCAGGACTGGTACATGCGCTACTGGCTCCAGAGCGTCCCCGGCGTCGCGGAGGTCGCCTCGGTCGGAGGCTTCCAGAAACAGTATCAGGTCAACGTCAACCCCAATGCCCTTCAGGCCTATAACATCCCCCTGATGAAGGTCATGGAGGCCGTCCGTGACGGAAACAACGACGTCGGGGGCCGGCTGGTGGAGTTCTCGGGGAAGGAGTACATGGTCCGGGGCCGCGGCTACGCCAAGTCGGTCAAGGACATCGAGGACATCGTCGTCAAGAACGATATGTCCGGGACTCCGGTCC
>Ga0315282_10016473_pt1 | contig 10796 bp, 7 predicted proteins | sample YL17G07_20_MG_FD_203693 | JGI IMG/M metagenome (GOLD analysis project Ga0315282, IMG submission 203693) | Sediment microbial communities from Yellowstone Lake, YNP, Wyoming, USA - YL17G07_20 | ecosystem: Environmental > Aquatic > Freshwater > Lake > Sediment | place: USA: Wyoming | collected... | reverse complement strand
CGCCATTTGTTACTGCATGGAGACGACGGCGGTCAGCGTCGGGTGGTGGTACTGGGAACTCCCGACGCGCACCGCGCTCTTCGGCAACGTCAACGTGTGGGCGATGGAAGGCTGGTTCTCGGTCGTTCCTGACTTCCTCATTCCCTTTCTCGTGATCGTCTGTTCGGCGGCCCGGGGCAAGTGGCTCAAGTGGCTGTGGGTGCTGATGTTCCCGGCGCATCTCTTGGGGCACCTGGCGTTCCGGTGGTTCGCCTATGCGATCCTCGTCTATAACGCAATGGAACTGCTGGTAATCCTGCTCGCGATGTTCAGCGGACTCCGGATGGCGAGGGGAGAGATCGTCGAGCGGCCGTCAGGCAAGGGAAGTGTGGCACACGCGCTTCCGGGGGTCGCGGTCGCAGTCTTCCTCGGCGTCCTGGTAACCGCCAACTTCCTCAGCCAAGACGGAATGGTCAGTCAGTTGACGATCATTCCGGTGCTGATGCTGTTTCTGCTGGCGTGGCGTCGTCTGCCGGTGACCGCGGTGCTTGCGCTTTCGGTGCTCTCCCTCGGGGGCTGGTACTGGATCGGTGCCCGTGCGCTTTATGCCCTTGTGCCGGTGGCGGCTTACGGGTTTCTCTGGCAGTACGCTCGTGTGCGCGGGTCGGTCTGGCTGCGGCTGGTGCCGCCCGTCGCGCAGGTGGCACTGACGATCTGGGCCGTTGCGCTCGTTGAGATGGATGTCGGGCGACTCCGACGCTGCGTCCAATTCTGGGAACAGGGGGATCAACTGGCGCTCGCCGGCAAGCAGGATGAGGCCGACGACATGTACCGCAGGTCAGACGACAACCGGCCGAACGACAGCGACCGTTTCTACCTGACCCTGATGATCATGGCGGGAACGTCTTCAGAGGACCTCAAGCAGTCGGTTCGCCTGTTCCAGCATCGGGTCACTCGTCTGCTGCTGGGCTTGGAGGAGGCGAGCCGTCGCGATCCCGAGTGGACCAAGCCCCGTATCACTGGGGCACGGTTTCGGCTTCTGCTCGGTGACGTTCGCAAGGCCACGGAGCAGTATCGCACGGTTCTTCGATACCGTCCAAGGGACGGCAAGACCCTGTCAATGCTCGGATATCTCTTGCTTCGTCAGGGGGACCTCGGCGAGGCGGAGGAGGTCTGCGTGAGTGCCGCGGCCCTCAGAGAACACCCCGCCGAGGTCCTTCTCTACCTTGGGGTCATCCGTTTTCACCAGGGGCGCGATGAGGAGGCCCGTCAGTTATGGGAACGGGCACGCGAAAGAGAGCCCGGTCGTCCCCTCGCACGGATCAACCTCGAGAGAATGGCATCACTCTCGCCGGATCGGACGATCGACCTCAGGTACCTCGCACAACCGACCGCCGACAGGGACGCGGCCGTCTGGACGAACGAGATCGCGAACTTCGGCGTAGGATACACCCTTGCCGATAAGCACAGGCTATGGCTGGAGGCGACGCAATTCGACCCGAACTATGTGGCGCCGCACATGTACCTCGTGGAGAACGTCTATCTGAATCAGAAGAGCGGCCTGGGTAACCCGGAACGCGCCCTTTGGCACGCGAGGCGTGCGGTCGAGATCGCCCGGGCATCGCAGGACGGGAAAAGACTGCCCTGGTGCCTGCTGCTTCTGAGCCGGGCGCTTCTCGACAACAACCGGCGCGACGAGGCCCGCCGGGCCCTCGAGGAAGGGCGTGTCCTCGCTCCCGACCCGTCGAAGCGCGAATTCGACGAGTTGCTGAGGGGCCTGTAGGAAGTGGGACCGGCACAAAGAAGAAAACCGTCACAGTCGCAAGGGACGGCTTTCTTTTCTTTATGTTGGGTGCCGCCGCGAATGCCTTTCGAACCAACGGCGTCGGGGAGAAGGTGATGCTGGATTTCGGGCTGAACTTGGCCAACCCACCCGTGGGGCAAGAGAACCGGCCGGACCTGGTATTTCGGGTCAACCAGAAAGTGGTGATGAACTACTATACGGCAAAGTGCCTGGCAATTGTGAGGGCCCGACGACAACGGCGAAGCTTTGCCTTGGGGATATCTCGGGGGCTGCCAAGCAAGCGGGCGAAGAGGCGTACGCGGCGTTCTTCCGCGTGGAAGACAAGCCTGTACGCCAATAGTACGCCAACGGGAAATCAGGGGGTTGTGAGCTGGGAAGCCGCAAGTCGAACTTGGGACTGAGGATAGGTGGTGGGCAGAGGCGGGATCGAACCGCCGACACCAGGATTTTCAGTCCTGTGCTCTACCAACTGAGCTACCTGCCCACGGCTTCTCTACGAAGGATAAGGATAGCCGTACCGACCATAAGAATCAAGAGGTTTTCCGCCTTTCCTATCGACGCGGCCCTCAGCGTTGGCGGAAGTACCCCCGGGCCCGGCGAACGTCGTCTTTCATCTGGGCGACGAGCGCGCCCACGTCCGCGAACCGCGTCTGCCCACGCAGCCGCCTCAGCAATTGGGCCTCAATATCACGACCGTAGATCTGACGGTCGAACTCCAGCAGGTGGATCTCTACGACGTGCTCCGCGCCTTCCGCGTCGTGTGCGTGCGTGAACGTCGGCCGGGTCCCGATAGACGCAAGGGCTGGAAGAGCTTTTTCATCGAGGACGGCCCGCGCGATGTACACGCCATCGGGGGGGATGATTTCGTGGTGGAGATCGAGGTTCGCGGTGGGGAATCCCAGTCCCCTCCCGCGGCCGGCGCCCCGCACCACCGTCCCGAAAACCGAAAACGGTCTCCCGAGGAGTCCGGCCGCCTGTTCAAAATCCCCCTTGAGAACCGCACCGCGGATACGCGACGACGATACGACTTCCCCGTCAACGAGCACCGGCGGAACACTTCTCACTTCGAAATCGAACTCCCCCGCATACTTCCGGAGGAAGTCCTCGTTGCCTTCGCGGTTGCGGCCGAAGCCCGAGCCATGGCCCAGGACGACCCCGCGGGCACGCAGCTTTTCCGCAAACACGCGTCTGACGAATTCCAGGGCGCTCATCGCCCCCAGTTCCCGCGTGAACTCCAGCACCAGACACAAGTCCACCCCAAGACGCTCGAGAAGCACCAGCCGATGAGACAGGGAGGTAACGAGCGGCGGATTCTCGGGGGTCAGGACGGAGCGCGGCGGCTGCTCGAACGTCACCACGACGGCAGTTCCGGAGTTCGCTCGTGCCCAGCGCACCACTTCGGACAACACACGCTGGTGGCCGACGTGAACGCCGTCAAACGTACCCACCGTGACCACGGGCCAGGGGAGATTCTCGGGCAGGTTTTCCAGGCCGACAACCCGTCGCATGGAAAGATCCGATCAGTCCTCGGGCTCGGGGTTCGGCTGCTTCTCAGACTCGGGCGGGGGCCTCAGGTCTTTGTACCCGGCGAACGCGAGCACGGTCTTGGGAAATAGTGCCCGTCGGAATTCCCCCAGCTTCAGGGTCCAGGCGTAGTCGCGTTTGAGTTTCCGCTCTCCTCGGAAGGCGGCGGGATCCGGCGGACGTTCTGCCGTCACCTTGATGACGGCCGCGACGCCCTCACGGGCAGACGTCAGCGATCCGTAGAGTTTTCCCATCTCCAGCGGACAACTGCGGTCGATGAACGACGGGCGGTTCACGTCCAACCCGCTGTTGATGAAGAAAGGGGTCTCCTTGACGGCGAGTTTCCGGCTTGCGGCCAGCTCCTCGAACTTCGGTGCTCCGCTTGACTTCGCAGCCTCCTGGTAGAAGTCCTTGGCGGCCTGCTCCGCCAGCTTCAGGGCTTCCTCCTTCTTCAGGTCGAGAACCACGCGCTGCTTCACTTCCGAGAGCTCGGGCACAGTTCCCTCCCGCGTCACCGGCCGGAAAATGAACAGCCCGTCGGAACTCGACATTACGGGCGAGAGCCCCGGCTCCTTCGTGTTAAACTCGGAAACAAGCTGCAAGATCCCTTTCCCCGCGGCTCGCGCGACGCCGATGCCGGGAAGCTCCAGAACCTCCGCCTCCGTCAGGAACGGCGTCCGGAAGTAATCGACGAAGCCCTCCTTGTCGGCCTTGACGAGCGTTTCGAGCTGCGCCCCGACGGCCCCCTTATAGGCTTTCGCCAGCTCGTCCAGAACCCGTGACGCCTTCGCCCGCGCTTCACGGCTCCTCAGTGCCGCCTCGATCTCCGGCTTCACCTCCGGGAACGGCAGATACTCCGCTTCCGGCCCCTCCCCTTTCGGCTCGTTGACCCGGTAGAGGTCCTTGTTCTCCTCGTAGTACTTCTTCATTTCCTCCACCGAGAGTTTGATGGCGGCTTCGAGCTTCGCGAGACTCACCTGGGCATATTCGATCTGAACCGTAGGAGGATTGAAGTACAGGCCTCCGACCCCTTTGTGGGCATCGTAGTATGCCTTGATCTCCTCTTCGGAAGGTTCCGCGGCCTTACTCAGGAACGCATCCCGAGAGAACGTGACGTACTCGACGCGAACCCCGCGGCTCTCCCTGTTGAACTCTTCCTGTGCTTCCGCGTCCGTCGGCTCGAGGGCTTCGAGGATGTGGTCCAACATCTTCTCGGCCATCAGCCGCTCACGGAGAATGGCGTCCAGCCGTTCACCGGTCATCCCCATCCTCTCGCGAAGCCAACGTCTGACCTCTGGCGTGTCGCTCAGTCGTGCATCCCTTCCGTTGTGCATCTGGTAGATGACCCGCTTGAACTGGCGGACCGCGTCGTCGCTGACGCGGATGCCGCTCTGCTCGCCGAGCTTGGACAACCCGAGGTATGCCCAGGCGACGTCATCCGGAGTAATGGTGTTATCTCCGGCGTAGCGAGACTCCATGGCGTAGCGGCTGAGCAGGTCGGGGAACACGCGGGTCCAGGTCCATTTGAAATTCTGGAATTCCCCGTATGTGACGTCCTCGCCGGCTATGCGTGCGCACGCGTCGGAAGCACGGGTCTGACGCCTGGCACTGAAAAGCCTGCTGATCATCCCCTGCAAGCCCCAACCCACGATCAGGACGGTCGCGAGGACAAATAACACTTTCTTCTGGTGCCGGATAAGCCAGCCAAATGCCATGTGCCGCCTCCTGTTACATTCTGCGAACGCCACATTATACGGAAAACCCATCCGAATGCAACAGCTTTTTGGCGTTCGTCCGCACTGCTGCGCACACTGGTGCGGAAATTGCCTTGACAATATTTCGCCGTGTCTGCTCTAATGCGGCCCGCCGCACGGGGGCAAGGGGCTCCCGTGCGAATCCGGGGTGCGTTCCTCTCCGTAAGGGATCCTCAGTTGCCAAACCACCTTGTCATCGTCGAATCGCCGACCAAGGCCAGGACTATGACGCGCTACCTCGGTCCGGATTTCGTCGTCGATGCCTCCATGGGGCACGTCCGTGACCTCCCCGAGAGGGAGTTCGGCGTAGACATCGAAAACGCGTTTAAGCCCACCTACGTGGTCATGAAGGACAAGGCGAAGGTCATCTCGTCGCTCCGGAAGAAGGCCACGGCGGCTGACGTGGTTTACCTGGCGCCTGACCCCGACCGGGAAGGTGAGGCCATCGCCTGGCATCTCAAGGAGGCGCTCGGCCTTCCGGACGCCAAGGTGAAACGGGTCACGTTCGACCAGTTCACAAAGTCCGCCATACTCGAGGCGTTCCAGAGCCCGGGGTCCATCCGGATGGACCTGGTCAATGCGCAGCAGGCCCGACGCATCCTCGACCGGATCGTGGGATACAAGATTTCTCCACTGCTTTGGAAGCGAATCCAGAGAGGCTTGAGTGCCGGACGGGTGCAGTCGGTGGCGGTGCGGATCATCGTGGATCGCGAGCGCGAGATCCGTGCGTTCGAGGCCAAGCCCCTGTCCGAGAAGGAATACTGGACCATCAAGGCCGTCTTCAGTCGCAAGGACCGGATGAAGGAGACGTTTGAGGCACAACTGAAGCTCGACGAGAAGAAGGAGCTGAAGACGGAGCAGGAAGCCCAGGCCCTTCTCAGCAAGGTTGCGCGCTCGGAGTATCGAGTCTCCGGCATCGAACAGAAGGACCAGGTGGTTCACGCGCCGCCGCCCTTTTCCACGGACCTGCTGCTTCAGCGGGCCGCCGCCCAGCTTTGGTTCTCGCCCAAGAGAACCATGATGGTCGCACAGCAGCTGTACGAGGGCATGGAGGTCGGCGGACGGGGAACCGTCGGGCTCATCACCTACATGCGGACCGACTCGTTCCATCTTTCCGCACAAGCCGTCGATGCGGCCAGAGACTTTATCGCGACCCGCTTCGGTCGAAACTATCTTCCAGACGCGCCGAACGTCTTCCGCTCGGCCGCTGGGGCCCAGGAAGCCCACGAAGCCATTCGTCCCACGGATGTCACAATAGCGCCGGAGGAAGCAGAAGCCTACCTGGACCACGATCAGCACAGGCTCTATGAGCTGATATGGAAGCAATTCGTGGCCTGTCAGATGCCCCCCGCCCGGTACAAGAATACCGTCGTGGAAATCCCGGCAGGCGATCGAGTCTTTGAGGCCCGCGGCAAGGAGCAGCTTTTCGACGGCTACACCCGCGTCCTCGGGCGGCCGGACAAGGACCAGATCCTGCCCTCCCTCGAGGTCGGCAACCTGCTCCACCGCCACGACCTGACGCCTTGGCAGCATTTCGACCAACCCCCGCCGAGATACACCGAGGCTACGCTGATCGGCGAACTCAAGAAGCAAGGCATCGGGCGTCCGAGCACCTACTCTCCCATCATCAGCACCATTCAATTGCGCAAGTATGTCGTGCTGAAGGAAGAAGAGGAGCCAATCCAGAAAGACCGAGAGGAGCGGGAACCGGACGAAGAGGGCACCTCGCCCGGCGAGGGGGCGAGGAAGAAGGGAAAAAAGAGGAAGAAGTTCCACCCCACCGACTTGGGCGAGGTCGTGACCGACAAGCTCGTCGAACATTTTCCTACGGTGTTGGACATCAAGTTCACCAGGCAGATGGAGGAGGAACTCGACAAGATCGCCGAGGCGAAGATGGACTGGGTCGACGTGCTCAGGGAGTTCAACGGCCCCTTCACGGAGGACTTGGCGAAGGCCGGCCGCGAGATGAAGTCCGCGCAGAAGGAAAGCAAGTACCGGTGTCCCCAGTGCGGCAGGCCCATGGTCTACAAGCTCTCGAAGGGGAGCTGGTTCCTCTCCTGCTCGGGCTATCCCGGGTGCAAAGCCGCGGCGAGCGTGGACCAGGAAGGCAAGATGATCGAAAGGCAGGAGCCCAAACTCACCGAGTTCGATTGCCCCGAGTGTGGAAGAAAGATGGTCCTGCGCGACGGGCGGTTCGGCAGCTTTTTCGCGTGCAGCGGCTACCCCAAGTGCAAGAAGACGATGCAGGTCAGCCCCGAGGGAAAACCGATCGAGCGCAGAGAAGCGGAGAAGACGGAGTTCGTCTGCCCCAAGTGTCAGAGCCCAATGGTGAAAAAGATGAGCCGACGGGGGGAGTTTCTGGCCTGTAGTGCGTATCCCAAGTGTAGAAGCACCATGAACATCGGCAAAGACGGCAAGCCCGTTCCTCGCGAGACCGGCCAACCGACGGGCGAAACCTGTCCAAACTGTGGCAGTCCCATGGTCAAGAAATGGAAAGGAAAGCGTGCTTTCCTGGCCTGCACCGCCTACCCAAAGTGCAAGACCACGAAAAGTCTGTCGCCGCGGACCGCCGGCACAAGCACAGGAAAGGCGACAATGACCGATATCGACTGTCCAAACTGTGGCAAAAAGATGGTCATCCGCGAAGGACGTTATGGGCGATTCCTGGCCTGCAGCGGGTACCCGAACTGTAAGACCACACAGAAATTCACAGACGACGCCAGTCGCCCTGCGCCAGCGTAGACGAGTGCTTCGACCACCGCCCCAACGAGCCGCAAAACCATAACCAACGCAGGGCGCCACGGCTGGCTTGTCCAGCCGTGCCTAGCCTACCGCAGTCGCGCGCCGTTAGCGCCCGATGATGTGTTCGGGAGGGACAAGGGCACCGCCGAGGATCTTGAGTTCCTCCATGACATTCGTCAGAACTTTCTTGGCGTCGCCTTTCGCTTCTGTCGAAGCGCGTGGATCCTGCAATGTCGTGCAAGCTGCAAGGGCAACTCTCACTTGAATCTCCAGAACCTCCCTGCATGCCGCAAGCTCACCCGCACACAGCGCGTCGGCGGTACCACAATACGGCCCTGCCGGGACTCTATGTAACGATGGTGACGCACGATCATCTTTCGCCGCAGGTGCGTTCCTCAGACTTCGGTCGACCAAGGCTTCGGGTGCGTCTACACCGGGTTTTCCTCTATCCAGCTCGCCGCTTCGCACTGTCCCACAACCAAAGGTAGCACACACAATGGCTAACCAGAGAATCCTCATCTGGGCAAAGACTATCCGCCACGAGCAAATACATGACCAAGGCCTCGTGGACTGGAGACGATCCACCTCTGTCCCTCTCGTCTCATCTTGTAGCACATCGCTCCTCCTCCGTCGACTCACCCAACGTTGCATGGCAGCGGCCGGCGCAATCCTACCTCACGAAGTCCTGCCGCCGCTGGCAAAGCTGCTTCTGAAGTCTCAGGAGAATGCTGGCGTGCATCTGGCTCACGCGCGACTCCGACAGGCGCAGAACGTTCCCTATTTCCTTCATCGTCATTTCCTCGTAGTAGTATAAGATGACCACGAGGCGCTCCTTCTGGTTGAGTCCTCTCGTGACGAGTTCCCGGATGTCCTGTCGCTGCATCCGCTCGGTCGGATCCTCGATGCGCGCGTCCTCCAGCACGTCGATCTCGCGCACCGCCTTTGACCCCTCCGTCTCGTAGTACTTCCGGTTGAGAGAGATGATCCCCGTGGCCGTCGCGGACCTCGCAAGGTCCAGGAACTCCTCCGCCGTCAGCTCCATCTCTTCCCCCAGTTCCTCATCCGTCGGGATGCGACCGTACTTGATCTCAAATTGCTTGTAGGCGTCCTCGATCTTGTGACGCCTCGAGCGCACGAGTCTCGGGACCCAGTCGAGCGACCGCAGCTTGTCCAGGATCGCCCCCTTGATCCGCTGGTTGCTGAAGGTCTCGAACTTCACGCCCCGCTCCAGGTCGAACGTCTCGATGGCGTCCATCAGTCCGAAGACCCCCTCGCTCATCAGGTCGTCGAGTTCCACCTCCTTCGGCATCTTGGCGTGGAGGCGCTCCGCGACGGTCTTGACCAGCGGCAGGTAGTTCTCGATGAGTAGGTTCCTGACCTCTTGGGTTCTCTGCGTCTTGTACGTCGCCCAGAGCTGCTGGATTTCTGCCTCGGCCATGCTCATGGAGTTCCCTTTCACGGAAAAATGAGTGCAGGACGGCTCAGCAAGTTTCAGACGGTGCGTTTCCTATCGTCGGACGACTTCCCGGCGGCTTCCATTCCGATGGTCCTGATCTGCTCCCGCTCTCTTTCGCGTTCCTGTTTCTCCTGTTCCCGCTTTCTCTTCTCCGCCTCGATCTTCCGCTCGATTTCGCTCTCGGCGCTCTTCCTTGCCAAGAGGGCGCCGATGAAGCCGGTCACGAACCCCAGCACGCTGAACAGGATCAGCGCTAGGAGTGCCCGGAGAAGCACCCACTCGAGCCGTGAGCCGTGCCATATCCCGAAGCCCGTCACGAAGACGAAGGCGATCATCCCGAGAGCCGCCGCAAATCTTCTCGCCGTGGCCAATCACGTCTCTCCTGTGCCTGCCGACAGTTCCCCGCCGGCCACCGCACGAAACATCCGCCGGAAGAATCCTTCCTGATGCTGCCCTTCGGGCCCGCTCCCGTTCACGATCATCCGCCCCAGGCCGCGCACCGCAACGCTCGCCGGGCAGCGGGGGAAAAGCACCTCGAACGGCCTCCTCTCCCTCACCGCCAGGCCGACGTGCTCGTCACGCGGGATGTACCCCAGCCGGTCCACGTGGACCGAGAGGAATTGCCTGCTGACGTCCGCTAGGGTACGTGAAACCCGCTCCGCCTCCTCGCGCTCCTCGGCCATGTTCACGATCACCCGCATCCGGCGACGCCCCGGCTCGTGCGCGATCATCTTGATTGCTGCGTAGGCGTCGATGATCGACGTCGGCTCCGGGGTGCACACGAGCAGCACCTCGTCCGCCGCCCCCGCCACGCGCACCACGTTCCGCGATATTCCCGCTCCCGTGTCGATGATCATCAGCTCTGCGTCCTGTTCGAGCGTCTGGAGCGAGCGAATCAGTTCGTCCCTCGCCGATTCGCTGAGGTTCACGAGTTCCCACAGCCCGGAAGTCCCCGGGACGACGCGGATCCCGTCGACATCCACGGCGACCTCTCTCAGCCGCTTCTTGCCCATCACCACGTGCGAGAGGTTGTGCAGCGGCTCGATGCCCATCATGACGTCGACGTTCGCCAGTCCCAGGTCGAAATCGACGAGTGTGACGCGTCGGCCGAGGCGTGCACAAGCGATGGCCAGGTTCACGGCGACGGTGGTCTTGCCCACGCCTCCCTTGCCCGAGCTTACCGCGAGGACCCGCGCGGACATCCCGGCTTCCTTGACCAACGCTCTGAGTGACGCCGCCTGATCCACGATCACGGCTACCTCTCCCAAGCTAGGGCTGCCAAGCGACTTCCGGACGCCACCTCGATGTCCTCCGGGATGTCCTGCCCCGTGGTGAAATAAGAAACGGGGATATTCGTCCGGCTCGAAAGGCTGACCAGTCTCCCGAGGGCCTCCGCCTCGTCCACCTTCGTCATCAGAAGCCGACTCGGCCCGGCCGCCTTGAAGCGCTCCACGACTTCCAGCATGTTGCCCAGGCTTCCCGTGGCGCTGACCACCAGGTGGACCTCATCCGGCGCGGCCGTGCGCAGGAACGCCTC
>Ga0315282_10016472_pt1 | contig 10796 bp, 7 predicted proteins | sample YL17G07_20_MG_FD_203693 | JGI IMG/M metagenome (GOLD analysis project Ga0315282, IMG submission 203693) | Sediment microbial communities from Yellowstone Lake, YNP, Wyoming, USA - YL17G07_20 | ecosystem: Environmental > Aquatic > Freshwater > Lake > Sediment | place: USA: Wyoming | collected... | reverse complement strand
GCCGACGAGAGGTCGTCGCGGTGATCTAAGGACATGGCGAGGCCAAACGACAAGCGCCGCATGAGCGGCAGGCCCCGCTACCCGGCAGGACGGGCCAGTTGTGAGACAGACTCGGGGCGCCCGCCCCTACGATAAGGAAGCGGGGCGTTTATGTTGGCGATTGCGCTGATCTCGATTGGTGTATTGGTGGCTCTGGTCGTCAGTGCGGCCGTGACGGAGTATGATCCCTGGGCGGTGCCGCCGCAGCCGGTGTGGCCGATACCGCAGCAAGCGGAATATGCGAACGATCGCTTGATACTCATCGATGCGGTGATTGTGGTGCCTGAGGGCGATGAGAGGGCGCAGTATCCGGGGAGGCTTCTATCGGAGCTCATTCAGGACGAATACATGGTGCCGATTCCGGTCGTTGTCGGCAAGGCCCCCGAGGGGAAGACGAAGATCGTCGTCGGCGAGATCTCGCAAAGCGTCGTTGCGGCAGCAGCCGGCAGGGGCGCGGCGCCGGAGAAAGCCGAGGGCTACCACCTCAGGGTGGACGACAGTGGCGCGGTCATCACCGGGACCGATTATCGCGGCACGCTCTATGGCGTGTCGTCGTTCATCCAGCTCGTTCACAGGTGGGGCAATCAGTCCATAGCTGTCCGCAAGGCCACGATCAAGGACTGGCCGTTCCTGCGTTACCGCTGGGTGCACGTTTACATACCGGGCAAGGAGAACCTGCCGTTCGCGCGGCGGTATATGAGAGACTTCCTCCTGAGGTACAAGTTCAACGGGATGATTCTTGAAGTCGGCGCCGGCATGCGGCTCGATAGGCATCCGGAGATCAACACGCAGTGGGCGCGGACGACGCGGGAGTGGTACGCGCGCGGCGAGGGGATTTTGAAATTCGATACCGCGTCGCCGTTGGGGCCGGCTAACCGCTTGCAGAACTCGTGCCATCCCGGGATCGGCCTGCGCGGGTATATCGAGAAGCGCGAGTTGCGCGCGTTTGCTGACGACGCAGAGCGGTTCGGCCTCGAGATCGTGCCCGAAATACAGAGTCTGCCGCACACGTACTGGCTCTGCTGCGCGCATCGCGAGGTCGCGGAGCTGCCTGAATCCGACTGGCCGGACGCGTACTGCCCCTCCAATCTTGCCACGTACGAACTCCTTTTCGATATCATGGACGAGTATATCGAGGTCCTGCGGCCGAAGGCGGTTCACATCGGGCACGACGAGTGGCGCGCGGGGGCGTTCTGCCCGAGATGCAAGGGGAAGGACACGGGGGAACTCTTCGCAGCGGACGTGCTCAAGATCTACGGATGGCTCAAAAAGCGCGGCATAGAGACGTGGATGTGGGGGGATCACTTCATCGACTCGCACAACCGCTTAGCCCGCTCCAAGCACGAGGGGACGGTCGTGCGGTACGAGTACCCAGGCACGGAGAAGGCGCGCGATATCATCGCGGCGGCTGCAAAGGATATCCACATCACCAACTGGACCGGAGAAGCCGGGGACGAGGTGTTCAAGGGGCTCGGGTGGCCCTATATCCTCGGGAATTTCTGCGGAAGCGACGAGCAGGACTGGCCGGGGCGCGTGGAGCGCGGGGGGCTTGTGGGCGCGGAGGTTTCGTCGTGGTGCGCGATGGACGAGTTCCAGTTGGCCAAGCTCAACACTCCCGAAGCGGCGTATACGAGCAACCTCCTGTGGTCGAGTCACTATCCGGCGAAAGAGGACGCGTTCGAGGAGGTCTCGCGGATCATCCCGCAGGCGCGCGCACGGCTCGCGGGCGTGCCGATGCCGTCGGCGAAGGCCACGCCGATGCGATTCGAAGTGATCGATATCCGCGCGGCGTATAACCATCCGCCAAAGGGCGAGGGGTGGGACCTGTCGGGCGTGCCGGCGGGAAACGGCTACTGCAGCGGCATCCCCTACCGCATCGGCGACCCGGCGACCAACGGCGGCAATTCGGTTGTGCTCATTTCGCGGCGCGCGGGTGAAAGCGTACCGACGGAGGCAGTGCTACCGGTCAAGGGGCGCTACGCATCGCTTGTATTCGTCCATTCGGCGACAGAGAAGGGGCGAAGATCGATACACGCGGGAGACCACGCGCAGTTTCCGCGCGAAGCGAGCGAGCTCATCGGCCTTTACGAGATCCGCTACGCAGACGGCCTCGTCGCCGCGCACGAGATCCGCTACGACGAGACGCTTGCCGCGTGGGACGCTGGGCTGGGTGTCCCCTACTACTTCACGATCCCAATCGTCACGGGGACGCTGCCCGACGGCCGCAAGGCAGTTATCTGGGGCAGCGAATGGGCCAACCCGCGGCCGGACGTGCCGATAGTCTCAGTGAAACTCATCGGCGCGCCGGGCAGATCGAACGCGGATCCAATACTTTTCGGCGTGACGGGGGTGGAGAAGCCGAGGGTGGAAGACTACAGATAGGCGGCCAGGGGCCGTCTGTGGGAAAGTGGGAACGTGGGAAGGTTGGAAAGTGCGAGAGGGGCGCGACATGCGCCCCTTTTCTGCTTTTGCGCGCGGAATTGTAGACGGAAGAGTGGGCTTTGTACGTTGTATGGATGGCAGAATGAGTTATCGGGCCGGTTGGAAGAAACATGGCGGGATCTGACGGCGACAGGACGGTTGTCGCGCGGCTGAAGGCTTGCGACCGGGAAACTATGCGCGAGGTGTATGAGCGCCATCACGGCGCAGTCCTCGCTCTTGCCACGGCGATGCTCGGCCGAAGCGATGGCGCGTGGGACGTGGTTCAGGATGTGTTTGTCTCGTTCGCGCGCTGCGCAAGAAAGCTTGAGCCCGACACGGACCTCCGGAAGTATCTCCTGGCCGCCGGAGCCAACCGCGCAAGAGACATGATGTCGCGACGAAGGAATCCCGGCCTCCGATACGAGCAAGGCGCGGCCGCGGAGACAAGCGTACCGGCGCCTGAGGCACTCGACCCGGCGGCAATCGCAGAGAGCAAGGAAGAGGCTACCCGGCTTTGGAACTCCCTGTTCGCCCTTCCTGATGAGCAGAGAACCGTGGTTGCGCTGCACACTCACGCGGGCCTGACATTCAGGGAGATCGCCGCGCTGGAAGGGATTTCCGAGAACACCGCCATGTCGCGGTACAGGTACGCGCTACAGGACATCCGCCGCAGGTTGCGAGAGGTGAGCCATGAATGATAAGGCACTGGAAGACGGATTGGAGGGTTTGAGGCTGCCGGAGGATTCGGCGAGGAACGAGGCCGCGCTCAAGGCGGCCCTGGAGGCGTTCGATGCGGGAAGAGAAGGAGGCTTGGACTCTCACAAGGCATCCGGCAGATCGCGTCCGTCCGCCCTCATCGGCCGAATACTTCGCGGTCCGGTTCGCAAGGCGGCCGCCGCAGGACTTCTCATCGCGTTAGCCGCAGTCGCGTACTTCGCGTTTCCTTCCGGCCCGTCGGTAACGCTTGCCGACGTGCAGAAGGCATTCGAAGGGCAGAAGTGGGTGCATATCAAGTTCGATAACGGGGACGAGAGATGGTACGATCTGCCCGGCGGGAAATTCTACTCCAGGAAGGATGCACCCTACTCCAATAAGAGAGAAGTCTGCGTTCTCGACCTGGTCGCAGGCCGCCGACAGTTCTATGAGCCCGACAGGAACGCCGTGCTTGAAGATTCGATAGCGCCGATGGAACGTAAGACAACGCCCTGGGAAGCTATCGTCAGGCCGTACGAGAAATGCGAGTCGCATGTCGAAGTCGTTGACGGCAGGAGGCTTGTGAGATTCCAGACGTACGTGACGGACCTGGCCGGGAAGCGCGCCGTCATATTGCAGTTGTGGGCGGATGAGACCTCACGATTGCCTGTGCGCGAGCGGGATAGGCTCCAACACGCCGACAGAGTCGAGCAGAAGCGGGAATTCATAACCGGTTACTATGACTTTCCAACGACCGGACCGTCAAGCATCTATGATCTCGGTGTCGCGCGAAACACACCCATCGTAAAGCCGAACGACAAGCCCGACTTGTTGGTTCAGGAGACTGTGCAAGCGGGCAAGGCAGCTCGTGAGCGGTTCCCAAAACGATATCGCCTGGTCGCGTGGGCGGATGACCTGCAATATGGCATGGCGGACGTTATCTATCGTGACAACGAGAGGATGAGATACGACCACTATTGTATGCGTCCGGCCTCGCCGCAGGCGGCTGTGTTCCCGGTCGGAGGACCTGTTGACCAGATACTGAACTGGGCGCAGGGGCAGACGGCAGTCAATATAACGCTCGTGACCGATGGCAGGGCCTATTGGAGGTCTGCGTCCCAGTATCCGGATGCTACTGGCACGATCAAGGAGCCAACCGTACAGACCTCTGCCCAAGTCATTCTTGCGTTGGGCGATCCCAACTGGCCACCGGATGCCCAATGGTGCTATGTGGGCCAGGAGGCCCACCTCAAGGCGCTGACCGATGCGTCTGACGTACCGCCCGGTTGTGTGGCACTGAGGAGTGTCACCGGCGATTGGCAACGCGACTATTACGTCGAACCCGGGCACGACTATGCATGTGTCAGGGAGATATGGTGGGAGAAGCGCGGGGATAAGTGGGAGAAGGAGCGCGAGTATCAATTGTCAGATTTCGCCGCCTTGCCGACCGGACAATGGTACCCGACGCGAAAGACATACATTGGTTACGGAAACCCGGAGAGGAACATCGTAGGCAATCAGAAAGGAACCAGCATAGACATAAGTCTCGTGCAGGACGCCGACTTGCCTCAAGGGATATTCGACGCCGCGCCCGTTCTCAAAGGCGCGAAAGAAATACCCTATTAGGGCAACCTACCATTTGGGGACGAGGGCGCAAGGCTGCACGGCCCTCACCCTGCCCTCTCCCAGAGGGAGAGGGGAATTGGCCCACAGCAAGCATATCTATGTGGCGAAGAGCTCTCGCAGCCACTTCACGTCTTCTTCGTGCAGCGGTTTATCCGCGCCGGCGAGGTCGATTTTGAGCTGGTTGGTGTTGCGGAAGCCGACAATCGGGCAGCAGACGTGCTTGTGAGCAAGGAGGAACTGCACCGCGACGCGGGCGAGGTCCTCGGGGGAGGAGCCGAAGCGGTCTCTTACATTGAGCATCTTCTGGTGCACGCGCGCGATATTCTCGGGCGAGAAGTCCGCCCTGCCCCTCCGGTTGTCGCCTTCCTCGAACTCGGGGGGCTTATTGGGATCGAACTTGTCGAGAAGGAGTCCACGGCCCAGGGGGCTGAACGTCACGATTGAAAGGCCGCGCTCCTCCATGATGCGAGGCAGGCGGTTACCGGGGCGGATGAAGGTATCGCGCATGTAGTTGGCGTACCCCTGGAGGACGTCCGGCTCGATGCGGGGGATGAGACGCTCGAAATCATCCTCGCTATATGCCGAGAGGCCAATGAGCCGGATCTTCCCTTCGTCACGGAGTCTGTGCATGGTCTCCACAGCGCCTTCGAGGAACTGGTCGTTGGGGCCGAAGTCGCCGTGGTGGAAGTAGTAGATGTCGATCCAGTCGCGCTGGAGGTTTTCGAGCGACTGCTCGCACTGGGAGCGGATGTGAAGCGGCGTATAGGCGAAGGGCGCTGTGCCCTGGAAGTGGCCGACTTTGGTCGCGATTACCACATCTTTCTTCATGCCTTCGAGCGAGCGGGCGAGCATACGCTCCGCGCGGCCGTTGCCGTAGACGTCGGCGTTGTCGAAGTGATTCACGCCTGAATCGAGCGCGTAGTGAACGGCCTTGATGATCTCCCCCTCGTCGGGGTCGGCCCAGCCGATTGAAACCCCGCGGTTCCAGTTGCGCCCGCCCATGGTCCAGCAGCCGAGGCTGATTTCGCTCACGGAAACGTCCGTCTTGCCGACTTTGCGGTACTTCATGGCAGTCTCCATGCGGTAGAAAGTGTCTAACTCCCGATAAGAACACATGATACGAAGGAGGGTTCCACGTGGAACCCTCCTTTCGGCGCAAGGCGCCCAAAAGGTTGAATAAGTCGACCAGCCGGACGTACATGAGGAGCGGGCCCACAGCACACATTGCGGGAAGGGCGCTTGCCCAAAGGGGTTACGTCGGGTAGAGCAGACACGCGTAAGGCACAATCGTGGAGAAAAGTTTATGAAATTCGGCCATGTGCTCAAGACGCTCGGCAGGCTTTTCGTCGTCGGCCTCATAACCGTCCTGCCGTTCATTGTCACTTTCTACGTCATCTACTGGATAATCGCGAAAATCGAGGGTGTTGCCGGGAAGCCTTTTGACAAGTGGCTGCCGGTATATATCCCCGGCATGGGAGTCGTAGCGGCCATCATAGTCCTGGTCGGAATCGGCGCGCTGGTAAAGCTCTATGCCGCACGGCGGGGGCTCGATGTTGCGGACCGCTTGATGGCTCGGATTCCGTTTGCCAAGATAATCTACAGCTCCACAAAGGATGTTGTGGGGCTGTTTTCTGCGGAGAAGAAGTCGTTCAATAAGGTTGTGCTCCTCCAGTTTCCCAACACGCCATACAAGCTCCTCGGCCTCGTGACACGGGAGGGGTTTGAGGGCATCAAGGGGCTCGACAAGGATTCGGTCGCGGTCTATCTCTCAATGAGCTACCAGATCGGGGGGTACACCGTCATAGTGCCGAAGGAGTACGTCGAGGAGACGGACATGAGCGTCGACGACGCGATACGGTTTATGATGACCGCGGGGGTGTCGTCGCAGAAATCGGAGACTGCGTCCGACATGGGCGTGCTCCCTCTGGAGGGAATACCGGGCGGACTGCCGAAGCCGCTCTGAGGCAGGCTGAAGGCTGAAGGCCGAAAGAAAGGCAACGTTAGAGATCGCGTCCGGCAGCGGCACGTCAGAACTGTACACAGCATTTCCATGGAGCGCTCCCTCACCCTTGCCCTCTCCCCAGAGGGAGAGGGGAATTGCACGTATTGGCAGGTGGGCCGACCATCCTCAAGCCGCACCCTCACGCCGCGCTTGCCGAAAGGGGGCCGGGCGGATAAAGTAGTGTGCCTGTACCCGGGTGTTCACGGCTGGGAGGGGGTAGATGGTCAAGGTTCGCAGCATGCTCAAGACAATCGGCCGCGTATTCATCGTCGGTCTCATAACCGCACTGCCGTTTCTCATCACGATCTCGGTTATTTACTGGGTGGTTTCCGGCGTGGAGAGTATTGCGGCGACGCCTTTCGTGACGCTTGTGCCCAAGAAATATCAATTCCACGGGATGGGGATCGCGGCGGCCGTGCTCATGATATTCGGCATCGGCATCCTCATCCGCCTCATCGCGGGGCAGAAGATCCTCGAATTCTTCGACCGCCTCATGGCCAGGATCCCGGTCGCAAAGATGATCTACGGCTCGACGAAGGACATCATGCACCTCTTCTCAAGAGACAAGAAATCGTTCAATCGCGTGGTACTCGTCAAGGTGCCCGGCAGCGACTACAGGATGGTGGGACTCGTCACGCGAGACGGATTTGAGAGCGTCGAAGAGCTCGGGAAGGATATCGTAAGCGTATACATCCCGATCAGCTACCAGATCGGCGGCTATATGATGCTGATACCACGCTCACAGCTCGAGGAAGTCAGCATGTCGGTGGAGGAGGCGATACGGCTTATCCTTACGGCAGGCGTCTCAACCCAGATGGGCGAGAACGGCAATGGAAACGGTGAGCTGCCGATTGCGGGGGCGCTGGTGGGCGGCAGGCCGGGCGTGACGCTGCCGGCGGCATTGCAGGCGGAGAAGAACTCATAGAGGGGCATCGATGAAAAAGGCGGGCTTTGCAGCGCTCGTAGCGGCGTGCGCGGCTGCGCTCGTCGGATGTGCGTTTGGAGGAAACGAACAGATGAAAGACGCGAAGGCGGCCGAGTCGCGGATCGCGCAGATTGTAGAGGCCAACGTCAACGCGACCCACGCGTACCAGGTCCTCATGTACAGGAAATCATCCAAAGGCGACGCGGCGTGCTGGGCGGACAAGGGCGCGACCGATGAGACACTTGCCGCGCTCGTGGAGCATCAGAAGGCGTTAGTCAGCGGCGAGCCGAAGGAGATCAGGGCGTGGGCGGACGGCGCGGAGTCGTCGTTTGACCCCTCCAAGGACCTCGAACCGATGCTGGCGGGAAAATCCAAATCGACGGATGCGCTGCCGGTAAACGTGCTGACTGACTACTTCCTCTCGAAGTCGAAGGCGACAAGACTTCAGGCCCGCGCGCTCGCGAGCCTTCTGCAGATGATGCTCGACATCGATCGCGACGGCGACGTGCTGCAGCAGGAGTTCGCGCTCTATGTGGCGCTTGGACTGCCTGTATACACAAAGCAGATCGGCGTGCCCGGTGAGACCGATGCCGACTTTCTCAAGATGGGCGAGGAGCTGTCGCCGAAGATGTGCGCGGCGCCGTTTGATACGGACCCGGCAACGCTCCAGATGATGTTTCGAAAGCTCTGGAACTGGGGGCAGCGCTACACAGGCGAGCGGGACAAGTATGTGCTTGCAAGAGAGCTTCTTGGCGAGCCGGACATCGCCATACTCGTACCGAAGATCAAGGCCATGCCGCCGCAGAGGATAGCTGTTATCGGGCATTCATTCACGATGAACGTCCACTGGGCGTCGCCGTCCGCGTTCGTGCCGATAGCCACCGAGATGATCAGGAAGTACAACCCGGCGGTCGAAATCCGCCAGTGGGAAGGCGGCGGCTTGACGCCGACGCGGGCGTACAACAACTTCTACAAGGACGCGCTCGCGTGGAAGCCGGACAAGGTCCTCTTTGTCGTCATACCGCGCAAGGAAGAGGACTACCAGAGGCTCGAAGAGATGTGCAAAGGGTTCGCGGCGCAGGGCGCGAAAGTTTACATGTTCGACAGCCTCCACGACCCCGAGGACAAGCCCGAACGCAACGAGCAAATAGACAAGATCGCCGCCGATACGGGGCTCACGATCATCGAGGTCGGTCAGCTACTGCACGATTCGCCCGACAAAGACAAGTTCGTCGCCCTCGACAAGATCCACATGACCGAGCCGTATCACAGGCTTATGGCGAAGGAGTGGGTCAAGTTCCTCATCGGCGCGAGAGGGGCGAAGCTGGAAGGCAAGTAATCAGTCCGAAGTCTGAAGAAGAGCAGGCTGAAGACTGAAGGCTGAAGGCCGAAGAAAGCCTGGAAGCATGCCTCACGCGGAGTCCGCAGAAGTCGCAGAGAACAGCGCGAATGACGTCTGACTGTCACGTTGCGGACGTCTGGTGTAGTTCGGACGTCGAGCAGAACTCATCGGCGCGAGAGGGGCGAAGCTCGGCGCCAAGTAGCTGCGGCCAGACGGGGAAACGAATGGCGTGAGGAGCGGGAAATTGGCGCTCCAGCCAGGGCGGACAGGGACGTCCGCCCCTACAAGAACAACGACCGCGCGTGCGTTCTGTCAGGAACCAACTGCCTTGCCTTACTTTCCGCGCCCCTTCACAAATTGCGGCATCCACTTGCCGAGGCGATCGGCGAAGTCGTTCAAGATCGGATCGATGTCGTAAGCGTCGCTCATCAGAGGGTCGAGGAATAGCGCCTGGCGAGCTGCGCCCCAGTCCCCTCTCGCGGCGGCGTAACTCAATTCATGAACCGCGGTCCACTGCTGCAGGAGCGCGAGGCATGCGGTAGGCATGGTGATCTCTTTGCCTTTGTAGCCGGTCTTCGTGACGGTCACGTTCACTTCGACGCAGGCGTTTTTCGGCAGTCCGGCGATGTAGCCGTCGTTGAGAATGTTCACGACGCGGGTGTAGGGTTTGCCCTTCAAGGCCGCCCACATAAGCTCGTGGGCGTGCTCGGTAGTCATGAAGTCCATATCTTCGACGGGGCCGGGCCCGTAGGCCCACTTGAGGATCACTGCCGGAGCGGGCTTATTGGCGGGCTCTGGTCTACGATTCTTCCTGATCTTTCTGGTCTCAAGGCCGAGCTCCTTGTAGCGGCGCTTCGTGAGGAAGTGCTTATAGAATTCCGCCGCGTGGGTGTCGCCGCATGACGGCCATGCGCCGAGGATTTTGTAGAGGTCGCGCTGGATGTCCATCTCCTGAGACGAACCGTAGAGGGAGTCTTTGAGCTGGACTTTGGACTTCGCGGTGTCCTCCAGAAGATGCGCGATGCGCTCCCTGCCGCGCACCCTGACCGACGTCACGAACGACTGGTGATTGACGCCGCCGACGGTGACTTCCACGTTCTTCGGGTCCTCGTCGTAGACCTTGGCGAAATAGATCTCCATATCGGCCGCGGAGTGGCAAAGGCCCATGCAGCGGATGGAGGTCTCGCGGTTCACGATGCCGGTGACGCAGGACATCGGGTTGGTGAAGTTGAGGAGAAGCGCGTTTGGGCAGTAGCGCTCCATGTCGCGCGCGATGCCGAGGACGACCGGAAGCGTGCGGATATTTCGCGCGAGCGCGGCGGGGCCGAGGGTGTCGCCGACGGTAACAAGGACGCCGTATTTGTCGCAAATCTCCCATGAGCGCCTGTCGGCCTCGACGCCGCCGACGGTGATGGACAGGAGCGCGACGGCCGCGCCCTTGAGGGCGGCCTTGCGGTCCATCGTGCGGGTGACCTTCATGCGCGAGCCGGCCTGAGCGATCATCTTTTCGAGAAGGTCGCCGACGATGCGGAGCGGTTCGGGCGCGATATCGAGAAGGACGAGCTCGCAGTCGTCGAAGCCGCCCACAAGAAGCATGTCGCGAAGCACCTTGTGGATGAACTTGTACGACGCGCCGATAAACACAATCCGCTGCCTGCCGACGGTGCCTTTGTTCTTCTCGTACTCGATGACCTCGTATAAGATCCCGTCGGAAGCCTGCTTCATCTGAACCTTCGCCATGATACCCT